>Ga0214473_10008799_pt1 | contig 11935 bp, 15 predicted proteins | sample RVTome_7_FD_203509 | JGI IMG/M metagenome (GOLD analysis project Ga0214473, IMG submission 203509) | Soil microbial communities from uranium-contaminated site in the Upper Colorado River Basin, Wyoming, United States - RVT98D197 | ecosystem: Environmental > Terrestrial > Soil > Contaminated >...
GTTGCCACCGCGCGATGCGGCCGGCCCACACCTCTCTCGTCTCGCGTGCCATCGTTGCACCGAGATGTACGGCGCTGAGAGGCGCGTGTCAGCCACGCGGTTCGTCGAACGGATACGAGCATACTTTCGTGAGAAAGCTTCGCGAGGTGCTTTTGGCGGCACTCGTAGCCGACCTCTTGCCGAAGTCCGCAACCCCGCGCCTCTATCTCTCCATCGGCTATTTCGGCTGGCGCATGAACGGCTTCCTGCAGGCGTGCCGCAGACTCGAACTCCGTCCGGACACCCTGTCGCTCGACGACGCTGCGGATGTCGTGGCCCGGCTAAAGTATCCAGAACCTCGCACGGCTCCATCTTCACGCGTATCACGGATCGCCCGTCGCCGTGCGTACCTGAAGACCCTCTATATACGCCACCTTTCGGATGGCACCTACCAGCACCTTGGAGCCAAAAATGTGCGCGAAGCCGTTCCAAGCCGAAGGCCCACTGTCGAGTCTCACCGCGTTCCATCCTGACTCGGCCTTGTTTCGAGAAGCAGCCGGAGACACGTCGCGCCATTCGCGCGAGATGTTGGTACGACTCTGGCTCACCGAGGGCGCCCCGTTCGCCTTCCGGGCGTGCCCCGCGATCTATGAAGATGTTCGGGGTTGGCTGGGCAGCCGTCTCGGCGTATGCCCTAAAGAGATCACCCTTCTTGGTAGCGCTCGCATCGGTTTCTCGCTCGCTCCGCAACCCCGCTACGGCAGACCCTTCGGTAGCGACTCTGATCTGGACCTCAGTATCGTGTCTGCTCGCTTGTTCCAAGATGTCTCGGCTACATTCGCTCGGTGGGAGGCCGATTACCGAAGCGGTGGTATTTCCCCGCTAAACCCTACCGAACGGCGCTATTGGGAAGCCAATGTCGTCTTCGGTCACAATAATCTGCCGCGTGGCTTCTTTGACGTGAACAAGCTGCCTGCGCGGGACCGTTACCCTCTAATCCAGCAGGTAACACAGGCTATGTGGGTGCTCATCGAGAAGTTGAAGGTCACACCGGTAGCACCGAAGCCTAGCAAGGCATCCGTTCGAGTATACGAGTCCTGGAGAGCTCTTGTAGCGCGGGTCTCCTTCAATCTCCATACTGCCCTCGGCGGGTGTGCGGCCTAATTCAACACCTGCAAACCCTCCGCCTGTCAAGAAGACGAAACGCTAGCCTCACGGGGGCGGGGTGGCTCCCGTACGACTGGACGCGCCGACCAAGCCATCCTTCTCAAGCTGGCGCGCCGCCTTGCTCGCGATACTTCTAATCAGGCTGACGAAGTCATCGAAGGACCCGCCCTCGCTTTCCGAAGTCGCGACCCAGGCCGTCCTGCCGCTCGCAATATCTATAAGCCTCAGATTGCAGCGGAGAACGGGCAAGGAAACTGGAAATCCTCCAACCGTCGTGCTTGTGAAGCCGCCGAACGCATTCACTTGGCCGCTGGTGTAGGCTGGAAGATAAAAAGGCACGCTGGAGATGTCAGCGGATGTCACCACAAGCACTGCGTCGGCCCCGGTTCCCGATATCGCTTCCGCCAGTTCGGCCTCTCCGTAGGTCCGAGTCGGCAGAAGCACCTCGACCGAGCGAACACCTTCGGTACCTCTTCTCTTGAGATAAGCGACAAAGGCATTTTCCGTCACACGGCGCATCCTGAGATCCTGAAAAGGAGCTACGACCAACACGCGCCTGTACTGCTGCGAGGGAGCCAAGGGATCACGAACAGCCGAGATGCGAGTGAATTCGCAGCCCGCGAGCAGGATGGTCGTGCCGGAGATGGCCCCTAGAGTGGCGGCCCGGAAGCCCAGCCGGTTCCAGTTCGGTACAGCGTATCGGTCCTTCGATGGTGGCCTGTGGACGGTCGCGCCGTACCCGCAGCCCTTGTACGTTGCGCGGGAGGTCGAGGCGACCATACATAAGGAAGCCTACATCTGCGCCCCGACGGAAGCCAGCGCGAAGGACGGCGTCTCACCTGGACTCGGGCACGGGTCGAGCGCGACTCGTGTTATCATGAGGTGTGATTCCAGCTAGCCTCTTGCGCCATAAGTGGCCCAAGCGCCACCAGTACGTCATCGAGGAGTGCCGTGCGCTCGACGTGCGCGACGTCCTTTCGCACCTCGACGCCTTCCACGCTGCGATCCTCCGCAGCTGGCACCCGCCGACACACCCGAGGTTGGTGCTCGTGCCGAACGATCGCGGCCTGTCTCGCAGGTGGTGGTTCCGGTGCCCGACTTGCCGGCGGGCGTGCGAGTCGCTGTTCATCCCGCCTAGCGTCACCCGTGAAGACTGGCGCTGCCGGGTGTGTTGGAGCTTGGTCTATGCGAGTCAGCGGTACGGATGCCAGCACCCGCTTCGCAAGAGACTAACGCACAGGAAGCGCCTGACCCACCTGAAGCGGCTAGCAAAGGCCAAGCGGCAACGGGAGCGCAAGGAAGCACGACAGCGGCGCGAGCAAGAGGAGATCGCGATGCGAGAAGCGAGGCTCCAAGACTTACGACGCGCAGACGAAGCCCAACGTGAAGCGACGGCGCGTGCCTTCGAGGAGAAGTGCGCCGAGATGCAGCGCCAGCTTCGCGCTGAACTCGAAGCCGATGCTCCGTGGAATCAGGAGGTTCTCGACGCCGTGAAGCGGGGCGAACTATCGCCGAGGAGCCTGCGAGCGCGGGCAGCTCGTCTCTTAGACCGCGGCGCGCGACAGCTGGGCGTGCGGATGCCGCGCGAAGGCGAGCGCACCTCTGGCAGCCACAGCGCCCCGACCTCTCCGATGGCGTCGCTCACGCGTGACGACATCGAGTGGTTCAAGAAAGTAATGGCGGAGGTAGACGAAGAGGTCTGCCGATTCCTGCCGGCGAGCGGCGACGCACCGGTCGTCACCACCCGACGGCGCCGGCCACCCAGTAGCCCAAGAGCGCAGTTGACGTAGGCAGCCTCGCAAGCGCATCCTCGTCGGCTCCACAAGGGGGACACGGTGGCGCAGGGACGTTCGCGGACGAGAAGACGACACTCTCGAAAGCAGGTCTCGTCCCGTCGCGATCCGCTCATCTCGCCACGTGTCTACGCAGAGAAGCGCGCACTCGCCTCTCAATCGAGGACGCCTCAGGAACTACCCGATACCGCTGGTCTAGAATGGCCAGCCTACATGCTCGATGCACTGCGCAAGTTCATCGACTCGCAAGACCTCGGCGTGCTGGCAAGTGCTCTCAGACGGCACGCGGCCCTGTACTGGCATCCGCTTGTCCAGGATCAGCTCTGGCATCTCCTGGGGCTCGCCGGGAATCCACAGGAATGGAACCGCCTGGGGTGGCACCAGGGTGAAGATCATCCACCGCCAAGAGTCCTCGACGTGTACAAGCAGCTCGAAGCTCTAGTCACTGCACACGCAGGCGCCGTCCAGCCCAGCAAGCGCATCATCTGGAAGCGCCAACCGACCAAGCGCGGTCCGCGGGGCGGACTTCCAAATCCGCACCCTCTCGGAGGCGCTCCTGATTACATCGAACCCGCTGACCTCTACCTAGACTGGCACTCCCTCAAGGAAGCGTTTGCGCACGAGATCAGCACCTCGCGTCTCCAGATCCCACGAGCGCCGAAGAAGGAAGCCATGACGAAGGTCCAATCGATAGTGCGCGCCGTGCTGGACGAGGCCGGGCCGCTGTGGAGCACTTACCGCGAGGGCAAGGTCGTCGAACCGGCTGAGCGTGTCCCATCCGGTGGTCGGCGACGCGTCCGGCGGATGATCCCCAGAATCGAGTATCACTGGAACGAGAAGGTGATCGAGCGCGCCGCAAGCAACGTCATCGACAAGCCCTTCACACGCAAGGAAGGACTCCCCGTCCGTCTTGCCTGCGCAGTGCTAGCGGCGCTGCTCGACGTGCAGCCGATGACGGTGCGAAACAAGGTCCACAGCTACCGCCCCAAGCGTTCACGCTAGGGCAGACGGCTCTCTTAGCGGTCGGCACGCACCTTCGATTGCGTGCTTACCCCGCGAGTTTCGACGTCATAATTCACGGGGCGAAGTTGTGCCCCGGGCCTTCTCTTCATGCGCTTTTGGGCTTCCATGCGGCTCTTCTTGAGTTAGCTTATGGCCAATGCCGAACCGAAAGCATCCAGCATCGGTCGAGACGATTTAAGAGGAGGAGAGAGATGATCGAGAAATTGCTTTTGCGACCCGAGGAAGCAGCCGAAGCCATCGGCTTCCGGCGCTCGACGGCATACGCGCTGATCCGCTCCGGCGAATTGCCTTCGATTCTAGTCAACGGTTCCATTCGCGTACCAGCCGACGCGCTGCGCCAGTGGGTGGAGCGACGAGCGAAGGACGCAGCTTCGCAGCCGACTCCGCGCACGAGGATGGGATCTACCGCGTGAGCGAATTGCGTCTCGCGGACCGAGACTGACGCCGTAGAGACGGCAACGCCCAGCGACATCGATTGCGGACGACTTCGCTGGGCGCTCGAAGGAACCTTGGTTATGCAAAATATATCACCGAACAATAGCGGGTACAACGCACCGCTCGACGACGCCATCGGTTATGCCCGTCGCGGCTGGCGAGTGTTGCCCCTCCACACGGTTAGAGATGACGACACGTGTTCTTGCCGCAACTCCGACTGCAACTCGCCCGGGAAGCACCCACGGACCAAGCACGGCGTGAACGACGCATCGACGGACTTGGGGGTGATCCGCGAGTGGTGGCGGCGCTGGCCCAACGCGAACATCGGCGTTGCCACGGGCCGTGAGTCGGGGGTAGTCGTCCTGGATCGGGACGGCCCCGAAGGCAAGGCGAGCTTAGCCGAGTTCGCTCCTATCGAGCCCACGCCGGTGTCACAAACCGGACGAGGACGACATTATTGGTTTCGCTACCCCACGACTCCCTTGCGGAGCGCAACGCGGCTCCGTCCGGGGATCGACGTCAAGGCTGCCGGGGGCTTCGTCGTTGCGCCGCCGAGTCGCCACGCCACAGGGAAACGGTACCGCTGGATTTCCTCGCCGGACCACGTTGAGCTGGCCGGTCCGCCGCGATGGCTACTTCAGTTGCTGAGCGACGACCAGGCGCAGCGGGCGGCGTGCAATACGATTGATAAGATCATCGCGGGCGAGCGGAACAAAACTCTTTTCCGCCGTGCCCGCAGCCTCCACGCCAAGGGATTCTCGCCAGAAGCCATCACCGCAGCGCTTCGAGCTGACAACCAGGAGCGGTGCGAGCCGCCCCTACCCGAGAGCGAGGTGGAAGACATCGCGCGGAAGGCGGCCACTCAGCCGGATCGGTCGGATTTCCGACGCACGGAGCCGCATGAAGACTTCAGTGAACCCGTCAGCACGCTGCTCGGTGAGCCCGACACGCCAATCGAGTGGCTCGTTGAGCCGCTGCTCGCAACGGAGAATCGCGGCTTCATCGGCGCGGAGCCGAAGGTCGGGAAGTCATGGCTCGGGTTGGAGCTGGGGCGGTGTTTAGCGAGCGGAGCCGAGTTCCTAGGCTTCAGCGTCCCCAAGAAGCGCCGGGTCCTCTACATCCAAGAAGAGGACAGCAGGCGGCGCGTCCTGCGGCGTCTGCGGCAGCTCATCCAGGGCAGTGGCGACCCGGACCTGGAAGACGACTACTTACGGGTCGCCATCCGCAAGGGCTTCAAGATCGACCAAGACAAGTGGCGTGAGGGCCTGCGCAACGAGATCCAACGGTTCCGACCGGAGATCGTGATCTTCGATGTCTTCAACGAGATCCACACCTCCGACGAGCAGAGCCAGGAGAAGATCAGCGCCATCCTCTGCCACTTCAGCGACCTGCGCCGCGTTCATCCGTGTGCGTTCATTATCCTCCACCACTTCCGCAAGGCCGACCTCAGAGGAACACGGGCACGTAGCGGCCAGAACTTGCGCGGCTCGTCGGCACTGCACGCGTGGGCCGAGAACTCCCTTTACCTGACCTGGACTGGCGCGAGATGCTTTGACGTTGAAGTCGAGAGCAAGGACGCCGACTGCCCGCCGTTCGCAGTTGAAATCAAGGACACTGAGAACGGCGGCGTCCTTCTCGACGCCCATCCGATTGCTCCCTCGGGCTCTGGGAAGGGTGAGAGAGAGTGGGCGTTGGTGAGTGCAGTCTTCTCGACAAAGAAGACGATCACGACGCTCGATGCCGCAAGGGTAATCAAGCGCGACAAGAAGACCGCCGGGAAGCGATTGAGGAAGTGGGTGGAGCAAGGACGAATCTCGGAAGAACTCCTCTCCACGGGTGGGCCAAACGGTACCCTCGTCTATCGACTCGTCACCAAGGAGGACGAACACCAGGACGCGAAGGTGGGGAATGTCCGCACCTAGGGAAATCCGCAGGTGTCCCTACCTCCGCACCTACGGAATTCCGCGGGTGGGTGCGGTGAGGACACCCCCTTTAGGGGGTCCTCACTCACCTCACCACCCAGCAAGGAAGTCTTGATCGAGAGAAAACGATGCTGACAAGAACAACCCGTACTCACGACCATAGAGACGGGCGACGCCGATCTAGCCGGGCTTGCCAGCCTCCCCGAGGGCCGACGCCCACCAGCCAGCAAGTAATGGGTGTCCCTCATCCGTGCGGGGGCGTGTCGTGATTGTTAGTGGGAAGTTGCGAGGGTTCCCACTTGCTGTGAGGCTGACCAATCGAGAGCGTCGGGTCTTTCAGCGCGCAGTAGCCGCAGGCTTTCTCTCGACCGGCCGGGTAGGCCGAGTGGATATCGCTTGGGAGGTCGCCTGCGGCGAGCAGCGTCATCCCTGTATCACGATCCGGCGCGGGCGTAGCACTTCCAGCGTGACCGTTGACCTGCTGCCGGCCTGCATCCAGCTCGACGACGATTCAAAGCGCCAGGTCCGGATGGTCTTTTTCCGGGCAAGCCGCCGAGCACCGAATCCCGCAGCCCGTGGGCGTCTGCAACGCACGATCCTGACGCCAAACTTCGCCTATGCCCGCGTGCCAGTCGCGTTGGCGAAGGCGACAGCCGGGGCGTTGCTACGGGTGCTTAGGGCGCAAAGTGGTCAGTGCGAAGTGGTTGCCCAGAGGACGGACCCGTGAAGCCGACCGCGAACCATGTCAACGCGATTCCCATCTGGGCTGGCTCAGGGTGGCGGAGGTCGCGCTATGGGTAGGGCCTGCCCCCAGGACGCAGCACCAGGCACCCCGGACCGCTTGCTCGACGTCCACGAGGCAGCCTCCATGCTCGCTCTCAAGCCCGCGACGCTCTACCAGTGGGCCTACGAGCGCCGCATTCCCGTCGTGAAGCTCTTTGGGCCGAGGGGAGCCCTGCGCTTTCGCCTGAGCGACATCGAGGCCCTGATCGCACGCTCGGTGCGTCCGGCGCTACGAGTGCGCGGGGAGGAAAGTCCTTGACACTCTCAAACGCGTGCGTTACAACTCTGCCGTGTGGAGAGCCTAAAGAGGGCACGGAAGGCTCGGGGATTGAGTTTGGCGGAGGTTGCCGAGCGCTGCGGGCTCTTCCCGCAGGCGGTCGCGCGCGCCGAGCGAAAAGGCATCGACCCCAGAGTCTCGACCGTGGCCGCAATCGCGAAGGCACTCGGCGTACCGGGCTGCGAGCTTCTCGACGAGGATACGAAGCATGAGCAACACCGAACGAAGCGGACAAGGCGCCGCTAGACGGCGGCAGCGCGGCATCTTCGAGCACGCCAAAGGCTCCGGCATCTGGTGGGTGTGCTACTTCGACGAGCGCGGCAAACGCCACCGCGAGAAGGTCGGGCCAAAGTCGCTCGCTACGGACGTTTACACCAAGCGCAAGAACGAGGTGCGCGAGCGGCGCTTCTTCCCGGAAAGTATTCGCCGACGCGAGGTCCCGTTGGCAGCAGTGATCGACGACTACCTAGAGCGCAACCGCGGCAAGCTCCGCTGGATGGATCACTACGAGCGTTACGGGCGTATGTGGAAGGCCGCATTTCCAGGAAGAACGCTCCGAGAGATCCTTCCCGGCGACGTCGAGCGCTACGCCGCCAAGCGGCGAGCCGAAGGCTTGGCGCCGGCTTCGATCAACCGTGAACTCGCCTTCCTTCGGCGTCTCTTCAACGTGGCAATCGAGGATGCCAAGACCGACACCAATCCCGTGCGCCCGCAGATGTTCGCCCGTGAGAACAATCAGCGGGTGCGCTACTTGACCGATGAGGAAGAACAACGGCTCCGGGAGGCGATAGGCGAGGAGCACTGGCCGAAGGCCGTTGTCGCGATACACACAGGCCTCAGGCGCGCTGAGCAATTCGGCCTTGGCTGGGAGCACGCCGACTTCAGGGCGGGTGTGCTGACTATCCCTCGCTCAAAGTCCGGGAAGGTTCGGCACGTCCCGATGAACGAGACGGTGCGTGAACTACTCCGCACCCTGCCCTCACGCCTCAAGAGCAAGTGGGTCTTCCCGAGCGCAACGGGGGACACGCCGCTCGACGCGCAGAACTTCGTCAACCGGGTCTTCGTGCCAGCGCTCAAACGAGCGGGCGTCGAGGGCTTCACCTGGCACTGCTTCCGACACACGTTCGCGAGCCGGCTCGTCATGCGCGGCGTCCCCTTGCGGACTGTACAGGAGATCCTCGGCCACCAGAGTCCGCTCATGACCCAGCGCTATGCCCACCTCTCACCAGAGCATCAGCTTGAGGCCGTCCGGCGCCTGGATACCCCCGCAACTGCCACCAGAACTGCCACCGACACGGCCCCGGCGAAGATGGCTGCCAGGGCAGGCGCGGAGGTGCTTGAATTGCTGAAGGAAACAAGTGGCGGCGCCCGGAATCGAACCGGGGACCTAGGGATTATGAGACCCTCGCTCTAACCAACTGAGCTACGCCGCCGTTCGCGATGGTGGGCTAGCTGCGAATCGATTGGATACGCGCGCCCGTCCACCTTGGAAACGGAGCGATCTTAGCGGCCCGCCCTGCCGATCGGCAAGCGCATCTCGTAAGCGCACCGGGGAAGATCAAAGATGCGCCGCCGCGAACGCGGGCGCGAGATCGCGTACCAGCACCTGCCGCTCGCCGCGGCCGACCTCCAACAGTCTTCGCCGGGTCACGTCTAGACAGCTCAGCTTGTTACCGTAAACCAGCCCGGTGTCGAGCCCGATGTAATAGGGCAGCGTGACGCGAGCCTGTCGTTGCGGCGTGTGACCGAAGATCACGGTGTACGGTAAGTCATGCGGCTGCGTGAAGAACTCCTCTCGAATCCAGAGCAGGTCCTGCTCGTCCTGGTCGGCGAGGGAAACCCCCGGTCGAATACCTGCGTGCACGAACAGGTAGCGGCCGTCGACGTGCGTCAGGCGCAGGTCCAGCAGGAACTGCACGTGCTCGGGGGGAAAGAGGGCGGCCGCCTTGCGGCCGCGGACGGCTCGTGGCACGCCGTAGCTCGCCAGCGTCGGCAGGCCGCCATTTTGGGTGTACACGTTGCCGTTCTCTCCGGGCAAGCCGAGGTAGGCCAGCAGCATGTCCTCGTGGTTGCCGCGCAGAAACACCGTCTTCGGGCCCTCGCCGCGCAGGCGAAGTAGGCGATCGATAAGCTCCCGCGAGCCGGTCCCGCGATCGACGTAGTCTCCGAGAAAGACGAGATCGTCATCGTTGCTCGGCGCCAGATGGTCGAGCAGCACGTCGAGCTCCTCCGGGCACCCGTGAAGGTCGCCGATCGCGAAAACGCCCTTCACTCGCCACCGACGAGCCGGCGCAGGCCCTCGCGATCGCCAAGCACCTCAAGAGCCGCGCTGTAGGGGTCCAGCTCGCCCAGGCGCACTCGGTCGATGAGCGCCGCGTAGCCGCCCGCGATCCGCTCCGCCACGCGGTCACGCAGCGCGGTTCCGAGGACGTCCAAGAATTCGCGCTCGCGCTGTCGCTCCGTCGCCCGCCTTGCGTCGTCGTCACTCGCGAGGTGGTGACGGTGGGCGGCGATCGCGCTTGTAAGCTCATTGATCCCCCGGTCACGGGTCGCCTCCGTGAGTCGCACCGGAACCGTCCACCCGACGCTCGGCCGAAGCTGCAGCATGGTTTCGAGTTCAGTCTTCATACGCACCGCACCCTCCCTGTCGGCCTTGTTCACGACAAAGATGTGGGCGATCTCGAGCAAGCCAGCCTTCATCACCTGTATGGTATCGCCCGCCTCCGGGACCAGCACCACCACGACCGTTCGCGCCAACTCCATGATGTCGAGCTCGGTCTGCCCGACACCTACGGTCTCGATGATGATGGTGTTCTTGCCAAAGGCGTCAAGGAGACGGGCGACTTGACGTGTCGCACGGGCGAGCCCGCCCCGCCGCCCGCGCGTGCTCAGGCTGCGGATGAAGACACCGGGATCTAGAGCGTGTGTCTGCATCCGGATGCGGTCGCCGAGTACCGCACCGCCACTGAAAGGGCTCGAGGGATCGACGGCAATCACCCCAACCGAGCCACCGCCCGCGCGCTCGCGATGGACGAGGCGATCGACCAGGGTTGACTTGCCGGCTCCCGGAGGTCCGGTGACACCCAGCACGTAGGCACCACCGCAGCGCGGGGCAAGGCGCGCCATGATCGCCGGCACGTCCGCGGCCTCGTTCTCGGCGCGGCTCATGAGCTTCGCGAGCGCCACCCGGTCGCCCGCCAGCATGCGATCGACGAGGTCCGCGGCCGGCGCGCTCAGAGCGAGGCCTCCTCGGCTAGCCACAAATCGCCCCGTCCCGAGAGGAGCTCCTCGCAAGCCCGCTGCGCCACTGGCACTGCCGCCGCCACCGATGCTCCACGGGCACCCTCGCGCACCAGACTCGTTACCGCGACGTCGGACATCCCGCAGGGCACGATCAGGTTATACGGCCGGAGGTCGGTCGTGACGTTCAAAGCAAGCCCGTGGGCGCTTATGCCATCCCGGATCCGAATGCCGACGGCACCCAGCTTCCCGCGCTCGGTCCAGACACCCCGGCCGCGCCGATCCCGGCAAGCCTGCACACCGAATGCGGCGGCGATCTCAATCATGATCGCCTCGAGTGTCGAAACGAACTCACCCACGGTGAACCCACGTGCCTTCAACCCAACAATTGGATAGAGCACCAGTTGCCCAGGTCCGTGGTAGGTCGCCCTTCCGCCTCGATCGGTGGACACGCACCCGACCCCTGCCGCGGCGAGCGCCTCGCGCGGCGCGCGCAGGTCCACAAGACCGGCCCGCCTGCCGAGAGTGATCGTAGGCGGATGCTCGAGCGCGATGCAACTGTCCGGGCCGCCCTGCCGACGCGCACACCATCGCGTTTCCTGCAGAGCTAGCGCATGCTCGTACGCGCAGAGCCCCACGTACTCCCACGCGATCGGCTCGCGCATGCGCGAGATGTAGCGTTTGCTTGACTCCGGCGCAAGCCGGTGTTAGCCGGCGCCGGTGCCCGGAAGGCGTTATTATCGCAGCCGTTTTTTTTTAACGGGCGTTGCCCTGCTAGCACTAGGTGTCGGAAACGCGCTCATCGGGAGCCGCAAGCTCGTCCAGTACCAAGCTGTCGTCGCCGAGGGACGTGAGCGCGGGTATTTCCCGAGCGACGAGACCACGAATCAGATACTGCGTCCGCTTGACGACGAGGGCGAGCGCTACAACATCGGGCGCGCCAGGGTCGACCTATACCACGTGGTGCTGAGCGGCGGGCTGCTGATGATCGCCCTGGGTGCCATCCTCACTATCGTCGCCTGGGTGCGGATCCGCCTTCGCGGTCGCCACGACTCTGCGGGGCTTGGCCAGCCGCCCCCCCTCCCCTCAGCTGAGAAGGCACACCAACCGCTAGACGCTGCCTGACGCGTTCTCCGCTTCCCGCGCCCGGCGTCGTATGGCAAGCTTGTAACGGGCAGGAAATCCATGTTGTCCGCCCGTGACCAAGTCGGGGGACGATCGCCAAGCGTCCGCGAAGTCGACGTTCCGCAGGACCGTCTCGTTCTCGCGCTCCTCTTATCAGCGCTAGTGCATGCCGCGCTCGCCGTGCTTCTCGG
>Ga0214473_10008800_pt1 | contig 11935 bp, 14 predicted proteins | sample RVTome_7_FD_203509 | JGI IMG/M metagenome (GOLD analysis project Ga0214473, IMG submission 203509) | Soil microbial communities from uranium-contaminated site in the Upper Colorado River Basin, Wyoming, United States - RVT98D197 | ecosystem: Environmental > Terrestrial > Soil > Contaminated >...
GGCGCACGTCGTGCTGGATGATGGCGTTGAGCCGCTCGCGGTCCTCGGCGCGCTTGGCGCGCGGCAGCGTCTCGACGGCGGAGCGCAGCGAGGTCAGCGGGTTCTTGAGTTCATGGGCGACATCGGCGGCGAAGCGCTCGATGGCCTCGATGCGGTTATAGAGCGCCGAGGTCATCGAGCGCAGGGCCTTCGACAGGTGGCCGACTTCATCGGTGCGGTCGGAGAAATCGGGGATCTCGGCGCGGCTGGTCATCGAGGCCTGCACCTTTTCGGCCGCGGCCGAGAGGCGGCGGAGCGGGCCGGCAATGGTGCCGGCGAGCAGCAGCGAGAGGATGATGGTGACCGCCGCGGCGACCAGCGCGATGCGCAGGATGCCCCAGCGCTCGGCGGTGTCGATCTGGTCGATCTCGCCCGGCTGGGTCGAGAGCAGCAGCACGCCGACGGTGGCGCGCACGCGCTGCACCGGCACGGCGACCGAAACCACCAGCTGGTGCTTGTTGTCGACGCGGACGATGGCGCTGGGCGCGCCGCCGAGCGCGGCCGCGACCTCCGGGTAGCGCTTGCCTTCGTCGGCCCCATATTCCTGGTATTGCGGAAAATCGTCGCCCGGCAGCCAGGCCATCAGGTCGTTCCACCAGTCGAACAGGAAAAAGCCGGTGCCTTCCTGCGGCTTGGTGATGCGGCGCAGGATTTCGCCGCGCGCATAGATATTGGCGCTGTCCAGGATCAGCAGCCCGTCCTGATCGTAGATCCGCGCCCGGGTGCGCGTCGGCGTGACGAGATTGCGCAAAAGCGGCGCCACGCGTTCCGGATTGATCGGGAATTCGAGGCTCGGATCGAAAAAGCTCAACGAGGAGATCGGTTCCCCGCTCTGCAATTCGAGCAGCCGGTCGGGGTTGACCGTAATGACGTCGGAGTTGGCGGTGGCGGAGGCCGCGATCGCGGCGGCAATGATTTCGCCCTGCACGCGCAGGCTCTGGACCCGCGCGTCGATCAGCCCGGTCCGCCATTGGTTGAGGAACAGAATGCCGACCACCAGCACCGCGAGGCCCGCCAGGTTGAGCACGATGATGCGCTTGGCAAGGCTCGAAAAGATGGTGAGCGCGAGGAAGCGTCGGATCCCGCGGAAGGCGCCGCTCAGGGCGCCGAGGACGCGCGCCAAGAAGCGATCGAGGCCCGGCGAGCGCCGGCGCGCCCCGGTCGCGGGCTTGTCGATCCCCGGCAGCTCGTTCCCAGCGATTGCCACGTCTGTCTTATTGCTCCTTGAAGCGATAGCCGACGCCGTAAAGCGTCTCGATCATCTCGAAGTCGTCGTCGACTGCCTTGAACTTCTTGCGCAGCCGCTTGATGTGGCTGTCGATGGTGCGATCGTCGACATAGACCTGGTCGTCATAGGCAGCGTCCATGAGCGCATTGCGACTCTTGACCACGCCCGGCCGCAGCGCCAGGGCCTGCAGGATCAGGAACTCGGTGACCGTGAGGGTGACGCGCTGTCCCTTCCAGGTGCAGGTGTGGCGCTCTTCGTCCATCACCAGGGCCCCGCGCTCGATCAGCGCCTTGCCGGTGCCGACTTCGCCGGGGGCACCCGCCGGCGCGGAGGGGTCGCGCGGCGCCGCGCGGCGGAGGATCGATTTGACCCGCTCGACCAAGAGCCGCTGGCTGAAAGGCTTGGTGATGAAATCGTCGGCGCCCATCTTGAGGCCGAACAGCTCATCGATCTCTTCGTCCTTGCTGGTGAGGAAGATCACCGGCACGTCCGATTTCTGCCGCAGCCGGCGCAGCAGCTCCATGCCGTCCATGCGCGGCATCTTGATATCGAGGATCGCAAGGTCGGGACGGTCATTGGTCAGGCCCTCGAGGCCGGAGGCTCCGTCGGTGTAGGTGGAGACCGTGTAGCCTTCTGCTTCGAGGGTCAGCGAGACCGAAGTGAGAATATTGCGGTCATCGTCCACCAGGGCGATCTTGGGCATCCAGTTCCCTTTCTTGTGGGTCAGCGGCGACGCTCGCCGAATTGCGGCGGACTTTGACTGCCACAATTGCGCATAAATAAGGCGCATCGTCTCGATATACCAGTGCCAACCGCCAATTGCGCCCTGCTGCGACTTAGGTCGTACGACCGATTGCGGGATGGCGCGGGCCCCGGTGGCGGCCTTAGGAATCCCCCGTCTGGGGCCGTTGCCCCGCTGACGGAGGGGAGAGCCATGCAAGGTTTTGATCACCGTTCCCTGAGGGACGATGTCGCGCGGAAGGCGGGGTCGATCTCGTGGAACGATGCTGTTCCCGCCCTGGTGACCAAGGCCGTGACGGCTGGCGAGGGGCAATTGACCGCCCACGGCGCCTTCGCCGTAACCACGGGAGTTTACACCGGCCGTTCGGTCAAGGACAAGTTCATCGTCGCCGACGAGCTGACGCGCGACCGCGTCTGGTGGGACAATTCGGCCTCCATGACCCCGGCCCATTTCGATGCGCTGCTCGGCGACTGCGTTGCGGCACTGGCCGGCCGGAGCCTATACGGACAGGACCTCGCGGCTGGCGCCGATCCCCGGCACGCCATGGCGGTCACGGTCTTCAGCGAGACTGCGTGGCACGCGCTGTTCATCCGCAACCTCTTGATCCGGCCAGAAAAAGCCGCGGCGTCTGCCGACGTGACCATTCTGCACCTGCCCAGTTTCCGCGCCGACCCCGACCGGCACGGCACCCGCAGCGAGACGGTGATTGCGCTCGATATGTCGCGCAAGCTGGTCATCATTACCGGTACCGCCTATGCCGGCGAGATCAAGAAAAGCGTCTTCTCGCTGTTCAACTTCTTCGCGCCACTGGCGGATGTGCTGCCGATGCACTGTTCGGCCAATATTGGTCCGGAGGGCGACACGGCGCTGTTCTTCGGGCTCTCGGGCACCGGCAAGACGACGCTCTCCAACGATCCTCAGCGTCCGCTGATCGGCGACGACGAGCACGGCTGGACTTCCGATGGCGTCTTCAACCTCGAGGGCGGCTGCTACGCCAAGACGGTCAAGCTCAGCGCCACGGCCGAGCCCGAGATCCATGCGGCGACCCGCAGCTTCGGCACCGTGCTCGAAAACCTCAGGCTCGATGCCAGAAGCGAGCCGCTCTACGACGATATTTCCCTGACCGAGAACACCCGGGCCGCCTATCCGCTCGAAACGCTGCCCAAGGTCGCCCCCGGCGGGACGGGCGGCGTGCCCAGGACCGTGGTGTTCCTCACCGCCGACGCCTTCGGCGTCCTGCCTCCGATTTCCCGGCTGACGCCCGAGCAGGCGGTCTATCACTTCCTTTCGGGCTATACCGCCAAGGTTGCCGGCACCGAGCGCGGCGTGACCGAGCCGGTGGCGACGTTCTCGGCCTGCTTCGGAGCGCCGTTCATGCCGCTCCATCCCTCGGTCTATGGTAGGCTGCTCGAAGAGCGGCTGGAGCGCAGCGGGGCCTCGACCTACCTGCTCAATACCGGCTGGAGTGGCGGCAGCTACGGGGTGGGCAAGCGTATCGACATCGCCTCGACCCGCCGGCTGCTCAACGCCGCACTATCCGGCGAGCTCGATGAGGCGCAGATGCGCATCGACCCGGTCTTCGGCCTCGGCGTGCCGCTGGCGGTCGAGGGGGTCGACCCCAGGCTGCTCGAACCGCGCCGCACCTGGGCGGACCCCCATGCCTACGACGCGGCCGCCCAGAAGCTCCTGCAGCTGTTCGAGGAGAATTTCCGCAAGTTCGGGACGGTGACGGTGGCGCGCGCAGCGGCGGAGTAGGGGCTCGTCCCATCCCCCGGGGGCTCATCCGGCCCGGCATCCCCAGGCGACCGCTGGATTTGATCCGGGGGAGACCCTGGGGACCGAAGTCCCTATGGCAACTTCGGTTGGTATAGGTCTACCCTTCTGCACCCTCTGCTCGAGATCAAGGACTTAGAAGTGCGAGGCTAGCCGGCAATGAGCTTTCGCGTTGACGCGCCACCCACAGCGTCACTAGTCTCCAAGCTCGTCCCGTTGGTGTTGGCCTCGCTCGCGCTCGTCAGCAGCGCACAGGCGGAGGCGACATACGTCACACGTGGTCTGTTTTGTAACACCGAGGCACAGCTCGATAAGGTGCTCGCTCATTTGCGGGCAGGTGTCAGCCCTGTGCTGGCGGTCGAACTAGGCAACGAGCGATCGGTTGAATGCGTGTTCGCCGATCTGGTCCGCTATGTAGTCACGCGGCCAGTCATCATCGGCGAAGTATTCTTGCAAAGACCTCTGCTGAAATACAAGGCGACGCTTGTGGGCGTGGTCGTAGGCGGCAACCTGCGGCCGGTCGAGCCGCCGGTACAGATGTTCTTCGTGCTCCGAGAGCAGCTCGCAGAGGCGCGCGCGCACACCTAGCGCCAGATCCATTTCGATTGAATCGAAATGGGGCTCTATGTCTTTGTATTACCGCGTGATCGAACCGCAAAAGTCTCATAACTTTTGCTGATCACGCTCTAGCGCCGGACAATGGCCGGCTGCCTGAATGTGCCGCTTGCACCCGATCCACTTCTCCCGTCGCGAGCGGGAGAAGGTGGTGCCCACGCGTCGCGTAGCGTCCGAGTAGGGGGCGGGCCAGGCTGAGTGGGCCACCCTTCCTCCATCTTGCGTGCATCAGTGGATGGGTCCCCGAGGTCTCGCAGGTCTCGCAAGAGCTCGCCCGGGGATGACGGGCTGGTTGAGAGGAAAGAGGCTGAGTGATGGCGGCCGGAAAACTCAGTTCTGCGAGTAAAAGACGTGCGAGCCGATGGCCGCGACGCGGCGGAAGGTGTGCGACCATTTCGGGGCGACCGACGTCGTGTGGTAGTAGAGCGCCGAGCTGGGGATAACGCCCGGGCGCTCGCCCTGTTGGTATTCGTGGAAGGCCGCCTCGGCCATCTTCAACGAGCGGTTCCACGCCGCCCGTTCCTTGCCCACGTCCGACCGGCCGTCGCAGGCGAAGGTGAACTGGCACTTGTAGCGGCCCTTGTCGGCGTTCTGGAACACCACGCCGCAAATGCTCGAGGGGTACTTCTTGCTCATCGCCCGGTTGATGATGACGTTGGCGACAGCGAGCTGGCCATCGCGGGATTCGCCGCGCGCCTCGTGGTAGATGGCCTGGGCGAGGCAGAGCTTTTCGCCGTCGGCCAGCTTCACCTTCTTGACCGTCGGCACGTACTGCTTCTCGGCGTAGGCGGTCAGGATCTGGGCACTGAGCGCCGGCTTGGCCGTCACGTCGACGGTCTCGATGGCTTCGAGCGCCTGATTGCGACGCTTCTCGATGTAGCTCGAGAGCATGGCCTGGGTCAGCTGGGTCTGGTTGGTGTCGACTTCGAAAGCATCGAAGGACTGCAGCGCCTGCTTGCGGGCGACGTAGGCGGCGAGCAACTCATTGGTGAGGGCAGGCTTGGTCGTCGCATGGAACTGCTGGCGTTTGGCGGCGACGGACGGGGAGAACGCGGCGGGCACGACTACGGCAAGATCGCCAGCTGAACTCGGCGCAACCGTCACGAACAGCACAAAGGCTGCCGCTCCGATGGCAATGGCATGCAACAAGGCACGCGCAGCTGTGGCGAACGGCATTGCCGTCAATCTGCCTACCTTCCCCCGACCCCGCCCCCTAGGCAGCGCCAGCTCAACAATTTACCCGGCTGCACCCTAGCCGAGCTTGTTTCGGCTGGGAACCCAAAATTTACAGTTACTTAACCATCAATGTTAGGGAGTTAAATTGAGGTTAATGGCCGGCGACGGCGCTGGAAAGCCCTGAAATTGCGGGAGTTTTGGCTTGGATAAGGCGCCGGTAAGGGCAAAGGCAGAAGTTAATTCAAATGCGAATCGTTGCCGCAGTGCAACGACGGGCCCCCGGCATTGGGGCAGGACGCATCAAGTCCGGTGCAGGAGCGAGTCGGCTGTGTCAGGCGCGGAAAGCGGCCTCGCGCAGGTGGTGGAGGCTCTCCATCACCGCGGCGCAGAGGCGCGCGATCTCGTCGGAAGGCCGCACCAGATCAGGAACCATGATGGTCTGCATGCCGGCGGCATGCGCGGCGCGGACGCCCGAATGCGAGTCCTCGACGGCAAGGCAGTTCTCGGGCCTGATCCCGATCAGTTGCGCCGCAGTCAGGTAGGGCTCGGGGTGCGGCTTGGGGTTGACGACGTCATCGCGGGTGACGACGGCGGCGAACATGTCGAGCAGGCCCGCGGTGCCGAGGTGCCCGAGCGCATGGGACGCCCGCGACGAGGTGGCGACGGCGGCCGGAATGCGGCGCGCCCTGAGCTCGGCGAGCATCTCGTGCACGCCGGATTTGACCGGCACGCTCTCTGCCATGCGTTCGTGCATCAGCGCCCGGCACTGCGCATCGAAGATCGAATAGGGGAAAGTGACGCCATAGGCCTCGACCAGGAGCTTGCTGGTGGCCTCGTGGCTCGATCCGACCATGGCCAGGTGCACGCGCTCGGTCATTTCGAAACCGAGGCCCGCGCTCACATCGTAGACGATCTCCTTGAACACCATCTCGGTATCGAGCAGCGTTCCGTCCATATCGAAGACGACGGCGTCGAAGGGCGCGAGTTCAGGCTTGGAGATGGCGAGGGTCATCGCCGCGATATAGGTACATTTGCGCCGCTTTGCCAGCGGGGACTTGCGGCCGGGCTACTCGATGATGGCAAAGATCGTCGAGATATGCGCCGTCTCGTCGGAAGCGAGGTCGTGCACCAGATACTCGAGCACGTAGTCGCCCACCGGCGCCCCGGTGATGTCGAGCGTGAGGGTCAGCATGAATTCGCGGTTCCTGGTGTGGCTGGTCAGCTCGAGGCTGGCGAAATCCTTCTGCTCGAGCACGATCTCGCCGCCCGGGGTCTTGATCGCGAGGTCGACCCGGACGCCCAGCACATGGGTGCCGTCGGCGTTGGACCTGTAGCCATAGCCGACCGGCTCGGCATAGGTGATGATCCGCTCGCCCGACCTGAAGCTGTTGCCCGAGCGCTCGGTATAGGCGCCATAGCCGATCACCTCGCTGACGTAGAGGACCTTGCGGAAGGCGAGCGGCGTCGCGTCCCAGGCGGCGCCCAGAGCCTGGTCCGCCGCCTCGATAGCTTCGAGGGTCTGGGACATGACGGGGAGCGGCGCGAGCGCGAGGAACGCTACGGCAAGGACGGTGGCGAGGCGATGCATTGAACCAGACTCCCGCTACGAACGCCTGCGGCGCGCCGCAGGACCATGTTCTCGCTAGTGCCACGGCCTACGCCGGGTGCCGTTGATCTGCATCAAGAAGAAGTCAATCACGCCTTGAGCCGGTAGCCGGTGCGGAACATCCAGGCGACGATCCCCAGGCAGATGGCAAGGAACGCCGCCGCCATGGCGAGGCTGACGCCGATGTTGACGTCGGAGATCGAGTAAAAGCTCCAGCGGAACAGGCTGATCAGGTAGACCACCGGATTGAACAGCGACACCGCCTGCCAGAACGGCGGCAGCACGTTGAGCGAATAAAAGGTGCCGCCCAGGAAGGTCAGCGGCGTGATGATCAGCAGCGGCACCGTCTGCAGCTGCTCCATGCCCTTGGCCCAGATGCCGATGATGAAGCCCACGAGGCTGAAGGTCGCCGCGGTCAGCACCAGGAAAACCAGCATCCAGAGCGGGTGATCGATCCGCAGCGGCACGAAGAAACCCGCCGTCGCCAGCACCAGCACCCCCAAGATCAGCGACTTGGTCGCTGCCGCCCCGACATAGCCGACGACCGTCTCGAGCGAGGAGACCGGCGCCGAGAGCAGCTCGTAGATGGTGCCGAGGAATTTGGGGAAGAAGATGCCGAACGAGCCGTTCGAGACGCTCTGCGTCAGGATCATCAGCATGATCAGCCCCGGCACGATGAAGGCGCCGTAGCTCACCCCCTCGATCTCGGTGATGCGCGAGCCGATGGCGGCGCCGAAGACGATGAAATAGAGCGAGGTCGAAATCACCGGCGCGATGATCGACTGCAGCGGCGTGCGGAAGGTGCGCGCCATTTCGAACTTGTAGATGGCCTTGACCGCTTCGATGTTCATTGCCCGTCCCTCACCAGGCTGACGAAGATTTCCTCGAGCGAACTCTCCTTGGTCTGCAAGTCCTTGAACCCCACCCCGACCTTGCCGAGGTCGGCAAGCAGACTGGAGATACCGGTGCGCTCGGTCTGCGCGTCGTAGGTGTAGACCATGGCGCTGCCATCCTCGGTGAGCGACAATTGGTGGCCGGCGAGTTCGGAAGGCACGGCCGCGAGCGGCTCGGCGAGCTGCAGCGTCAGCTGTTTGCTGCCGAGCTTGCGCATCAGCTCGGATTTGTCTTCGACCAGGATCAGTTCGCCCTTGTGGATCACCCCGATGCGGTCGGCCATCTCCTCGGCCTCGGCGATGTAGTGGGTGGTCAGGATAATGGTGACGCCCGAGGCGCGCAGGCGCCGCACCATCGCCCACATCTCCTTGCGCAGATCGACGTCGACGCCGGCGGTGGGCTCATCGAGGAACAGGATCTGCGGCTCGTGGGAGAGCGCCTTGGCGATCATCACCCGGCGCTTCATGCCGCCAGAGAGCTGCATGATCTTGGCGTCCTTCTTGTCCCAGAGCGTGAGGTCCTTGAGCACTTTCTCGACATGGGCCGGATCGGGTTTCTTGCCGAACAGGCCGCGGCTGTGGCTGACGGTGGCCCACACGGTCTCGAACGCATCGGTGGTCAGTTCCTGCGGCACCAGCCCGATCAGCGAGCGGGCCTCGCGGTAGTGCCGGATGTGATCGTGCCCATCGACGGTGACCGTCCCGCTCGAGGGCGTGACGATGCCGCAGACGATGGAGATCAGCGTCGTCTTGCCGGCGCCATTGGGGCCGAGCAGGGCCAGAATCTCGCCGCGCCGGATGTCGAGATCGACGCCCTTGAGGGCGGAAAAGCCGGAGGCGTAGGTCTTGGAAAGACCGGAAATCGAAATGATCGGCTGCATCCTCGGTCGTCTCCGCTTGGCCTTCGGACGGTGAAGAACCATGTGAGCCTGCAGAGCCCGAAAGGCAAGGGCGCGGGAGCAAAACCTGCCGTTAGGCATAAGCGTGAGGAAACGGAACCATAACGCCCCCGGGCGCTTAATAGGAATGGGAGGAACAGATGGCCCAACGCCGCAAATCCGGCCCCATCATGCACCTGGCTTCGATCGCTGCCGCATCCGTGGCGGTGCTGGCATTGGCTGACATGCTGCCCCCTATGGCGCCGCGCGAGATGGTGGCCTCCGCGCAGACCGAACCGGTCAACGTTCGCCTGCGGCCCAGCTACGTCGTGCGCGACGCGCCGCTCGTCATCGCCCCGGCCGAGCCGGCGCCGGTTCGGGTATCGCTCTCGGTCCAGCCGGTGGTGGTGGCCGAAGAGGCCGCGCCGGAAGCCGAAAAATGGTACGTGACCGCCGGGGCGCTCAATGTCCGCGCCGGCCCGTCGAGTTCGACCGAGCAGCTCGCCGCCCTGCCGATGGGGACCGCGGTCGAGATTTCGGACACCCAGGGCAAGTGGGTCGAGGTGACCACCGGCGACGGGCGCACCGGCTGGGCCTTCGCCAAATATCTGTCGCGCACGGCGCCGTAGCTGCAATCCCGATCAGACCGCTTTTTGCCGCGCGCTATGTCGAATAGCGGCGCCACGGCGCGACCATTTGCGTCGAGACGGTTCGCAAGGGAGGCGCATGTGGAAACGACGATGCTGATGGCGGGCGCACTGCTGCGGGATGGGGCCTTCGGCTGGGCCCATGACGGCGGCCATGATGGCGCGCTCCGGCTGGCGCTCGCGCTCATGGTGATCGCGGCGCTGGTTTTGAGCCTCGAGACGCGCGGCCTCCACTGGCTCTGGGACGTGCTGACCTGATACACAGGCGGGATGACCTTCGACCCCTACCTCACGCTCGGGCTCACCCGGGCCGCGACGCCCGGCGCGATCAAGGCCGCCTACCGCCAAAGGGTGCAGACCGCGCACCCCGACCGGGGCGGCGATCCGGCCGAGTTCATCGCCATCGTCAAGGCCTTCGGCCTGCTCTCGGACCCCGAGGCGCGCAAACTCTACGACGAGGCCGGGATCATCGACGACGACGGGGTGCGCAACTACCGCCGTGACGTCGTCACCATCCTCGCCGACATGTTCGACGCCGCCGTCGAAACCGCCGTGGCCACCGGCCTCAAACTCGAGCGGGTGAACTTTGTCGATCAGATGCGGGTGGCGGTGGAGGCCGGGCTCGCCGACGCCAAAGCCGGGCTCGCCCGCTCCGGCCGCGATATCGAAGCGCTCGATGCGCTCAGGGCGCGGATCCGGCGCCACGACGGGGCCGAGAACCTATTCGTCGCCCGGCTCGATACGCAGATCGAAACCCGCGCCACCCAGCACGCGCAAATCCGGCGGCGGGTGCTTTTGCTCGAGACGGCCATCGTCGAATTGGGAAACTACCGCTCCGAGGTCGAACTGATCTTGGCGCTGGAGGCGGCGCAGTAGGCCGGCGCCCGGGGCGGCACGCCGGCCCACCCTGGTTGGTCAGTGGTTGCGCTCGGCAAAGATGCTGCGGGCCCAGCTCCACACCCCGCCGCCGTGTTCGGCATAGTGGCGGATGCGGTTGGCGAGGCCGGCGCCGGTCAGCGAGCCCATGTAGTTGCAGTCGCACAGGAGGCGATGTGCATCGTCGTCGGTCATTTCGAAGAAATCCATGGCCGAGCCGAGGCTATCGTCCGCAAGGCCGGCTTCGCGCAGCACCGGATCGCCGAAGGCCACCGTCAGCGGTGTATTGGCGCCGCGATAGGCGCGGCGTTCCTCCGGCGAGAGATATTCGATCTCGCGCAACGCGGTGAGCGAGACCCGGTGGCTTTCCAGCGCATCGGCCCAGCGCGTGAGGCGTTCGTGGCGCGAGAGGGTGACGACGCCGTCCAGCGACGGGACGATGTCGGCGGCAGGCATTTGGTGGGGGTCTTGGTACTTCATAGGAGCCTCCTTTCAGGGTCCTCAAGGCCCAAGAATACTCCCCCCACAAGGGCTCGGCACATCAAATGACGGGGGACGGCGATCACAATTCGGGGGGCTGGATGAGCTCCAGCGTCAGCTTGTCTTCTATGCCGTCATAGTACTTCTGCAGCGCCTCGCGGAAGGCCGGCTCCTGCGGGTCGGCATGGGCGAACAGCGTCATCGACGAGCGGAACTTGAGATCGTCCGGGCTGCCGAAGATTTCGTGCGCGCCGCGCCCCGAAATGCGGTTGACCAGCCTGGTGCATTCGACCAGCCGCGGCCCCAGGATCGGGTGAAAGGTGTAGGCGCGCGCCGCCTGCAGATCGGCAAGGCCGAACCGCTGCGCCATCGGGCTGCGCCCCAGCGCCCGCAATTGCGGGAAGATGAACCACATCCAGTGGCTTTGCTTGCGGCCGGCGCCCAACTCGGCCTTGACCTGCTCGTAGACCCGATCCTGGGCGGCAACGAAATGATCGAGCATCTTATCGCTCCTCGGGGGTGTGGCCGGCCGCGCCTCCCTCAGTGGGGAACTTAGCGCCGGCGCGCCGGTTGCACTAGGATAGCCCCTACTGGAGGTTTCCGATGCACATTCCGCCTGTCGAGCCCGAGGTCCCGCCGGCGCCCAACGAGCCAGTGCCCGGCCCGCTGCCGCCGGCGCCGCCGGGGCCGCTGCCGCGCCCCTTCCCGCAGCGCGAGCCGGTGCCGCCGCTCCGCCCCGGCGACCCGATCCCGCGGCCCGGGCGCGCCCCCCTCCCCGACCCCGATCCGCTGCGCGATTGAGCCCGAGTTAGCCCGGGTGGGGTGAGATCACGCTAAAGCTTCTCAGTCGTCTCCCTCCCCTCGTTTTTGGGGGGAGGAATCAAGGGTGGGGGCAGCAAGCCCGGCGCGTGGCCCCCCCCACCCCCGACCCCTCCCCCCAGGAGGGGGAGGGAGGCGACTGAGGGTTCCGCTCCCGAAACAC
>Ga0214473_10008801_pt1 | contig 11934 bp, 7 predicted proteins | sample RVTome_7_FD_203509 | JGI IMG/M metagenome (GOLD analysis project Ga0214473, IMG submission 203509) | Soil microbial communities from uranium-contaminated site in the Upper Colorado River Basin, Wyoming, United States - RVT98D197 | ecosystem: Environmental > Terrestrial > Soil > Contaminated >...
TGCCGTGTTTTTCCGGGTTTCTCAAAGATCTCGCTACTTGCTTTCCTGTTTGCGCTCTATCGGAACCGGCGGGAGTCGTCGCCGGGAACGAACTCGACCATTCGCCAGAGGCGCCCGCGCCGCTATCGGCGCGTGGAGCTCGCCCCAGAGAAAGAACGTCGCGGGCGCGCGCGATTTGGGGTGCGAATCGCGCGCGCCGTGTGGCGGCGGCAGGATCAGGGTGGCTGGGGGCCGTTGTAGGAGGGGCAGAGGGCCGTGACGCGGGTTGAAATCGGGCTATGGCGGGCACGGGCCAGGTGATTGACGGAAACACCGGGGGCGTTGGACCGCCATGCCGGGCCTCCGTCGTGGAAACGAAATCAGCTTCCATCGAACTTCCGTTCCACTACGGGCAATCAGGCACGGATTCCGGGAGGCGAACGTTGACCCAGCCGGCATTGAGAAGATCGATGAGGGCGCTGATGTCCTGCGAGTCGACGTAATTGTTGTTGTCGATATCGCGGCTGTAGGAGCCCCAGGGGGCGGTCCACACGTGGTTGAGCGAGTCAATGAGTCGAAGAATGTCCGCGGGGCTTGAGGTGCCGTCGCCGTTCACGTCCCCGGGAAGCCGGTAATAGGTAACCGAAGATCGGTTGCCGAACTCGTCAGTATAAACGAGGGTCGTGGCCTCCCCGGGTGTGATGGGGCGGAGGAGGTGTAAGATGTTTCGCAGCGGGTATGCCTGTGGAACCGAGATTCGGTCTACGCGGTTGACGGCTAGCTCGGGCGAATAGGAGGGGTGCAATTCCGGGTGTTCGGACGATTCGCAGAGCGTCCAGCATAGTTTGGACATTTGAATGAATGGGATGGACGCCACAGATTGGATTCCATTAGTTGGCGTGACTTTTTGGGCGTCAATGGTTCCAGGTTTGGGGCCCCAGACGGATAAGTCCGCGGGAGGGCAAGTATCGGTGGTGATGGAGAGCTCACCGACCGGGTCCCCATATCCGTCTCCAAGAACACGGATCTTGTAACATTGGCCCGCCTCTGCGGGAAAAGTGACTTGCGCGGGGTAAAGGCAATTATAGTGAGTGGAATCATACTGGACTGTGGAGCACTCTAATTCGTTTTCCAGACTGACGGGGCATTCGCAACCTTCGTAAACGGCGACTTCGAGACTTGATGGTGCGCTAGCCGCGCACGCGGTCATCAGCGCAGGATGACTGCGCGGCGCCACCCACTCGTACCAAATGTCGCCTTTGAAGTCGTCGATACAGGGCTCCCCCGGGCACTGGATCAGCGAGCCGGACATATCAATGGGGACCACGCCTTCGCCGACTTGGATCGCCGTCGAGCAATCATCGTTGACCAGGCGACTCTGGGCGGATGTGCAGGGGGACGTAACGTCGATTTGGATCAAGTCGTCAAGCACATATTCGTGGCCGACGGCCACATAGTACAGTTCACCAGGCGTGAGGTTTGCGGCGCAGGCACCGACGGACCCCTCGTCGCAGGCGATGGCCTCCAGGGAAACACAGGAGGATTGGTCCGTCGAAGAGTTAAGCGGCCGGAAGACCTGAACCAAAGTATTTCTGCTTGACCAAGTCGAGCTGGTGGAAATAAGCGCGGAAGTGTCGGTGGCGCGAAACTTAAACCACACGGTTTTTTCGGTGCCTTCGCACCAGGGATATTCAGGGTCGTTGGAAAAGCAATAAAACTGAGGTCCTTCTCGTGGGGTAAGTTGCCTGTTCGAGACTGCTACGGTCGAAGGAACCGCTAATTCCTTTGCCCCCAGTTCGGGGATTGGCGAGTAACATTCCGCGTTCTCCGGATCAAGTGCGCAGTGCTGTTGAGCCAAGGCGACGCATTCGGCGTCCCACACGACCTGGCAGCAACCGGGATCGACTTCACAGACCTCGTGACAACAATCCGTGTCGTGACATCCCGGCTGCTCGTGAGATATCATGCACGGACCGGTATGTGAGGCACAGCCCAGGAAAGGACAGGCGTTGTCCTCGCAAAAGTGATCACGATCGTAAAAGCGCTGGGCCCCTACCGGTTCGACCGCAAAGCACTCGTTGCGCGTCATGTTCTCACACGTATCATCCGGTTTGCAGCAGGCGGCGATGCCACAGGCGTGGGAAAAGGGTCCCCCATCGCAGGAGCCGTTGGGGCAGTCGGCGGCGCGGGTGCAGGGCATATCATCGTTGTCCCCGCCAAAGCAAAAGGAACCAACGCACAACCCGTTCGGACAATCGTCGTTGCTTGCGCACGATTGGGCATCGTAGTCGCCGCCGTCACAGACGTGTCCGCAATGTCCACCTTCGGTCCAAAGTGTGGGGAATGGGCAGTTCATTTCGGGAAGTTCGCGGCAGACGGCCTCGCCGCCGGCGTCGCGGACGATCATGTCACAACAGGCACCGACAGGCGGCCGGCCCTCGCAATATAGCGTAATATCAAATGCTTGCCAGCAAGTGCTAGGACCCGGATGCGGCGACCACGTCGCACTATTAAATGCCAGGTATTCGTTGGGCGTTGAACCGAGTTCGGCGGGACGGCAGGTCAGGATCGGACCGGTGACCGTTGAGGTGGTGCGAAAGATCATAAACGCGTTGGATGGGATATCTACGGGAGTGGTCAACTGGAAGCGGCAAACCTGCGCGCTAGTGCCCGTGGAAAAACAGTTGCCGCGGGTTCCGTCGATCAGAAAGCCGTTGGCGGGATCGGCGTTGCTAAGCTGAGTTCGTAAATCGGCCTGAATGTCACCATCGCCCCTGTGCGTGATTTCCCACGCATTCAAGCGACACGTGGGCACGCCGAGTGCGATGTTTTGCGCGAAAAAGACATTGGCGCCGGCGGTGAAGGCGTTGCCTGCCTGGTTGCTGACCTTGTAGGCCGGGAAAGCCTCACCGCACGGTTCGCGGACGAAGATTTGGGCGTAGAAGCTCGCGTGAGGTCCGTTGGGAAAACCGCCCAGACCGGCGAGGCAAGCAAAGGTCGGGTAATCGAAACGATCCATGGAGAACCCAAGGCTAGCCGGGGCGCCAACCCCTACTCCGCATTGATCTCGACTGAACTTGGCCGAAAGGTACAAACTTTGCGGAAGGGGAATCTCCACATCCGGCGGGATCTGAACGGTCAGTTCATAAAGACCGTTGTCGGGGAATTCAACGGTAACTTGGGTTCCGTCGATCACCGCTCCGCCGGCGCCGGGGCAGGCTTTGTGCAAGGCCGTGGTCACGGAGTATGGGCCTTGGCCGGTGCCGTCAAGTTGGCGGTCGCCGGTGACGCGGATGATGAACCTATCGAGCGGGCAACCGGCGACGGCGGTCGTGGTGATGTCGTCGGCGAAGCGCAACGTGGCGGTCGCGCCCTGCGGGCCGAAAAAGAATTTGCTTAGCACGTTGCTGTAAACGAGGCGGGATTTCAAATCGCTTGTCGTCGGCCTATTGGAGGAATCCTTGCGGTAGCCTGGATAGATGCCATCGGACGGTGACGCAAGCGTGTGGCCGGCATCGACGGCGCTGATGATGACGGGGTCGCCCCGGCCCGCCCAAACCGTGACTTTCTTGAACGCCGCGTTTTCGGGAAATGGGGTAATCTGGGCTTCGTCGCCGCCGACGATTACGGCCTCGTCGGCCTCGACCTGCTCGACGGCGGGGCCTAACCTGTCATTCGGCTCCCCGTCCGAGGCTGTCTGCACGGCTAACTGCAATCCAGCTTGCGCTAAAGGTGAGGTCGAAAAGGCCGTTGCCAGGATCAAAAAACGGACGATTGGGTGAAAAACGCGATGACACATGGCATGTGCTCCTTTCACCTCGTTTCGTGGAAGTGGCCGCGCTCGTTGGCGGGGCGCGGTCTCTATCATATCAACTGAGCAAGCCGCGTGCCAAAGTGTCCGAGAAATCCGGGATTCTTTACGTGGATTGGGCATTCCAGGAGGGCTGGTCGGTAGTGAGTGACGCCGCGAGTGATGCGATCATAAGTTCAGAAGTTGAAGGAGTGCGGATGCGTGGAGGTCGGCCAGGCGAGGGACGATGAGGCGGGCGCCGTTGAAGGCAGTCGCGGGGTGATAAAAGGCGACGGCAACGGGAATGGTTCCGGCGGCGTGGGCGGCCTGGATGCCGACGGGGGCATCCTCGAGGACGATGCAGCGGTGAGGGGGAAGTGCGAGGCGCTGGGCGGCCAACTGGAAGACTTGCGGGTCGGGCTTGCCGCGGGCGACGTCGTCGCCGCTGACGATGGCGCGGATGAGGTCGCGGACGCCCATGGCGTGGAGGACGAGTTCGATGTTGGGGAGCGGCCCGGAAGAGCCGACGGCCAGGCGCACGCCCAACCGATCCAACTCCTGAATCAATTGGATTGCGCCGGGTACGATGGGGGGATTGGCTCGGATCAAGTCGCGGTAGATCGCTTCTTTTCGATCGGCCAGTTTTTCCAGGCGGTCGTCCTCGGTCGGACCGAATAGAATGGGAATGATGTCGCGGTTCTGGCGGCCGAAGCTGCGGTGGAACTGATCGTCGGTGACGTGACCGCCGATTTCGCGGGCGAGGGCTTTCCAGCTTTCGCGGTGCGGAGCGGCGGAATCGACGAGGACGCCGTCCATGTCGAAAATGACGCCGATTGGCGGATTCGCGGCTTGGCGTTGGGAAATCATGCGAGAGTTGTAGCGTGGCGGGCCGACAATCACAACGGTTCTGAATGAGACGTTTCGCCATGGTCGAAAGACCCACGACAGCGCAGTCAGAGGATTCAACGCGCGGCTTGGGACATCCGGGGTTCGGATGGCTGGCCGTGTTTGTGGTTGCGTTGATTCTTTACATGACGACGGCGAGCCGCGGAACGCAGTGGCAGGATTCGGGACTGCACATTCTGCGGATCATGGATGGGGAACTGGTTCATCCGCTGGGGCTCGCGCTGAGCCATCCGGTTCATTTCCGGCTGGGGCGGGCGGCGCTTTCGCTGGGAATGTTCGAACCGTGTTTTGCGATCACGCTGGTGAGCGCGCTAGCGGGGGCGATTGCGGTCGCGAATGTGTTTGGGTGCGTGATTACGTTGACGCAATCGCGGTGGGCGGGGGGGTTGGCGGCGGCGGGGTTGATGCTGGCGAATACGTTCTGGCAGGTGGCCACGCGGGCGGAGGTGTACACGGTCTCGGCGGCGCTGTTTTCGGGGGAGTGCTGGTGTTTGGCGCTTTACGCAGTGACACAGAGGCGGCACTATTTCTGGGGAGCGGTGTTCCTGAACGGACTGGGGGTGGCGAATCATTTGCAGGGGGCGTTGACGACGCCGGTCCTGGCGGTGATCGCGATTTGGGAATGGAGAAAGCGATCGCTGCGGGTCTTGGATTTGCCGGCGGCGGCGGCGCTTTGGCTGATCGGATCGCTTCCGTATCTGGGACTGGTGATGCTCGAAATGACGCGTGGGGGACATCCATCGGCGGTGATCTACTCGGCGTTGTTCGGGCGTTCGTTCGCGGATGAGGTATTGAACGTGGATCTGTCAGCCCGATTGCTCTTGTCCGTATCGGGTTTCCTGCTCCTGGGGTTTCCCAACCTTCAGTGGCCGGCGTTTGTTTACGGGTTGGCGGCGCGCGGCGCGGTGTGGCGGTCGACGATGCTTCGACGAATTCTCTGGGTTGAATTATTGATCCACGTGGCGTTCGTCATGCGCTACAACGTGGTCGATCAGCATTATTTTCTGTTGCCGACGTTGGTGCTGGTGAGCCTCGTCGCGGGGGTGGGGTTCGGGGAGTTATGGAAGTCGGGGGAAGGCGCTCCCCGCCAGTCGATTCGTGCGGCGGCGGCGGCTCTCGTGCTGCTGACGCCGCTGGTCTACGCGATCGTTCCGGGATCGGCGCGGCGGCTGGAGGTGTTGAAGGGGGTCGAGCGTCACAAACCTTATCGAGATGATTACGCCTATCTGTTTTGGCCTTGGTCGCGGTTTGAACGGTCGGCGGAACGGATGAGTGATCACGCGGTGGAACTGGCGCGGCCGAACGGGCTGATTATTGTCGAGGACAGAATGGGGATGTTCGCGGTGGAGTACGCGGTCCGGCGGGCGGGGTTGAGGGAGGTGAAGATCACGCAGGACGTGTTGCCGCAAGAGATCAAGGGGTGCATGGAGAACGGCAGGCCAGTGGTGCTGGTGCCGGCGAACGTGAACGAGCCGCGGACGGCGGCGACGGTGGGTCGATGGGAGCGAACCGGAGATCTATACCGGCTGCGATGGCTGAACGAATAAAAGGAGGGGTGCGCCGCGGCCGATCGCGGCGCGCCGTGATTTTGCCCGCGGCGCGCCCATCGGCGGACTCCTGCTCCCGTTGGCGCCCTGCGATTGCGCTACGGTGGTGTTTGGGAGGTGGCGCGATCGACGCGGAGCATCCGGTGCCGTTTGATGATCCCCATAGTCAACACAACGACCAAGCCGTACAGCGGAATGATGTAGCGGGTGCGGAGGGTGATGGAAATGCAGCCCATGAGGGCGAAGAAGGCGGCCAGCCCGTAGCTGACGCGGACGACGCGGCGCACGGACCAGCCGCGATCCACCAGTTGATCGTAGAAGTGGCTGCGGTCCCCCTGCATGAGCGGTTTCTGGTGGCGCCAGCGGCGGACGAGTGTCAACACCGTGTCAGTGATGGGCAGTCCGAACACCATGAGGGAGGCGAGAAACCAGCGGATGGCGGCGGACTTGGAAAAGAGCAGGATCAGGACGGCGGCGTTAAGTCCCAGGAACATGGAGCCGGCGTCGCCCATGAAGATTTTCGCGGGGTTGCGGTTGTAGGGGAGGAAGCCGAGGGCGGCGCCCATCATGGCCAGGGAGAGTACGACGCGTTGGACGTCAAGGGGGTTCCACTGGTTCCAGAGGTGTAAGTGTACGGAGAGGATGAGGAACCCGGCGGAGATGATGCCCAGGACGCCGGAACACAAGCCGTCCAGTCCGTCGATGAGGTTGGTGGCGTTGCACGCGCCGAGGGTGATGAGCAGGGTCAGAGGGACCGAGTAAATCAGCACCAGCCAGGGATCAAGCTCGGTGAGGCGAATCCGCGAGGCGCGCAGGGCGATGACGATGGAGTCGTTCCCCAGGCCGACGGCGATGAGCAGGACGGTGACCAGGGTGATGCCGATCAGCTTGGCGCGTGGGGAGAGGGAGCGAAGATCGTCAAGCAAACCGATGATGAGCGCTGCCAAGCCGGCGATCAGAATTCCGAGCATCATGGTGAAGACGATTGTCGGGCCTTCACGGGCGGCGTTCGGTTCGATTTTGCCTCGATCGAAAAGGAACAGGGCGAGAAGAACGCCGGCGGCCCAACCGGCAAAGATGGCCGCTCCGCCTAAATAGGGGACGGGCTTGCCGTGGGGTTTCAGGAATTGGTCGGGTTGATCGACGATGCCGCGGGAGAGGGCGATGCGACAGCAAAGAGGTGTGACGATGAGGGAGACGGCGAAGGAAATGAGCAGCACGGGCCAATAGGCCTGAGCGACCTGGGTGAACGTGGTACCGACACGATCCAATTCAACGTGCACCATAACCGTTCAAGATTCACTGGGTGACGACGAAGAAAGCCACCGGTTTGAAGTCCCGTCGTCCATCAACCATCGCACTGGGCCGGAATTCGGCAAGCGTTCATATAAATCCCAGTGCGCGGCGACCAGACGCCTACTGTCAAACCGTTGCTCCACGTCGGATCGCGCCGCACGACCCATGTGCTCGCGCAACGTCTTGTCGTTCAATAGCCGCTCGACCGCTTTTTGCATAGCGGGGATGTCGTGTAATGGAACCAGGAACCCCGTCCGGCCATCCATGACGGCGTCCACGCAGCCGGTGACGCGCGTGGCGACGACGGGGACGCTCATGGCCGCCGCTTCCAGCAGGGCGTAGGGAAAACCTTCCCGCCTGGTCGGCAACACGAGGACGTCCATAGCGGCGTAATATGGCACGGGGTCGTTCACAAGACCAGGGTAGTGGATCCGCGGATGCTCGCGAATGGAGCGCCACGCTTTTGCCGGGAGCGGATCACGGGGTCCGGTATCCGGGCCGATCATCAACAAGTGGACGTTATGGCGAGTTTGCGCCACGCGCTCGAACATCTCGACCAGAGCGGGTACTCCCTTATCGGCGACCATCCAGCCGACGAAACCGATCACATCGGCGGAGGGGGGAATGTGGAACGATTGGCGGATTTTGGCCGATTCTTGTTCGACCTGGGGAGTTCGTTGGAAGCGATTCAGATCGACGCCGCAGGCCGACCCATCGCCGAGGATGGTCAGTTTCCCGGGCGGCGCCAGGCGAAGCTCCAAGGCCCGGGCGTAAAGACTATGGCTGACGACGCAAACGACATGGGCGAGCCGGCAGGTGAGTCGATCGGCCCAAAGGAGAATTCGGCGGGAAAGACCTCGAGAGGTTTCCAGCGGCAATCCGTGCAAGGTGTGGACGCGGCGGGGGACGCGGGTCAAGAACGCGGCGATCATGCCGAGCATGCCGGCCTTGGGGGTATGCGTGTGGACCAGATGGAACCGGCCGCGGCGCAGGGCGCGGGTCAAAGTGAACAACGAACGAAGGTCTCGCCAGGGGGCGATGTTTCGGGAGATGGGAACGGGGAACGCATGGATATGGCCGGTTCGGGCGAGTTCCTCCAGTTCGGGTCCGGGGGACGCGACGACCGTGAGGTTGATTTGATGCGCCACGAGGGAATTCACCAATGGTTGATAGAAGGCGCGGAGGGTACTGGGGACGGAAGCGATCAGAGCGATTCGTTCAGGAAGACCACGTCCGGGTCGCGCGGCGTGTGACTCCGCATCGATGAATCCAGGCGGCGAATGGAGGGGCGCTGTCTCAGACAAACCCGAGCACCTCCACCATGGGGGCGAAGTGAAAGCGTTCGAGGAGGCGATTCAATCGAGTCTCGATTCGGCCGCGGAAGAGCGATTGGGTGAATCGCGTTTTCCAATGGATTCGCCAGCCTTCGCGGCGTAGGCGGGGGATTTCATCGGGGGCGAGTTCGTAGGGGTGGAGGTAGACGACAGCCGGTTGTCCTTCCCGATGGAGAGATCGAATCGCGGCAAAGGTCAGAGCGGATGGCAGAAGTCGAAAGTACCCGCCGCCGGCAACCGGCCAGTTTCGCCCCAGGCGCCGGACGGTGGACAAGGGGAATTCCGTGAGATGGCAGGTGGACCAGCGGTGAGGAAACCGCGGGGCGTCGGGGATTCCGTAGCGTCGTCCGGCGAAGGGAAAGACGCTGGAGCTGTAGCGGATGCCGGCATCGGCCAGGATCGGTCCGGCCCAGCGCGTGGAGTCGATGATGGAAAAGGCCGGGGCGCGATAGCCGATGGGGCGGCGACCGGTTTGCGAGTCGATGAGGTCGATGCTTCGCGAAAGATCGTCGCGGAATCGATCGGGGGTCAGAAGATGGAGCAATTCATGGCCGTATCCGTGGGAGGCGATTTCGTGACCGGCGGCGGCGATGCGAGGGAGTAACTGGGGGAATTTTTCGCAGACTTTGCCAAGGGCAAAAAAGGTCGCCCGGGTGTTGTGCCGGTGGAGAATGGGAAGCAGGCGATCGAGATTATCGAGGACGTGGTCGGTGATGGGTCCTTTGGGATCGAGGACGCTCTGGGGCCAATCCTCCAGGTCGATGGTCAGGGCGTTGAGGAGGTTGTCGCGGCGATCAATCATGATGAGGGTAGACCATCACGTTCGCCGGTTTTCCGTGGCTTAGGATCGTGCCGGCGACCGCGAAGCCGTGTTTGCGATAGAAGGCGGTCGCCCGTTTCAGATCGGCGCCGACGATCAGCTTGCATGTTAGACAGTTTCGGCGACGGAACTCGTCGAGCAAGGCGGCCAGCAGGGCGTCGGCGACGCCTGTACCCCGAGCGTTCTCCTCGACGACGATCGACAGTAATTCCGCATCGGGGAACAATGCCCCCGTCCGAGACGGATAGCGAGCCGATTCGAGAATGCCATAAAGCGTCGCGAGGCTTAGCGTGTGTTTGGCCAGTCGAAGAGCGAATCGCCACCCGCTGCGCCAGATCATCGATCGATAGAGCCGTGCGACGGAGGTCGTGCCGGCGACGAACCCGATCACGTCGCCATACTTCCGGGATGCGGTGAAAACGAAACCCAAACGGTTGCGGTTCACGGTCCTGTAGACATCGGCCAGCACCATGTCGCCGAGTCGACTGAGGAATCCTTCCGGTATTCCATGCGCATGTAATCGCGAAACGGCCGGGGCTTGTTCCGGTCGCATACGTTCGATCGACCATGCCGCGTCAGGACTCATAGAGGATGCATCGGAAAGTGCATGAAGGGAGCATCATGGTTGACAACCGGGCGATGATTACCCTCCGGACGTTGCTGATTCGCAGATAGTCGCCGATCGCCGTCGGGGCACTCTGACCATAGGTTTGGTTGACGGTGCCCTAACCAAGAGAATAGCCGGTGGTCCGAGGTCCGTGATTATGTGTTGTTACCATGCCCGGATGGCCGAATTGCTCCCTTTTGTAACATGGATCGAAAAAGGCGAAAACTGCGCATAGATTCGTCCGATAGGACCAGAATACGCGATTACGAATCCACCCCAAAGCGGTCGAATGCGCGGATTCGGCAGGGGTACGCGTGCGTGGTGGGTCAGGGGTTGTGACTTAATGAGTTGACAGACCATTCGCGGCGGCGGAGAATCGTCTCGATTCGGAGGTCGTCTAAGCGCGGTTCGGGCGCGAAGCCGCGGCAACCACGAAACGGCCCAAGGTGCTTGGCGGAGACCGACGCGGCCGTCCCGGCCGTGAGCGATTGGCACACAGCAAGGTCCCGCTGTCCCACGCGGAGTCTGAATACCGAAATGGAAGAATCCTTGGAACGAAAGCGGCGCGTGATGAGCGCGGCGCTGGTGATTGTGCCTATCCTCACGGGCGTCGCCGGGGCCGGGCTGTTGGTGATTACCCGTCCCGAGCCTCCCCGCCATGAGTCGGGGGTGCGCATTCCGGACGTGGCCGTCGTTCGGGTTGCGACCAGCGAGGTGGAGACGCCGGTGGTCGGTCATGGGACGGTTCGGGCGAAACATCAGTTGGACGTCGTTCCGCAGGTGACGGGTCGTCTGCTGCACGTTCATCCCGATCTGGCGGTGGGGAACATTATTTCCCAGGGGGAGTTGCTGTTCGAGATCGATTCGACGGTTTATGAATCGCGTCGCCGGCAGGCGGAGGCGGAGCTCAAGCGGCTGGAGGCCTCGTTGGAAAGGATCTCGGACGAGATTCGTAATTTGGGCGAGCGCATTGCGAATGCGGAGCAGATGCTGGCGATCGACGAATCGGATTATCAATCCTCCAAGGATCTGTTCGAAAAGGAAAAGGTCGGTACGCGGCGCGAACTGGATCAGGTTTTCCAGAAGTATCTGCGGCAACGGGACGCGGTGATTGAACTGAAGAGTCGGGGGGCATCGCTGCCGCACGTCAAAGTGGAAACGGAGGCGGAGCGGGAGGCGGCGCGGGCGCGGTTGCGCCAGGCGTCCTACGAATTGGAGAACACGAAGATCACGTGTCCGTTTACGGCGCGGGTGGAATCGGTGGGGGCGTACACCTCGCAGGTGGTAACGGCGTTTTTCGCCATCGCCCGACTCACGGACATGTCGGCGTTTGAGATGTCGGTGGGGATTGATCCCTCCGAGTTGCGCTGGCTGGCGGAGGCGATCCAACCGGAGAGGCTCATCGCGGGGGATGAGGGTGCGATGTCGTCGGGTCCGGCGGTGACGGTTCGCTGGGCGATGCGCGATCAGGAATTGGTGTGGAGGGGTTTTGTGACCCGGTTCGAACGGGTGGATGAAATCACGCGGACGCCGCGGTTGGTGGTGGAGGTGCGCGACCTGGACATGCGGGCGCGGGCGACGGACGGTTCCGATGACGAGACCATGATGCTGTCCATCGGCATGCATTGCCGTGCGGAACTGCCGGTAAGAATTCT
>Ga0214473_10008802_pt1 | contig 11933 bp, 11 predicted proteins | sample RVTome_7_FD_203509 | JGI IMG/M metagenome (GOLD analysis project Ga0214473, IMG submission 203509) | Soil microbial communities from uranium-contaminated site in the Upper Colorado River Basin, Wyoming, United States - RVT98D197 | ecosystem: Environmental > Terrestrial > Soil > Contaminated >...
GGAGGGTTCGCGGAGCTCGTCTATCTTCCCAAGGGAGACGACAGCAAGTGGTATCTCACGGGGCTTTACAACTGGGTAGACTCCGATCTCGACGAGCTGGACTATTCCTCGGCCACGGTGCACTTCGCCCGGATGCTCCGCCGGAACATCCGGGCGACGGCCGAATTCACCTATGTCTTCGACAGCATCTATAAGGGCCATGGCCGGTTTGCCATGGGTCTTGTCACCGGCTTTTAGGCACGCGGCGCTTACGGATTAGCTTTCCTTCCGAAACGCCTCCGAGAATCTATTCTTATATATGGCTCATCCGGATTTCTTGTGGGTGATCTTATGCCGTTCCCCTCCTTTTAAAAGGAGGGGTCAGGGGAGAATAGAATCCCAGAAATCGATTCCCCCTTCATCCCCCCTTTCGCAAAGGGGGGAACTTAACTCTATCTTCATGGAGACCTACAAGAAAGTCGGATGAGCCTAAAAAGAAGATCCCTCGCCGGGGGAACCGAGCGGGCTGACGAATCCCATACCCGAGCCTCTCTTAACATTTCTTGGCGAATCCCGATATACTCTGCTGTGCAATGGATGAAAAGGAGTCCCGCTTGGTCGAACTCGTGCTCGGCGGCCAGACAGAAGCCTTCGAACCCCTGGTAACGCCCTACCGGAAGCTCCTGCTGACCTTGGCCTACCGGCTCAGCCGGAACATCGAGGAGGCCAAGGAGATCTCCCAGGAAACCCTTTTGAGGGCCTTTCGCTATCTCGGCTCGTTCGACAGGAGGCGGAGTTTCAAGAATTGGCTCCTCCAGATCGAGATGAACGTCTGGCGAAGTCTCGGTGAAAGAGCGGCAGACGAGGGGACTCTCCGGGAGTTGGCGGCCTGGAATACCCATGAGGACCCGGAGGAGAGGTTGGCCGGAAAGGAGGCCCGCGAGAAACTCCTCACCTGTCTGGACGGGCTTAGCCCCAGGGAAAGGGAGGTCTTTCTCCTCCGGGATATCGAAGGCCGAAGCGTCAAGGAAACGGCCGAGGTGTTGCGGACATCGCCGATCTCAGTCCGAGTTCATCTTTCCAGAGCCAGGGTCAAGATCAGGAGACTCGTCAAGGATCGATTCCCCGGGCTGATGGAGGCACAGAGATGAGCTGCTCCCGTATCCGGAAATGGATTCCTCTCTATGCCGGCGCCGATCTTCCGGCCAGAAAAGCCCGGCGCCTGGAAATGCATCTGGAAAGATGCGCGGACTGCCGAACAGAGGTCGAAGAGATAAAAACCGCCCTGGATGGTATCCGGGCTTTCGCCAACGGGGAGGTAATCGACTGGCCGGTGGCGGAATGGAACGGCTTGATGGCCCGGGTGAAATCGGAAAGGCCTAAGCAGCACCAGGTTTCGCGTCTCGGCGCGATTCCAAGAAAAGCCTGGGCCTACGGCTTTGCCATAGTCCTGGTCCTGGGGGTCGCCGCCCTCATCCTGAGAAGCATTCTTTCGCCGCCCGCCTCTCCACTGCTTTCTGAGATCATAAGCCACACTCCGGCCCAGCCATTTCGCTCTCTTACGATAGATGAAGCGGCCTTTGTAAGTTATCCCCAAGACATTCCTTTCTGGGTCCCAAGGGAACAAGGGGAGCTCGATCGGGCGGTCCTCGCCGCCGGTCCCGCTCCTGAAAAAACTACCCAGGACTTGATGTCCATGACCCTTGTGTCTCAAGAGACCGGCCTCAAGGTGCACTGGACATTTAATAAAAATTTCGAATGGGAGGAGAAAAAACGATGAAAAAAGCATTCTCAATCGCAGCCGTCCTGGTTCTAACTTTCGTCCTTCTTGGAGCCGGATTAGGCCAGGAGAACAAGCCGAAGATGCGGCAGGAGATCGTCAAGCTCAAGTACATCGACAGGGAAGAGATTCGCTTGGTCCTGAGCACGTTTCTCAGCCCCTATGGCCGGATATCCCCCACCGAGAAATCGGGCCTCTTGACGATTAGCGATATTCCAGAGAACGTGGAGAAGGTCCTGGCGGTCATCCGCGATCTCGACGTCAAACCGGCCGACATTCAGTTCAGCATTCAGCTCATCCTGGCGTCTACTGAGGACGACCCCGGAAGGTCAGAGGACCTGATTAAGGACGATCCTCTGATCAGGGAGCTGCGAAGCCTCCTGAACTTCAAATTCTTCTATCCGCTGGACAGCTCTTTCATCCGGGCCCTCGACCGGGAGTATTCCGAAGTGACAATGGGGCGGGAAGCTGAACTCAGGCTTGACTTGAAGCCGAAGTACATCAAAGAGGATAAAGAAGACGTTATCCAGGTCGAAGCCCGCTTGTCCAAGATTTTCCCCGTAGCCTATGCGCCTGGAGCCACGCAAACGCAAAGCCCCTATAGCTCGATGACCCTTCTCACCAGCAACTTCACCATGAAGTCGGGCGACAAAACGGTGGTCGGCGTCTCCAAGCTCGACGGTGGCGACAAGGGGCTCATCCTCATCATCACGGGGAAGATTGTCAGGTAGCCGCAGGGTCCAGCCAGCGCTAAGAATTGCAGCAGGGACGGCCCTCTGCAGAGGACCGTCCCACGGGTTTATCAAGCTAAGTTATCTACTTTCTTGATAACGTCCCGGTAGGCGGGATTCCAGTCCTTGATCCGACGATAGAGCTCCAGGGCCTTGCGCCTGTCGCCGTTGTCCTCATGCAGGGAGGCCAGCTCGTAGAGAAGGGCGAAATGTTCGGCTGAACCAACGTCCACTAATACCAGGCTCCTTTCCAGCCAATTCAGCGCCTCGTCGTAATTGTTGTTCTGCTTATAAGCCTTGCTGATGATGCTGGAGCACTCCAGCGCCCTTGCCGGGTCTTCGGAGGCCATCAGGAACTCCTCGATGGCCTCCTCCACCAGGCCCTGCTCCAAGTAGGCCAGGCCCAGGTTGAAGCGCGTCTCGTAATCTTTGGTTTCAACTTTCTTGCGCACCTGCTCCCGGAACTCACTGACGATCTCGGTCAGCTCTTTCTCCAGGATGGAGATATCCCCGCGGAGCTGCTGGGCGAAGACGCCCTGGATCATCTCGCCCTCATCCGCAATTTTCTGGCCGAGGTCATAGAACTTCTTCTCCTCGGCCTCCTCGGCGGGGAGGGGGAGGATCTCCGTGTCGGCAAAAAGGTCAGCCGAGGTAACCCGCTTCTCGGTGCTCCCCTCATCCTGGAGGACCGAGAGAAATGTCCGGGCCAGGTCGGGAGTCGCCTCGATCTTGGCTTCGATGTCCTGAACCTTGCCCACGGCGACCTGTATCTCCTCGGCCCTGATCTCGGCTTTGACCTCATCCAGGGCCGTGAGCTTCTCTTCGATCTTCGGCGAGTGGGGGAACCGGATGTTCAGGTTATCCAGGATGCGCCGGGCGTTGCGGACCAGCCCCTGGTTGTTGTAGAGGTCGACCCTGGCCAGGAGAAGGTCGATATCTCCCTCCTCCGCTTCCATTGCCGAGAGGGTGTCCGCCTCGCCCGTCTTTTCATCCACAAACCCGAGCCCTCTTCTCAGTTCGCGGTACTCGCGGATAAGGTCCTTGTCCCTTGGGCGGAGCTCGAGGAGCTCGGCCAGGGCGACGAACATCTTCTCGGTCAGGCCTTTCGCCCGCGCCTCTTCCAGGATGACCCTGTTCACGACCTCAAGATAGCTCTTGTGATTCTTGGCCTTGTAGATCACGGCCAGTCTTTCCAGGGCCGGCAGATAGAGTGGCTCGGCGCTGAGGACGATGCCCAGAAGCCCGACGGCCTTGTCTTCCTTTTGCTTCTTGACCATGCTGGCGATCAGGGGATCGAATAGCTCGTAGGCCTTCTCGGCTCTGCCCTGCAGGGCATAGACCTTGCCCAGCTTGATCCGCGCCCTGGTCTCGACGGGATTTGCGGCGACGATCCGCGAGAAGATGTCCTCGGCCCTGTCGAGTTCCCGCTCCTCGAGATACAGCGACCCCAGGAGGGTTTGGAAGTGAACGTTGTTCTCATCCTTCTTGAGGATCTCGCCGACGATCTCGAGGGCATACTTGCGCCGGTTGCTCTTCTTGAGCACCTCAACCAGATTCGTCATCGTCCGCTGGTCGCCCTCCTTGAGCCAACGGGCTTGCTCGATAACCTTCTCGGCCTCCCCGAGTTCGTTCCGGCTCAGGTGGATCTCGGCGGCATCGTTGAGCTGGATGATAGCCTCCTCGTTGAATCCCTCCTGCCGGAGCAGTTCGGCCAGGGTGAGCTTGTAGGCGATATTGTCCCGTTCCAGCTTGATCAACTTGTCGTAGAGGAAGATGAGCTCCTTGATCCGCTTCTCGCGCCGCAGCTTCTGTTCCGCCTTGAGGTACTCCCGCCGGGCCTCCACGGTGAAGCCCTGGGAGATCAATAGATCGCCCAGGCGGACGATAATGATCACGTTCTCTGGGTCGATCTTGCTGATCTTCTTGTAGATCGCCAGGGCTTGGGAAAAATAGCTCCTGGATTCGTAGTAACCGGCGACGGCCTGAAAAGACCTGACCGCCTCCTCGTTCCGGCCCAGCTGGGCGTAGAGGTCTCCTATGATGTTATTGATGCTCAGGTCGGGCGCATCGCCCGAGAGGAGTTTCTTATACTCTGCGATGGCCTCCTCGGTCCGGCCGGCCTTGACCTGGCGCTCGGCCAGCTCGAGGATCTTCGCCTTATCGATCTTATCTTTCATCCCCAGCCGGCCTTTCCTTCGAGGTTAAAGGTGTGACGGTGGAGGGGCGTCGGCCCTTTATCCCTCAAAGCCAGGTAGTGCTCTTTCGTCCCATAGCCCTTGTTCCTGGCGAGATGGTAGCCCGTGAAGAAATCCTCCAGCCGCCGCATCATCTCATCCCGGACCACCTTGGCCACAATCGAAGCGGCGGCGACGGACAGGCTCTTGCGGTCACCGCCGGTGATGCCGAGCTGCGGGCAGCCGAAGCCGCACTCCCGGCGTTTGAATCCGTCGACGAGCAGGAAGTCCGGACGCGGCGCCAGGTCGGCGACAGCCCGTTTCATCGCCTCGAGCGAAGCCCAGTAGATATTCTTCTCGTCAATCTCCAGACTGGTCGCCAGCCCCACGCCGACCGAATCCGCCTCGGCCAGGATCGACCGCGCCAGCTCCCGCCTTTTTAAGGGAGCGATCATCTTTGAATCGTTGACCTGTCTCAGCCATCCCCTGACCGGCCGGGAGATCCAGGTCGGAGGAAGGACCACGGCCGCAGCCACGACCGGCCCGAAGAGCGCTCCCCGGCCGGCTTCATCGACGCCGGCGATCCTCTGAAAACTTTGACTCAGGATTTTTTTCTCGATCTTAAAGTCCGCCATTTCTGCTCTTCGATGAGAGGAATGGCCCGGCCCGGATGTCCGGCTATCTGAGTTCCCTCAGCTTGGCGGCCTTGCCCTTGAGGTCGCGCAGGTAGTAGAGCTTGGCCCTCCTCACCTTCCCCTTCTTGACGACTTCGACCTTCTTGACGCTCTTGGCATGGAGAGGAAAGATCCTCTCCACTCCCACGCCGAAGGAAACCTTCCGCACCGTGAATGACGCCCCGAGGCCGCTTCCCCTCCTGGAGATCACATCTCCCTTGAAAACCTGGACGCGTTCTTTGTCGCCCTCTTTGATGATCACATGGACCTTGACGGTGTCCCCAACACCGAACGGTTCAAGGTCTGTCTTCCGTTCCTTTTCTTCAACCAGATCAATCAGGCTCATGGTCTTTTCCTTTCCTAGGCGCCGACTCCAAGAGCTTTCGGCCGCCCGGAGCGAGCTTCTTCTTAGCCAGGAGGTCGGGCCGGACATCCCTGGTCTTTGCCAGGGCTTTCCGGCGACGCCAGTCGCTAATTTTAGCATGATTTCCCGAGAAAAGCACCTGGGGGACCTTCATTCCCTGAAAATCCCGCGGCCGGGTGTAATGCGGGAAATCGAGAAGGCCGTCGAAGAACGAGTCCCGGCGGACCGATTCCCCCTTGCCCACTACACCGGGGATAAACCGGGAGACGGCATCCATAACCACCCAGGCGGCCGGCTCTCCGCCGGTAAGGACATAATCACCGATCGATATCTCACCGTCCACCAGGTGCCGGCCGACCCGTTCATCGACGCCCTCGTAACGGCCGCAAATCAGGATGACCTGTGGGACCCGGGACAGCTTCCGAGCAAGCGCTGAATCGAGCCTGATTCCCTGGGGCGACAGGAGGTAGACGCGGCTCCGCTTGTTCTTGCGGACGGCCTCGACCGACTCGAAGATAGGCTCCGGCTTGAGGACCATGCCCTCCCCCCCGCCGAAGGGCCGGTCGTCCACTTGCTTATGCTTGTCATGGGTATAGTCCCTGAGGTCATGGACAGAGATCTCGAGAAGTCCTTTTTCCAACGCCTTCTTGACCACCCCCCCTGAGAAAAATCCGGCCAGCATCTCGGGGAAGATGGTGATGATATCAAATCTCATTCAAATCCAGCAGCCCGGCCGGCGGGTCGACACGGATCCGCTTCCCGGGCACATCCACTTCGATACAGATCGACTCATGGAACGGGATGAGGATCTCTTTTTCTTCCCGTTCGACCACGAGAAGGTCGCTCCGGCCGGCGGACAGCACATCCTTGACCAGGCCGATCGTCTTTCCCAGGCCGTCGATGACCGAGCAGCCGATGAGCTGGAAGAGAAAGAACTCGTCCTTTTCCCGCTCCTTCAGGGTCTCCTCGGGAATGAGAACGTCCAGGCCGGCCAGGCAGTCGGCCTGGGAGAGCGAATCCACGCCCTCCAGCTTGAGGTCAAAGTCTTTTCCATGGGGGACCAGAGACTCGATGGCATATTCCCTGAGATCCCCCTCTCTCCCTATGAAAACGCTCTTCAGCCCCGAGCAATCAGTCGGCGCTATATATGAGAACCGGAGTCTAAGTTCTCCGTCTTTACCTTGGCTTCTTAATATCCGGGCAACGGTGATCAACTATCCCTTTTCAATAATCTCGAGGTTAAATCTCCTCTTCAATTTCATCCCCGCGGCACCCAGGATGATCCGAATAGCCCGGGCCGTCCTTCCCTGTTTTCCGATGACTTTCCCCAGGTCCTCCTGAGCCACCTTGAGCTCGAGGATGGTGGTCTGTTCACCTTCCAGCTGGGAAACCTGCACCTTCTCCGGGTTGTCAACGAGCGCTTTGGCGATCAATTCAACGAGTTCCTTCACCGTGACCTCCTTAAAGGCAAAGAATGTTTAATCGGAAAGTTTTTTCCGCCGGGAAGCTCTATCCAAGAGAGATTGGACCGTCTGCGACGGCCGGGCGCCCTTGGCCAGCCAGGCTTTGGCTTTTTCGAGGTCGATCTGAAACTCGACGGGATCACCCAAGGGGTTGTAGTTCCCGATGAAATCCTTGGCCCTGCTCTGCCGGGGGCTCCGCGATTCCATGACGACGATCCGATAGAAGGGCTTCTTGGCCGCGCCGAAACGCATCAATCGCATGCTAAGCATTGGACACCACTACCTTGTAAAATGATTACAAATCATAGCGAAAACCGCTCTCGAAGTCAACCGGAATCAGAGTTTTGCGGGGAAAGGGCTTTGACAATCGGGCCCGGAATTGATAATTTCTTCCCAAAAAAGAGGCCGCATCATGACCTTGGCCGACTGGCTGGTCGTCGCAGTCCTATGTCTCATCTCCCTGGCCGTCGGGCTGGTCTTCACCCGGCGGGCGGGCAGGCAGGTTGGAGGGCCACCGCCGGGTTTCCGGCTTCTCCAGGACCCGGCCTATGCCTGGGGAGAATTGGTCAGACTATCGCGGCTTCCGGCCGGTTTCACTGGCGTCCTGGTGGCCGCTGAAGCCGCCGCCTTCATGTCCACGTTGAGCGCCCTCATCAACTGGGGGTCGAGCTTCGTCATCAATGACTTCTTCCGTCCGCTCCGGCCGGACGCCTCGTCCAAGAGCCAGGTCGTGGTCAGCCGCCTGGCCACGCTTTTTCTTTTCCTGCTGGCCGCGCTGATCGCGATCTTCTATGTCAAGGGGATGGTGAGCTGGTTTCTGTTCATCAATTCGGTCATGGTCATTTTCATCCTCCCTCTCTCCTGGCTCCGGTTTTTCTGGTGGCGGTTTAACGTCTGGGGCGAGTTGGCCGCCATCATCCTGGGGCTTCCCCTGTCCATCCTCTTCTGGTTCATCCTCGGCTTTGAGCACCGGCCGTTCTGGCAGAGCACGGGCTTTCTCTTTCTTCTGAGCATCACGCTTCTGATAACGGTTTCCTTACTGACCCCGCCCGAGTCCGAAGAGACGCTGGTCCGTTTCTACGAACGATGCCGGCCGCCGGGACTCTGGAGAAAGATACGCGCAAAAGCCGGGCCGTCCAGCGAAGGAGGACAGCCCATCGGCCGTCTCGTAGCCAGCTGCCTCCTCGGTATCGCTTCCTGCTTGGGGCTAGTGGTCATGACAAACTCTCTGTTCGCCGGAGACTGGACGCTCTTTATACTCGGCGCCTTGGGATTCGGCCTGTTCGGGTACTGGCTGATCAGGAGGATACTTGTTGCCAGGCATGCTTCATCTGGAGCAGATGAGGGAGGATTCCCCTCGCCCTTGAGGGAAGACGGTGGCCGCTAGCAGAGCCAGGTCATTCACCGGAATATATGGCCGTTAGTCGAATATGTGTCCACAATTCACTCCGAGTTGTGTAAAATTGAACCGTCTCCATGAGGTAGCCGTATTTCATATTATGACGCTGCCGTGTCGCTTCGCTCCTGGCCATCACAGCTTGATATAGATGAATAATACTAAAAGGAGGTTTTTTATGAAACGGATTTTCTTACTCTTCTTGGCTTCATTATTCTTTGTTCCTCTGATTGCCGCATCTAAAGATACGCCGATTTTGGCGCAGAAGCCTGCCCTCAGCCGGACGCACGTCGTCTTTGCCTACGCGGGTGACCTCTGGAAAGTCTCCCGCGACGGAGGAGCTGCCCAGAGATTGACCTCCGGACCGGGAGTGGAGACCAATCCCGTCTTCTCTCCGGACGGTTCTTTGATCACCTTCACCGGCGAATATGACGGCAACGTGGATGTCTTCGTCGTGCCCGCGGAAGGCGGGGAGCCCCGGCGGCTGACCTGGCATCCCTCCCCGGACATCGCTCTGGGGTGGACACCGGAAGGGAAGGAAGTTCTCTTCACCTCCGGCCGCACGGCTTACTCCAGGTTCTCTGAGCTCTTTACCGTCGGTCTAGAGGGCGGGTTTCCGAAGAGGTTGCCCCTGCCCATGGGATATGAGGGAAGCTTTTCTTCAGACGGAAAGCGCATCGCTTATGTCCCTCTGCGCCGGGCTTTCAGCGCTTGGAAGCGCTACCGGGGAGGGCTGGCCACCCTGATCTGGATCGCCGACCTATCCGATTCGAGCATCGAGAAAATCCCCCGGACGGATTCCAACGATTTTGAGCCCATGTGGGTCGGGGACAAGGTCTATTTTCTCTCCGACAGGGAGGGGCCGGTCACCCTCTTTTCCTATGACGTTAAGACAAAGAAAGTGAGCCGGACTCTGCAAAACGACGGGCTGGACCTCAAGTCGGCCTCGGCCGGACCGGGGGCGATCGTCTACGAGCAGTTCGGCTCCCTCAATCTCTATGACTTGGCCTCGGGAAAGACCAGCGCCTTATCCGTCTCCGTCGCCGGGGATATGCTCGAAGTCCGGGATAAGTTCGTGAACGTCGGTGACAGCCTCTCCTCACCCAGTCTCTCTCCCAGCGCCGTCCGGGCCGTTTTTGAAGCCCGGGGGGAGATCATCACTGTTCCGGAAGAAAAGGGCGACTTCCGCAATCTCACAAACACTCCGGGAGTCATGGAGCGCTATCCATCCTGGTCTCCCGACGGCCAAAAGATCGCCTACTTTTCGGATGAATCAGGCGAATACCAGCTCCATATTAAGGGCCAGAAAGGGAGCGGCGATGTTGTCCGCATCGAATTGGAAAAAAACCCTACCTTCTACTTTGCCCCCCGCTGGTCTCCCGATAACAAAAAAATAGCCTACGCGGACTGCCACCTGAACCTCTGGTACGTGGACCTTGAAAAGAAAAAGCCGGTCAAGGTGGATAAGGACCGCTTCCTCGGCGGCGCGGACAGCCTTTTCCCCAACTGGTCGCCCGATTCCAAGTGGCTGGTTTATGCCAAGAGGCTTCCCAACTACTTGGGGACGATCTTTCTCTACTCCCTGGAAAGCGGACAAAGCACACAGGTTACGGACGGCCTGAGCGACGCCCGCCTGTCCGTGTTCGACCCCGGGGGAAAATACCTCTATTTCACGGCCAGCACCGATTCGGGCGCTTCTCTTCAGCCGGATATACACAGCATCTTCCGGGAAGTGACAAGCACCGTCTATCTGGCTGTGCTCGATAAGGCCGAGCCCACGCCCTTTGTTCCTCAGAGCGATGAGGAGAAGCCTGACGATAAGTCTAAGAAGACGTCTGAAGAACCGGAGAAAAAAGCAGAGGAAAAGAAACCCGACAAAGATGTCACCGTCAAGGTCGACCTCGAGGGCATCCTCCAGCGCATTCTGGCTGTTCCCCTGCCGGCCCGTAACTACATCGACCTCCAGACCAGGGAGTCCGGAACGCTCCTGGCCGTGGCGGCCGAGGCACCGCTGCCGGGATCTCCCTTTCCGCAGGGTGCTTCCGTTCATCGTTTCGACCTCAAGGAACGCCGGGCCGACGTGGTCATAAGCGGCGTCAATGCCTTTGAGATGGCCCGGAGCGGAAAAAAATATTTGTACAGCCAGAAAGGACGTTGGCTCATCGGAACGCTCAAGCCGATGCCTCCATCAGGCGCTCCCTCTCCACCTCCTTCAGCTGGGGGAGCTTCTGATAAAGCCATGCCGACGCAGGACATCCAAATCATGGCAAAACCGCTCGAGGAGTGGCGCCAGATGTACCGGGAGGCCTGGCGCATCGAACGGGAGTTTTTCTATGACCCCAACCTCCACGGCCTGGACCTGGGATGGGCACAAAAAAAATACGCTCCCTATGTAGAAGCCGTGGCTTCGCGGATGGACCTGAACTACCTATTTGCCGAGATGTTGGGGGAGATCACGGTGGGCCATCTCGGTGTCGGGGGCGGCGACATCCCCCGGGCGGAGCGGGTTCCCACCGGCCTCCTGGGAGCAGATTATGCTATAGAAAACGGCCGCTACCGCTTCGCCCGTGTCTACAGCGGGGAAAACTGGAATCCTCAGTTCCAGGCTCCATTGACCCAACCCGGAGTGAACGTCAAGAGCGGCGAGTACTTGCTGGCCGTGGACGGCCGGGAGATCACGGGTACGGACAATGTTTTCAAATTCTTCGAGGCCAAAGCGGGAAAACAGGTCGTACTCACCGTCGGGCCGGAGCCGAAGATGGAAGGCTCGCGGGAGATAACGGTTGTCCCGATAAGCAGCGAGACGGCCCTCCGTAATTTCGCCTGGATCGAGGATAACCGGCGCTATGTGGAACGGGCCACCAGGGGAAAGGCGGCCTATGTCTACATGCCGGACACGGCCTTTGGAGGGTACACCTACTTCAACCGGTATTTCTATGCCCAGGTCGGCCGTGAGGCTCTCATCGTGGATGAGCGTTTCAACGGCGGAGGCATGCTGGCCACGGATATCATCGAACGCTTCGGGCGGAAGATGATGAGCCTCGTCGCCACCCGCGACGGGGAAGACGAGGTGCAGCCCCAAGGAGCCATCTTCGGACCCAAGGTCATGCTCATCAACGAGTTCGCCGGGTCGGGCGGGGATGCCATGCCCTGGTACTTCCAACGGGCGAAGGTGGGGCCCCTGGTGGGCAAGCGCACGTGGGGAGGTCTCGTTGGCCGGGCCGGATCTCCAAGTCTAATGGATGGAGGCTATGTGACGGCTCCGAGTTCCGGGGTCTGGAGCCCGGACGGCCATTGGATTGCCGAGAACATTGGTGTCATTCCGGACGTGGAAGTGGAGCATGATCCTGAGCTCGTGAGGCTGGGAAAGGA
>Ga0214473_10008803_pt1 | contig 11933 bp, 7 predicted proteins | sample RVTome_7_FD_203509 | JGI IMG/M metagenome (GOLD analysis project Ga0214473, IMG submission 203509) | Soil microbial communities from uranium-contaminated site in the Upper Colorado River Basin, Wyoming, United States - RVT98D197 | ecosystem: Environmental > Terrestrial > Soil > Contaminated >...
TCCCGTTGATTGAGGAGGGTGAGCTGCCCCCAAGATCCAAAGCTATTGCTGATCCGAAAACCGGAACGGCGCTCGGATCCGCTGCGTTAAGCGATACTCTCAGCAATCGTCCGATCCCTATGCTGTAAACCGTGCCGTCGGGTGCTACGGTTATCGTACCATAAATACCACCGTGAACGTTTGACCAAGTGTCGAATGTCGATCCTCCGTCAGTCGACCGAACCATTTCGCTACCCCAGGCTATATAAACGTTACCGTGTCCTATGCCGTTTGTGCGATCTATTGCCATCCAAGGTTTATCTCCCGCATAGGTGAAACATGGCGGCTCCCAGGTAACACCGCCGTCGCGGGAAATATACAGATCTCCGCAAGCTGTACCGGGGCAGTGGATACTGTGATAGTAAATGTTCCCTTCTGCGTCGCTGTCCAATATCGGGTCGCTCCCCTCGGTGGTCGCATCCAGTACCCCCGAAAACACCCAAGTGTGTCCGGCGTCATGGCTATAGGCCCAGCCTGCTTGACGAAAATCCGAGTTGACCCTGTTGAATTGTCGCCAACCAATGACGATCCTTCGTGCATCCGTTGGGTCAATTGCAATCGACGGCTCGTTCGCCGCATCGCCAAGAACATCCCACCCGAATCGATCCACGTTGACCTGAACGCTATGAAACCCGTCACGTTCCGCCAAGATTGCCACGGAGGTGTTTCTCTGCTCGTACGGAGGCTCATTCACCGGCCCCATACTTTGGGCAGGTTGCTCATGAGCCTGAATCACGCGTTCGCCCTCTATGCGCCCTTCCACCAGTTGCTGTCCCAGGACCGGGCGCACCAAGATCCCAAGCCAAAGAATCCTTCTCAACTCCCGGAAATGAGAATTCATCGTATGTGCCTCCGACGATTTCTTACCCTCCATCCAAAATCATACACGCGCTGTGCCAGACGATCCGAAAATCGCCGTTTTCCTCTGCGCATATGTCCAACCGGATTACAAACAAAACCTGAACGTCCGTGGGACCGCTCTGAACCCGGCACGCCCCATGCCACCTGACCTACGAAGCACCCGAACCGGCATCAGTAAAGCGTAGCTGGCGTTTTTATCGGGCGCTTCAAGCCGCCCGCCCAGCGTGCGGCGGGGATCCATCACACCTATTTCGAAGGAGTCATGCCATGAGGAGCATCGGGGTTGAAAAAAGGCAAAGGGGCGAATTGCCAGGCAACAAATATTGGCCAAGGTTTTTACTTTTCGGCGTCGCCATGTTCGCGCTGGGCTCTCAAAGCGCGATGAGTCAATGCGATCTTTACGTCGACGACGATACCTGTCCAAGTGAGGGTAGCGGTACAAGCCAGAGTCCATATTGTTCCATTCAAAAAGCCATCGAAGAAGCGGCGGACGGGGACGTGATCTGCGTTCGGGGCGGAACGTACGGAGAGTATGAACCATACACTGGAGTCGAACTCCCGTGCTCAAACCCAAGCGATTGCTGTGATTCGCAGGCAGGCACTTGCAAAGGAGTGCATCTCAAGGCGGAGAACCTCAACGACAGGCCGATCATCACGGAGCCTGGCAACGTGGATACAGGAATGTTTATCGGTACGGTCTACTATGCCTGGGGTGGCACCCAGCCGATCGTGGAAGGGTTCATCATCGAGAACAATTCCAATCGGGGTATCTTTTGCGAAAATGCCTCCCCGACGATACGCGATTGCATAATCCGCAACAATAGCGCTGTTGTGGGAGGTGGAATGTACGTTCGGGACTGCAGCGTCGTTTCGGAACGGAACTTGTTTTCTGAAAACGTTGCGACAGGCAACGAGGAAACGTTTGGCGACGGTGGTGCGGTTTATGCAGAGGACTCGAGTACCATAATGATCGACAATGTTTTTTGCCGAAACTTTGCAGATAATGCTGGCGGCGGCATGTTCTTGCAAGACACGAATTCCTCGATTTCGCTGTGCAATTTCGAAAAAAACACGACAAATGGTTCGGGCGGAGCCTTTGCGGCTAATGGCGCAACCGACACCGCTATTTCACGTTCAGTTTTCCGATTGAACACCGCGGACTTCGGCGGAGGAGCGATCATGGCCCCGGTCAATCCCTATGCCGAGGCAAGTCCGGAGTCTTGTGGTCCAGTCGATCCCTGCGAAAGAGAAGTTGATATTGAAATCTCCGTCGACAACTCTCTTTTCACGCGGAACTCAACGGTTGACTTGGATGGCGGCGCTGTGTTCATCGGCGGTGGCAGAATGGCGTTTTCGAATTGCACCTTCACTGAAAACGCCACGCCGGACAATGGGGGAGCCATTTACGTTTTTTCCGCATGCGCTCTCGTAAACAACTCGATTCTGTGGTCCGACGAGGCTGCCGCTGGTCCTGAAATCAGCGTGCACCAATGTGGCGCGGTAGAAATTGGGTATAGCGACGTGCAAGGCGGCGAAGGTGCCATCGATATCAGCAATCCGCACCATATTACATATGGCGCCGAAAACATCGAGTCCGATCCCCTTTTCTGCCGACCCCAGAGGTTCGAGTACCACGTGGCCACCGATTCCCCGGTCATCGACGAGGGTAACAACGCCGACGTAGTCGGCGATTACGATCTCGACGGCGACACGCGCATCGTCAACAGCGTGGTGGACATGGGCTGCTACGAGTACCAGGGAGAAGAGGATCCATGCGAAGTCCATACTGGGCTAACGCGGGCCTGCCCGTGTCCGGCGGCCGCCATTGAATCGGAAGTTCCCGCGGACGGAACGCGCGACGCTCGCCAGCCGCACCCGCCTTCCGATAGTGATTTGGACGCACGCCAGGGAATCGGGAGCCGCAACAGCTATACAGGTGGTCCGGAACCTATCGTCATCACCCTGGATCAGTCCCTGAATGGAGCGGAAGACCCGCTCTGCTGGTCATTGTGCGAGACGGGCATTGAGTCCATCGAGCAGGGATCGCAAACGCTCTATGACAATTTCATCGACAGCGTCAACGAGACTTCGCCGGGCGTATACAGCATTCTGCTGGACCGTCCTATCTCGGCCAAGCACTGGACGACCATCACCTACGAGGGCGACGACGGCCACGTCACCTATTCGTCGCTCCCCGCGAACGTGGACGGGGGCATCAGCTCCAATCCGAGCGATATCACGTTTCTGATTGACATTCTCAATGGGGTTCGTCAGCCGCCCTACGGCCTGTATAGCTGCGACGTGGATCACAGCGGCGCGTGCGGATCGGTGGATATCGGCCGGGTGATCGATCTTCTCAACGGCGCGGGGAAGTTTGTCCCCTGGCTCAACGTGTACATGGTTGCGAACACGTGTCCGGATGGGCAATCGGCCATGATCGCTTCTGGGGACGATGCCTGGGGCGATGTCGAATGGGACGCTTCCGCATTCATGAGCGCAACCGTCGACCTGCTGGCGAAGCTTGAGCCCAGCGATGAACTTGACGAGACTGGGCTTAAAGAGCTCGTCGACAAACTGACGGACTTCACCATCCAGATGCTCGGGTTCGACGAACAAAAGACCTTGGCCGATTGGCTGGAGGCCCCGTCGCTCCTATTCGCCAGCGACATCGTCGCCGACATGGTGCCGGATATCGTTTCAACACTGCGGAACTCGGATTGAAATCCGTCTCCGATTCGTCCAGTGCGCGCCGCAACGACTCGGGCGCGAAAGCGCACGAAAGACGGCTACTTGACTGCTTAGCAAACCCGGCGGGCGTCGCCCGACGCCCGCCTTCCCTAATGGATACCCCTTTTCCAACGCGCTGCGCGGGCGCGCGCATTCTGCGCACCTAAACCGAAGCGCGTGAGACGTTCTATAGGTGGGGAGAATCCGCGCGGAGGGCAAAACCATGCAACCGAGGGCGTTTCCAACTACACGAAGAGAGGCCGGCCAGAAAAGGACCCCAATCAGCGTTTTTCACCCCGAATCCATCGAATCCGCCCCGGAAAAAAAAGAAAAATTACCATTCAAACCCATCTTCCACCCCCACTTTACCGCATTCCGACCCCGCTCTCGCCCTGACGCGCGCTTTTCCCACGACCAACCGGGATCGCTCCCGACCAACTTTCTATCGCGTGGCGCGGTCGGGTTCCGCGGGGGCCGGTGCTTTTTCGCCGATGCGCTCCTCCATGTCGGCCAGGACGTAGGCGACGAAGGCCATGACGGCCACGTTTTGGGACAGTGCCGCGGGATCGACCTTGTCGATGGTGTCGGCCGGGGTATGGTGGTAGTCGAAGTAGGTTGAGCCTTCGACGCGGTGGCCCATGAGCATGACGCCGGCGTCCTTCATGGGGGAGATGTCCGCGCCGCCGCCGCCGGGTTCGGCGTTGAGCGGGCCGATGGCGGAGGGCAAGAGGCTGAGGATTTCGTTCATTTGCTCGATGGCGAGGTCGCGGCGGGATTCGTCGGCACAGTCGAGGGAGAAGCCGCGCGGAGCGAAGACGCCGGAGTCGGACTCGATGGCCGCGACGTGGTTCATCAGTTCGTCGGCGTGGTCTTGGGCGTAGGTGCGACCGCCGCGCAGGCCGTTCTCCTCGTTGGTCCATAGGACGACGCGGATCGTCCGCCGCGGGATCAGGTTGAGTTTTCGCAGCACATGAATGGCCTCGATGGCCATGATGCATCCGCCACCGTCGTCGTGAGCGCCGTGGCCCACGTCCCAGGAGTCGATGTGTCCGCCGATGACGACGATTTCTTCGGGTTCTTCACGGCCGCGAAGTTCAGCGACGGCGTTGGCGGATTCGGCGTCGGGGAGGGTCTGGGCGTCCATTTTGAGGTTGACGACGACGGGGACGCCGCGCTTGGTGAGGCGGGCAATCGTTTCCGCGTCCTCGGTGGTGATGGCGGCGGCGGGGATTTGAGGAATATCATCCGCGTAGCGGGTTGCGCCGGTGTGCGGTGTTCGCAGACTTTTCGCCGTAACCGAGCGGACCAGGCAGGCCATGCCGCCTTTTTCAGCCACGAGCTTAGGGCCCTTGGAGCGAAAGCGCACCGTTTCGCCGTAGCCGGAGCCTTTTTCCGGATCGTAAGGGGGCATGGGATTGTTGAAGAGGACGATTTTGCCTTTGACGTTTTCAGCGGCGGCGTCAAGCTCTTCTTCATTGGCCACCACGACGACCTCAGCGGTGATGCCCTCCGGCGGAGTGCCGACGGAGCCACCCAGGCCTAGAATGACCAGCGGTTCGAGACGCGGTTTGAGCATAGAGGCGGATTCCTTTCCGCGAACCCAGTGGGGGACCATGACTTTTTCGCGGCGGACGTCTTCCTGACCGTCAATCTTCATGGTCTCGAGGGCCCAATCGATGGCGCGTTCGAGGGATGGCGAACCGCTGAGCCGGTGGCCGATGGCGAGGCAAAGGTGTTCGAGGCGGTCGTAGGCCTCGTTTTTCGCCATCGCCGCGGCGACGATTTGTTCGGCGGCGGTGCGATAGCGTCCCGCCAGGGTGGAGTCCGCAGGTTTCTTGGGTGATTCGGTTTCCGGGTAGAAGCCGCTGAGCGAGGCGAGGAAGATAAAGGCGAAATTGACAAAGAGGCTGGACATTGGCTTCTCCCGGCTCGTGAGCCGATCAACGTTTGTGGGTTTGGCCCGAACCATCTCGTCCGAAAAACGCGGGTTCATTCTAGCGATTGGGCCTTGCATCGCCAGCGATCGGGGGCCGGTGAGAAGTAAAGGGTGTTCGGTTTGGCAATCGGAGCGATGATCCGATAACGTACCCGGGGGGTGGCGAGAGAACGAGAGTCCTGGGCTGTTCCGGAGCGCGTACTTGAAACGTTCAGCGTTCATCATGAGAAACAGAGGATACAAGTTCCAAACGCGGGGTACGAGGATGAGGGCACACCGCTCGCCTTCGCATGCCTTTGTCCTAACTCTACTGTCGGCCGTCATGCTCGTGTTGTTGACGCCGAGCCGGGCGGATGCGTACATCGGGCCGGGGGCGGGGTTCGCCGTCGGGACGACGCTGGTGGCGTTCTTCACGGCGTTTCTTTCGGGGCTGGCGGCGATCGTGTTCTGGCCGATTCGTTGGTTGTTTCGGTCGATACGCGGTCGGCGGGCGATGCGCCGGGCCAAGGTCAGGCGGGTGGTTATTCTGGGATTGGACGGGATGGAGCCGACGCTGGCGGAAAAGTTCATGGCCGAGGGGAAGATGCCGAACCTGTCGCGGTTGAAGGAGCAGGGGTGTTTTCGGCGATTGGGGACGACGCTGCCGCCGCTCTCGCCGGTGGCCTGGTCGACGTTTTTGACGGGCTGCAATCCGGGGAAGCACAACATCTTCGATTTTCTGACGCGGGACAAACGGACCTATTTGCCGTTGCTGTCTTCGGTGAGCATTCGCGGGGCGCGGCGCGTGTTGAGATGGGGGCGGCGGCGTATTCCGCTGGGCCGGGCGGACATTCGATTGCTGCGGAAGGGCAAGCCGTTCTGGAACATTTTGGGGGAACACGGGATTTTCAGCAACGTCATTCGCGTGCCGATCACGTTTCCTCCGGAGAAGTTTCGCGGGGTGCTGCTGTCGGCGATGTGCGTGCCCGATCTGCGGGGCAGTCAGGGGACGTTCTCGTATTATACGACGCGGAGCGCCAAAGAGGACGAGTATACCGGCGGCGAACGGATCCCGGTTCGACGCGAGGGGAAGGTGATTCGTTCGCACCTGATTGGCCCGAAGAATGAGATTTCGGAAGAAGGGGGCGATCTGCGGTGCGCGTTTGACGTGACGGTCACGGGGCCGGAGTCGGCCACGTTGCGCGTTTGCGGTCACGCTTATTCGTTGAAGGTCGGCGAATATACGCCGTGGGTGCGAGTGATATTTCGCGCCGGCATGGGAATCAAGGTCCGGGGGATATGTGAGTTTCTGCTGATGTCCACGGAGCCGGCGTTTGAACTCTATGTGACTCCCATACAAATCGATCCGGAGCGGCCGGCGATGCCGATTTCTCACCCGCTGGTTTATTCGACGTATCTATCCAAGACGCAGGGGCTGTACGCGACGCTGGGACTGGCCGAGGACACCTGGGCGCTGAATGCTCAAATACTCGATGACGAGGGATTCCTTCATCAATGCCTGGAGGCGGACGCGGAGCGAGAGAAGATGTTTTTTGACGCTCTGGAGAAGGTGCGGAACGGACTGTGCGTGTGCGTCTTTGACGGGACGGATCGCATTCAGCACATGTTCTGGCGGTATCTGGAGGATGACCACCCGGCGCGAAACGGGCGAACCGGTCGTAGTCATCCCAAAGCCATCGAGGAATTGTACGTCCGAATGGATGATCTCGTCGGTCGAACCATGCGGCAATGCGAGGATGAAAAGACATTGTTGATGGTTATTTCCGATCACGGATTCAATGCGTTCCGTCGGGGGATGGATTTGAATGTGTGGTTGGAGCAGAATGGTTATCTGAAACTGAAGCCCGACGGGCGAGGCAGGAAGTACCTATCGGGCGTGGACTGGTCTAAAACCAAGGCCTATTGTCTGGGACTGGCGGGGATCTGGCTCAATATCAAAGGGCGGGAGGCTCAGGGCATTGTGGATTCTCAAGATGCGGCCTCTCTGTGTGACGAAATCTGTGAGAAGCTTGTGCTATTGACGGATGAGAAGACGGGCGAGCCGAGCATTCGTCGGGCGCTGCCGGCGGCGCGGACCTACGAGGGGCCGTATCGGACGGAGGCGCCGGACATCATCGTGGGATACCATCGGGGCTATCGTGTTTCGTGGGAGGCGGCGATCGGTCAGCCGAGTGACGCGGTCTTTCACGACAACTGCAAGGCGTGGAGCGGGGACCACTGCATTGATCCGGCGTTAATTCCGGGTGTGCTGTTCTGCAATCGGCGCATTTTGGAGGAGAGTCCACGGTTGATGGATGTTGCGCCGACGGTCCTTGATCTGTTCGGTGTGGATGTTCCGGCGCAGATGGACGGAAGAGCGCTGCGCGTGGGCTTCGGCGCGGGGTGAGGCCATGGACGGGGCGGGTCGCGGACTTCGATGGAAAGAACGGCGCGTTTTTCCGAAACCGCGGCGGGCGAATCGCACGTCTAGTTCCATGAGTCGGTTCGGAACCTATCTACTCGTTGTGATCTTGGGCGCGGGAATCTGCGCCGTGGCGGGTATGGGCGCGTGCGGAGGGGCCGGGCCGGAGACGCCGCGGGTGATTGTCATCGGCTTTGACGGGATGGATCCGCGGTTGTGCGAACGAATGATGGATGCGGGAGAACTGCCCCACCTGGCGCGCATGCGGCAACAAGGGGGTTTCCAACCGCTGGAGACTTCCATGCCGCCGCAGAGCCCGGTGGCGTGGGCGAGCTTCATCACCGGGGCCAATCCGGGGGTGCACGGGATTTTTGACTTTATTCATCGCGACCCGAAGAAACAGTGCGCGCCCAAGTATTCCGCCGCCGAGACGGTGGAGAGCGACGAAGGGTGGCGGGTCGGCGAGTTTCGAATTCCGCTGAGCTTCTGGCCTTTCCAGGACCAGGCGACGGAGACGCGCTTGCATCGTGGAGGTGCGCCGTTCTGGGATTATCTGGATCGCGCGGGGATTCCCATTCGAATCTACGACATTCCGGCCAACTATCCTCCCAGTCAGTCCCCACAGGGTCACATGTGCTGTCTGTCTGGAATGGGGGTTCCGGATTTACTCGGCGGCTACGGAACGTATCAGTATTTTTCAGAGGACACATATCGTTCGGCGGAAGAAGGCGGCGGCATGCGTCGCCCTCTTTACTTTGATGGGCAGACCGCCGAGGGCGTTCTGATCGGGCCCGCGCACCCCTATTGGCCCGCGGGCGGCGAACGCCGGGCGGAGGCGCGGTTTGCGATTTATCGACATGCGCATGATCCCGCGGCGCGGATCGATCTTCAGGACCGGACCTTGCTGCTGCGTGAGGGTGAGTGGAGCGACTGGCAACGGGTGGCGTTCACGTTGGACATGCCGTCTTTTCTTCCCAGACTGAAGGTCAACGGCATTGTGCGGTTTTATTTGAAGGAAGTGCGGCCGACGTTTCGTCTGTATGCGACGCCGATCAATATTGACCCGTCCGATCCGGGCGGGCAGAGGATCAGCGAACCGCCGTCGTTCGTCACGGACATTTCCGATGATCTGGGGCTCTTCTATACGGCGGGGTTTCAGGAAGACCACAAGGCGCTGTCCAATCGGATTTTTACTGATACGGAGTTTCACCGACAGGCGGATTATGTGTTGAAAGAGCGCATGCAGTTATTGAGCCATGCGACCGAGCATTATGACCGGGGTCTGTTGTTCTTTTATTTTTCGAGTACGGACTTGCAGGCGCACATGTTCTGGTGGGAGGGAGAGGAGAAGCATCCGGTTCGCACGCCGGAAGAAGCGCGAAAGTACCATCAGGTTATTGTGGACTTGTATCGTCGAATGGATGCTGTCGTGGGGGACGTCTGGAACCGATACGGCGACGAGGCCACGATCTTGGTGATGTCGGATCACGGATTCTGCAATTTCCGACGGCAGTTCAATCTGAACACGTGGCTTCGCCAAAGCGGGTATTTGCAGCCCCCGGATGCAACATCGATCCTCAATCCGCGGGCGGAGAAGCCGGTGGATTGGACGCGGACGCAGGCGTACGGTCTGGGGTTGAACGGTTTGTATCTTAACCTGAAAGGGCGGGAGCGCGACGGCATTGTCGATCCCGCGCGGCGCGACGCGCTTCTCACGGAAATCAGCGAGAAGCTCCTGGCGGTACGTGATCCGGAAAAGGGTCAGCCGGTGATCGCCCGGGTCTATCGCGCCGATGAGATCTACGAAGGTCCGCACGCCGCGGAAGCCCCGGATCTGCTCATCGGGTATCATCGCGGCTATCGGGCGTCGTGGGCGACGACGCTGGGCGATATCGCGGAAGAGGCGCTGAGCGACAACGATTCGGCCTGGAGCGCGGACCACTGCATCGCGGCGGAGGAAGTGCCCGGGGTCGTGTTTTCCAATCGACCCATCCGGCGGGAGCGGCCTTCGCTGATCGATCTGGCCCCGACGATTCTGGAATTGTTCGGCGTGCCCGTTCCCGATGCGATGAAGGGGGGTAGTTTATACTCCGCCACGGCGACGGCCCGAGCGGGTGGCGAGGGAGAGTCCCGGCGGTAGCGAATCGGATGGTCGGCATGATCTCCGCGCACCGGCGGGGCGCCGGCGCCATACAGGAGCCCGAGCGGTGACGAAGATCAAGATCGACACCAATCTGTACGCACGCATTCGCAAGGTGGCGGAGCAGGCCGGTTACGCCTCGGCGGAGGAGTTTATCGTCCACGTGCTGGAAAAGGAGCTTTCGATGATCGAGGCGGCGGGCAGCGACGCGGAGGTGACGGAGCGGCTCCGCGGATTGGGCTACCTCGAATAGCGCGGAGGGGAGCTCTTCGCCGTACATGGAATGGCTTGCGAGAATATTGCTGCTCTGCGGCGACGCGGTTCGCACCGTCGGCCAATGGCTGCTTGATGCGCTGGTATGGTTCTGGTCGTTGATCGATGCGGTGTTGCAGCCGGTCTTGTCGCCGGTGCTGGGCTTCTTGAATCCGGCGGCGACGCGGGCCGGTGATTACGTTTTCGGATGGTTGAGCCCTTTGCCTATCTGGGCGGGGCTGACGGCGGTTTCCGTCGTCACCGGCGTCGTGATGCTCATCGCGTTCAAGTACCTTTCCAATCAAAAGGCGATCACCCGGGCGAAGGACGACATCAAGGGCAATCTGTTGGCGCTGAAGCTGTTCAAGGATGATCTGCGGGTGACCTTTCGGAGTCAGTGGCGGCTGCTCAAGGCCGTGGCGCGATTGCAGCGCTACGTGCTCACGCCCGTATTGATTCTGTTTTTGCCGATGATGATGGGGCTGGCGCAGATGGGCATGCGCTATCAGTGGCGGCCGCTGCGCATCGGGGAGGCGGCGCTCATGACGGCCCATTCCGCGGCGAAGGCATCTGCAAATCCCGTGCCTGGGGGAACATCGGGCGGCGGCGGTGCGGAGGGTCTAGTCAGAGATGACACCGGTCTGACACTAATAGGGCATTCGGGCTTGTCCATTGAGGTGGACGGCATTCCCGGCGGCGGGAAGATCGTCTGGCGGATTCGTCCGCTGGAGGACGGCGTCCACACGCTCCTATTTGCGGCGGCGGGCGTCGAAATCAAGAAGGAGTTGGTAATCGGCGACGGATTTACCCGCGTCAGTCCGTTGCGTCCGGCGGTTCGATGGACGGGTCAACTGTTGTATCCCGTTGAGCCGCCGGTACCGACTCGGGCGGGCGTTTCCTCCATCGAAGTCGTCTATCCTCCGCGCAAACACTGGTTTTACGGCGCGGATTGGTGGGTCTTGTCGTTTTTCGTCATCTCCATGCTCACGGCCATCGTGCTCAAGCCCGTCTTTCGCGTGAAGTTCTGATGGAGTGGGTACACAGGCCCATACCCTGCGCCCAACGGCTGGCCGACTCCCTTCGCATCTGTCATACTAATTCATTAGATAAAGAAATCAGGAGAATCCTAATGTTACGCAGACCGCTTTGCACCGTGGTGTTGGTTTTCGCATGGATGGCTCCATCGCTGATCGCCCGCGGTGAGGAGGGCATGTGGTTGCTCACCGCACCGCCGACGGAGGCCATCCAGAAGACTTACGGTTTGGGGCCTTCGGCGGCGTGGTTGGAACACGTGCAGAAGTCGTGCGTTCGCTTCGGGCGCGGGGGGTCGGCGTCGCTCGTTTCGGCGAGCGGGCTGGTGATGACTAATCATCACGTCGGCTACGGGCAGATCGAAAAACTGTCCACGAAGGAACGCAATTTCCTTACGGACGGCTTCTACGCGGCGCGGCTCGAAGATGAACTCAAATGCCCTGATCTGGAAGTCAGCGTCCTGTGGTCGATCGAGGACGTTACCGAGCGGGTGAACGAACCGGGCAAGGGACTTTCCGCGGCGGAAGCGACCGCCGCCCGACAGA
>Ga0214473_10008804_pt1 | contig 11933 bp, 13 predicted proteins | sample RVTome_7_FD_203509 | JGI IMG/M metagenome (GOLD analysis project Ga0214473, IMG submission 203509) | Soil microbial communities from uranium-contaminated site in the Upper Colorado River Basin, Wyoming, United States - RVT98D197 | ecosystem: Environmental > Terrestrial > Soil > Contaminated >...
CCCGCCGCCAGCGACGATGCCAGTAACGATGCCAGTAACGATGCCAGTAACGATGCCAGTAACGATGCCAGTAACGATGGAGGAGCACGTGAAGCGCCAGGTCATCAGCACCGACAAGGGTCCCCGCACCGGTCTCCCCTACTCCCAGGGCATCCGTCACGGGGACCTCGTCTTCGTGGCCGGACAGGTCGCGCTCGATCCCGCCACCGGGCAGGTCGTGGCGGGCGGCATCCGCGAGCAGACGCGGCAGACGCTCGAGAACGTGGAGGCGATCCTCCGCGCGGCGGGCACGTCGCTCGCGCACGCGGTCGAGTGCCTCTGCCTGCTCCACGACATCGCCGACTTCGGGGCGTTCAACGAAGTCTACAAGGGGTTCTTCCCGAAGGACCCGCCGGCCCGCACGACGGTCCAGGCGGTGCTCCCGCGAGCGGGGCTCCTCGTCGAGATCCGGACCGTCGCCGCGATGCCGCCGCGCGGTGCGGCCGCGAAGGGCCGGACGGCCCGGCGGGGCGCGGGCCGGGCGCGCCTGGCTCAGCGACGGCGCTAGCCGGCGTCGATCACGGCGGGCGCCAGCGTCCCAGCCGGGCCTCGAGCAGGCGGAGCCCCTGCGTCACGACCACTCCGAGGAGGGCCAGCAGCACGACGGGCGCGAGCGCGTCCGCCGTCCGGAGGCGCGCGCCGTAAAGCGTCATGCGGAACCCCAGGCCCGCGTTGGCGCCGAACATCTCGCCCACCACGACCCCGACGAGCGCGCGGCCCGCGGCCAGCCGGAGCCCGGCCAGCACGAGCGGCAGCGATCCCGGCAGGACGACCTTCGTCGCCACGGCGCGGCGGCTCCCGCCGAACGCCCGCACGGCCCGGACGAGCACCGGATCCGCCGCTCGCACCGCCCCCAGCGTGTTGACGACGATTGGGATGACGGCCAGCAGGAACGCGAGGGTCACCGCCACCGGGAACCCGAAGCCCACCCACACCACGAGCAGCGGGTGGAGCGCGACGAGCGGCGTCGCGTAGAGGAACCAGACGAAGGGATCCAGCGCGAGCTCGACGCCGCGCCACGCCCCCATCGCCAGGCCCACGACGATCCCGACCACCGCCGCCAGCCCGAAGCCGAGGGCGAACTCGGCCCCGCTCCAGGCGAGGTCCGAGCCGAGCTCGCCCCGGCTCCATTGCCGCGCCAGCGCCGCCCCGACACGGACGGGGCTTGCCAGGACGACCGGGTTCACCAGGGAGAGCCGTGCGGCCGCTTCCCAGCCCCCGACCGCGAGCGCGAGGCCCGTCAGTCCAAGGACGACCGCCTCGCGACGGGACGACCGGACCGGCTCGGACCGGGACGGCACCGCCGGTGTCAGGGCGCGGGCCCCCGCCGCCAGGGTCCGAGCCGGGCCTCCGCCGCCCGGCAGGCCTGCACGCCGGCCAGGCTCACGAGCCCGACGAGCCCCGCCAGGGCCAGCAGCTCGCCGGTGCGTCCGGCGTTTCCGTAGACCGCCAGGAGCTGCCCGACACCGGCGACCGAGACGTACATCTCGCCGACGATCACGCCGATGAGTGCCCGGCCGAGTCCCAGCCGGAGCCCACCCATGACGGCCGGCAACGTCCCGGGCAGGACCACCTTCGCGAGGACCGTGACGGAACGTCCACCGAACGCCCGCACGGCGCGCTCCCAGAGGGGGTCGAGCTGCCGGACACCGGCCAGCGTGTTGACGAGCACGGGAAACACCGCGCCCAGGAAGGCCAGGGCCGCCTTCGACGCCACGCCGATGCCGAGCCACAGAACGAGGACTGGCAGGAGCGCGATGCGCGGCGTGGCGTGCCCGGTCATCACGAGGGGGTCCAGGAGGTGCCCGAGGCGCGGCACCCGGCCCATCGCCAGCCCGAGTGGCACCCCGACGAGGACGGCCAGCACGAAGCCCAGGGCGAGCTCCTGGAGGCTGACGAGCGCATGCGCGAGGAGCTCCCCCGAGGCGAGGAGGCCGAGGCCGGCGCGGAGCACTTCGGCCGGCGTGGCGCCGATGCCTCGATGGGCCGGGCCCCACGTCCCGGCGGCCTGCCAGCCGAGGAGCACGAGCCCCACCGACACGATGCTGACCAGCGCCGGCCGGACCCGTTGCCAGGATGCCGTCGATCGCCGGCGCGGGGGAGCCACCTGGGGACGCGCGCCCGGCGCCTCAGCCACCCCCGCCCCCGTCCTCCGGCGCGGCGCCGAGCGCCCGCCAGGCCTCGGCCTCGAGCCGCGCCCAGAGGCGCTGCCGGTACGCGCCGAAGTCGGAGGTACCCCGGACCGCCAGCGACCGCGGCCGGGGTAGCTCGATCCGCACGGACTCCAGCACGCGGCCGGGACGCGCTGACAGCACGATCACGCGGTCGGCGAGATAGATCGCCTCGTCGAGGTCGTGCGTGACGAACAGGATGGTCTTGCGGTCGCCCTCCCAGAGCCGGAGGAGCTCCGCGCCCAGGAGAGCCCGCGTCTGGGCATCGAGGGCGCCGAACGGCTCGTCCATGAGGAGCACGCGGGGCCGGACGGCCAGGGCCCGGGCCAGCCCCACCCGTTGCCGCATGCCGCCCGACAGCTGGTGCGGGTAGTAGTCCTCGAACTCCGCGAGGCCGACGAGCCCGAGCTGTCGCCGCGCCAGGGCCCGTCGCTCCGCTGCCGGATGGCCCGCCAGCTCCAGTCCCAGCTCCACGTTGGCAAGGGCCGTGCGCCAGGGGAGCAGCGCAAACTCCTGGAACACGAGCGCCCGCTCCGGGCTCGGTCCCGAGACCGGCGTGCCCTCGAGCGTGAGACGCCCGCGGGCTGGCCGGAGGAGCCCGTTGACGGCGAGGAGGAGGCTCGACTTGCCGCAGCCCGAGGGGCCGACGACCGCGACCAGCTCCCCGGCGTCGACCGTGAAGCTCACCCCGTCCAGCGCGACCAGCTCCCCGCCGTCGGCCGGGCGCTGGTACACGACGGTGAGGTCCTCGACCACGAGCTGCATCACGGCCCGAGCGCCGCTCGGGCGGGGCCCACGCGTCGAACGTGTCGAATGCGCCGCAGCAGCTCGCCGTGCAAGCTCCGGCCCATCCGCTCATGTTGGAGATCTAGCAACATGACGCGACAACGCGACCGTGCGGCACCATCAGCGCATGCCTCTCACGAGGTAGAACGCCCCGGCCCGGCGCGTCTCGACGAGGTGGGTCCCCGGCAGGAGCCGTTCGAGCTCGCGCCAGGGCCGGTCTCGCTGGGTCCGTCGGACGGAGAACACCAGCCCGGACACGAAGAGACCGGGCACGGGCAGCCACCCGGCGCGCCGGTCCGGGTGCTGCACGCCGGCCGCCACGATACGGCCCCCGGGCGCGAGCTGGGCGACGGCCCGCGCCACGGCCGCTGGCGACGTCAGGATGTCGTGCGTGCAGAAGCACAGAACCGCGTCGACGCGCGCCTCGAGGGTGAGCTCCTCGGCGTCCGCCTGGATCAGCGTGACGTTGCGCCAGCCGTGATCGTCGACGCGCTGCCGGGCACGGGCGAGCATGTCGGGGCTGGCGTCGACTCCGACGAGCCGACCGCCGCGCCCGATCGCCGCCTCGATCACCGGCAGGCTCCGTCCGGTGCCACACCCCAGGTCGAGCACGGTCTCGCCGGGCTGCAGTGCGAGGAGCTCGACGGCCCGGGTGCGCGCCCTATCGAGCCAGGCCGGCCCCAGCCGGTCGAAGATCGGAGCGAGCCAGCGGTAGCGCCGCCGGGCCCGGTCGACCTGGGCCGTCCTCATCGCGGGGACCACGCCTCGAAGCTGTCGATGAAGCGCCGATCGAGGTACCGCGCCTCCGGCCAGGGCGCGGTGACGTCACCGGCCGCCACGGCGATGTCCCAGAAGAGTGGCATCACCTGCTGCGGCAGGCGTCCGCGCTCGTCGAAGCCGGCGAGTAGATCCGGGTAGAGCCGTTCGGCGTTCCGCCGATCGAGCTTGAACCGGGTGACGAGCTGGTCGATCGTGCCTGCTCGATCCCCCCGCAGGCTGCGGAGCGCCGTGACGTAGGCGGCGAGGAAGGCCCGGAACGTGGCCGGCTCGGCAGTGAGGAGCTTGGTCTTCGCCACGAAGACGTTGCGAGGCCAGGCGTCGGCCACCTCCGCGGCCTGCGTGCCGAGCCTGGTGAAGCCGGCCTCCTGCGCCGTCCAGGTGAACGGGTGGGCGAGGACGACGGAATCGAGGCGCCCTGCCCGCAGGGCGGCCAGACCGGTCGCTAGCTCACCCGATTGGATCAGCGACACGTCGCGCCCTGGATCGAGCCCGTGCCGCCGCAGCACGTAACGGGTGAGGTGGTCGCTGAGCGAGCTGAAGGTCGAGATGCCCATGGTGCGTCCGCGCAGGTCCTGCCAGCTCTTGATCTCGGGCCGAGCGTACCATTCGAAGAGCACGTGCGAGACTCCCGCGTAGAAGACGCGGACGGGCTGTCCGGCCTCGATGAGCCGGATGGCGCCGTCGAGCGAGATCACCGCGACCTGGATCGAGTCGGACGCGACGGCGGCCGCGGCGCGCGCCCCACCCCCGAAGCTCACCACGTCGAGCGCGAGGCCCGCGTCGCGCCGGGCGTGGTCCACGGCCAGGTGGATCGGCAGGGCGAATTCCGTCTCGCGCGCCAGCCCGACCACGACCCGCGTCCGCTCCAGCTCGCTGGCGGCTCCGGCCCCGGCGTGAAGGAGGAGCGCGCCCGCCGCGAGGGACCGGACTCCAGAAAGGACCAGTGCTGACAGCCGTCTCATCGCGTGGGCGACCTTTCTGGCGCGGTGGCGGAGGGCCGGGCACGCAGATGCTGGATCTTGCCCCCCCGCGACTCGGGCACGCGCCGCTCGACCTGGAGCACCTTCCCGTCTTGCCACGCCAGGCTCATGACCCGCGCGGCCCCTTCCCCGCGCGCGATCGCGGTGAAGAACACCTCGGCCACGAAGGTCGGGTCCAGCGGTCCGACCCGCGGATGAATCAGGAGGCGCAAGTGAGGCCACCCTTCCTCGGTCTCTTCTTCCAGGAGCTGGTAGTCCACCGGGCCGCCGCCCAGCCGGGCGGGGAGGACCTCCTCGAGGACCCGTAAGAGGTCCGCGTCGAGAAACGCCATGCCGCCGGTGGTGAGCTTCTGGTCGCTGCCGACGGCATGCAGATGGGTGGTCCAGCCCAATTCCTCCAGCGGGCACCCGCACGGGCGCGGACCCATGATCGCCTGGTCGCCGAGAGAGGCGTTGAGGAGGATCAGGGGGGCGGTGGCCCGCAGCGACGTCATGAGGAGCGTGCCGCCCTGGACGCCGGGCACGTCCGGGGTCTGGACAGCGGCGGTCACGTCGTGGAAGAGGTGTAACTCGTCGGGCGCCGCCCGGGCCAGGCAGCCGTAGCCAATGGTGCTGGTCTCGATGCTGCCGTAGTGCGCCACGGGCATCGCCCCCGACCGAGTGATCTCGTTCAGGCGCGCTGCGGTCACGGGCTCCCCGCCGACGGTGAGCTGGGCGCCGTGGAGGTCCACGCCCGCCCGGCGCGCCGCACGGCACAGCCGGACTGCCGCACTCGGAAAGGCGAACAGATGCGGCACCTGTCCCGCGCCGAGCACGCTCGCCAGCCACTCCACGATCGGGGCGGGATCCTCGGCCGACGCGTAGATCGGTGCCGGCAGGGCGACTCCCGCCAGGCGGCCGCCCCACACGAGCGCGCGCGCGCTCCACGCATAGCGCGCCGGCAGGCCGGCGCGCTCCGCGTCGACTTGGACGAACCAGCGCACCGGCGGCACTCCGAAGGCGGCGAAGCGGAGTACCTGGTTGAGTGCCGCGCCGCCGGGGACGCCCCAGATCGCGTGGTGCCAGCTGCGGCCGCCCCGAGCGTCGATGGCCAGCCCGTAGTTCACCGCGAGCTCGCGCACGAAGCTCAGGTTGAGCCCGAGGCCGGTGCTCGTACCGCGGCTTCCGCTGCTTCGAATGGAGAAGTCCGGCCACACGAGCGGGTTGCCGAGACATCCCGGGTTGACGGCGACCTCGGTCTGTCCGCGTGTGACCGGGCGCCGACCACGGAGCTCCTCGAGCGTGAGATAGACCCCCTGGCGCGCGAGGGTACGGAGCCCGGTCTCCAGTCCATCCTCGGCGACGAGGTGGACGAGATCGCCGTACTCGCAGCCCGCCGCCCTCAGCAGCGGGCGATACGGACTCTCTCGGTGCTCGTAGACCGCCCGGCGCGTCAGGTCCAGGAAGTCGGCCTCGCGGCGGACGAGGCGCCGTCTGAGGGTGCGCTCCGCCTCGACGCGATCGAGCGGCCGGCGAAGGAACCGCGGAAGCCTGACGAGGAAGCGTGTGGCGGTGAAGGCCTCGCTGAGCAGGCCCGCCGGCGAGGTGCGCGGCACCGTCACCGTCCGTGGAAGACCGGAGGCCGCTTCTCGAGGAACGCCGCCACACCTTCCGCGAAATCCTCGGTGTGCCCGCTCTGCGCGATCGCCTGGCTCTCGTGCTCCATCTGGGTCTCGAGGCTCTCGGTCGTCGAGAGGTGGAGAAGCCGCTTGCCCCGCCCGAGCGCCAGGGTCGGCCCCTGGGCGAGCTCCGCGGCCAGGGCTCGCACCGCGGCGGGGAACTCCGCGTCGGGGACGGCCCGCGTCGCAAGCCCCCACTCCACGGCTTCCTTCGCGGTGAGGACGCGGTTCGTGTAGAAGAGCTCCATCGCCCGGCGGATGCCGCAGAGCCGCGGCAGCCAGTAGGTCGACGACCCGTCCGGCGTGGCGGCGATGCGCGAGTAGGCCATGGTGAACCGCGCGGACTCGGCGGCGACCACGAGATCGCCCGCCAGCGCGAGCGCCAGCCCGCCGCCGGCGGCCACGCCGTTGACGGCGGTGATCACGGGCTTCGGCGTCCGCACGAGCCGCGAGACCACCCCGTGAATGAACGTCGTCAGCTCCTTGATCAGGATCCCGATGCGCGGCAGGCTCTGCGTGAACTCCTTGACGTCCCCGCCGCCGCAGAAGGCCTTGCCCGCTCCGGTGAGCACGACGCAGCGCACGGCCGGGTCCTCGTCCACCTCGAGCACCGCGCCGAAGAGCTCCCGGCCGAGCGTGAGGCTGAGCGCGTTGTAGGCCTCCGGGCGGTTCAGCGTGATGGTGGCGATGCCCTGGGCGACGTCGAGCGTGATCGTCTCGTAGCGCATGGGGTGTCTCCTCGCCGGGGTCAGACCCCACCCCGGACGGCAACGCCAGGCACGCGGCCGGGGTCTGACCCCGCCCGGGCATTCTGCCACGCGCCCCGCGCCGGCCGCCAGCGTGTGCGCCCGGGGGAACTTCGGTAGAATGAGCGTGTGACCCAGCGCCTCACCTGGCTCGTCGCCGTCATCCTCGTCGTCGCGCTCCTCGTCCTCGGGGGCATCGTCTCGATCCGCGTCGACGTCCACCCGCCGCGCTGGGCGGCCGCCGAGTTCTGGACGAACGCGCCGAAGGACGGACCGCTCCTGCCCCCGTACCAGCTCTGGGTCGACCTCGCCAAGGCCGCGCGGCCCGGCGTCGTCAACGTCAGCACGCAGGCGCACGTCTCGGACCCGCGCGCCGAGTTCTTTCGCCGCTTCTTCGAGGGCGGACCGCCGGGCAGCAGCCCGCGGTCGAGCCTCGGCTCCGGCTTCATCATCTCGCCCGACGGCTACGTCGTGACCAACAACCACGTGGTGGCGAGCGGCGGCGACATCGTCGTGCGCCTCTCGCGGGGCACCGAGCACGCCGCGCGCGTCGTGGGCACCGACCCGCTGACGGACCTCGCGCTGCTGAAGATCGACGCCTCGACCATGGCGGTGCTCCCCCTGGGCGACTCGGACCGGCTGCAGGTCGGGGAGCCCGTGATGGCGATCGGCAACCCGTTCGGCCTCGACCAGACCGTGACGACGGGAATCGTGAGCGCCAAGGAGCGGTTCATCGGAAGCGGGCCGTACGACGAGTTCGTCCAGACCGACGCGTCGATCAACCCGGGCAACTCGGGCGGGCCGCTCCTCGACAGCCGCGGCGCGGTCGTCGGGATCAACAGCGCGATCTTCTCCCAGTCGGGCGGCTCCATCGGGATCGGCTTCGCGATCCCGATCAACCTCGCGAAGACGGTCCTGCTGCAGCTCCGGGACCGGGGCGTGGTGGTCCGGGGCTACCTCGGGGTGGCCGTCCGCCCGGTCACGCCGGAGGCGGCCGAGTCCGCAGGGCTCAAGGAGCAGAAGGGCGCGGTCATCGAGAGCGTCGTCGAGGGCTCCCCGGCCGAGAAGGCGGGCGTCCAGAAGGGCGACGTGATCGTCGCCGTCAACGACCAGGCCGTCGCCGCGCCGCAGGAGCTCACCCGCCGGATCGTCGGGACGGCGCCCGGCACGCGAGTCGAGCTCTCGCTCGTGCGCAAGGGCAAGCCGCTCAAGCTGCCCGTCGAGCTCGGCCGCCTCCCCGATCGCCGCTGACCCCGCGGAGCGCAGCGCGCGGACCATCCGTCGATCCGGGAGGTCGTCAGCCACGAGGTCTCGGCGAGCCGCAGTCGGCGTAGAAGGTGGTCGGGGTCGGCCGTGAGCTCGAGCGGACACGTGACTCTGACCGGCACCCTTGACGACCTGGCGCGTCGAGGCTTCACCGAGCGCTTCGGGGTGGCCGGTGATGGGCTTCGGTCCGCGGAGGGCGGCAAGACCTTCAGGGCGGAAGACCTGCTGATCCGTGAGTTCTATCGCTTCGAGGGCGTCTCCGACCCCGACGACATGTCGATCGTGTACGCCATCGAGAGCCGCGACGGCACGCGAGGGACGCTGGTCGACGCCTTCGGGGTCTACGCGAGCCCCGCCGTCGGCAGGGTGCTGGAGCACGTCCCGATTCGACGGGCGGTCTAGTACTCCGGCGGCGCGTACACCGTCAGGAAGAAGAGCGGGCTCGGGCCGACGCTTCGCACGTGGTGGAGCGTGCCCGCCGGGATCACGACGAGCGTCCCGGGCCCGGCGGTGGCGCGCTCGGCCCCGATCCGGACCTCGGCCTCGCCCTCGATCACGTAGAGGATCTGATCGGCGGCGTGGGTCTCCTCCGGCCCCGCATCCTGCCCCGGGGCGACGGTCATGACGGCGGTCTGGCTGCGCGCCGTCTCCTGGAGCACCCGGAAGAACTCGCCGCGGTGGTCGCCCGGCCGGACGACGAGGGCGCCGCGACGCATCCCGCCCTTCTTCATCGCGTGCAGACGATCTTGCCGCCGATGCTCTGGCAGTTGGCGAGGCTCTGCCACGGCCAGGCGCGGGTCACGGTGCCCGCCCGGAGGGCCACGTGGTACGGGGACGCGATCGTGAGCCACGCCGCCTCGTCGGTCCACGCCACTCCCTCCCAGCTCGCCGCCTCGACCTCGGCGGTGGCGCTCGCGAGCGACCGGCCCGTCCGGAGGTCGAGCGCCTCGTAGGCGAGCCGGTTCGGTCGCTCGAGCGCCTGGAGCAGGGCCACGCCGGCGGAGACGACCCGGGCCGTCCAGCGCGGCGCGGGCCCGCCCGTCGGCCCGAGCGGCTTCTCCCAGAGCACGGCGCCCTTGTCGAGGTCCATCGCCCAGAGCTCGTCCCGCATCGTGCCGCGCTGGCGGGTGGCCCGGAGGATCAGCACGCCGTCACGGGCGTCGAGGACCCGCGTCTCGTAGCCCTCGGGCACCGGCAGGGATCGCAGCCGTCCCGTGTCGAGAGCGAGCGTCCAGACCGCCCCCTTGCCGCTCGCGCCGACGCTCGCCTGCCCCAGGGAGAGGCCCCGCCCGCTCGCCGCGTACCACGGCACGCGGCTCTCCTCGATCCGCGCGCCGGGAGGCGGGAGCGGGGCCTGCCAGACGAGCGCGCCCCGCCGCAGGTCCCAGGCCTCGAAGCAGGACGCGGTCCCGGCCCGGCCGAGGGCGAGGACCACGCGGTCTCCCGCGTACTCGGCCTGGGTCGTGTCGATCGATGGGCTCCGCTGGGGGCTCCGCTGGGGGCTCCGCTGGGGGCTCCGCTGGGGGCTCCGCTGGGGGCTCCGCTGGGGGCTCTGCTCTGGGCACCCGGGCCGGATCCGACGGACCGGCTGGCCGGAGTCCGCGCGGACGAGAAGGAGCTCGATCGCGCCCGCGCCCGGCCCGCGGTCGACGACGCCGACGAGATCGCCCGCGATCTCGAGATCCGGCGCGGTCGCCCGGTTGAGCCGCGTTTCGGCCCGCCAGAGCGCGCGCCCGGTCGCCCCGTCGAACGCCTGCGCCACCCCGTCGGCGGCGAGGACGACGACGCGCCCTCCGCCGAGCGCCACGCACTGGCGGCAGGCCCCGTGGATCGCGTCGGACATCATCGCCGTCCACAGCGGCGCCCCGGTGCCGAGCACGCGCGCCTCGAGCCGCTCGCGGAACGCGACGAGCACGCGGTCCCCGTCGAGCCAGAGGCGCACCAGGCCCGCGTCCGGCCCCGTCACGCCGCCGAGCGCGAGATCCCAGCGCGCCTTGTCCGCCGGCGGCAGGCCAATCCGGGTAAGGTACACGCGCGCCGCGCCCGACTGCCGCGCCCCCGAGCGGACCACCTCGGCGACCGGCTGGGCGTTCTCCTGGCTCAGGACGACGGCGCCGTCAGCGAGCGGGAGAACGGCGCCCCGCGCAACCCGTCCACCCTCGAAGAGCAGCGCCCGGAGCTCCGGCACGCGGAAGAGCGTGCGGTAGAGCCCGAGCCCGACACCGCCCACCATGAGGATCGGCAACCCGATCGCGACCGCGATCGCGACCACGAGGCCGAGGCCGAGCAGGCGGCGCCGGCGACGAACCGGCGGGTCGCCCGGGCTCCCCGAGCCTCCGGTGGGGATGCGGATCACCGGCATCGCTAGACGCTGGCCTTCGCGGCGCCGCCGATCGACGCGTCACCGAGCTCCGCGAGGAACCCGCGGATCGCGGCGTTGACCGGCACGGGCTGCTCCAGCTGGGGAAAGTGCCCGGCGGCCGGAATCTCCAGCAGGCGCGCTCCCGGAATCGTCTCCGCGAGGAGCCGGCCGTACCGGAGCGGCGTGAGGCGGTCCTCGGCGCCCGTCACGACGAGCGTGGGCGTCCGGATCCCGGCGAGCCGGTCCCGGACGTCGAACCGGTCGCAGGCGAGGTAGTCGCCGAGCGTCACGAGCGGCGCCCCCTCGCGCAGGACGCGGGCGACCATCTCGACGCACTCCCGCGGAGCGGCGGCGCCGAACGAGAGGTCCTGGATGAGGCTCTGCCCCTCCCGGGGGTGCTGGCGCAGGAGGTCCACGATCCGGGCCAGCACCCGGAGCCGCGCGCCCGTGCCGACCAGTACCAGCCCGGCCAGACGCTCCGGCCGCTCGAGCGCGAGGGTCTGCGCGACGGCGCCGCCCATGGAGTGTCCGACGAGGACCGGCGGCACCTCGCCCAGCGCCGCGAGAAAGCCGCCGAGCCACTCCGCGTACGCGGCGACGCTGGGCTTGCCTCGACCGCCGAGCGGCCCGTGACCCGGCAGGTCGGGCGCCACGACCCGCGCGACATCGGCGAGCCCGTCGAGCTGCGGCTGCCAGAGCTCCGCGGATCCGCCGGCGCCGTGAATCAGGACGAGCGGCGGGCCTGACCCCGCCTCGAGCCACGCCGCCGGCTGCCCGGCGACGGGCCGGGTGCGCCGGGGCGGCCCCGTCACAGGACCGCGCCGCGCGCGGTGATCGGCCAGAGCGCCTCGACCCGGCCGCCGCGCACGGCGACGTACCAGTCGTACAGGTTGATCGTCGGGTCGCAATGCCCGGGGATCAGCCACACGCGGTCGCCGAGCCGGAGGCCCTGGCCCCCGTCCCCGACCCGCAGCACGCCGTGCTCGTCCGACGCCCGCTGGAACTCGACGTCGGCCAGGCCGTGGACGCGGGGCATGCCCCTGTCGACCGAGAGCGCCTTGAGCCCGGCGTCGACCACCGCGCGCTCGGGGACCGGGCGGCTCATCACCGTCGCCAGGACGAAGAGCGACTGCGTGAACTCGCGC
>Ga0214473_10008805_pt1 | contig 11932 bp, 7 predicted proteins | sample RVTome_7_FD_203509 | JGI IMG/M metagenome (GOLD analysis project Ga0214473, IMG submission 203509) | Soil microbial communities from uranium-contaminated site in the Upper Colorado River Basin, Wyoming, United States - RVT98D197 | ecosystem: Environmental > Terrestrial > Soil > Contaminated >...
TCATCCGGTTTATTACAAAATTTAAAAAGAAAATCTCGACTGATTGTTGTTGCACTTAAAAATAAAAAGCTGTTTAGCGTTGACATTATAGTAGCGAATAATGCCGCATAAAAAATTCCTTTTATTCCGGAAGGCAAAATTGCCTCTGCAAGCAATGGATAGGAAAGTGATGGATTCGAAAGATTTGGAAGTGAAGCCCGGGCATATAATCCTGTTATTGTCGTGAGTGCATCAAATAAAAACCAAAAAAAAATTGAAATAATTATTCCCTTGCCCGCTACACTTCCACTTTTAGCGGCATAGCACCTTTGATGAAATCCCGGATCAGCAAATGTCCATAATGCAATTAAAAACCAAACTAAAATGAATGTAGGTGAGGCATTCCCTGTTAACTTAAGATGTTCTTCCGGCAAACTATTTTGAAGAAATGAAAATCCTCCGAGAGATGTGTAAGAAAAAATAAATATAAGAATGAATCCAATGAACATTATAAAAAATTGAATGGCATCGGTATAAAGATCAGACCTGAATCCACCCTTGAATAGATAGGCTAGTGAAAGAACTAAACCTAAAATTAAGCTAACTAAAATATTCGTTCCGAAAATAAGTGAAATGAGATTGCCTGTCATAAGTAAATACGGAGCGGGTGAAACTAAAGTGAAAACTAAAACGGCAGAGACAAGGCCAACTTTCTTACCATACTCCAAACTCAACTTATCAGGTATTGTGAATAGAGATGCTTCTCGAATTTTTTTTGCAAAAAATATGGCAAAAAGTAATGCAAAAATATAATACGGAAATCCCTGTGTGAACCAGGAAACAATTCCATACCGGTATACAAATTCTCCCACCCCCAAAATGCCGCCATACCATGTGGCTACATTAGTTAAGACAAAGAGTGATAATCCAACTTTTCGGCCGGAGAGTAAATAATCATCTGCATCATTCTGTGACTTTTGACCGTAAATAAATCCAACTGAAAGAACAGAGACAAAAAAAAGTATTATTATTATAAGATCAGCGCTGCTAAATGAGACCATGATTTCTCATCGTTTTAAAATCCCTAATCACAAAAATAATTCCGCCCGTGACCTTTAATTCTATGTGATCACTAATTGCGATGTTACTTGTACTTTCTTTATAGCCAAATGGTAATGCAATTGTTTTTAGAGAATATTTGAGTCCGCTCGAAGTTATTTTTGTTTCGCTGTTAATACCATAAATTGAAATAGTTTCGCCGGGAAAAGTTTTTAATTTTTTTGTTCCTGTAATAGCTGTAAGAATAGAATTTTCGGCAATTATTTTGATTATTATTTTATCAAAGAATTTTATCACAATTCCCATATTACAAAATGTATGATCTAATCTATCACCTGTTACACCCAATAAAATTGCTTCATCAAATTTCTTTTTGACAGCCGATTTAAGACACTTCTCAACATCAGTATCATTTTGTCGATTCATCTTGATAATTTTCGTTTTTCCTGAGTAGTGATTTATGGTTTGTTTCTGAATAGAATCGAAATCTCCGATAATAAATTTTGGCGACAAGCCCATTTTCATTGCTGTGTTTGCTCCCCCATCGGCACAGAACAAAGTTGAATAATTATTCTTCATCAAAAAGGAAATGACATTTCTTTCGGGAGGTTTTCCATTGGCTAGTATAATACACTTTTTCAATTTGTTGTCCTTAATTAATCAAAATTACAAAGCTATTTGAACTCCAACCAAAACATTTCGTTCGACGGCCGGAAAAAATTCTTTGCCGATGGCATGTGCAGAATATAATCGATCGAAAAGATTGTTTACTTGTACGAAAAATTTTGATTGTCCGAGTGATTCCGGGATAAGAAAATCATAACTGAAAAAAATATCTGTTGTTAAGTATGCTTCATTTTTGTTGTCATCATAATCAACAAATCCTGGATTTAGATTTAAATATTTATTCAGATTATCAGCAAAATTATCTGAATAAAAACTCCCAACGTATCTACCACTTAGTTTTAAATAATAACCATCTTTTTTATAACGAACTATGAAGTTTGCAAGAAAATTCGGGAATCCATTAATTCTATTATCAGAAAGATTAACAGAGTTCTGAGAGTTAATAAAATATTCACCGCTTTTAATAATATTTTTACTTAATGCAGCATTTGAATATATCTCAATTCCGTCAAATGGTTTAACCAACATACTCAATTCAATTCCTTGATGAACTGTGCTCTTTATATTTCCGGTTATCGGTTGACCAAAGCGATCAAGATTTCCATTCTTAACAATTTCATCTTTAAACAACATGTAGAAAAAATTTACAGATAATGAATAGCTGTCATTTTGAATATAGCCGCCCAGCTCAAAATCGTTCATTATTTCAGGCTTTATATAAGGGTGGTTAAAGTCATAAGAACCATTTAACTTTTTTTCAAATTGTGGAATTTCACCGCCGCTCGATTCAGCAGCATCATAATAATTCTTTAATCTTGGCTCTTTTGAAATTCTTGCAAAAGAAAAATGAATTATAGATCCTTCTGAAAATTTATAATTGGCTGCAAATCTTGAATTTAAAAATAGATTTCGAATCTTGAAGTCAGTTGCGATATATTTTTCATTGAACAACCGATATTGGTGATAAGCTAATTGCAATTCTCCAAGCAATGATATTCGTTCATTAAGGTCATAGTTTTCATTGATGAATGCATTTACAATATCTTTGCTGCCATTGTAAAAGTAGTATCGGTAATCTTTTGTAATGCCGATTGGAAGATCCTCACCGTAGCTAATACTTCCCCAATGAGTGGATTTATGTTTTCGAAACTCACCTCCTAAAATTAAATTTCCATTTTCATGCATTAAATTCAATCGAGGTATCCAGCCAAATTGAGTATTTTCAACTTGAGCGCGAATCAAGACATTTCCGGGATTTTCCTTTGTATTGAATCCATTCGACTGAGTCAATCGTAAGTAGCTTGTGTCTGCCCAGGAACCATCGTAATCGAAGAATCCCTCACCCAAAACCAGAAACAAGGCTGAGTTTAATGTAAGCTCATCATTGAATTTGTAATCGTTCAGCAATTCAAAATGAGGTTGAGAAAAATTTTCGATTTCGTCTGCTCTGCGTTCAATTACGTAGGAGAATGTGTTTTGATTATTGTCAGTTTCCCAATAGGAATAATTTTTTCGTCTTAGATTTTTATCTTTAATAGCAAATTTGGGAATGCCATTATAAGCCAATCCATCGGAAATGGGTCCCCCGTAAAAGTTCAGTTGGGTTGTCAGGTTATCATCATATCTAACCGCTGAAAGATGATAAGAGTTAAACTTCACCCATGATTTATCTCTGTAACCGCTGCTTAAAGTTTGAGATAGTTTTGCATAAAGCGAATATTTTTGATGAATGAGACCGCTGGAAAAAGAGGTACTATATTTTCGTGTATTATAGCTGCCAACAGATCCTTGAAAACTTAGTTGAGATTCATTGGCAAATGACGAAGTGATAATATTTATTGACCCGCCGATTGCCGGATACCCGATTATTCCCGAACTTGAACCACGCTGCACTTGAATGAGCTCTGAACTCGAAATGAGATCCGGAAAATCCAGCCAATAAACGTTGTGATCTTCAGGCTCGTTTTGGGGAATTCCATTAATTGATACTGATATTCGTCGCTGATCGAACCCACGAATGCTTAAATAGTTATATCCAATTCCATTCCCTGATTCTGAATAAAATGTTGTCGAGGGTAACGAACTTAAAAATTCGGGAATGTCCTGGAGAGTATAATTTTCTTTAATTTCATGTCTTCCGATACTTGAATAACTTACCGGTGCCACTACTTCTTTATTTATCATGGCTTCAATTAAAATTGATTGGGATGAAATAGGAGATGGAAATAGCTCTATGACGTTTATCTGCGGAGGTTTAGAAAAATTTGATACAACTTGTGAATATTTTTTGTATCCAACATAGCTTATTTCTACAACATTATCTTGATCTATTTCTCCCGATAAGTTAAATACTCCTTCTTTATTGGAACTCGTACCAAATCTTACTTCCCCATTTATAATTATGTTAGCGTTTTCAAGAGGAAGTTGAGTTTCAGAATCAATAATTTTTCCGGTTATGCTGATAACCTGTGCATAAGTGTGAATAAAAAGAATGAGAAATAGAATAATTAATAATTTCATTTGACACCCATAAAATGAAAAAGCCGTTGTGGAAACGGCTGCAAATATTAATTATTCTAAGCACCGTTTCCCTACGCTAGTATTATCCAGATCAGGTTTAAGGGTTTTTTCTCAGTTATCCCTATATATTGGGACAACACCCCTAACGGTAAAAAAAATATTTTAAGAACTAATTACTTAAGTCAACTCAAAGTTAATTCTAATCCAAGTTTTATTCAAGCCGAATTTTCTGACCCACAAGTATCTTGTTACCAGAAATTCTATTTATTGATTTAAGCTTACTTACTGATAAACTATAATTAGTGGCAATAGAAAAGAGAGATTCTCCTTTCCCTACCGTATGAATCTTTGTGTTTTTCTTATTTTCATTTCTACTTGTTCGGGTCCGTACATCGTTTACACTATAGTCTGAATAGATTTTTAAATTCTCGCCGGCATAAATTTTATTGCTTCTAATATTGTTCCAATTAATAATACTGGCAGAAGAGACTCTGTGAAGTTTTGCTATTTTTTCGATAGTATCACCACTTTTGACCTTATAGTAATTCACAGTAGCTGAAGTTTTTGTGGTCCTATCACCTAAAGAAGAGGAATTATCACTAGAATAAATCTTTAAAGTTTTTCCAGCCACTAATCTATTAGAAGGTAAACCATTCCATTTCCTGATTTGGGTATCAGTTACACCAAATTTTACTGCAAGTTCACTAATCGTATCACCGCTTTTAATCTTGTATTTAAACAAACTCGATTTAGACGGAGTGTTGTCATTAGAAGCAAGATAATTTGATATCTTACCTGAAAAAATCTTCAACCTGCTGCCCAATAGAATTCTATCGCTCCGCAAATTATTCCATTCTTTTATTTCGGAGATCGAGACTCCATATCTTGTAGCGATTGAGTTTAAATTGTCACCTCTTTTTATACGATGATAGACCCAAGCGCTCGAAGTATTTTTCGAATAAGTGTTTTTAATGATAGTTTTTTCAACGGGAGTTTGATTGTCAAGACTCGCATAAAAATCTTTTTTCTCTTCAGGAACGTATAAGGAGAGACTTTGACCAACTGAAATAGTAGATGTATATGGAATATTATTCCAGTTTCTAATGTCCGTTACCCTGGTATTAAATAATTCAGCTATACCTATTAAGCTATCATTTTTCTTTACTCTATATATCACAGGCACTTTACCAGTTGGAGTCATGTTTGTTGAAGTAGAAGTTAATACATTATCGCTATCTTTCGATTCCTCTTCACTTACACCTGTTTCCTCATCACTTAAAGTTTCGTTATCACTGTTGTTTAATGAGATATAGGGCGATACATATTCGCCACTCTCATTTGCGGTTTCAACATTTGAATTGTAGGCAACGTCAGTGCCTAAAATGTTAGTAACCGGAATTTTTAATTTTACTCCTCGTGATAACCTAGTTCTAGTTGAAATATTATTCGCATCCGCCAGGTCAATTTTTGATACTCCGTAACGTGAGGCGATCTTTGATAGTGTTTCTCCTTTTTTAACTGTATGCACTAAATAATTTCGCTTTGAGGACTCAGGAATAACTTTCATATTTTCGGCAAATAAACTGAAGCTGTTTATAGGAACTTTGAGTGGATATCCTCCATGAAAGTTAAAGGGCGTCGAGAATTGTGTAAGTTCAGGATTCATATCTTGCAGCGTCTCAATTGAAATACCTGCGGATTGCGCCAGATAATTAAAATCAATTGCTCCTTCCACATTGAAGATTTCATATTCATATGGTTTTTCATATAATATATCTGAAATGCCATACTTTTCAGGATTCATAGCAATCAAACAAACTGCGATATATTGAGGAACATAATTTCTAGTTTCCTTAGGAAGATAGTTCATTAAATCCCAATAATTGGTATTACCGGATCTTCTAATTGCCCTTGTAATTCTTCCTTCGCCGGCATTATACGACGCTAAGGCTAAATACCAGTCACCAAGATTAGTGTATAAATCTCTTAAATGTCTTGCTGCAGCTTTTGTGGATTTGACGGGATCCCGTCTTTCATCAAAATAGAAATCAGATTCCAATCCGTACATTCTTCCTGTTGATTTGATAAATTGCCATAAACCAACCGCACTCGCCCAAGATCTTGCAGTAGGATTTAAACCGCTTTCAATCATGCTAAGGTATACTAATTGTTGTGGAAGCTTCTCATCCGTAAATATTTTTGTCATCATTGGAAAATACTTGCCTGAACGAGAAAGCCACAATCTGATGTGCTTACTTCCCCTGCCAGAATAATATTGAATCCATTGTTCAACTATAGAATTGATTTCCAATGGTATATCGGCAGGAATTATGATTGGGGCGTTAGTCCTAATCTCGCTCCAATTTGTTTGAATTTCAGGTACGGTTTTACCAAGCCATTCCTCCAATGCTGAAAACGAAACCTCTTCGGGCAAATCGGTCAATCCGTCAATATACCCACGGTAATCATCGATTATTGATTTTTCTAATTCAACATACGCTTCATTTTCTTCTATGCTAGGATAGTAACTGAGGTTATTAATTATTCTTAGTGCCGCTTCGTAGTTTTCAACAGCCTCATTAGTATTATTCTGGTTTTGGAAGGAAATAGCACTAACATAGTGTTCCCGCGCATCCTCCAGCATCTCAGAAACGATTCCAATATGCTGTTGAGCAACTTGAGTATCGCCGGTATTCTCATACCTTGTTATTTCTTTGTTTGCTCCGCATGATGCGAATATTAGAGAAAGCAAAGAAATAACAACGATTTTAAGTAAAGTTTTTTTCATTACATCGCCATTGTTATTTGGATTGAAAATATAAGTTATAATATTAGATTTTTCAAGTAAATAATTAAATAAATTTATTATTTGCAATTAAAGCAATCAGTTATGGAATAATACTTCTAAAAAAAATCAAAGTGGAATATTACCATGTTTCTTTTTTGGATTTTTGTCGACCTTACTTTTCAATAAATTGAACGCATTAAACAATTTTATTTTTGTTTCCTTTGGTGAAATCACATCGTCAATATATCCTCTTTCCGCAGCAGTATAAGGATTGGCAAATTTTTCAATGTACTCGGTTAACTTTTTAGATAATTCCTCTTCGGGATTTTTAGCTTTAGAAATCTCCTTTTTGAAAATTATCTCCACTGCTCCTTTTGGTCCCATTACGGCAATTTCTGCCGAAGGCCAAGCATAATTAAAGTCACCTCTTATATGTTTCGAATTCATAACGTCGTAAGCACCGCCGTAGGCTTTTCGAGTAATTATAGTCACTTTAGGAACAGTCGCCTCGCAAAAAGCATATAGTAATTTAGCACCATGACGTATGATTCCATTCCACTCTTGCTCTGTTCCGGGGAGAAATCCTGGAACATCGACCAAAACTAATAATGGAATATTAAATGCATCACAAAATCTTACAAACCTTGCACCTTTAACCGAAGCATTGATATCAAGAACACCAGCTAAAACCTGTGGCTGATTAGCTACAATTCCAATGGACATTCCTCCTAATCTGCCAAAACCTACAATAATATTTTCAGCATATTCTTTATGAACTTCCATGAAATCACCTTCATCAACCAATAGATTTACAATTTCTTTCATATCGTAAGGTTTGTTAGGATTATCGGGAATTATATTATCGAATCTAACATCAGGCTTAAGCGATTCATGATCAAAATCCTTATCACCTGGTCGATCCATAAAGTTTAAGGGCAAATAACTTACTACACGACGCACATTGTTTAAGGTTTCAATTTCATTATCATATATGAAATGAGCTACTCCGCTTTTATTGGCATGAGTTTCAGCGCCGCCCAAATCCTCAAATGAAACATCTTCATGAGTGACAGTCTTAACTACATTTGGCCCTGTAACAAACATATAACTCGAATTTTTTACCATAAAAATAAAATCTGTGATTGCGGGTGAATAAACAGCACCACCTGCACACGGACCCATTACAACTGAAATTTGTGGAATTACACCAGAGGCTAAGGTATTAAGTAAAAAAATATCGGCATATCCTCCAAGACTAACGACTCCTTCTTGTATTCTTGCGCCGCCTGAATCATTCAATCCTATAACCGGAATTCCCATTTTCATCGCCATATTCATAATTTTAATTATCTTTTCTGCATGCGTCTCTGATAATGAACCACCAAATACCGTAAAATCCTGGCTATAAAGAGCGATGGATCTATTGTCAATTTTAGCAAAACCTGTAACAACACCGTCACCCAAGTACTGTTCTTTGTCTAAACCGAAATCCTTAGACCGATGCTTAACGAGCATATCAATTTCTTCGAAGCTGCCTTCATCAACCAGTAACTCAATTCTTTCACGTGCAGTAAGCTTGCCTTTTTCATGTTGAAGCTGGATTTTTTTAGTTCCACCTCCAAGTTTAGCAGTCTCCTTAATCTTAAGTAATTCTTCGAACTTTTGATCTTCCATCTGGATATCTTTCAATATTTTACAATTATTATACCACTAAAGTGTTAGAACTTATTGCTAAAGTGAAACTAAAACAGAATGAAACATGCCTTGGGATTTGAAAGCTTCCTCAATCTCATTTTTGAACTTAGTAATTATTTCCGAATTGTCAGCAGGATGAGCCATCGAAATGTCAATTTCTTTAATGATTCTGCCCGGATTTTTTCTCATTAAAAATATTTTTTGAGAGAGTGAAATTGCATCTGAAATATTTGTGGTAGCTAACATAAAAAAAATATTCTTTGCGGCTTTAATTTCGTTTAGTATGTCTATTAATTCTATGCGTGTTTCACCATCCAAATTTTTGAGAACATCGTCTAGTAAAATAAATTTAGGATTAAATGATAAAGCCCTGGCTATTGCAATTCTCAACCGAAACCCTGAAGCAGAAGATGAGGTGTAAAAATCCTCGTAACCGCTCAACCCAACCAAATAAATAATTTCGTCTACATCGAATGTGAATTTTTTATCATTTTTCTTGTAAAGTTTCGAAGGTAATTCGACGTTATCTTTAATGTTAAGCCAAGTAAATGAAGAAGGTTTTTCGGGAATATAAATTATTTCACCATTTGGTTCTGTTATTCTTTTTCCGTTAACATTTACCTCGCCTTCAAAACTTTCTAATCCACAAATTGTTTTAAGTAATGTTGTTTTCCCGGAACCTAACGGTGCTAGTATCGAGATTAATGAGGTGCTATTTTCATCCGACATTAATTGCAAATTTATATTTTCCAGAATAATCTGTCTTGTGCCAGCATCGTCGTAATACGATTTACTTAAATTCTTTATGTCTAATAAATTTTCCACAATGCTTTATACTTTCCAGAAATAAATTTTATTCTTAATAAATTTTAATAGCTGTGTGCTTAAGAAAATGGAAAATCCAATTATTATAAAACTCATTATGAGCGCAGAGAAATCTTTGAAAAGTAAAATTTTGCGTAAAAGAGTTCCCAACCCAGAACCAAGGTTCACATATTCAAAAAGAATAATAGAAGCCCACAAATAAATATTTTGTCGAATGATATGTGCCATTAAACTTGGTTGAATCGCTTTCCAAATCACTTTCCTTAAAATTGTGTTTTTGTCAATTCCAAATGATTGCAAACCTAGTGAGTACTCTGCATCAAGATTTTCGGCTAAATGTTGAGATTTGAACATGAAGGAAGTGAATGCTATTAAAAATGCAAAGAAAAACTTGGTGAATTCGGATTGGGGAAACCAATAGATGAGAATCATTGCCACAATTATTCCGGGAATGTACCTCGAAAACCATTCGAATGATAAGATAATATCTGATAGGATATTTTTGCCCAAGATAATGGGAAAGATAAATCGAATTAAATAGTAAGCCACAATAAGCGGGAAATAAATTGCTGATATAGTTGATAAATAGTTCCAGCTTAACCCATAAGTTTTTAGTAAATCAGACAAGGATTGAAACACGATGCTTGGTTTTGGCAGTACATTGTTCATAGGTAAAACAAGTTCAAATAGTAAAATCCAAATGAGGAAGTACAGGGGCACTAAATATTGAGCTGAATATTTGTTCGATTTTATCAATGCTATCTTATTTCTATTTTGATGACACGAAAAGAATAATTGCAAGGGGTAATATATGGATTGATGTCTTCCATTTCAATAAGATTCTTGTAGGATTAATACAAACCCAGTTTCTTTACGCCTCATTCAGGTTGATAGAAACTGGGTTTGTCAATATTAGATATGCCAGATTTATGAACCGCTTCTTAGCACAGAAAATCTGGCATATCTACAACTTAAGAAACGGATTGTGGGTTTTTTCATCGCCTATTGTTGTTTCTTCTCCATGTCCAGGAAAAACCTTCACATCGTTGGGAATGACCATCAATTTATTATTTATCGAATCCAGCAATGTATCGTAGTCTCCGCCCCACAAATCAGTTCGTCCAATGCTTCCCTTAAAAAGCACATCACCCGATATTAATATTTTATCCTCTTGTATATAAATACAATATTCCCCCTGCGTATGTCCCGGAGTAAAATAAAACTTTAATTCATTTTCAGCCAATTCTAAGATCGTATCTTCAGTTATAAAATTATCGGGTTTAGGTGGAATTTTCATTTCTATTCCAAATGTTTCAGCTTGTTTATCGGCATTTTGTAATAGCGGTAAATCCTGCTCGGGTATCAGGTAAATTGGGTTATACTTTTGTTTGATGAATTCACAGCCAAAAATATGATCGATGTGGCAATGTGTGTTAATTAGATATTTTATCTTCAAATTATTTGTTGAAATAAAATCAGCTATTATTTTTTCTTCATTTTCATCATAGCAGCCCGGATCAACGATAGCTGCTTCGAATGAATCATCTTCCCAAATAATATAAGTGTTTTCCGAGAAGGGACTAAAAATAAATTTTTCGATTTTAATCATCAGCTAATTCATGCATAAAGGTTGAGTCAATAGAACGCTGATCACGCAGATTGGGCAGATTAACGCAGATTAAATCATTGAAAATCAGTTTGATCGATGTCATCAGTTTGCTATTGATCTTCTTTGGAGATTCGTTTATCAGCTCTTAAAATTATTAACGATACGTTTTTGTAATTTTTTAGTGAGGCTGTTAAAATTATCCTTTGTCTCCTCTATCGAATCTCCACCAAACTTTAGAAGAAAATGTTCGGCGATTGTCCACGCGAGCATAGATTCACTGATCACAGCACAAGCTGGAACTGCAACGAAATCACTTCGCTCTCGTCTGGCATCGACTTTTTTCATCGTCTTCAAATCAATACTTTGCAATGGTTTCATAAGAGTAGAAATTGGTTTCATCGATGCCCGAACTATAATCGGTAATCCTGTAGATATACCACCTTCAATTCCACCAGCTTGATTTGTCTTGCGAGTAATGGTATTATTCTTTAAAATAATTTCATCGTGAACTTGAGAACCAAATTTCTCTGCTGACTCAAATCCCATACCTATTTCGACACCTTTAACTGCCTGAATGGACATTACTGAATGACTGATTGCTGCATCAAGCTTTTTATCATAATGTACGAAGCTCCCCAATCCGACCGGAACTCCTGTCGCAATTGTAACGAAAGTTCCACCAAGTGTATCGCCCGCTTTTTTTGCTGATTTAATTTTTCTGATTATTCGTTCTTCCTGACCCTTATCTAATACCCGAACAGCACTTTTATCTGCTTTCTCTGCAATTTGCCAAGCAGAAAAATTTTTCGCTGTTTTATTCAATAGTAAAT
>Ga0214473_10008806_pt1 | contig 11931 bp, 14 predicted proteins | sample RVTome_7_FD_203509 | JGI IMG/M metagenome (GOLD analysis project Ga0214473, IMG submission 203509) | Soil microbial communities from uranium-contaminated site in the Upper Colorado River Basin, Wyoming, United States - RVT98D197 | ecosystem: Environmental > Terrestrial > Soil > Contaminated >...
TTGGAGTAATTGCCGGGGGGATTTGGCTCCTGGTTTTAGGTGACGGGGAAATTATCATTAATGGATTCGTTATTTTACTCTCAGGTTACGTTTTACTATTGTGGATTTTTACGATCGGGCAGATTTTTGTTATGCCTTCTGCATATTTTATAGAAAAGAATAATCAAACAGGTGGAATGTTTTTTGGTTTTTTGAATATTCTTTTCACTATAGCCGTCATTGTAGTTTGGTGTGTTATAGTTCTCTTTTACTTTCTGAAATTAGCAGGTTACGGTTCTTTTTATCCGACAATACTCTGGTCTTATTGTATAGCAGCAAGTCCGATATCCTATCTTGCATACAAAGATTTACAGGGCGGCAATGAAGCAGCTATGATATTAACCTTTTTTGCAGAGTTAAGTTATCTCATAATAATATTGGGATTTATTTTGGTTGGAATGACCGTAACATCTGTTTGGATTTTATTTTCCTCATTTATGCTTATTGGTTTAATAATTCAATTAACAATAACCGGTTCAAATAGTTAGTGCGTATGCCTGACAAGCCGCTGCTAATAACAATGTATAAAGCAGACGGGGAACAGTTGTTTTTCGCGCTTTCGAAAAGATTATGATTTATTGTAAATTTTACTTGTCACAAGATAAAAACTTGTCCCGCGTTCTTTGCGGGAAGAAACATTTTTAATATAAGCAGTAGTTTACCCGCTCCGACCTGTCTGTCCGCCAGGCAGGCTCGTCGGAGACGAGGCGAGTTAGGATTTGAGGAAAGCCCCCAATTCCGCATAAGTAATAGTTATACCATTAAACAAAATTGGAGATGATAGTATGATAAAAATTATTAAAATATTGGCTTCAAAAAGTTTTGGTGTTTTTATTATATGCTTACTGTTTTTAACTAATTCTTTTCCACAACATCAATCAAAATCTTTATTATTTAGAACGGAGACAAAAGTTCTTCATTCCAATATTATTGGTGAGGATTTTGAAATTTATATTTCTTTTCCAGTGGACTACTTTCAAAACGACACAACATTTTATCCAGTATTATATTGTACAGATGGGAATTATAGTTTTAATTTGGTAAGCAATATTGTAAATATCTTAAGCTTTCCCAGGAAGGAAATTCAACAAATTTTGGTGGTTGGCATTGGATACAAGATTAAAGGTTTAGAGGATTGGGGTGTTGATCGACATCGGGATTTAACCCCAAGTAGTGTTCCCGAAGCAGATAAGCAATTGGAAGATTTTTTATCTCGATTAAGCGGTAGAAAAGATATCGTTTCCAAATCGGGAGGAGCATCTAAGTTCTTAGATTTTATCCGTGATGAACTCATTCCATATATTGAGTCGAACTACCGCGTAAAACAAAATGATAGAACTTTAGGCGGTTATTCTCATGGCGGACTGTTTACACTTTTTGCAATGTTTAGTAGTCCACAAACATTTCAAAGATACTATGCTGGCAGTCCGTCAATATGGTGGGATAATAAAGTACTTTTTAAATATGAAAAGGAATATGCTGACACACATAAAGATTTGCCTGCAGTCTTATTTATGAGTATTGGCAGTTTAGAAGATATGGCATCTATTGCTTATATGTATGAAATGGCGGGACGGCTTCAATCCCGCAATTACCCTAAACTTAAATTAGAAACGCACATTTTTGAAGGTGAAACTCATTCTTCTTGTATTGCGGGAGGTATAAGCAGAGCATTAAAAATAATTTATAAATAAAAATAAAAAGTAAAAATTTATACAAATAATATTCTTAAATATAAAAAAATGGTATAACAAGCTGCTCAAGCCGACAGCTTTAAACTCCACGGCATTTTTACAATTTACAAGTTTGGTGGCTTCGTTCTCCAGTCTTGTTCAAGGTAGTTCTTCTATGAAATATTTTTCTAAACATAAAATTTATTTAATAAAACCGGCATTGTTGTTCTGGGCTGCGGCTTAGCAGCAACGCCGTTATACCGCTTGCACTTTTATTGATTTCAGATGAAATAATTACCATTGAAAATGAAATGGAAAAAGACTTAATCAAAAAAATTGGAACCTTTGTTGCGCAAAAAGGGCGTATTGATGAAGCAAATGTACGCTCTTTTATGATTTTGACTAGGAAGTTGTTGGACACGATGTCTAAAGCCGATCAAAATTCATTTCTAATTTTAAGACTGTTTTGCAATTGGGTGGCGCATATTGAAATCACTAATTCAAATACTGGCCTTAGAATACTGGCGGAGGTTAATGATGCTCTGGTCGATGTTAAGAACTCCAGGGATTCCATTGCGACGCAAGCTATAATTTCCCAGGCTTTAGGTTATCCTGCTTTGCGAAAAGAATTACAATTATTTCTAAATAAGATTGGCGTTGATAATATTTTGGCAATTGATAATAATATTTGGACAGTCTTTATTACCAATTTAATCGAAATTATTCGTGATGTTCCCTTGTCATTTCCCGAATTATCAAAACTAGATGCGACTAAAAAAGCCATTTACAATAAGATAGCCCAAAATCCAATTAAACCTGGTGCCGGAGTGATTTCCATTCAAATATCTCGGATTGACTATTCTGCGCTCGGAGCAAAAGATGTCAAAGAAATTATGTGTCTGCTTATTAGGACGGAGGATACAACTACGGTTGTTATTCCCCTTTTGATAGATGTTCTTTTATAACTTTATGCAAGCGCTATAGCCAGCCAATCAAGTGGACGCCCCCGACAAGTCGGGGTAAACTGTCTTTCAGTGCGGCATCCGTCAACGTCCTTCGGACTATGCCGGACAGGTTTGTGTAATTATAAAGTTACGTAATAAAAATTAGTTGCTCTTTAGGGTAGGTTTAGAGCGTGAGATATTAAAACATAGAAAATTTTGTTGAAGTAAAGTTTATTGAATAAAAGGAATGTGATTTAATCAAAATATTATCTCACGCCCTGAATTCTAAGAAACATTTTTAATACAAGCAGAAGTTTACCCGCTCCGACCTGTCTGTCCGCCAGGCAGGCTCGTCGGAGACGAGGCGAGTTAGAATTTGAGGGAAGCCCTCAACTCCACATAAGTAATAGTTGGCCATAAGTATCATTTAAATAAATCGAGGTTAATAATGTCACAACAACACGATGATTTAGAAGCGGTTCGAACCATTGTAACTACACTTGAAAATTTTGAAAAAAGCGAGCAAGAGAGAATAATTAGATGGGTGCGAGAAAAACTTGGTTTAGAAATCAAAGAAATTGTTCCTCAAGCACAACTTCCACAATTGCAACAACAAACACAATTGGGACGAAATCAGACTGGAACAGATTTGAAAAGTTTTGTTACGTCAAAAAATCCAACTTCTGATATGCAATTTGCTGCGACTGTTGCCTATTACTATAAATTTGAGGCACCAATTTCTGATAGAAAGGAATCTATTGATAGTCAAATCCTTCAAGATGCAACACGTTTATCTAGCAGAGAAAGATTAATAAATCCTGATCAAACCCTATACAATGCTAGTTTTAATGGTCTCTTAGACAAAGCTGAAAATAAGGGTTTCTATAAAATAAATACCGTTGGAGAAAATTTAGTTGCAATGACTTTACCACAAAATACTAAGGCAACAAAAAGAAGTATAAAACCGAAAAAGGTAAAGTCAGAGAAGAATATTCCAGCAAAAGCAAAAACAAAGAAATCATAATGGATTTAATTGACAAGGCTATAAATCAAATTGAATCTCTTGCTAAAGTATTGAAAATGTCAAATTCAGTACAAGTTCAATCACAAGATGACAAAGGACTGGTTAAGGCAAATGCTCTTTCTTGGTTTAAAAATATTCGTCCTGAGTTAGCACTTGATGATGCAATTTTATCAATTATAGATGAGATTTATAAATTTTTATTAGAAGCCAGCGAGAAAAGCACTGGGCGATCTATTTATTTACTTCAGCTAAAAAATCTGAAAAAGGAACTAATTAGATTAAGAACGGAAAACCTTATTAATATATCTTCGCACGCAAACCAAAATAATATTCCAGACATTCCACCGAACTTTAATCCTTTGATACAAGATTTGAAGATGATTACGATTCTAAAAAATAGATGGGAAGAATGCGTAAAATGTATTTCTGTTGATGCACCTCTTTCGTCTGTTGTAATGATGGGAGGGATTTTGGAAGCAATTCTCTTAGCAAAGATTAATTCATTCCCTGATAAACAAAGAATTTTCAAACTAAAAGCTGCACCTATTGAGAAAAAAACATCGAAAGTCTTGCCGCTACACGAATGGACATTAAGAAATTATATTGATGTTGCACACGAAATAGGATGGATAACACAATCTGTTAAAGATGTTGGTGAAGTATTAAGAGATTATCGGAACTATATTCATCCATATAAAGAGTATTCTCACGGAATAAAAATAATCAAAAGTGATGCAGAACTTTTTTGGAGCATAACGAAAAGTATTATTAAACAAGTTTTATAAATATCTATGGCTAACCCGCCGCTCAACACGGACAGCCCCGAATCAAGATCGGGGTAAACTGTTTTTCAGTGCGGCATCCGTCAACGTCCTTCGGACTATGCCGGACAGGTTTGTGTAATTATTGGAGTATAGAAAACAAAACAAATTTTTTTAATAAACAAGTTGTTGTGTTTTAACATAACACGTCGTTAGTAATTATAAATCATTATGAGTAAATCAAAAAGTAATCCGTATTTAAGAGGTATAATAGACACTTTTCTTGGTGTTAAATTATTACTTCGATCTAATATACCTCACAAAAATCGATTGGCAGTAATATTACTCGATTCGGCGTTTGAAACTGCGTGTCGAGCTTATCTAACTTATATTTCCAATATAAAGTTAAGTGATAATCATAAGAATCGAGATACACTAATAAAAACTATTAAATCTAAGCTTAATCAGATTGATGATGGTGTGTGGAATAACATCGACTATTATTACACAGATATTAGATGTGATTTTTATCATCAATCAGCTGGTAAAACTATTACTGATGTTACATTACTGGATTACCAAGATACGATTGAGTTTGTAATAAATGAGGCTTTTGATATTAAAATTGATCAATTAGTTGAAGCTGAATGGACAATTTTGAAAAAAGAAACATCAACCATAGAACCTGAATCAAAAAATAAATATATCCCGTTGTATAGGATTAAGGAAACTCTTGAGAAAATAATTATAGCTGTGAATTATTTAAAGCCAAAAGCATTTGATGAAATAAATGAGTTTTTCAAGAAAGAGGGAGAATCTATTCGATTGGAAAAGAAGGAGTTTATTAATGTTGTAGCACGAAATAGAGGTTCAAAAAAATATTTCTTTTATGATAATAGTCTAAAAGTTTGGGATTTATCATCAATAGGTAAATTTAAATTAAGTCAAATATCTGGAGGTACTGATAATGGAAAATAACTATAAACTAAAAGAGCTAAAAATTATTATCCGCCCTGGTGTTGAATTGACTGCAATTGTGGATAGTATTTCTGATGTAACTAAACTCTTGGAGGACCTTAAAAAGGAAAATTTCGAATCAGTAACTATTAAGCCTCCAGAATTAGGTGCTCCACCGCTTCCACCAAACCTCAACCTAAATAATTTTGATGATCCTCATTCAAAAATAGAATTACAAGCTAGCCTTCAATCAAATTCACTAATTGAAAAGAAGGTTTTAGCTTTTAAAGATAATATACCTCAATTATTACGTCCAAATATTTTTGGCAATACAACTGAAGCTCTTTTAGTTCTTTTATATGCTATTGAGGTAGGTTTAAATAAAAAAAGTATAGAGTATGATGCATTTAAATCTCTCTACGATGGACAAAACATAAAAAGTGGTAGTTCATTATCAATGCTCTTAAACAATTTGAAAAACTCTCAGTACATTGATAAAAATACTTATGATAAAGACAGAACTATTATTCTAACGGCTAAAGGTGCACAAAAGGGTGTGGAGATATTAAATATTATAATTAAAAAGTAAGCGCTTGCTAACATCTTTAATAAGTAAAAAGTCAATAGAGTAATAAATAATAATATACTCCGGTTCGATGCAGTGAAATAGAGTTCTTTGAAAAACTGATCTACTATGAATTCTTACTTTTCAGCCATAGGCTGATGAGCCTCTGGCTCAAAACAACTACTAATACCCGCAACTCAAAGCGACTGCTTTAAACTGCGCAGCATCCGTCAACGTCATTCGGACTATACCGGACAGGCCGGGGCGCCGCTTATCGGCAACGTAGTTATATGGTAAACACAAATTATGGAGTAACAAAAATGAAAAAACTTTTTACACTCCTCGTTTTCCTTTCATTCATCATAATAAGCTGCACAGATTACAAAGCTAAGGTTGAATCAAACACAAGTTGGAGCGGTGCATTTGGTAATCGCACTGTCGATGGAAGTGGTAATCAGACAGTTGACCTAGATGATGATGAAATTCAATGTTGTGTAGTACAAAAACAAACAACCACCGGAAGATTAAAAGTAACTATTGTAGATGAAGGATTTCTTGGCGCAGACGGTGAATCGGCTGAAACTACTGCTGAATATGGGGTTGTTTCAGTTTGTTCTAAGTAATTATTATTAAGGCAATTAAATGAATAAGAAATTTATTATAATCTTACCGATAATAATTCTAATAATCATATGTGTTGTTTGGCTTTGGAATCATTTATCACTTCAGCAAGAAATGAATTCAGTTATTGAAGGGGATTACAGAAACTCTGGGATAGAAGTTTCAGTCCATTATGCCTACTATGTTAATGTTAATAAATTAGTTTATAATCTTACATCTATTTCTGGTTCAAAAAGCCCTTCTGATGTCTTTAGAGTTTTTTTACAATTTGCCGAACAAATTAAAGGAAAAGAATTTTCAGTTATAGAACTGGAACACAATGGTAAGTTAAAATTCATAATTGACGGTAGTTACTTTAATCAACTTGGGAAAGAATATTCTTTTCAAAATCCGGTTTATACCATGCGTACTTTCCCAGCCAATTTAAAAAACCCTGATGGCAGTCAAGCATACTCAGAATGGACTGGTGGTTTATTGGGGGTATTAAATAAGCAAATGGAAGATTTTAATGATTTCCATAAAAAATGGTATATAGAAGATTTTGAATAGTGCTATATGACAAGCACCTAAAGCCGACCGCTTTAAACGTTGCGGCATCCGTCAACGTCCTTCGGACTATGCCGGACAGGTTTGTGTAATTATAACGTTGTGTTTAGGGCGTGAGATAGAAAATAATAAATGTTTGTCATAGAAAAATTAATGTAATAGAAAGATTGTTAGTTAATAAAAATATTATCTCACGCCATGAACAAAACCAAGTTACTCTTAAGGGAAGATTGTTTTAGAAAATATTTTAATAAATAAAAAGTTATTGCAACTATTCAGCATTGTTGTTCCATGCTTCGACTTAGGTGCAACAACGATGAACATCATTTAATCTATGAATAAGCCAAAAAGATTCACAAAGATCTCGAGGACTGTGATTAGTAATAAAGCAGCCCATCATAAAAAGATGCTCAGAAATACACTTAAATGGATGAATTCTGAACTTGATAGGTATATAGGGGAAATGGAAGAAGTCCCGTGGTTTTATAATGAGAGAGCCGTCCTGGGCTTTTTCATAAGTGGACTCATTAGGAATAGCAATGCGATAGTTCTTCAGGAATTCGCTTGCTTTAAAAATACAAAGCAAGAAAATAAAAAAATTTTAGGTAGGGCAGATCTTTATTTCTATTTAAAAAATATCAATTATCTCGTCGAATCCAAATGGCATTGGGCCCGTGTTAAAAAACGATCGCGTATTGATTCAGCAGTTAAACGGGCAAGAAATGCTTTGTCTCAAGTTTATAGCTATACTAAGGATGCTAAAGTTCAGAAAGGGACCATTTTTTCTTTGTGTTTTGAAACAATAGGCTTTACGAAAAATGATTTAATCAATAATTACAAAGAGAGTATCAACACTTGGCAGATCAAGCGAAGTGATGCTCTGGGTGGTCTAGATTTCTATTCACTAATAGAGGTAACGCCGAATGTTGAAAACAGGTGGCATTATTACAATGATCAAGATGTACTTTACTTCCCGGCTCTCGCCGTATATGGGGTATTCAGGCGATAATGGGAAATCTAAATAAGTTATTGGACCCTGTTAGGGTGGTTTTTGGGTGGAATGATAGGTTTAGTTGCTTCTCTTTCTTCGGAATTATTAAGGCAGGAACAGATTGCAATAATTATTGGAGGTCTAGTTATAGGGTTAGTCTTTGGAACAGGGACTGGGAAAAAATGCAGCTGTGGGAAGACTTTACTTGCAACAATTATTGTCGCGGTTTTATTTTGGTTTATTTTTTATTATTAATAAAAAACCATGTAACATTAGACTTGGCCATTTATTCAAGATAATTAAAAAAGTGGCTAATAAGCAACTCAAGCCGAAAGCTTTAAACGTTGCAGCATCCGTCAATGTCCTTCGGACTATGCCGGACAGGTTTGTGTAATTATAAAGTTGCGCCTACCTGCTCGCCTCGTCTCCGACGAGTCGGAGCGGGCCGGCAGGCAGGTTGTAAAAAAGAGTTGCTCTTTGAGTACAGTGAACAAAACTAAATTATAAATAAATATTGGCGTTGGCTTTTCAGTGTTGCATTGTTGTTCCCGCCTTCGTAAAAACTTCGGCGGGCAAGCTGGAACGCTGCTTATCGGCAATGCCGATGTAAAGCATTAATAAAAGGTAAAATAATGAATGAACATATAGATATTAATAAACTAAGGAAATTTTCTCTTTTTATTGGGCTGATATTTTTAGTTTATTCTATTTCTGGAATTCAAATTGACACAACAGAAAAAATAAATCTATTTGGATTTTCAATAATTCTCACCAGACCTGATTTAATTGAAATTTCTTTTATGATTGTTTCTCTCTATTGTTTATTACGTTATTATATTTTTGGAATAGTAATCGGTTTACACCCGAGAGCTGCAAGAAAACACTTAATTGAAGGCACACTTGCAAATGGTAATAATTATGCTGAAAACATTGAAGCATTTCGTGTTCTTGCTAGACAAGACATTGAAAAATATTTTCCCATTCTAGAACCTCCACATAATGTAAAGTGGTCCGTTAAGGAAGTCAATAAGCATTTTGAGATCATTATCGAGTTAAGTAGGCTTGCAAAAATATTTGGATTAATACATGATTTAGATTTTGCCTTGCCAATTATAGTAAATATAGTCGCTATTATTATATTTTTAATCTTTTAGTGAAGTTTGGGATTTTTAGAATAATTGGGAATGAACTTTTTCCCAGAGATAAAAAAGGCAGTAGGTTTTCTGTTACTAGAACTATTGTAAGTGTTGAGCCCGAATTTACCGAGTGTGAAAAAATATGGATTCTTAATCGTTTTTGGAATTCAGAATTAAAGTTAAACTTACACAACTATTTAACTAACCAAAACCATATTGTGTTTGATATACCTTTTGAGAGAGAAAAATTTAATAGTTTAAGTAAAAGAGAAAAGTTTAGATATCTTTTAACTTTAAATAGTGCGAGAAATACTGCACTCAAAATTGGTAAAGAAAAGTATGAGTATTCAATTTTATTAGATGGTGACTGTTTCTTTGATTCTTTACAATGGCAATGTTTTATAGAAAAATTAAATTTCATTGAGAATTCTAATAACATTATTCAAATTTTTAGTTTTCCTATAAAAAGACTCATTTATAAAAATGGTAGTATTAAGATGATTAATAACCAAAAAGAAGAACCACAATTGGCTTTCAGTTCTTCTTCAAAGCTATTTTTTGATGATAAAATTTTATATGGGTTTAGAGATAAAGTAGATCTATTAAAAAAATTAGGATTTGTTCGGTATAGTAAATTTTCAAACTACTATTATCCTAGTTCTTGTATATCTTTTGAAATTGGGGAAGTTTCTCATCTAGCAAATTCAAACATTTACCTAGAGAAGTTTAGCAGTCTTAGAAAAATAGCAAGGTTGATAGCTATCTTTTTTCTAAGTCTAAGAATATTTTTTAAACTAGTTTGATAAATCACTGAGTTAGTAAAACAAGTATCATCATTTTCATAATAGCTACTTTGCTTTAAGAGGCGGCTTAAAAACCACGTCGTTATACACATATAATAAATTGAGAATAATTTATGAATTTTGGAAAATTAAAGAAATTAAATCTTCGTGAAATCTGGCAAAATGAAGCTACCAATTTTACACCTTGGTTGGCTGATAATATTGGGGAATTAAGTGAAGCTTTGGGGATGCAATTAGAGTTAAATCAGCGTGAAGCTGGAGTTGGAGATTTTTCTCTTGATTTATTAGCAGTTGATTTAGGGACCAGTCGAACTGTTGTTATTGAAAATCAAGTAACCAAAACTGACCACGACCATCTTGGAAAATTAATAACTTATGCTTCTGGCTTTAATGCTTCTGTAATTATCTGGATAGCCGAATCATTCAGAGAAGAACATCGTCAAGCAATGGAATGGTTGAACCAAATTACTGATACTGGTACAGAGTTTTTCGGAGTTGTAGTTGAGGTTTTACAAATAGATGATTCCAAACCTGCTTATAATTTTAATCCGATTGTTTTTCCAAATGAATGGAGAAAAACTAAAAAGGCTTCTTCTTCAGAATTGTCTCCTAAAATGGAAGCATATCAAAATTATTTCCAATTGCTGATAGACGAACTGCGTGAAAAACATAAATTTACAAATGCTCGCAAGACACAAGCTGCAAGTTGGTATAGCTTTGCCTCTGGATTTAGTGGTATTACATATGGAATTAATTTTGCAAAAGGTAATCGTGCACGTGTAGAATTATATATTAGCTTAAATCAAAAAGAACTCAACAAAAATATATTTGATTTGCTTTTAAAAGAGAAAGATGAAATTGAAAAAGAGTTCGGTTCAAAATTAGAATGGGAACGATTAGATGATAAACAAGCCTCTCGTGTTGCTTTGTACAGAAATGGTTCCATCGAAGATGATGAAAAAACAATAATAGAAATAAAAGATTGGTCTATTGCCAATGTATTAAAATTTAAAAAAGTTTTTGGAAATAGGTTAAAATATTTATTAACACAATTGAATACCAGATGAAAATGTGTATAACAAGTGGCTCAAGGCGACAGCCCCGATAAGATCGGGGTAAACTGTTTTTTCCCGCAAGGCGGGACGGTATTGTTCTAATTTTATATAAATAATAAATCATACCTATTAACTTAAAATGAGGCACAAATGCCAAAGATAAATTTAATCTATCTTCTTGCACTGATTCTCCTCTTTATCGCCTTTGCAAGCGCTCAAACAGTTTATATTACAAAGACCGGTGCCAAATACCATTCTGCAGGTTGCAGCTATTTAAAGAAAAGTTCTATTCCGATTGATTTGAAAGATGCTATTGACAGAGGATATACAGCCTGCAGTCGTTGTGATCCTGGCAGCTTAGAATCAATCCAATCAAAAACCAAAACAGAACCAGTTAATACTGAAAAAATTACAACCGAAAAAAAGAAAACAGAAACAACCAAAACCAGGTGCATTGCAATAACTAAAAAAGGTACTCAATGCAAACGCTGGGCAGAGGCTGGTTCTAATTATTGTTGGCAGCATAAAAAATAATCTCTAAAGGAGGGAAATAGGAGTCCTTAAAGCAAGGTTTTCCCGAACCTGTCCACTTTTCTGGAGCTAATAATATGTTTTCTTTTGCTAATACAAGATTTTCTGGAGCTAACAATATGTTTTCTTTCGCTAATAATGTGTTTACTCTCACAAACACTCACTTTTCTTTTGCGAGAATGGATTGAAGGCAGGAGAATTTCTCTGATCAAACTCCGGTTAGGCTTTGCTATTATAGATATGGACAATTCCGAGCGGGATCTAATTGCTAATTTAAAATCACTT
>Ga0214473_10008807_pt1 | contig 11931 bp, 23 predicted proteins | sample RVTome_7_FD_203509 | JGI IMG/M metagenome (GOLD analysis project Ga0214473, IMG submission 203509) | Soil microbial communities from uranium-contaminated site in the Upper Colorado River Basin, Wyoming, United States - RVT98D197 | ecosystem: Environmental > Terrestrial > Soil > Contaminated >...
CATGTGACCATCTCAGCATTCTCGCCGCGGTGCTGGGCGCCTTCTGCGCTCAGGCAATGCCTTCTTCCCCGAGGGCTGACCGAGAGCGACATCCTGTACATTGTCGTGTACGGAACCGGTAGTGTGGTGGAGGCCTGTGGCGTCGTTCTTGCCAGTCGTGAACTGGACAGACATCGCCCCACCCGCTGCTACTTGGCAACCCACCTCGCAGGACATCTTCACTGAGGAATCCATCAGCCCGCGCCCGGAGCCGGTGCCATCGGCAAGAGCACGCTCAGTCTACGTAGGTCATTCGCATACTCTTCAGGTCGAATACGCAGTTCCTGCCGTCACCGTAGTCCACGCCAACATACGGTGGGTATGTCTGCATCAACCGAATCCTGACGGTGCGTCCCACTAGGGGAAACGTGAAGGTCGCGTTCGAGCCGTCGTCGCTGAGCTGGCGCTCGATAGCGTCGAACTCCCCGTGAGTCAGCATCCGATCCGGTGGGACTTGGAGCCTGTGTCGCATGTCGATCACTCTGGCCTGCTGCTGAAGCAGGAGTAACCTGAGCTGGGCCCAAGGGCCGAGTCGACGGCTGATCTCTGGGACAAATACGATCACCTGCATCCCAAGAACGATGACGAAGAGGCCTGAACCAAAGGGGCCGATCCACGCTGCGGCGCTCCTCGACGATAGCTTCGATATCAACGCGCGGCTCGCAAGCGCTACCGCGAAGGCGACCCCGATCGGCAGAGACAACGCCGCTCCCGCGAAGGCGAGCAAGCTGAGGCTGTCTGCTCTGAAGGCCTCGATTAGGACATCGACGCTGATGTACGGATCTCCCCACAAGGGAGGGAGACCAAGAACTAGGACGGTGCAGGCGAGCATCGATCCTAACCCAAGCCGGGTTGGTGCGTAGGCTGAAAGCAGTCCGAGAGAGATGCCGAGAATCACCGAACCGAGAACGAGATACAGCAGTTCACACGGACAGTCCCTAGGAAGAGCCCACTGGAGCCATGCTGCGATAGTCAGCAGGCCAAGAAGCGCCACCGAGATGCCCAGAATCCAGCGAAGAGCAACGGGCACTCTCAATTCACCTGGAACGGGTTCGACGTTGCACTGCTTGAGTAGGATCGCTGCTGGACGCACCGCCTGCACACACCGGACAGGGCAGGCTGCACTGTGGAGTGTGCAGTCCCCCGGGATAACCTCCACCCCAGCGACCCGTGGGAGGGGACGTGAGGCTCGAACACCGCCTGGCAGGCGCCTGGGACGCCGTCCTCGGCGGTGGGGGGCCGCCCCGCCTAGCCGCGTCCCGCGGCGGCGGCCACCTTCCGCGCCTTCTTCGCCTCTTTGCCCTTTGGCTCGGTGGACTTCTTGCCCTTGGCGGGCGTGTCCTTGGGAACCGCGGGCCGGTCGACCAGCTCCAGGATCGCCAGCGGGGCGGCGTCGCCGCGGCGCGTCCCCATCTGGAGGATGCGCGTGTACCCGCCCCGCCGGTCCGCGTAGCGGGCGCCGACCGTGTCGAAGAGCCGGCGCACGACCACCACGTCCGGCACCAGGGTGAGCGCCTGCCGTCGCGCGTGGAGGGTGTCCTCCTTCGCGAGGGTTACCAGGTGGTCCGCCAGCGGCCGGACCGCCTTCGCCTTGGCCAGCGTGGTCGTGATCCGCTCGTGGGTGAACAGCGCCGCCAGGAGGTTCCGGAACAGGGCCCAGCGGTGAGCCGTCAGCCGGCCCAGCTTGGAGCCGCCGCGCTTGTGTCTCATGCGTCCCTCGTGGCCTCCACGGAGGCCGGGGCCGCCGTCGGCTCGTCGTCCTCCTCCTCCGCCCCCGCGGGCGTGAACAGGTCGAAGTGGTCGCGGAGGAGCTTCGACGCCTGGAGAAAGGCATGGTCCGGCCCGATGCTGCCGTCCGTCGCGATCTCGACCACGAGCTTCTCGTAGTCGGTGATGTTGCCAAGCCGCGACATCTCGATCTGGTAGTTCACGCGCCGGATCGGCGAGAACGCCGAGTCGAGGCCGATCGCCCCCGACGGGATTCCATCCCCGTGCCGGTCGGCGGAGACGTACCCCCGGCCGGCGCGGATGCCAATGTCCAGTGTGAGCTTCCCCCCGGCCGCCACGGTGGCCAGGTGCAGGTCGGGCGTCACCACCCCGATGCCCTCCCCGGCGAAGTCGGCGCCAGTCGCGGCCCGCGGCCCTCGCACCTCGAGGTGAGCACTCCCCGTCTCGGCGTTGCCGGCGATCCGCACCACCATCTTCTTCAGGTTGAGCAAGAGGTTCGCGAGATCCTCCTCGACCCCGGAGACGCGCTCGGCCCCGGCGCTCACCCCGGCGACCTTGACCCACACCAGGGCCGTCCCCGGGATCGCCGCGAGCAGCACCCGGCGGAGCGAGCCGCCGACCGTCAGCGCGTAGCCCTTCTCGAACGGCTCGGCCGTCATGCGGCCAAAAGTCGCCGTCAAGTCTTCCCACTCGATGCGACGTGGACGTTGGAACATCAACCGCGGCATGCGCCCGCCCCTCTTACTTCGAGTACAGCTCGACGATGAGCTGCTCTTGCACGGGAATCTGGATGTCGTCGCGGAGCGGCAAGCTCCGGACGGTCCCCGACTTTCCGGGGGCCGCCAGCTCGAGCCACTGGGGCACGTGGCCCCGACCCGCCGACAGGTTATCGGTCACCCGCTCCTGGAGCTTCGAGGTCGTCCGCAGCTGCACCAGATCGCCCACCCGCACCAGGAACGACGGGACCGACACGCGGCGCCCGCTCACCTGGAAGTGGCCGTGCGCCACCATCTGACGCGCCTCCGCCCGGGAGGCGGCGAAGCCCAGCCGGAAGACCACGTTGTCGAGCCGTCGCTCGAGCAGCCGCAGCAGGTTCTCCCCCGTCACGCCCTTCTGGCCGTCCGCCTGGGCGAAGTACCGCCGGAACTGACCCTCGAGCAGGCCATAGATGCGCTTGGCCTTCTGCTTCTCGCGCAGCTGCTGCCCGTAAGCCGACTGCTTGGAGCGGCCCAGGCCATGCTGGCCTGGCGGGTAGTTGCGGCGCTCGATGGCGCACTTGTCCGTGAAGCAGCGGGAGCCCTTCAGGAAGAGCTTCAGTCCCTCCCGCCGGCACAGCCGGCAGACCGCGTCGTTGTACCTTGCCAACTCCTATCCTCCTCGTTACACCCGGCGGCGCTTGGGCGGCCGGCAGCCGTCGTGCGGAATCGGCGTGACGTCGTAGATCGCCGTGATCTCCAGGCCCACCGCCTGGAGCGAGCGGATCGCTGCTTCCCGGCCCGCGCCGGGGCCCTTCACGTAGACCTCGACCTGCTTGAGTCCGATTTCCATCGCCTTCCGCGCCGCCGACTCGGCTGCCATCTGCGCAGCGAACGGGGTGCTCTTGCGGGAGCCCTTGAAGCCCACGCTCCCCGCGCTCGCCCATGCGACCACTCCGCCCATCTTGTCAGTGAGCGTCACGACCGTGTTGTTGAAGGTCGCCTGCACGTGCGCGATGCCCGTGCGGACCTCCCGTCGTTCCTTCCGCTTTCCGCTCTTCCGCGGCTTGCCGGTCCCCGCCTCAGCCATGTCGTCCTACGCCTTCCCCGTCGTCGGATTCTTGCTCGTGGCCTTCTTCCGGATGCCGACACCCCGCCGCGGTCCCTTCCGGGTTCGCGCGTTGGTGTGGGTCCGCTGCCCGCGGACGGGCAGGCCCTTCCGGTGCCGAACCCCGCGGTAGCTGCCGATGTCCATGAGCCGCTTGATGTTCATGGTGACCTCGCGCCGCAGGTCGCCCTCGACCCGCTGCTCGCGATCGATCACCTCACGGACGCGCGCGGTCTCGTCCTCGGTCCATTCCCGGACCCGGCGGTTCAGATCCACGCCGGCCCGGGTCAGGATGCGGCGAGCCGACGAGCGCCCGATGCCCAGGATGTACGTCAAGGAAACCTCACCCCGCTTGTCCCGGGGCAGATCCACTCCAGCCACGCGTGCCATATGCCTGTCCTCTCCCGCCGCGCGTCAGCCCTGGCGCTGCTTGTGGCGCGGGTTCGCGCAGATGACGCGCACGACGCCCTTGCGCCGAATCACCTTGCACTTCTCGCATCGCGTCCTGACCGACGGTCGTACCTTCATCGAGTGCTCCGTCCGCTCTTCCTCACCCGGGCTCCGGCTACTTGAACCGGTACGTGATCCGGCCCCGCGTCAGGTCGTACGCCGACAGCTCGACCTTGACCCGGTCCCCGGGCAGAATCCGGATAAAGTGCATGCGCATCTTGCCCGAGACGTGCGTCAGCACGCGGTGCCCATTGTCCAGCTCGACGCGGAACATGGCGTTCGGCAGGGGCTCGACCACCTTGCCCTCCACCTCGATCGCGTCGTCCTTCGGCTTCTTGCCCTCTCGTTCCTCGGGGAACTGACCACGCCGGCGCCTCGCCATCAGGCCGCCTCCCTCACGTCCGCGGTGAGCACGTCCGGGCCGTGCTCCGTGACCGCCACGGTGTGCTCGAAGTGCGCCGCCAGGCTCCCGTCCGCAGTCACCGCCGTCCACCGGTCCGCCAGCACGCGCACCTCCCAGTGCCCCATCGTGACCATGGGCTCGAGGGCGAGCACCATGCCGACCCGGAGGAGCGGCCCGCGACCGGGCTCCCCGAAGTTCGGCACCTGGGGGTCCTCGTGAAGCGCCCGGCCGATGCCGTGGCCCACGAAGGCTCGCACCACCCCGAAGCCCGCTCCCTCCACGTGTTGCTGGACCGCCGCCGACACGTCTCCCAGGCGCTGCCCCGGGCGGCACTGCGCGATGGCCAGCTCGAGGGACTCCCGCGTCACCTCCAGGAGGCGGCGGGCCTCGTCGGTGACCTCGCCGACCGGCAGGGTCACCGCCGCGTCGGCGTAGTAGCCCTCCACGATCGCCCCCAGGTCGAGGCCGATGATGTCCCCCTCCCGGAGCCGGCGCCGCGCCCCGGGAATCCCGTGGACGACCTCCTCGTTGATCGAGGCGCAGATCGTGGCCGGGAATCCCCGGTACCCCTTGAAGGCCGGCTTCGCCTTGCGGTCCCGGATCAGGGTCTCCACCTCGCGATCGATCTCGAGGGTCGAGACGCCCGGCTTCACCAAATCGCGGCACATCCGGAAGGCGTCCGCCAGGATCCGGCCGGCCTCCCGCATGTGGGCAATCTGGGTGGGCGACTTCAACTCGATCACCGCGGGCCCTCGGTCGCCTTGACGAGGTCGGCGTGGACCGTGTCCATCGTCCCGGCTCCGGAGATCGTCATCAGGAGGCCGCGCTGCCGGTAGTAGTCGACAAGGGGCCGGGTGTCGCGAGCGTACACGGCGAGCCGTCGGCGGACGGTGGCTTCCTCGTCGTCCGTCCGCTGGTAGAGCTCCCCCCCACAGTGGTCGCAGCGGCCCGCCACCCGGGGCGGCGAGAGCGTGAGGTGGTAATTCCGGCCGCAACTCCGGCAGACCCGGCGCCCGCTGAGCCGCGCCACCGGCTCCTCGTCGGCCACCTGGAAGAGCACCACCCGGTCGAGGGGCGTTCCCTCGGCCTCGAGCAACTGGTCGAGCGCCTCCGCCTGCGCCGCCGTCCGCGGGAAGCCGTCCAGGACAAACCCCTTCCGGCCGTCCGGCTGGGCAAGCCGCTCGCGAACGAGTCCGATGATCACCGCGTCGGGGACCAGCTCGCCCGCGTCCATGTAGCGCCGGGCCTCGAGGCCGAGCCGCGTGCCGTGCGCGACGGCCTCCCGCAGCATGTCCCCGGTCGCGACCTGCGGCACGCTCCAGCGCGTGGCGAGCCGGCGCGCCTGCGTCCCCTTCCCGGCCCCCGGCGGCCCCAGCAGCACGATCCGCATCTCAGGCACGGACCTTCGTGCGGCGGCGCAGGAAGCCCTCGTAGTGCCGCATCAGGAGGTGCGACTCCATCTGCCGCACCGTGTCGAGGGCGACGCCGACGACGATCAGGAGGCTCGTGCCCCCGAAGTAGAAGGGCACGTTGAACGCACGGATCAAGAAGTCCGGCAAGACGGAGATCAGGGCGAGAAACATCGCGCCGGGCAGCGTGATCCGCGTGAGGACCCGGTCGATGTACTCCGCCGTCCTCTTGCCGGGCCGCACCCCGGGGATGAAGCCGCCGTACTTCTTCATGTTGTCCGCGAGGTCGTTCGGATTGAAGATGATCGCGGTGTAGAAATACGTGAAGAAGACGATGAAGCCCATGTAGAGGAGGTAGTAGAGCCCGTGCTTTGGCAGCGGCCCGGGCGACAGCGAGTCGGACACGACCTGCATCCACCACGTCGGGACGAACCGCGCGAGCGTCGCCGGGAACAGGATCAGCGACGAGGCGAAGATCACCGGGATCACGCCGGCCGTGTTGATCCGGAGCGGGATGTGGGTCGACTGCCCCCCGTACACCCGCCGGCCAACGACCCGTTTGGCGTACTGAACCTGGATCTTCCGCTGACCCTCCTGCATCACGATGACCGCCGCTGTCACCGCGAGCATGAGCACGATGACACCGAGGAGCGCGATGGGCTTCATCTCCCCCGTCCGCAGCAGCTGGTAGGTCCCTTCCAGGGCCGAGGGCAGCCGCACCACGATGCCGGCAAAAATGATCAGCGAGATGCCGTTCCCGATCCCCTTCTCGGAGATCTGCTCGCCGAGCCACATGATCAGCGCGGTCCCCGTCGTCAGGGTCATCATCGTGATCAGGCGGAAGGCCCAGCCCTTGTTCGGCACCAGGGTGGCCCCGCCCGCGTCCATGCTCTCGAGCCCGATGGCGATGAACAGGGACTGAAACGCCGAGAGCACGATCGTGCCGTAGCGGGTGTACTGGGTGATCTTCTTGCGGCCCGCCTCTCCCTCCTTGGCCAGCCGCTCCAGCGCCGGCACGACGACTGTCAGGAGCTGGAGGATGATCGAGGCGGAGATGTAGGGCATGATCCCGAGTGCGAACACCGTGAGGCTGCGGAGGTTGCCGCCCGAGAAGAGGTCGACCAGTCCCAGCAGGGTCCCCTGGACGCTGTCGAAGAACCGCGAGAGCGCCGCCGCGTCCACGCCCGGGGTGGGCACGTGCGCGCCGAGCCGGTACGCGGCCAGGAGTCCCGCCGTCACCAAGAGCCGGCGCTTGAGCTCCGGGATCTTGGTGACGTTCTGGAGGTTCTGGAGGACCTCGATCACGCCGGAAGCACCTCGGCGCGGCCGCCGGCCGCCGCGATCTTGGCCGCCGCCGCCTTCGAGAAGGCGTGGGCGCGCACGGTGAGCAGGGTTCCGGCGGCGAGCTCGCCGTCGGCCAGCACCTTGACGAGGCGACTCGCCCGCGTGGCCATGAGCCCCGCGCCGACGAGGGCTTCGGGCCCGACATCCCCACCCTTCGGGAAGCACCGGGCGAGATCGCTCACGTTGATCACCGCGAACTCGCGATGGAACGGGTTCTTGAAGCCGCGCTTGGGGATCCGCCGATAGAGCGGCATCTGCCCGCCCTCGAAGCCGGGTCCCTTGCCGCCCCCCGAGCGCGCCTTGTGCCCCTTGTGCCCCTTCGTCGAGGTCTTGCCGTGGCCCGACGCGGGGCCGCGACCCACGCGCTTGCGCCGCTTCCGGGCCCCGCGCGGAGGCCGGAGATCGCCGAGCTTCATGCGGAGCGCTCCTTCGATGTCGGCGATTTCGGGTCGCGACGGCTCCGCCCGGCCACCTGCGTGTCGTCGCTCTCGACAGGCTCGACCCGGACGGCGTATGGCACGCGCGCGATCATGCCCCGGATCACAGGCGTGTCGTCGTGGACCACCGTCGCGCGGATCCGGCGGAGACCGAGGGCCTGGAGCGTCCGCACGTGGCCCGGCTTCAACCCGATCGAGCTGCGCGTGAGGGTGACCTTAAGCTTCCTGCTTGGCAAGGACGGCCTCCTCCGCTTCCTGCAGGCCCTTCCGCCGAATCCCCTGGAGATCCTGGAGCTTCCGGATCCGCCGGAGCGCGTCCAGGGTCGCCTTCAGCACGTTGTGCGGGTTGTGCGAGCCCAGCGTCTTGGTCAGGACGTCCTGGATGCCGGCGGCCTCGAGCACCGCCCGGACCGCGCCGCCGGCGATCAGACCCGTCCCCTGCGTCGCCGGACGCAGGAACACCCGCCCCGAGCCGTAGTGGCCGGTGATCTCGCAGGGGAGTGTCGTGTCGCGGATCGGCACGTAGAGCAGGTCCTTCTTCGCGTGCTCGACAGCCTTCCGGATCGCCTCGGGCACCTCGTGCGCCTTGCCCAGGCCCACACCCACGTGCCCCCCGCCGTCACCCACGACGACGAGCGCGGTGAAGGAGAATCGGCGCCCACCCTTCACCACCTTGGCCACGCGGTTGATGGCGACCACCTTGTCCTTCAACTCGAGCCCGCTCGGATCGATCCGCCCCTCCGCCATGTCCTCTCCAGTCGTACCAGTTCGCTAGAACACGAGACCCGCGGCGCGCGCCGCGTCCGCCAGGGCCTTCACGCGGCCGTGGTACTTGTATCCGCCGCGGTCGAACACGACCGCCGCGACCCCGCCGGCCTTGGCCTTCCGGGCGATCAGCTCACCCACCGCCTTCGCCGCCGCCACGTTGCCGCCCGAGCGCAGCGTCTCCTTGAGCTCGGGCGACAGGCTACCCGCGGCCGCGACCGTGACGCCCCGGTCGTCGTCCACGACCTGGGCGTAGATGTGCTTGACGCTCCGGAACACCACCAGGCGAGGGCGCCCCTCCGACCCGCGCACGACGCGCCGGATGCGGCGGTGCCGATTCGCCCGACCTTCCACGCGCTGTGTCACACCCACCGTCGTCTCTCCTCGGGGAAGTGCCGGCTACTTCGCGCCGGTCTTCCCGACCTTCTTGCGGACCACTTCACCCGCGTACCGGACGCCCTTGCCCTTGTAGGAGTCGGGTGGGCGGAGGGCCCGGAGCTGCGCGGCCGTCTGGCCGACGAGGTACTTGTCCACGCCGCGGAGCGTGATCCCGGTCTGCTTCTCGACCTCGGCGGTCACCCCCTCCGGCAGCGCGAACACAATCGGGTGCGAGTAGCCCAGGGCGAACGTGAGGTTGCGCCCGGCCTGCTGGACCCGGTACCCGATCCCCTGGATCTCGAGCTTCCGCTCGAAGCCCTCGGTGACGCCGTGGACCATGTTCGCGACCAGCGCACGGGTGAGCCCGTGAAGCGCTCGCGCCGACCGGTTCTCAGCCCCGCGCCCCACCACCACGCTGCCGTCGGCGACCTTCACCGAGCAGAGCTCGTGGACCTTGAGCTCGAGGCGGCCCTTGGGGCCCTTGACCTCGACCTGCTGCCCCTGGACGCCCACCTGCACGCCCTTGGGGATCGCGATCGGCTTCCTGCCTATCCTCGACATCGTCCCGTCCCTCGCCCCGCACGCGGCCCGGCGGGCCGCGCTACCAGACGTAGCAGAGAACCTCCCCGCCCACCTTGGCCTTGCGGGACTCCCGGTCCGTGAGCACGCCCTGCGGGGTGGACAGGATCGCCACGCCCATCCCTCCGAGCACGCTCGGAATCCGGTCCGCTCCCACGTACCGTCGCCGCCCCGGCTTCGAGACACGCCGGAGCCCGCTGATCACCCGCTCCTGCCCTGGCCCGTACTTCAGGTAGACGCGGAGCACGCCCTGCCGCTTGTCCTCGATGAGGCGGAAGTTCTTGATGAACCCCTCCTCCTTGAGGATCTCCGCGAGCCGCACCCGCAGCTTCGAGGAGGGGATGTCCACCTTCTCGTGCTCGGCCAGGCTGCCGTTGCGAATTCGCGCCAGCATGTCCGCCACCGGATCCGTCACCATCGCCATGGGTCGCTCTCCCTCGGGGCGGCTACCAGGAGGCCTTCACCACGCCCGGAATCTCGCCGCGCAGGGCCAGGTTCCGGAAGCAGATTCGGCACAGCTGGAACTTGCGGAGATACCCGCGCGGGCGCCCACACAGCCGGCAACGCGTGTAGGTGCGCACCTTGAACTTCGGAACACTCCGCTGCTTGTTGATCAGCGACGTCTTTGCCATTGGCTCGTTCTCCGCCCTACTCGCGGAACGGCACGCCGAGGTGCGTCAGGAGGGCCTTCGCCTCCTCGTCCGTCGCGGCCGTCGTGCAGATGATGATGTCCATTCCGCGGATCTTGTCGATCTTGTCGTAGTCGATCTCCGGAAAGATGATTTGCTCCTTGAGCCCGAGCGCATAGTTCCCTCGCCCGTCGAACGACTTCGGGGACACCCCCCGGAAGTCGCGCACCCGCGGGAGGGCCACGCTGACCAGACGGTCGAGGAACTCGTACATCCGCGCGCCACGCAGCGTCGTCTTCGCCCCCACCGGCATCCCGGTTCGCACCTTGAAGGCTGCGATCGACTTCTTCGCCTTCGTGATCACGGCCTTCTGGCCGGTGATCGCCACCATGTCGGCGGCGGCGGCGTCCAGCACCTTCGCATTCTCCTTGGCCTCGCCGAGCCCCATGTTGATGACGATCTTCTCGAGGCGCGGCGCCTGGTGCGGATTCCGGTAGCCACGCTCCTGCATGAGAGCGGGCACAATGGCGGCCCGGTAACGCTCGCGCAGCCGCGGCGGGATCTGCCCCATGCTGCGCGACTTGGCCGCCGGCGGCGCGGGCGCGGCCTTCGCCGCCGCCGGGCCGCGCTTGCCACCGCGCGCGGGCGCCCCTGGCTTGCCGCCGCCGGCCGGCTTCGCGCCCGCCGCCTTGGCCGGAGCGCCCTCGGGCTTGTCCGCCTTCGCCATCGCCTCTCTCCCTAACTCTTGTCGACGAGCTCGCCGCAGCGCCGGCACACGCGCGCGCGGCGGTCGTTCGCCAGCACCCGAATGCCGATCCGGGTCGCCTTGTCGCACTTGCCGCAGACCAGCATCAGGTTCGAGACGTGCAGCGGCGCCTCGCGCTCGATGATCCCGCCCTGGCGGAGCTTCTGCGTCGGGCGCTGGTGCCGCTTGACCATGTTGATGCGCTCGACGACGACGCGCTCCCGGGCTGGCAGCACGAACAGGACCTTGCCGCGCTTACCCTTCTCCCGTCCCGCGATGACCAGGACGGTGTCGTTCTTCCGGATCGCCAACGCTCGCGATGCAGGCATTGATTCAGGGCTCCTCACAGAACCTCGGGGGCGAGCGAGATGATCTTCAGGAACTGCCGATCCCGGAGCTCGCGCGCCACGGGTCCGAAGATGCGCGTCCCGATCGGGTTGTTCTGCGGGTTCAGGAGTACCGCGGCGTTGCGATCGAACTTGATGTGCGAGCCGTCGGGCCGCCGGATCTCCTTCGCCGTCCGCACCACGACCGCACGCGCCACGTCGCCCTTCTTCACGGATCCGTCGGGTGTCGCTTCCTTCACCGCCACGATGATCGTGTCCCCAATCGACGCGTACTTCTTGTTCGAGCCGCCCATCACCCGGATGCACTGGACCTTCTTGGCGCCCGAGTTGTCGGCGACCTCCAGCATCGTCCGCGTTTGAATCATGGCTGTCCATTCCCCGGGCCGGGCTCAGGAGGCCCGCTCGAGGATCTCCTTGATCCGCCACCGCTTGTCCTTGGACAGGGGGCGGGTCTCCACGATGAGCACGCGGTCCCCCACGTGCGCCTCGTTCCGCTCGTCGTGCGCCTTGAACCGCGTCGTACGCTTGATGACGCGCTCGTACCGCAAATGGCGGAAGGAGCGCTCCACCGCGACCACTCGCGTCTTGCTCATCTTGTCGCTGACCACCAGACCGACCCGGGTCTTCAGCACGCCTCGCCTCCCCGCGCCTAGCCGCGCTGCAGCCCGAGCGTCCGCTCGCGCAGCAGTGTTTGGACACGGGCGAGCTCGCGCCGGGCCTGGCCGATGCGCGACGGGTTCTTCGCCATCGCCATCGAGACTTGGAAGCGGAGGTTGAAGACCTCCTCCCGGAGCTCGCGGACCTTCTGCCCGAGCTCGGTCTCGCTCAGATCGCGCAGGTTCGTCTTCCCCTTCATCGCCCCGCCTCGCTCAGAC
>Ga0214473_10008808_pt1 | contig 11931 bp, 9 predicted proteins | sample RVTome_7_FD_203509 | JGI IMG/M metagenome (GOLD analysis project Ga0214473, IMG submission 203509) | Soil microbial communities from uranium-contaminated site in the Upper Colorado River Basin, Wyoming, United States - RVT98D197 | ecosystem: Environmental > Terrestrial > Soil > Contaminated >...
CCGGGATGATCCATAATGCTTTTGCCCGATGGCCACCACCGTGATAGGGCTCGGGGGCCAGGGCGGTGAGCGCCGGCAGCCTCGGCCGGGCGGAAACAGGCCCAGAAGATAAAAGCATCTTTCCGTCGAAGCCGGCGGGGTGCATCTTCCCGCCCCATCTACGGAGAAAGCACTGCCTTAGGATGTCAAGCTCAGCGCCCTGGCCCCCGAGCCCTCTGAGCCGCTGCGAATTATGAAACCAACTTCCGAGACTCGACGCTGCTGCCAAAGTAAAGCTTATTATCCGCTTGACCTGAAAATTTATTGCCTCTATATTAATCCAATCGTAAAGTCAGTTCCGATTACTTTTCAAGGAGGTTCTATGATCGATTTCTCTTTAAAGGGCAAAGTGGCCTTAGTCACCGGGGCCAGTCGGGGTATTGGGGAAGCCGCTGCGAAGGCCCTTGCCGGGGCCGGGGCCGATGTTGCGCTGGCCAGCCGGAAAGCTCCGGATCTGGAGAAGGTGGCCGCAGAAATTCGAAAAACGGGCCGCAAGGCCCTGGTGGTTGCGGCGCATGTGGCCAAGCTGGAAGAGATCGGCAACCTGGTCAGTAAAGTCAAGGAGGAATTCGGGCGGATCGATATTCTGGTAAATAATGCGGGCACCAATCCGACGATGGATCCGGCCCTGGACACTCAGGAGCGCGCCTGGGACGCCATTATGAATCTAAACCTTAAGGGATTGTTTTTCCTAAGCCAGGCGGCGGCCCGTGTGATGAAGGAAAAAGGCGGTGGTAAGATCATTAACGTCGCCTCCATCGCCGGGATTCATCCCGACGTATTGCCGATTTATTCCATCAGCAAAGCCGCCGTCATTATGGCCACTAAAGTCATGGCCCAGCAATGGGCCCAGTACGGCATCCGGGTAAACGCGATCGCTCCCGGGTTGGTCAAGACCCGTTTCAGCGAGGCGCTCTGGGCCAACCCGGATATTTTGAAAATGGCGATGGGTCATACGCCGATGGCCCGGATCGCGGAGCCCGAGGAGATGGCCGGGGCGATTCTGTACCTGGCCTCTGACGCCTCCAGTTATGTGACGGGTCAAGTCCTGGCCGTAGACGGGGGGGCGACCATATAAAGATCTTCACTAGCTAGTTTCCATCCGGGAACTCCATTTTTTTCCTCCCCCTCGAGGGGGGAGGGAAGGGTGGGGGTGACAATGGTTCAGAATTTCGAAGTGTTCCGTTTTGCTCCCCCTCACCCCCCCCTCTCCCGCGAGGGGAGAGGGGGTTTCCGGATGGAAACTAGCTATAAAGCTTCCTCACGATGGTGGCGACTGTGACGTGGTTCGGGGGCTAGATCGATGAGAGCCGGGAGCCTCGGTTGCGTGGAAGCAATCAATATGACAACAGCTTGCGGACGCCGAGCACTGCTACTGATCGAGCATTTCCTTCAGGGCAACGGCGTTGTTACGCTCCAATTCTTTCGATGAAAAGAGCAGCGTGACCGTCTGTTGCCTGGCCTCTGCTTTGATTTTTTTCAGAAGTTCCTCCTCCCCGGCGATCTCCTTTTTGTATCTCTTCTTGAATTCAGCCCATTTCGCGGGGTCGTGGGAGTACCATTTGCGCAGTTCATTACTGGGGGCAATCTCCTTCAGCCATTCATCAATATGGGCCTTCTCCTTTTTAATTCCCCTCGGCCACAGCCGGTCGACGAGGATTCTTTTGCCGTCATCCGCGGAAACCGGATCATATACTCTCTTGATCTTCAACATGGGATCCCTCCAGGCTTTTCGAATTAGTGCGCATCCGGAAAACCGGGAATTCCCCTCCCCCTATGATGGGAGAGGGCCAGGCCCTGCACCACGTGGGGTGCAGGACAAAGCCCTGAACCTAACATGGTTCAGGGGTGAGGGTGATAACGAGTGGGATATCAAGTCTCTTCATTTCCATTCCCCCTCACCCCGCCCCTCTCCCGCGAGGGGAGAGGGAGTTTCCGGGAGGCAGCTGATTGGACGCAGAGGACTAATGACAATAGCGATTTTCCATTCGGAACCATCTGCGGGAATTGACCCAACCCCCCTCCCAATAATTAGGGAGTCCATAATCAACCCGACACAATCTTCCGAAATCTCCCCTACCCCCTCTTTGCCAAAGAGGGGAATTCCTCCCTTTGGGAAAGGGAGGGAAGGAGGGATCTAGTCTTACGCGTCTATACAGTTATGGACTGACTAATACCTTAAGGCAAAGAAATAAGCGGCAAGGCCTTCCCGATCACGTTAAAGACCGATGCGGGGACAATCCCCAACCAAAGGATCAGGATAAGAATCAGGGCGCCGGCAAAGCGGTCCGGTAGAGAAATGCCGGGCACGGCAATTCCTCCCTCCCCCGTACGCATGAAAAGGGCGACGATGACCTTGAAATAGAAATAGATGGAAACCATGACGGTCAGGATCCCGATCACCGCCAGAATTACGAACCCGCCCCGCAGCACCGCCTGAAACAAGGCAAATTTGCCGATGAAACCAGCGGTGGGAGGCATGCCCGCCAGAGAAATGAGACAAAGGGCCAGGATGGACGACCGCCAGGGATGAGAGTACGCCAGGCCTTTGAAGTCATCCAGGCCATCCAAATCCGCTTTTTCCTCCGAAAGAGTTGCCAGAGTTCCGAACGCGCCCAGGTCCATCAAGGCATAGACAGCCAGGTAAAACATTATGGACGAAGCGCCATCCTGCTTTACCGCCACAAGAGTCATCAACAGGTATCCCATCTGGCCGATGGAAGAGTAAGCTAACAGACGTTTCACCCGGGTTTGAGCCAGCGCGCTGATGTTGCCGGCCACCATGGTAAGGACAGACAATATCCATATCAGCGGCACAAAATAAGCCCAAATCTCACCGCTGGAATATGAGGTAAAGCGCAATAGGGCGGCGAAAAGAGCGACCTTCGAGCCGGTTGACAAAAAGGCCGTGACCGGAGCTGGAGCCCCCTGGTAAACGTCGGGCGTCCATAGATGGAAAGGGACCATGGAAATTTTGAAGCCAATGCCGACCAGAACCAAGCTTAAGCCCAGAAGAACCAAAGACATGCCTCCCGCCGGAGCGCCCCCGGCCAGGCTTTGGGCGATATCCAGCTTGCCGGTCATGGCATAAATCAGGGCGATGCCGAAGGTGAGAAAGGCACTGGCCACCGCACCCATGATGAAATACTTTACGCCCGCTTCGCCGGAGGCCGTCTGGTCTTTGCGGATGGCAATGATTACATAAAGGGATAGGGACAGAACTTCGAGTCCCAGGAAGAAGGTCAACCAATGAACGGCGCTGGCAACCAGGGACATTCCCAGGGCGGCGAAGAGAATGAGTCCGTAAAATTCATCCCGGGCGAAATTCCGGATTTTGCTGTACTGATGGGAGAAAAGCAGGGTAATCGCAGTGATGAGGGTAATGAGAAAGGTAAAGAACCGGCCATAGCCAGCCACTTCCAGCATTCTCAAGAACTGCGGAGCTTTTGGCTGAACGAGGAGATTCGCCCCCCCGGCCAGGCAAACGGCCGCCAGGGCGATCCCGAACAATGGCCCCGGTGAGCCCTTTCGAGAGAAAGCTCCGACGCAGAAGACAATAAATCCTCCTGCGGTCAGAAGCAACTGGGGAAGGATGGCCAGCCAATCAGTCATAGATTAAAGGTAAATGGGAAAAGGAAAAATTTATCCTTGAAACTCGTAACTTGAAACTAGCGTCGCGTTTCGAAAGTTCGCTACATAATTTATAGGTGCTCAGAGGGCTCGGGGGCCGGGGCGCTGAGCTTGTCATCCTGAGGCACTGCGATCTCCGTAGATGGGGCGGGAAGAAACGCCCCGCCTCCTGCGACGGAAAAAAACTTGGATCTTCTCGAGAACTTCCGCCCGGCCGAGGCTGCCAGCGCTCACCACCCCGGCCCCCGAGCCACGTCACTGTGGCCATCATTCTCTAAAGGCCTCGGAATGAGCCAAAGGAATATTTCTGCAATTTATTTCTGGGACGCCAGAAACTCACTTCAAAAATGCGATCAGCCCTCTAACGGGCTCCTGGAAAAGATTCAAGATCGGTGTCGGGAAAAAACCGATAAGAAATACAGCCGCGGCCAGCGGGGCCAGGATTATGACTTCACGCACGGTGATATCGTTGAGGACGAGCGCTTTAATCTGTTCATTCCTGGTTTCCCCGAATAGAGTCTTCTGCACCATCCACAATATGTAGACCACGGTAAAGACGAGGCCCGCAAAACCGATCCCGGCCACTACGGGATTTCCCCGAAAAGTTCCGATCAGAATCAGGATCTCGCCCACGAAATTATTGAGCCCCGGCAAGCCCAGGGAAGACATTGCAAAGAGTAGAAAGAAGGCGCTGAAGGCAGGCATCTTTTTCCACAGGCCGCCAAAATGGGCCATTTCTCTCGAATGGACCCGCTCGTCCAGCATGCCCACCAGAATAAAGAGCGCGGAAGTTGTCAGGCCGTGGTTGACCATCTGCAAAATGGCGCCGGAGAGGGTCATAACGTTCCAGACCGCCACTCCAATGACTATAAGGCCCATATGGCCGATGCTGGAGTAGGCGACCAAACGCTTGATGTCTTTTTGAGCCAGGGCAATCCAGGAGGCATAGAATAGGCCAATTAAACCCAGTACAAGCAAAAGGGGGACGGAGAGCTTGGAAGCCATCGGGAAAAGGGGGAAAGCAAAACGCAGGAGAGCATAGGCTCCGGTCTTCAAAAGCAATCCGGCCAGAATCACACTCCCGGCAGTGGGTGCCTCGGTATGAGCATCGGGCAGCCAGGAGTGGACGGGGATCAGGGGGATCTTAATGGCAAAGGCCAGGAGAAAAGCGGCATAAAGCCAGATTTCGGTTCCGGGGTTGAGGGAGGTGCGCATCAATTGATAGAGAGAAAAAGTGTAAATACCGGTCTGGCTGCCGTGGATGAGATAGAGTCCAATCAGAGCGATCAACATCAGCAGGCTGCCGGCGACGGTATAAAGGATAAACTTGATGGTAGCGTAGATCCTTCTTTCATGGCCCCACATGCCGATCAGGAAAAACATGGGAATCAGCTGGATTTCCCAGAACAGGTAAAACAGGAACACGTCTGTGGCCAAAAAGACACCTAAAATCCCCGTTTGCATGAACTGCAAAAAGAAGTGAAAGGCTCCCACGCGCGTTTCGATTTGCTTCCAGGAAACGAGCACGCAGAGGAACGCGAGAAAGGCAGTCAGCAGGACCAGCACCAGGCTGATGCCGTCCAGCCCCAGGCTGTAGCGGATTCCGAAGCGCTCGATCCATCCAACGTCTTCGGCCAGCAACCAGTTGCCGGTAGGACCGGACTTGCCCGTGAGGTTGAGGGTCAGCAGACAAATCACCAGGATCAGGTCGGCCCCCGTAACACACAGGCTGGCCCAGCGACAAAGGAGAGGGCGACGCCGAAAAACCAGGGCGAGCAGGCTGCCCATAAGTGGCAAAAAGATGATTACTGAAAGCCAGGGGATACAGTTCATATTTTGCAGGTTATAGTTTTACTATTAACTCGAAACTCGTAACTTGAAACTTTTTTTCACCAAGGATACCAACTTAGCGCCAAAGCACAAAGAATGACCGTGAATCCCAAAAGAAGCATCTTCAGGTACGTGGAGAGTTTTCCCGTCGTCCACAACTGTAACCCGATTGAAAAAACGGGTAAGACCTTTCCCGCCGAATCAAATGCCCGGTCAACCCCACCTTCATCGATTCTCTCCCACAAAAACCTGGAGATCCTTTGATAGGGACTCACGATGGCGACCTGATACAGCCGGTCCAAGTAGAATCCGTAGAAGAGGAGCTGCTCCAGAGTCTGGGGCAAAGCTCCAGGGGTTGAAGTGACCCGGAATTTTTGGGGGCGATAAAGGTAATAAGACAATACCAGCACAGCAATGGAAAGCAGGCCGATCCCCATCTCCATGCCCTCTTCGATGCCCGGCAGGGCCGTCAACGAGGGAACGCCGCCCGGCACAGCCGACAGATAGCGGGCCAGCCATTCATTTCCGGACCAGATCGACGGGAGATTCAGCAAGCCCGCGATCAGGGAGAATATCGCCAGGGGCCATAAAGTCCAGACCATCAACCTCGGCAGGGGTCGAACCGCCTGCTCATTCCGGGGGGATTCTTTGGCATCGGCGGGCCTTTCCAGGAAAACGATGAAGAAGAGCCGGAAGGTATAGAGAGGAGTCAGCAGGGCCGTAACAGCGGCTACCATCCATAAGATTTTGTAGGCCGGCTCCGGATGGATGAAGGTGGCCAGCAAAATGCGGTCCTTGCTGAAAAAGCCCCCAAAGGGCGGGATCGCCCCCAGGGCCAGTGAACCGGCCAGAAAGAGCCAGAAGACCGCGGGCAAACGGGAGCGGAGGCTGCCCATGCGGAAGATGTCGTGCTCCTCGTTTAATACGTGAATCACACAGCCGGCGGCGAGAAAGAGCAGGGCCTTGAAAAAACCGTGAGACAGCAGGTGGAACATCCCCCCGGTGATGTCTCCCGCCCCAACCCCCAGAAACATATAGCTCACCTGGCTGATCGTAGAATAGGCCAGAATGCGCTTGATGTCCTTCTGCGAAAGCGCGGCGCAGGCGGCGAAAAAGGCCGTGCAGACGCCCACGATGGCGATGGTCAACAAGGCGGCGGGCGAAAGAGAGACCACCGGGAAAAACCGGATCAGTAAATAGACGCCGGCGGTGACCATGGTGGCCGCATGAATCAGGGCAGATACGGGTGTAGGGCCGGCCATGGCGTCCGGCAGCCAGACCGCCAGGGGAAGCTGGGCGGATTTGCCGGCGGCCGCAAAGAGTAACAAGATTCCCAGGGCCGTGGCCATCCCGGCATTCAGGGAAGCGGCTTGCCCGTTGATGGAGGAGAGAGAAAGCGTGTTGGAAATGATGAAAAATAAGGCGATGGCGATTCCGAAAGCCACATCGCCGATGCGGGTTAGAACGAAGGCTTTGCGGCCCGCGGCCGCCTTGACCTCGTCGGAATACCAGAAACCGATGAGGGCGTAAGAACAAAAGCCCACCCCTTCCCACCCCAGGTAAAGGAAGAGAAGATTGTCGGAGAGGGTGACGACCAGCATGGCGAAGACAAAAAGATTCATGTAGCAGAAGAACCGCACATAATCTTCATCTTCGCGCATGAAGCCGACGGAGTAAATGTGGATGAGGGTGGAGACAAAGGTCACCATCAGAGCCATGACGGCTGCCAGCGGGTCCAGGTAAACGCTCATCTCCGCAGAAAAATCACCCACCGTAAACCACGGTAAAAGGGTGAGGGTTTGACCCCTCTGCCCGGCCGCGGCAAAGGCGATGACCGCCATTGCCAGAGACCCCAGGATCGAGAGGCAGGCGGTCGTCTCCACCACCCGCCTGGGCAAACGCCTGCCGATGACTGCCAGGAGCAGCGCACTCAGAAAGGGAAGAAAAATCAAGAGGAACAAAGTCGTTCTCATCTCACCCCTTCAGGAGATTGTATCGATCGGCGTCTACGGAACCGGTTCGCCTCTGGAGGAAGACAATCAGGGCGAGGCCCACGGCCACCTCCGCAGCCGCGACTGCGAATATGAATATTACGAAAGCCTGTCCGTCGAGGTGCTGCCACTTCAGGGAGGCGCCCACGAAAACGAGTCCGGCGGCGTTTAACATGATTTCTACGCCGATGAGGATCATGATTAAATTGCGCCGGGTGACGGCGCAGGCCGCCCCGAGCCCGAAGAGGATCACGGCCAGCAAAAGCACGTGGCTGAAGGGAACGATCATGGTGCTTTCTCCGTTTGCTTGGCCGGCGATTTTTCTTCTCCTCTTCCGAGGTAAAGAGCACCCACCAGAGCAATGAACAGTAAGAAAGAGGCAATTTCTACGGGGAACCAATACTGTTGAAATACGAAATGACCAAACTCTCTGGGGCCGGCCATAGCGGGCGTGAGGGGCACCGGAGTCGCCGGATCTGCGAGAACCATGGCCGCAGCCAAAGAAAAAGCGATCCCGCAAAGAACGATTGCCGGAAGCCACTGCTTCAGGGCGGCTCCCCGGGTTGGCGAGGATGAGCGAATCTGAATCATCATGATGATAAAAATAAATAGGACCATAATCGCCCCGGCATAGATGATCACCTCCAAAAGAGCTAAGAAGGGAGCGCCGAGGAGATAAAACAAGAGGGCGGTGCCGATCAAGGAAATAATTAAGTAGACGATCGCATGCAGGGCATGGCGCCGGGTAATGGCCAGGAATGTGGCGATCACAGTGACAATAGCCAGGACATAAAAGATGGCGCTATAAAAAGACATCAAAAACCTCAAAAAGAGCGTTCAGCTTTCAGCGATCAGCTTCCACCCCCTCCCCGCCCTCCCCCCTCAGAGGGGGAGGGAAAGGGTGGGGGGTGCTGATCGCTGATCGCTTCTATGGCATATTGCTTTTGAGATTGACCGGGGGATTCTCCTTTATGTGCGTTCCTTTTTCCCCTACCATCGCCACGCCGGCATACCGGTAGAAGTTGTAGTCGTGATTCTTCCCGCCGTGATCGACGAGAAGATCTTCCTTCTCACAGACCAGCTTCAAAATGTCATACCGGCAGGTTTCGAAATCCGGCGTCAATTGAATGGCCAGCGTGGGACAGGCCTCCTCACAAAACCCGCAGAAAATACACCGGGCAAAGTTGATCCGGAACCATCGAGCATAACGGCGCCCGTCCTCCCGTTCCGCCGACTGCATGGAGATGCAGCTGACCGGGCAGACGGCCGAGCATAGATAGCAGGCCACGCAGCGCTCACCCCCGTCCGGGTCCCGGGTAAGAATGATCCTGGCCCGGGAACGAGGGGGCAACTTCCGTTTGAACTCCGGGTACTCTTCGGTTACGGGCCGGCGAAAAAGATGTTTCAAGACCGTGGTAAAACCGCTGGCCAGCGCTCTCAGCCCCTCCAGGGGATTACCTGTCCCTCCCTTCAGCTCCATTCCTATGTCCTCCCTAACATGACGGCGCCGGTAACAATGATATTCAGCAAGGCAACAGGTATGAGTATCTTCCAGCTCACGTGCATGAGTTGATCGTACCTCAGGCGAGGCAAGGTTCCCCGCATCCAGATCATGAAGAAGACAATGATGCAGACTTTAATGATGAACCACACCAAGGGGGGCAAAATGGGGCCGTGCCACCCCCCCCAGAAGAAGACCGCCACCAGTGAGCCCAAAACCACCAGGTTGATATACTCTCCCAGAAAGAAAAGGCCAAAGCGCATCCCGCTGTATTCGGTGTGGTATCCGGCCACGAGCTCGTTTTCGGCCTCCGGCAGATCGAAAGGAATTCGCTTGATCTCTGCGGCGGCACTGAGGAAGAAGATCACGAAGGAGACGGGCTGCACCAGGATGAAAGGATACCGGTTCTGGGCTTGGACGATATCGACCAGGCTGAAGGACCCCGCCAGCATGACCACGGGGACCAGCGAGAGAACCAGGTGCAGTTCGTAACTGATCATCTGGGCTGCCCCACGAATACCGCCCAGAAGGCTGTATTTGGAGTTGGAAGCCCATCCTCCCAGCGCGACTCCGTATACTCCGATGGAAACGAGCGCAAAGACATAGAGCAAAGCGACGTTGAAATCCGTGACCACCATCGGGATGGACCTGCCTCCAATGGTCAGGGTGTCGGCAAAAGGGACTACCGCGAAGATGAGCAAGGTTGTAGTCGCGACCACGGCCGGGGCGAGGAGAAAAATAATTCGGTCCACCGCCTCGGGCACAATGTCTTCCTTGGCCAGCATCTTAATGGTGTCGGCCAAAGGCTGCAGCCACCCATACCGGCCCGCCCGGTTGGGCCCGAAGCGGACCTGAAATCGGGCCAGGAGCTTGCGTTCGGCCAATACCAGGTAAGCCGCGACCAGGAGCAGGACTACCAGTACGATGACCAGCTTGATGAAAAGGAAGATGATTCCCAGAATCCAAGGCAACATAATCACCCTTATTTGAGGTTTGCGACTCCCCTCTGCCTGAAGCTGTGAAATAATCTCCTGAATCACCCCCACCCCTGAACCATGTTAGGTTCAGGGCTTTGTCCTGCGCCCCACGTGGTGCAGGGCCTCGCCCTCCCCCATCAAGGGGGAGGGTAATTATTTATTATTTCAATATATTTACCCTCTCCCCGCGCGGGAGAGGGTAGGGTGAGGGGGATTTTTTTAAATCTTCCTTATCCGTTCCACCAGTATCCTGGCAGGTATGTCCTTTAGCTTCTGCCAGGCCAGCTGCCGGTGCCGGGGCAAAATGATAACCCCGGGCGCCATATTTTCCATTACGCTCAGTCCAACTTCCAACGTTCCACCTTCAAAGTCAACAACCACCCTGTCTTTATCATTCAAGCCCAGACGGGTTGCGTCTGCGGCAGGCATCATGAGAAATGGAGTTTTCTCAACCTGCTGAATGAACCGCGAATAACTGGAGAGCTCTTCCGTGCCGAAGGTCCAGTCCACCGGCAGGAGCTCGAGGGAATTCGAATTCACCCCCTCCCCACTCGAGGAGAAGGGAGAGGGTGGAGAGGAAAAGGGCTGCTCTTTGCTCTGGTTCGGCAGGAGGCGAAATCCTTCCGGGGGTACATCGAATGGCTGCAAACTGGATAAAGGTGGATAGTCCTGTCCCATCCATTGCCAGAGGTCATCGATTGCTTTTGGGGGAGAACCCTTTTTTCCTTCTGCGGGCATGGCCCCGGAGAGGTTGGCCAAAACCTTCCAGGCGGCCTCTGGATCTCCGCCGGGAAAACCACCGCCGTACACGCGCGGGGGATGATTTCCACCGCTAACCCAGGCGACCGGGGTCCCGCCGGCGTGGACGGGTGCTACAAATTGAATCCGGCCTTCCTGGTTTATGAAGCTTGATCGCGTTTCAAACAGCGTTGAGGTGGGCAGGAAAATATGGGCCTGCTTGGCTATTCGAGAAGGCAAATAGTCCAGGACCAGCAGCAAATCCAGTTTCCCCAGCGCCCGTTGCAACCTTTCCTGATCGGGGTAAAGCATCCATGGGTCATTTTCAATCACGACCAGAGCCTTTACCGTTCCCTTTTCTATGTCCTCGACGATTTCCTCCAGGGAACCACCCGCAGAGGATAGAAGGGCAGCGCCAAAAGCATTGGCGCCGGGCATCAGGTAAAAGAGTCCGGCCCATCCTTTGGCCGCCTTGAGAAGCAAGGCATGGTCCGCTGCCAGGGCGATGGTTGTTTCCCGGACAATGTCCATACCGCAGACCATGACCGGTCTATGACTCTCCCGAAGCTTTTGCTCAATCCCGGCAAGGCGCTCTTTGAATGGACCGTCAGGGGGATATTCTGCGGGCAGGCCATCATAAAACCTCAGGGCTTCCGCTCCCAACGCTTCGGCAGCCTTCCGGCCCACGGCCTTTTTCACCACCATACTCAGATAAAAATCCATATCGCCGGGGGCGACGGGTACGTGTGCAAATTCAAACGGAAGAAAAACCGGACGGGGGTCCAAGACCGCCACCGTCGCCCCATTTCTGCGGGCTTGTCTCATGGCCAGGGCTAGCATGGGCGCTTCCTGAACGGGATCTGCGCCAACCGTCAGGACGAAATCCGCCTTTTCAATCTCCTTCAAGGAGATGGCAATGCGCGCATCCAGCCTCGACACGGCCTCCTTGACTTTGCGTTCGGTGGAAGGGATTTCAAAATATGCCGGACTTGCCCATCCCTGCATCTGGCAAAGATGTTTCAACATGGCCTGGTTCTCCAGGCTGCTGCGACTGGACCCCAAACACCGAATCGACCCCGGACCGTCGCTCTGCTTTATCCGGCTTAGCTTTTCCGCGGCCGCCTGGATTGCTTCCTCCAGCGGAACTTCATTCGTGCCGATCCTGGCCTTGCGGGGGCGTTCCGGATGGCTCGCATAGAAAAATCCATACCGCCCGCGGTCACAG
>Ga0214473_10008809_pt1 | contig 11931 bp, 11 predicted proteins | sample RVTome_7_FD_203509 | JGI IMG/M metagenome (GOLD analysis project Ga0214473, IMG submission 203509) | Soil microbial communities from uranium-contaminated site in the Upper Colorado River Basin, Wyoming, United States - RVT98D197 | ecosystem: Environmental > Terrestrial > Soil > Contaminated >...
GGCCTCAATCCCCTTGAACCGCGTATTGAGCGGCACCAGGACCCCGCCCGCCGCCTGCAGGCCGATCGCCGCCACCACCCACTCGTGGATGTTGGGCGCCCAGATCCCGACGCGGTCGCCCGGCTCTATTCCCGCGCTGCAGAAGGCGCGCGTGGCCCGAGCCCCCGCGTCCGCCAGCTCCGCGAAGCTCAGGGAGAGGTCGCCCTCCTCGATCGCTATCCGATCCCCGAAACGCGCGGCGGCACCGCGAACCAACCGGGGAATCGTCTGCTCGAATGAGCCCATCGGGCGCACATTCTATCCTACCTGTCGCGGCCGAGGGGGACCCGTGGAGAAGCTGGTCTACGCGCTCTGGAAGCAGCCGGAGAGATCCATCGGGAGCTTCCGGGAGGCGATGCTCGGAGAGGTCGACGCCATCGAGCGTCGACTCGAGCCGGCCTGCCAGCATCTACGGGCGTCCTGGGATCGGATCATTCCTCGATCGCGAGCGCCTGGCGCGGGCAACCTCGCACCGCTCTCTCCACGCCCGAGCGCAGGGTCTCCGGAATCTCGTCGAGCGCGATCGTCAGCGCGTCGTCCTCGCCGAGTCGAAACACCTCCGGGCAAGTGCGCACGCAGACTGCGTTCGCCTCGCAGAGATCATAGTTGACGATGACCCTCATCCGGTCTTCCTCGTTCGTCGGTCACACCGGGAGGAGGTGCCGAGCCACCCAATCGAGCCGTGTCGGACCAGGGGCTTTCCCTGGCAACGATCTGATACACGCAGCGGTAGGAGCCGTCCAGCAGGTGCTCGGTCCTTCGCACCTCGACGTCGGGTCCCAGCACGGTCTGGAAGAGCGCCGGCTCGCCGGCGCAGAGCCGCCCGCAGACCTTTGCCGCCTCGCAGATCGGGCAGTGGTTCTCCGCCAGGACCCAGGCATCGTCGCCTTCGGCGTGCCACTCCACCATGTAGCCCTCTTCGTTGCGAAGCGAGGCCAGCGCCGCCACCCGCTCTTCGAGAGAAGCACCCCGCTCCGGCATGCGGCGCCGGTAGCGCCGGATCTGCTGGCGGACCCGCTCCTCGACCAGGCGCTGCAGGCCCTCGCCCCCGAAGGTGTCGTCGATGGCCTCGATGAGTCCGACCGCAAACTCCCGGTGGCTGTCCGGGAAGAAGGGCTGGGCCGCCTCGCTGAGACTCCAGCGGCGGGCGGGGCGCCCAATTGGCCGCCTCTCCTCGACGTAAACCAGGAGCCCCTCCTTTGCCAGCGCCTGGAGATGCTGGCGCACCGCCACCGGGGTCACCCCGAGGCGCTCCGCCAGCTCGGTCGCGGTCTGGGGGCCCCCGGACTTGATCAGCTCCAGGAGCTTTCGGCGTGCAGGAGTCATGGCTCTCCCAACCTGTGACCAGAAGCTAGTCGAGCCCGGGCATAAAAGCAAATATGTTATTGCATAAATTTCTAAATGGCTTATTCTCGAGCAATCAATTCGAAGCGCTCGATGCGGGCGGATCCAACCCCCGCACCGACCGGAACCCAAGGAGAGAACCACGACATGGCCATCGAACTTCCCGAGCTTCCCTACCCCAAGGATGCGCTCGCACCGCACATCTCGGCCGAGACCATCGACTTCCACTACGGCGCTCACCACGCCACCTACGTCAAGAACCTGAACAACCTGGTCCGGGACACCGAGTTCGCGAAGGCCTCCCTCGAGGACATCATCTGCAAGGCCCAGGGGGGGATCTTCAACAACGCGGCCCAGGTCTGGAACCACACCTTCTACTGGAATAGCCTCTCTCCCGACGCGGGCGGCGAGCCCGCCGGCGCTGCCAAGGCGGCGATCGACAAGGCCTTCGGCTCCTTCGCAAAGTTCAAGGAGGCCTTCACCGGCAAGGCCGCGACGCTGTTCGGCTCGGGATGGTGCTGGCTGGTGAAGAATCCCGACGGGAGTCTCTCGATCGAGCAGACCCAGAACGCCGGCAATCCGCTCACTGAGGGGAAAACGCCCCTTCTGACCTGCGACGTCTGGGAGCACGCCTACTACATCGACTACCGAAATGCTCGGCCCAAGTACATCGAGGCCTTCTGGAACCTGGTGAACTGGAGCTTCCTGGAGCGCAACCTCAAGTCGAGGTAGCGAGGCCGCTCTGCACCCGACCAGCCCGGCCCGAGCCTTGGGATTCCGCCCCGCGGGGTTCCGTCGTGGCGGTCTTCCGGAAGCGCTCAAGCGACCGGCAAGAACGCCGATCAGTCCCCCGGATCATGAAGGCTTCTCCGCAGAAGCCGGTCTGGGGGACTCCGCCGTGCTCGAGCCGTTCCATCCAATCGACGCTTGCGCAATGCTTCGCCTGCTTCGCTTCGGGCTCGCCGAGGAAGCGACGCGAATCGAGTTTCGGGCGGGGAGATCTCCTCGCTTCGCGGTAGGCGCCGAGGCGAGAACGCTTCGCTACCGACAGCTCGCCCGGGAGGATATCGACGCCCTCCTCCGCCTCTTCTTCGAGCGGACCCGGGTTCCCGAGCGGCTGAGGACGGCGCCCGGCGAGGGCGCGGAGCAGCTCCATTTCTGCTTCGAGCTCCCGGGGGAGGGCCTCTTCGAGGTCGACGTCTCGCGAGGAACCGCGGGCCTCGTCGTCTCGGTGGAGATCATCCGCCCGCTCGGCGATCCCTCGGAGATCGCGCTGCTCGAGGCCTGAACCGGGGTCGCAGCGAGGCGCAGCCGAGCGAAGCTCGGTCAGGAGAACCAGCCCGCGCGCTCTGCAAGCCCCTCCTTGAGCAGCTTGCCGATCGCCCTCTTCACCACGCCGACCCTCTTCTCGATGGCCGCGTCGTCCTCGCGCGCGTCGCCCTCGAAGCGAAGCGGCTCGCCGAAGCGGATGCGGAACTTCACCGGAAGCGGCAGGAAGCCGGCCAGTCCCAGCCACGGGAAGGTGGGGGTGAGGGGGAAGGCGGGTGAGCCCACCAGCCTGCCCAGCCACTTCACATCCGCCACCGCTGGGCTCTGTTCCTCTGCGCCGACGATTCCCACGGGAACGATGGGGGTATCGGTCGCGATCGCCAGCCGCATGAAGCCAAGGCCGAAGCGCTGGAGCTGATAGCGCTTGCGGAAGGGCTTCACGAAGCCCTCCGCTCCCTCCGGAAACACCATCACCGCCTCGTCGTTCCCGAGAAGCTGGAGACAATTCTCCGGCGTTCCGACCACCGAGCCAGACCGCTGCATGAAGGTGCCGAAGAAGGGGATCCGGGGCAGGTAATACTCTCCCATCCCCCGCACCAGGCGCGGCGGTTCCGCCTCCAGCAGCATCGCCATGGCGAGCATGGTCGCGTCGTAGGCGAAGGTGTTGCCCGCGTGATTGCCGATCAGCAGGACCCGGCCTTCGGGAATGCGCGAGATGCCATGGGTCTCGACGCGGAACCAGTAGCGGTAGAGGATCGCCGCAGCCAGAGCCACGTTGCGCGCGTACGCCGGCGCGGCGCCGAAGGGATCGAAGCCGTAGTCGTTGAGCCGCGTGGCGACCCGGGCGATGCGCTCGTCGAGATCGAGGCGAAGGCCGGCGAGGGGGATCGGCAGGCGGGGCCGCCTGCGCCGTCCGCCCGCGGACGCCTGGCGGGTCGTCCGACCCGGATCCCCTCGGCTCACCCGAGCTCCGCTCGCAGGAAGGCCAGGAGCTCCGACCAGGCGCGCCTCGCGGCCGCGGCATCGTAGACGTCGGGGCGGGTCTCGTTGAAGAAGGCGTGATCGACGCCCGGGTAGATGCTGAAGTGGACGCGCTTGCCCGCCGCCTTCAGATCCGACTCGAGCCGGCGCACCACGTCGGGCGTCACGTAGGCGTCGCGCTCGGCGAAGATCCCGAGCACCGCCGCCTCGAGACCCGAGAGATCGAGGCTCACCTTGGGGTGGATTCCGTAGAAGTCGCCGACTGCCCCGATCCGCCGGTTGCGGGTTGCGGCGAAGAGCGCGAGCTGTCCGCCCATGCAGAAGCCGACCGCACCCACCTTCGGCCCGTCGACGGCGTCGTGGCTGAGCAGCGCTGCGACCGCCGCATCGAGATCACGCGCCGCGCGCGGGATCTCGAGATCCATCATCAGCCGGCTCGCGACGTCCGGGTCGCCGGTCGACCGACCGCGGTAGAGATCGGGCGCCAGCGCCACGAAGCCCTCGCGCGCCATCCGGTCGCAGACGTCGCGAATGTGGGGCACGAGCCCCCACCACTCCTGGATCACGATCACCCCGGGACCTCGGCCGGAGGCCGGAAGGGAGAGATAGCCCTTCGCCTTCTCTCCATCGCTCGCGAACTCGATCTCGCGCCCGCCGCCTTCGCCCGCCATCGCCTCCCTCCATCCCAGCTCCTACCGGAAAAAATACCAGCGAGGAGAGCCGGCCGCCCCGCATTCTCACCGCGGGCCTCCTCGAATCGGCGCGGCAGCGATACATTCGGTGGGATGGATGCCCGCGAGTTGACGCTGCCGCCCGCGGTGCGGGAGACGCTCGAGACGCTCGCCTGCGATGGCCACCGCGCGGCGCTGGTGGGCGCCTGCGTACGCGCTCTTCTCCGCCAGCGGTTGGCGCGCGAATTCGAGGTCGCGAGCTCCGCCCCCCCGGAGCGGGTGCTGGCGCTCTTTCCCCATGCGGTCCCGATCGCCCCTCGCTGCGGCACCGTGATGGTGCCCACCCCGGCCGGCCCCATCGACGTCTGCCGCTTTCGCGGCGGCGGACTTCTCGAAGACCATCTCGCCGCGCGCGATTTCACCATCGACGCGATCGCCTACGACCCGATCGCTCGAGGCGGACCGACCCTCATCGATCCCGAGGGCGGCCTTCGAGATCTCGAGGGCGAGCGACTCCGAGCGGTGGGCTCCGCCCGAACCCGCCTCGAGGAGGATCCGCTCCGCGCGCTGCGCGCGGCACGCCTGGTCGCCGAGCTGGCCCTCGAGGCGACCCCGGATCTCGAAGACGCGATGGCAGGCATCCGCCCGGCTCTGCAGGCGCTCGGCGCGGAGCGCATGCGCCAGGAGATCTCTCCGCTCCTCCTCGCACCCGGAGCCGGAGCCGGGCTCGAGCTGCTGCGCCGCACCGGCATCCAGGCGACCGTGGCACCAGGGGTCCTCGCCGACGCGGCCCGCCTCGTGGATCGGCTCCCGCCCGACCTGCCGCTGCGCCTGGCCGGATGGCTGAGGGGGACGCGCGCGGCCAGGATCCTGATCCGGCTCGGCTTCTCCATCCCCCTGGCCCGTGACGTCGAATGCCTGCTCGCGCTCCATCCCCTCGACGCTCGTTTCGAAGCGGCCCGGGACGGCGAGCTGCGCGGCCTGGTCAAGCGGTCTGGCGACACCCATCTGGATCGCCTCTTCACGCTCCGGGAAGCCGAGCTGGAGATCGGCTCGATCGGCGGCGCCGAGGCTGGGGAGATCCGCGCAAGACTCTCGCTGCTGCGAGACGGTCTCGGTCGGCTTCGAAGGACGGGAGAGGAAGCGCTCCTCCGCACGCGTCTCGCGATCGGGGGGCGCCAGGTGATGGAGATCCTCGAGGTCGGACCGGGCCCGCGGGTGGGACTCGCGCTGCGCTACCTCGCCGGGCGGGTCGAGGAGAATCCGGCCTGCAACAGCGAGGCCGAGCTGCGAGAGCTTCTGCGGGCCTGGAGGGAGACCGGACCCTGACCCGGGCGGGCGCGTCCCGGGTCGGCGGCGAAGGCATCGCTATGCTGGACCCTGGATGAGCGGGCGGACGATCCTCACCTTGGTTCGGCACGGCGAGACATCGGCGAACGTCGACGGGGTCTGGCATGGCTCCATCGATACCCCGCTGACCGGCCGGGGCCTCCGGCAGGCCGAGCGGGTCGCTCGACACCTCGCCCACACCCGCCCGCAGACCGCGGCCGTCTACGCGAGCCCTCTCCTCCGCTCGCGCGAGACCGCCCGCATCATCGCCGAAGCGCTGGGACTCGGGACTCGAATCGAACCCGACCTGACCGAGTACCATCTCGGCGACCTCGAGGGCGTCAGCTACCGCGATCTCGCCGGGAAGCATCGCCTGTTCGAGCGCATGCGCGAGGATCCGGACCACGCCCCGGGAGGCGGCGAGTCGCCGCGGCAGGTCGCGCAGCGCTACGCCGCGGCGCTTCGCCGGATCGCGGCTTCCCACCCGCGCGAGACCGCCATCGTGGTCGGTCACGGCGGCGCCCTCACCCTCGGCCTCGCCCTCCTCGTGGATGGGGACGTGACCTCCTGGCGAAGGGTGATGGAGAACTGCGCCACCAGCGATCTGGTCCTGGAGCCCCGCCCGGAGCTCTTGAGCTTCAATCACACCGAGCACCTGCGAGACCTCTGACTCCGGCCCTGCGCTTTCGGCCGAAGCTTTGGGGGCCCCCCGATCGGCGGGTAGACTTGAGATGGATGAAGGTCCCCGAATCGCTTCCGGGTGCTCCCCCCTTCCCCGCCGAGGTCAGGGCGAGGCTCGCCGAGGCCCTCGCCTCCCGGGAGCCGCGCGATCCTCCGCGGACCCGAAACCGCCGGGAAGACGGCTCCCCTCTCTACACCAACCGGCTGGTGCTGGAGACGAGCCCCTATCTCCGCCAGCACGCTCACAACCCGGTGGACTGGTACCCCTGGAGCGAAGAGGCCTTCGAGGAGGCGAGGCGTCTCGACCGTCCGGTGTTTCTGAGCATCGGCTATTCCACCTGCCACTGGTGCCACGTGATGGAGGACGAATCCTTCGACGAGCCGGAGATCGCCCGGATCCTGAACCAGCACTTCATCGCGATCAAGGTGGATCGCGAGCTGCGTCCGGACGTCGACGCGATCTACATGAGCGCCGTCCAGGCGATGACGGGCAGCGGCGGCTGGCCGCTGAGCGTCTGGCTGACGCCGGAGCGAAGGCCCTTCTACGGGGGAACCTACTTCCCTCCCCGCGACCGCGGTCCCTACCAAGGGCTCGCAACCGTCCTGCAGGCGATCCAGCAGCGCTACTCACGGGACCGCGGGCAGCTCGAGGAGGTCGCGGATCAGCTCACGCGCCTGATCCAGCAGGATCTCGAAGCCGCGAGCGCCAAGGGAGACGAGCTGCCCGGCGATGGCGCGCTCCGGCTCGCCATGTCCCGCTACGCCCGAAGCGCGGATCGAGCCCGGGGTGGTCTGATCGGCCAGATGAAGTTTCCCTCCTCGCTCCCGATCCGCTTCCTCCTGCGCATCCATCGCCGCACCGGCGACCCCGATGCGCTGGCCCTCGCCACCCTCACCCTCGAACGGATGGCGGCGGGCGGCATTCACGACCAGATCGGCGGCGGCTTCCACCGCTACTCGACCGACCCGGACTGGCTGGTCCCGCACTTCGAGAAGATGCTCTACGACAACGCGCTGCTCGCCCTCGCCTATCTCGAAGGATGGCAGGCCTCCGGTCGCGCTGATTTCGCGGAGATGACGCGTGAGATCCTCCGCTACGCCGAGCGAGAGATGGCGTCGCCGGAGGGTGGATTCTTCTCGGCCACGGACGCCGACAGCCTGAACGAGGAGGGTGAGCGGGAAGAGGGCTGGTTCTTCACCTGGACGCCGGAAGAGATCCGGAGGGTCGTCGGTGCGGAGCGGGCTCGGCTGGTCAATGCCTATTTCGGCGTCACGGAGCGCGCCAACCACGAGGGGCGAAGCGTCCTCCACTGCGAACGCGATGCTGCGGAGCTCGCGCTCGAGCTCGGGATCGAGCTCGATCCCCTGCTCGCGACCATCCGCGCGGCGCGCGAGCAATTGTACCAGGCCCGCGCCCAGCGACCGGCCCCGCTCCGCGACGAGAAGATCCTGGCCGCCTGGAACGGGCTGATGATCTCCGCGTTCGCAAGGTCGGGGTTCGCCCTCGAGGAGCCCGCCTACATCGAGACAGCCCGGCGGGCGGCGCGCTTCCTGCTGGAGCGGATGCGCGAGGAGGGACGCCTGCTCCGGACCTTCAAGGGTGGGCGAGCCGCTGGGCCGGCCTTCCTCGAGGACTACGCCTTCCTGATCGCCGGCCTTCTCGACCTCTACGAGGCCGACGCGAACCCGCGCTGGCTGCGAGAGGCACTCTCGCTCCAGGAGATCCTCGACCGCCACTACGCCGACCATCCGGGTGGCGGCTACTTCGGCAACGCCGACGACCACGAGCGCCTGCTCGCACGCGAGAAGCCCGGCCAGGACGGAGCTACGCCCTCGGGCAACTCGATCGCCGCCCAGAATCTCCTTCGCCTCGCCGCGCTGACCGGCGACGACCGCTACCGCGAGCGCGCCGCGATGCTCTTCTCGGCCTTCCACGAGCTGCTGACCCGAGCGCCGACCGCTCTCCCCGAGATGCTCCTAGCCCTCGACTTCGAGCTCGAGCCGATCCAGGAGATCATCGTGATCCGGCCCACTTCCGGCGGCGATCTCACCAGCATGCTCGCTCCGCTGCGCTCCGCCCATCTGCCCAACCGGGTTCTCGTGGTGGCCACCGAGGGGAGTGATCTCCGCGCTCACGCCGCGGCCGTCCCCCTGGTCGCGGGGAAGCTCGCCCAGGAGGGCAAGGTGACCGCCTACGTGTGCGAGAACCGGGTCTGCAAGCGCCCCACCACCGATCCGGAGATCTTCGCCGCGCAGATCCGGTCGTCCCCGGCGAGGTCGAGCTACGCCGGGCGATGAGCGCGGATCTCGGTGTCGACCGCCATCCGCTCGCCCTCGGGAGTCTCGACCGGCCGGCGAACGTGCCGGCACCTCTCGACGATCAGGCCCAGCTCCACGAGCTCCGCGGCCACCTCCTCCGGATCCCAGAGCACGCCGGGGTCCCTCGGTCCGGGGAGCCCTCGGTTGGAGGGGTGGCGAGCGTGCCCGACCATGTAGAGATCGCCCTCCCGCGCCAGCGCCGATGCGGCCTGAGCCAGCACCTGCCGTCGCCGCTTCTCGGGTAGATGAAGGTACGCGATCAGGACCAGCGCGAAGGCGCCCTCCTCCACCGCGAATGCAGCCAGGTCGGCACAGGCCCAGTCGATCTCCACGCCCCTCTCGGCCGCCAGGCGGTGGGCCCGCTCGATCGCGACGCTGGAGAAGTCGACGGCCGTGACCTCCCAGCCGCGAGCCGCGAGCCAGATCGCGTTCCGCCCCTCCCCGCAGGCGAGATCGAGCACCCGACCGCGCGCGGGCACCGACGCGAGCTCCTCCGCGACGAAGCGGTTCGGCTCGGTGCCCCACACCAGCTCATGGCTCGAGTACCTGGCGTCCCACCCGCTGCTGTCCACAGCGTCTCCGCTCCCCGTGCGCGCACGCCGCCCTCGGTGCGTCGACCGCGGGCGCCCGCGCGCCGCTCTGCAATGGTAGCAATCGCCCCTCCGCTCTCCCCGGGGGAAGAATCCGAGACTCCCAGTGAAGCCGCCGAGCGCTCCGGTATCGGAGGATTCCCACCTTCCGTCGCGGCGCCGACCCCCGGTGCTCTATGCTCGGAGAGCGGGAGAGGGGAAGTCGTGTCGCTCGAAAGGCGCGTCTGGTCCGAACCGATCCACGCCGACGCCGCCGCGAGCGACTAGCCGATCGCAGCTGCTCGCAAGACGCTGATCCGATCGAGAGGAGCCCCGATCCATGGCGCCCCCCCACTCCGGCAGGCTCTTCTACGGCTACGTGGTCGTCGCCGCCTGCTTCGTCGTGCTCTTCTTCGTCTGGGGAATGGTTCTCAACACCTTTCCCATCTTCCTCAAGCCGATCGCCGAGAACATGGGTTGGGGGAGGGGGGAGCTGGCCATCGCCCTCCTGATGGGGTCGGTCGGGACGGCCATCTCGGCGCCGCTCGCGGGCCTTCTCGTCGACCGCATCGGCGCAAGGCACGTGATGGCGGCAGGAGCGCTCGTGATCGGCCTCGGCCTGCTGGCCGGCAGTCGGGTCACGGAGCTCTGGCAGCTCTACCTCGTCTTCATCGCGATCGGCTGCGGGCTGATGTGCGCGTCGATCATTCCTTGCTCCCTCGTCGTCTCGAACTGGTTCATCTCGCGGAGGGGCGCCGCGCTGAGCGGCGCCTTCGTCGGCACCAGCGCCGGAGGGATGGTGATGTCGCCGGTCGCGAGCTGGATCATCCTCGAGCATGGCTGGAGAACTGCATTCTCCTTGAGTGGAATCGTCGTCATCGCCGTGGTGATCCCGGTCATCCTCCTCGCGATCCGCACCCATCCCGCGGAGATGGGCCTGGAGGCGTACCGGGATGCCAGTGACGAGACGGCCGCTTCCGGAGAGATCTGGGGCGTCGGAGTGAAGGACGCCCTCTCCCTGCGAGCGTTCTGGCAGATCGCCGCCGTCATGCTGATCATCGGAGTGGTGACCGGCGGGCTCGGCAACCACTGCGTGGCCTACCTCACCGACCTCGAGCACTCGCCGGAGAGGGCTGCCTTCGCGTGGAGCCTGGTGATGGGCGTGATGATTCTCGGCAAGATCTCGATCGGGCCGATCGCCGATCGGTGGGGCGCCCAGAAGGCCGCGGCCGGCGCCTGCGCTCTCTTTGCCGCCTCGGTCGCGATCCTGGCATTCGCGCAGCCCTACTGGGTCGCCCTGGCCTTCGCGACGACCTACGGATTCGCCTGCGGAGCGCCGCTGGTCCTCAATCCCCTGCTCACCAGCGGCTACCTGGGAATGAAGCATTTCGGCGCGATCTACGGCGTACTCAACGCGATGGGAAGCGTGGCTGGCGCCGTCGGTCCCGTCGGCGCCGGGGTCTACTTCGACCGGCAGGGGACCTATCTGCCGGTGTTCCTCCTCTTCATCGCCATGATGCTGGTCGCCGTGGTGGTCGCGCTCTCGATGCGCCCCTTCGCGCCGCGGGCGCCCTCGAGCGACCCATCGAAGCTCGCCGACCAGGGGATCTGAGCGCCTTTCTTCGCTCCGAGCTTTCCCAAGGCGGGTCGCGCCCGGTCGACTCCGAGACCGCCCGCCGCGCGCCCGTCCGCCTCCCGGGCCGCGTCGCTCACGGCACAGGCGGGCTCGAAACCGCGACCCGGTCTCCCGGGTTGGCTTTGAGCGAAATTATGACAAACTGACGCCGAAGACCGATCCTCGAAAGGAGCATCTCATGGATCCGGATCAGCTACGGGAGATCCTGCGGCCGAAGGACGTCCACATGGGCGTCATGAAACTGGATGAGGGCAAGTGCACCAAGTGCGGGCTGTGTGTGGAGAACTGTCCTTTCAGGTGCTGGACGATGGAGGAGGGTGAGTACCCAGAGCTGAAGGACGAGTACGCGTGCTTCAGCTGCTCCAATTGCCAGGTGGCCTGTCCGACCGACGCGATCTCGATCGACGAGACCTACCACGCGACGGGGGGATTCTGGAAGACGGAGCCACGTCCTCTGCCCTACAAGATGCCGCTCAAGCCGAGAGATGCCGACGGGAATCTCGACGAGTGGAACGCCGTCGAGCGCGCCGTCCTGAACCGGCGCAGCGTCAGGAACTTCCTGGACAAGCCCGTCCCCGATCATCTGATCAGGCGGGTGCTCGAGGCGGGCCGATTCGCTCCCAGCGCCGGGAACTGCCAGCCCTGGCAGTTCATCGTCATCACCAACAGGGAGCTGATCCACAGGATGGACGAGGCCGTGTGGGCCATGATCAACGGGATGTACAACAACTACAGGAACGACGATGTGATCCCGCACATGGCTCCCATGGTCGAGAGCTCACCCGGTCTCTTCGATCCGCGGCTGGCCCTGGGTGGGATGGGCGCCATCGCCGGCAAGTATGCGCCCCCTTCGCTGGGCGCGCCCTGCGTGATCCTGATGGCCGCCGACAAGCGCGCCATCAGCGGTCAGCATCTGAACATCGGCATCTGCGGCCAGAACATGAACCTGGTGGCCAACTCGCTCGGCATCAAGGCCTGCTGGTGCGGGTTCCTGGTCCCCGGCGTCGCGGTCATCGCGGACAAGATCAAGCTCCTGCCGGGTTTCGATGTCATCACCACGCTGGTGATGGGATGGCCCGCATTCAAGCAGGAG
>Ga0214473_10008810_pt1 | contig 11931 bp, 7 predicted proteins | sample RVTome_7_FD_203509 | JGI IMG/M metagenome (GOLD analysis project Ga0214473, IMG submission 203509) | Soil microbial communities from uranium-contaminated site in the Upper Colorado River Basin, Wyoming, United States - RVT98D197 | ecosystem: Environmental > Terrestrial > Soil > Contaminated >...
CCGGGGGGTCGGTTTGGGATTTGGTGCTTGTTGGTGGAGTTGTTCATCTGTGGATGAAGTCCCTCCTTGAATGATTGTGGATTTTTTTAGTCACGCATCTCTCCTCAAAGATAAATATTGATGAATTTACAAATCGATGATGATCATCGCTTGGGGGAGAATGAAAGGGGATTGTCCCAGCGATCATACGGCGAGAAAATATTGGTTGGGTGTTGCGTTCACCTCCTTCTCCGTATTTAATGGTTCGGCTGTGGTATCGATGATGACTTTGATGGTTTTATTCACTAATGTTTTTCTAAATTCAATCTAACGGATTAAATATCAATAGCTTCCACCCAAGAATAATTCCCCTTGGATTGTCGTACAATTTCTGAACCTTGCCGCAGTCCCCTGCGTTTCGTGCCGAGACAATTTATTTTGTCTTCAAGATATATTGTATACTCATTTGATGTTAATGTCAACGAGAAATTCCTCACATATTTGTTAATAACGACTGAGGTAAGGATTAGTTACACTTAGAATCCACTTATTTTCATATGATTTTCGTCTTAAATTTCGCTGAGATCCGTAACCACGCATTTTGATCTCCAGAAGTCATCAAAACAGGCCTTCCAAAAGGGTTTTTATCCCCATAAAGTGTTGCAATAAATCGTGAATACGCAATAATAATTGATATATTAAATAAAGACAGTAATAATTACAGAATTAATATATAACACAATATATATTGCAGAATAGCACTAGGATTAGCGATTACCTCTGCATTTGCAGATAGTCCTGGGTATTTCTCGGCTGAGGAGCTGCATTATTTAATTTCATAGATTTCCCTTAAGCTCATTGATGCTAATAGGATTTATTGGTTGTCCTTTATAGCTGTATTTTTTCCGTACTTTGGAAATCCGCTGGCTTTCCGGATGCTGCATTTGTCTGCAGCTTTTTCTACGGTCATCTGCGGTTAATTATTAATGTACTCCAGCGAATCCTTTTAGATTCTTTCTGTAAGCTATAATTGCCTGTATGCCAGAGCTCATTTCGTTGGATGCGCATGCCCACATCGACCCAACCCACACTTCAACCGATTTAGCGCAGGCGGGTGCCGTGCTCGCTATGACCCTCTCGCTGGATGAGGCTGCCAAAGTGGTTGGGCGGGAGGACCCATTCATCGCCTGGGGAGTCGGTTGCCACCCGCGCAAAGTTGCAGCCCAACAGATCTTCGACCCCGACCGCTTCTTCGAGCTGGCACTGCGCAGTCCCGTTATCGGCGAGGTCGGCCTGGACGTGGCTTATCATGTCCCACTCGAGCGGCAGTTATTCACCTTGCGTGTGGCGTTATCGTTCGCCACCAAAAACCCGCGCATCCTCAGCCTGCATAGCTTCAACTCTGCCGCTCTGATGTTGGAGGAGTTACGTCGCACCCCCGTAATCGCCCCCATCCTGCACTGGTGGACCGGCAGCGCGGCTGAGACACGCCAAGCGGTTGACTTAGGCTGCTATTTCTCGGTCCATTCGGCTGTCGCCAGGCGCTCAATTTTTCGCACCCAGGTGCCGCTCGATCGCCTGCTGATGGAGAGTGATCACGGCTGGGCAGACCCTCCCGGCGCTATCCCCCACCGCGTGATCTGGGTGGAATACCTGCTCTCCGCCTCGCTGGGGATGGATGTACGGCAGGTGCGCCAGCTAGTCTGGCGTAACTTCAGCGATGTCGTCCGCCTGACGGGCACGCGAGGTACGCTGCCCTTCAGCCTGGCAAGCCTGTTGCTCTGAACCAACTCCGCCTATGGCGTTTTCGGTGTGGTATACAATGGGCGCTTGCAAGATTATCGCCCGATGGGCGGTAAAACGTTACTTGAAATGCTGGGGAGGTCTGATGGATAAATACTACCGCAAAGTCCCACCTGAGCAAGTAGAGGCGTTCATGCGTTTCAGGCGGGAGCATCCACTCAAGTCTCTGTCGACGGATGGCGTCAACTGGGAATATCTGACCGCAGGTAATCCATCCGGGCAGCCGCTGCTGCTCCTGCCGGGGGCGCTCAGCACAGCTGAATCTGCCTGGCGAACGATCACCCTGCTCGAACAGGGGAAATATCGCCTGGTCTGCGCCAACTATCCGGCGGAAGTGGACAGCATGAGCGCTCTGGCAGATGGCATCGCCGCCATCCTGTCGCACGACGGCATCCATACCACGCATGTGGTGGGAGGATCCTATGGGGGCATGCTGGCGCAAGTATTCACCCGCCGCCATCCCGGCAAGGTCACCAGGTTGGTGCTGTCGCACACCTATCCGCCGGTAAGCACGCGTGCCCGTAGTGTGGAACCTGCATTGCGCCTGTTCAGGCTGTTACCCATGTTCCTGGTGCGGAAGATGCTGCGCGACCGGATGACCGGCATCCTGCCGCCCCGACCCACACCGGAGCTGTTATTGATCGCTGCCCAAATCCATGAAACGGTTGATACCCGGCTCACGCGCCAGGCTGCGTTGAACACCTTTCTTAGAATGATGGACTACGACCAGCAGGTATTCTCCCCATCTGACCTGGCTAATTGGCAGGGAAAAACGCTGATCATGCTGGCGGAGGACGACCCCACCACGCCTGAGGCAATGCGTAAGGCGCTGATGGATCTGTATCCGGGTGCCAGGCTGCACCTGTTCAAAGGCAGCGGTCACGCCACGGCGATTTTAGAATCGGAAGAATATATCCGGGTGATTGAAGAATTCTTAGAGGAGTAGACTAATTTCGCCCCTCAACCCAAAGAGGTGAGCTCCACGATTGAGAATGCTCGCAAGCTACCCATGCTGGTGGAATGGTGATAAATACCCCTCCCTCAATTATGTCGTAGGGGTGGCGCGTGAGCCGCCCCTATTTGACGACAAGAGTCATCTATTCACCAGTGTTAGCATGATCCGTTGAATAACCGCTTCCACTGGCACGCTAATCTCCAGCTCCACCAGGCTGCATGCATTCTCAGCAGTCAGCATTACGACGTGGCTACCGGGATCATCAAACGTATAGTTTACCTGGTAACCCATTGCCTGGAACAAGTACGCTGGGAAAGAGGGATGAGTGGTTGGATTTGATGACCAGGGGCAGATATACAGGATGCAGGGGGTCGATGATGGTGACCAGCGTCGTATCTGTCGTTGTGTTGGCAGAGTTTGTGGCAGTGATCGTGGCGGTAAAGATGCCAGGATTAAGATAGGTATGAGCGATAATTACTCCGCTGCCACTTAACCCATCACCAAAGTCCCAGTCAAAGATGACATTTGTACCACTAGTAATGACTGCTGTGAAGATGGTGGAATCGCCCAGCAGGTTGGGGCTGTTATTGCTGGCAGATAACCCACTGATAGGTACGTCGGAAATTGTAATCCCATGGCTGGTTGAGACCGCGCCGAGATTATTGTTGGTGGCGACAGTGATATCCTGGTTACCAGGCAGGATCCAAATGAAGCTGACTGTGTCGGTCAATCCATTGATGTGGGTTATGGGCGGCTGACCATCCGCCTGCCAGGTGTAGGTGAGGGGCTGAGTGGTGGAGATAGGCTCCACCGTGGCGGTAAATATATATTCCTGACCCACGAACACCTCACTTTCACCGGAGATTGTGACAAGACCAGGAGATACGGGTTGATATTCTTTCTCATACGCTCCAATATCACACACTGTCACACCGTCGTTATTTCCATCCAAGGGTCTGGGCACACCGCGCTGATCGACAGCCGTACACTGGGCATTATCACCGGCATCGATGGCCGGGCTATTGGGAAGCAAGGCATGTGTGAGAGTGGGTCCGCTGTTGTTTTGTAACGGACCCAGCTGCGGGTCGGTGTTGGGCAGCGAGCCATTGGCTGGGTCGAGACCGCATGTGCCATCCGAGTCTAAGTTGTGCCCACCATCTATGATAGCATCATTGCAATCACCTCCCGTAGGATTGTCTGCGACGATGGTGTTTGCAAGGATGAGGCTACCAAAATAATCATAAATACCACCACCAGCGTAAGCATTATTGCCAGATAAGGTGCTATTGGTGATGCTCTCATAACACCCAGGGTCGCTAGGTAAATGGTTAATACCACCACCATTACTTGCAGTATTTCCTGAGAATGTGCTATTGTAGATATTTAGGTTACACAAACTTTGAACACCACCGCCCTCATTCACTGCTGTATTACCTGAGAAGGTACTGTTATTTATATAGATAGTACCTCCGGTGACACCACCACCATGATAAGCGTGATTACCTGAAAACGTGCTGTTGTCAATGGTCAGGTAAAAATTACTAAAAATACCACCGCCACTTAATCCTGCGATGTTTTCGGAGAATGTGCTCTTGGTTATGGTCAGCGTCCAAAAGTTGTCAATGCCACCACCAAAAGTATCCGCACTATTACCAAAGAATGAGCTATTGGTAATGGTCAGGTGTCCATTATTAGTAATAGCTCCACCGCCAAGAGTAATTGCACTATTCCCATAGAACGAGCTGTTGGTAATGGATAGACTTCCATCAGTATAAATACCCCCACCCCCATTATATGCAACGTTTCCTGAGAAGCTGGTATCGGTGATTAGAACATTCCCTGAATTGTTATATAATCCGGCACCACCATAATTACTTAACCCGTTAACTACCGCCAAGTGATGTAGGGATAAATTACTATCTACCTCCACCCACCACACGCGCGTTATCAAGCCTCCGCTGGTGGTGATGACATTCCCCCCATCGACCTGCAGCAGACCACCCGCAGTCACCGAGAGCTGACTGGTGACGGTGATGATACCGGCTATATCGAAGGTGATGGTGTCAGTGAGCACACCGCCAGACCCGCAGGTATCCACTAATGCATTGGCGTTGGCGGCTTGAACAGCTTCACGCAGGCTGCAATCACCGTCGTTGTTCAGTTCGTCTGCAAGCGTAGTAACAATAAGATGGCCGGGCTCGAATTCATAAGATCCCATGTCGCAGACCGCCAAGCCATCTCCGTTCCCATCCAAAGGTCTGTATACACCACGTTGGTCGGTGGGTGGGCACTGGGTATCATCCCCGGCATCGATGGCTGGACTGTTGGGCAGCAGGGCACGGGTCCAGGTGGGGCCACCGTTATCCTGAAAGGGACCCAGAAGAGGGTCAGTATTGGGTAATGATCCGTTGGCGGGATCCAGACCACAGGTGCCATCCGAGTCGAGGTTATGACCGCCATCGATGATGGCACCAGAACAATCACCACCCGCAAGACTATTCGCGAGGATGGAGTTGGTGATCGTCAGGCTGCCGTAAAGGTTATAAACACCGCCACCATTGACAGCGCTATTGCTGGAGAAAGTACTATCTGCAATGGTTGGATCACCATAGTTGATACGAATCCCACCACCAGAGTATTGTGCAATATTACCGGAGAAGGTGCTGTTGGTGATTGTAAATACGCCGCGGTTATTTATTGCACCACCGCTCCCCCCGTTATTACTGGAGAAGGTGCTGCTGGAGATGGTCATATTTTCCCAGTTATATATACCACCTCCATATTCATCTGCGATATTGCCGGAAAACAGACTATCGGTGATAGTCAAGGTTCCGTGATTATAAATACCGCCACCATCAGAATGAGCATGGTTGCTAATAAAAACAGTATTGGTGATGGTTAAATCACCATCGTTATAGATACCACCACCACCATCATATGAATACGCGTTGTTACCGGAGAAGATGCTTCTAGCTATGGTCAAGGTACCCATATTGGAAATACCACCACCGTAATCGTTTGCATTATTGCCAGAGAAGAGGCTGTTATCGATGGCTAAGTTACCATAGTTGAAAATTCCGCCGCCATAACCAAAGCTGATGACACTGTTACTGGAGAAAGTGCTGTTTGCAATTGTCATAGTGCCTTCATTAAGCAATCCACCACCATGACCGGGATCCATGGAACCGACAATATTTTCAGATAACGTGCAATTAATAATACTTACAATACTAATATGGTTGAACAACCCGGCTCCATGTAAAGGATCAAATCCATTCACTATAGACAGGTTCTGCAGGGTAAAATCGCTGCCGGTGTCCACCCACCAAACGCGGGTCGTACCGCCACCGCTGGTAGTGATGACATTTCCGCCATCGATCACCAGTGGGCCACCTGCCGACACCATGAACTGGCTGGTGACAGTGATGATACCAGCGACGTCGAAGGTGATGGTGTCGGTCAGCACATCACCTGCCGGGCAGGCATCCACTGATGCATTGGTGTTGGCGGCTGAGATGGCTTCACGCAGGCTGCAATCGCCGTCGTTGTTCAGCTCGTCTGCGAGAGTGGTGACGACCAGCTCCCCTTGTGTACCCTTGCGGGTGGATTCGACCGCAGTGACCTTAGCAGATGCAATTGCAAGATGGATCGTTATGCCAAGTAAAAGGCTGGCGAGAATTAATGGAATGGAAAAACGCAATACCTTTTTCATTACGCACTCTCCTTAAATTTATTATAGCAAAATCCAACAAAGAAGCAATAAATATTGGGCGTGGATAATTGTGTTTTTCAGATATAGGTGAGTTGGCTGGTGGTAGGACAAAACAGCCCCCTCCCACCAGTGAAAGTATAGTGAAATCATGAAGATACTACAGGTGAAAACACTGAAGGCTCCACCATCTCGTAAAAGCGCTCGCTCGCAACAAATAGGCTGTAAAGCACGTTGTAGGGGTGGTGCGTGAGCCGCCCCTAATTAATCACCCGAATTATCTATTAACCAGCGGGAGCATTAGGCGCTGGATAACCGCATCCACTGGCACGCTAATCTCCAGCTCCACCAGGCTGCATGTATTTTCAGCAGTCAGCATTACGACGTGGCTTCCGGGATCATCAAATGTATAGTTCACCCGCTGACCCACAGCAGTTGATCCGTCTTCAAAAACCCAGGTGTAGCTGATGGGCAGTGTTCCCGTGGCACTGGCAGTGAAGGTGACCACTTCACCCATCACAGGCTCCGGTGGGGTGAAATCCGCACTCAGATCAGCGATGGGCTGGCAGGCAGCGTAAACCGTCAGGCTGACCGGCAATACGGCGAATGGGACCAGCGGGTCGTTGGATTCGATGGCAATCCCGCCGTAATAGGTACCAGGCAGCATATCAGCTGCACTAAAGATTACCGAAGTGCTGATAATCCCTCCCGCCTGCAGTTCGACCGATAAAGGACCGGCAATCAACCACGGGAGGTCGAAGGAGGTTCCCAAAGTCGTTGATACTGCCTCGAAAACGTCGATACGCCCATAACCATAGGAGTTGTTAGCGCCCGGGCAGGCTTCTCCTCCGCAATACAATCCATCATTACGGCAAACGGCGGTATCGAACAGGGTTTGCTCGAGCTCATATAAGCTGATATTTGGATCTGCTGAGAAGAGCAAGGCAGCCGCGCCAGCCAGATGGGCGGTCGAGAAAGACGTGCCGCTCCATCCATTCTGGTAACTACCATCAGGCGTGCTCGATCGGATATTCACACCTGGGGCAACCAGGTCTGGTTTTATACTACCATCGTAGCACGACGGTCCTCTGGCAGAGAATGGGCCGATCAAATCTTCGTTGTCTGTCGCTCCAGCAGAGAGGGCATCAGGGTTGGCCGCAGGAGAGGCGACGGTCGCGCAACCTGGTCCCTCGCCGCCAGGTGCGAAAACGGGCAGGATGTTGGCGGCGCGCAATACCAGAAGGTCGGGGTCAAAGGTATGGTCACAGGGAGAACTGGGCATGCCCCACATATTGAGTACTACCTGAGGGGCTAGAGCTGGATTGGAGTTTTCACCATTTAAATCAGTGGGTGCCAACATCCACGCCAGGGCCGCGTGCAGGTCTTCTTCGCTGCAGCCTAACTGCATGGAACATGCTTTGACAGCAATCCATTTAGCCCCCGGAGCGACACCGATTTGGTTGCTCCCACCGTCATCCCCGACCGCGATACCCATTCCGAAAGTGCCATGCCCACCGTCATCATAGGGTACCGCTTGCCCATCGATAAAATCGAACCAGCTGTAGTTGTGGTCATAACCTCCACCACCTAGGTTGCCACGGTATGAATTGACCAAAGCCGCGTGATCGTACATGACACCTGTATCGATCTCGCCCACCACCGCTCCCTGTCCACGCACGCCAAAGGTATCCCAGGTCTCATCTGCGCGGATTTTTACTATATTCCATTCCACCGCACCCTGCAGGGTACCCCGGGGTTGGAGCCAATTCCAGGGTGCAGGACCATCCTTCAGGATTTCAGCCTGTCGATTGACTCCCACCTGCCTGACCAGTGGGAAGCTGAGCACCATCTCCAGCAGCGATTCATCCAATGTAGCCGCGACGGCATTGGCAGCGAGCAGGCGGCGAGGTTCAGCCTCCTGGCTGAGCAGCCAATTGTACAGGTCATCGCTCTGGGCGGATAATTCAAGCAGCCGGTCATAGACGTATTGCACACGCGCGGTTCGGTCTGGGATAGTATAAGCAGCAGCGAGGTCCGGCTGTCCACGCAGGTAAATGATCAGGCGCGCCTGACCCAGGAAGAGCAATTGGGTTCGAACGACTGAGTCCACTTGCCTGGGGACATTCGTAAGGAATGAGTCTGGGATGGAGAGCTCCACGGGTGGAGCGAGCATCTGTCTTGTAGACGAAATTTCATACAGGGTGAAAGTCAGGACACCATCCCCCCCATTGCTGATCGTGAGAGTATCGGTCTGCATTCCACCCACCGGAAGAGAAGCGGAGAAGGTTTGTGGGTCGATGACAATCACTGGTGTGGGTTGCTGGATGACATCCAGGGTGACCGGAACTGAAATGAAGGGTGTGACCGGGTCAGAGCTGGCGATACCCAGCGCGCCGCTGTAGGTGCCTTCAACCAATCCACCGGCATCGAAGGTGACTTCAATCGCCACTCCTTCTCCAGCTGCCAATGTCCTGCTGATGGGGTTTTCACTCAGCCAAGGCAGGTTATAAGGCGGATATCCCAATGCCGCCGAGACTGCTTCGAATACATCGATGCGCCCGTGACCATAGACGTTATTGGCGCCCGGGCAGGGGTCTCCCAGGCAGCTCAGGTTCTCGCGGCACAGGGCAGTGGTGTAGAGCAGCTCCTCGACCGCATCCGGACCCAGGTTCGGATCGGCTGAGATGACCAGGGCAGCTGCACCGGCGGCATGAGCAGAGGATAAAGATGTGCCACTCCAGGTATCGTAGCCTCCGTCGTTTAAACTCGAGCGGATGGATACCCCCGGGGCAGACAGGTCGGGTTTGATCTCACCATAACAGGATGGACCACGTGATGAAAAAGAAGCGATGTTGTCGCTTTGGTCTGTTGCTCCAGCTGCGAGTGCCTCCGGCAGGTCTCCAGGCGAGCTGACGCTGTTACAGGTTGGCCCACCCCCACCCGGCGCGAAAATCGGCAGGATACCTGCCGCCCGCAGGGTGGATAGATCAACCTGGAAGGAGCTATCGCAGGACCCACCACCCCAGCCGTTAAGCACCACATGTGGCGCTTTGGTTGGGTCGGGATTTTGCCCGTCCAGGTCGGTAGGAGCCAGCATCCACTGTAGAGCGGCATGCAGGTCAGCCTCACTGCAGCTAAATCCACCGCTGCAGGCTTTGACGGCAATCCAACCTGACCCAGGGGCAACGCCGATCTGGTTGCCGGCGCTATCGTCTCCTGAGACAATGCCAGCGAGCATGGTGCCATGCCCTCCATCGTCATAGGGTGCTGGCTGACCGTTGACAAAATCATACCAGCTGTAGTTGTGGTCGAAATTACCCCCACCCAGGTTGCCACGGTAAGAGTTGACCAGGGCGGGGTGATCATACATCACCCCTGTATCTACAATCCCCACCACCGCTCCTTCCCCCCTGACGCCAAAGGTGGACCAGGTCTCATCGGCGCGAATCTTGGCGATATTCCATTCGACTGTTTCAAGATTGGTGGGTAGTACGGTTGGCAGCTGCGGTCGCAAGGGAGGAGACGGGTTTTTTGGGATAATCATATATTGCCGGTTAAGTGAGACTTGCTTCACCTGTCGGTTTCCAGCAATAGTGGCAAGCTGTGAGGCATCCAGCGTGGCAGCAATGGCATTGCCAGTCAATAGCCGTTGGGGTTGGGTATCCTGGGCGATCAACCAGTCAAACAGTCCTTGACTATGTGAAGCAGTTTCAAGCAAGCGGTCATAGACATACTGCGCACGCGCGGCCCGGTCTGGAATGCTGTAAGCGGGAGCGAGATCCGGCTGCTCACGCAGGTAGATGATGACCCACGCCTCGCCCTGGTCTGCCACCTGCGATTGAGCTTTCGGGTCAATTACAGGGTTGGAGGCATCTTGAAGGGTAAAACTCGCCAGACCGAGTGCGGCGGACATCTCATAGATGGTATAGGTCAGTGGACTATCGCCGGTATTGGTAATCCACAGAGTCTGAGAAAGCAGGCCATCAGGAGATAGTATGGCATGCAGCTCACTTGGAGAAATGATGATTATTGGTTGTAGGTTCGTTGCAGAACGGGGAACCTCACCTTGACTTGCGTTGGCAGACGAGGCACCTAGGATGGCGAAGACCCCCAATAGGAACGCCAAAGCCAGCGACAAGCAAAGCAGGATTGCACTGCTTTTCTTGGCGGCAGACATAATGCACCTCCTTCAATTACGTAACATTATAGATAGTTCGCGTGGGAAAAGCAAATGAGAAAATAAATAGTCAGCCGTTGTCAGTTAGCTTTTTGCAGATCAATACGATAGTGAAGAGCTATCTGTTAATCGCTTTATGCTTCCTCCTTGAGCATTGCTTGACTGGGTAATTCGGGCTATGATAGGGATATGGATGATAATACCTTCGAATGCCCCAATTGCAGCGCCAGGATCTACCCTGAGATGACCCGCTGTCCTCAATGTGGTCAAATCATGTACCCTGAGGATGACACCTCAACCCCGGCTGAGGAACAGATCTCAAAAGCCGGATGGGGAGCCTCCTTGGGAGCCGTACTGATTGGCTGGATCGTGGCTTCAGGTATCGCTTTGGTTATCCATTTCATCGTGGCTGGCTTTGTGACCCCGGCGATGCTGGGGGATATTGGTAAGCTTACCCTGTTCCTGGCAGGACCGATCGGTTCACTGGTAGGTGGTTATTTGTGTGCCGGGATAGCCAGGAAACAAATAATATTACTAGGTGGGCTGGTTGGAATCTTATCCCTAGCCGTATCAGTCTTACTATCCACCCATTGGGTGCAGGTGACTTTTGCTTTGCTGCTCAACCCGTGGTTCCTGGGGGCAGGTGGGTTGATCATCCTGGCAGGCGTAGCTGGGGGTTGGCTCAACCTGAGGTTCCCTCAAAATACCGGGTGGCGGGAAAAGTGGAAGGTGAGAGGCTGGGAAGACCTGCTTTATCAGGACCTGCTCCGTAAGGTGCGCTTCAATGGCTCGATTGCCGACCGCTTGATTGAGTACGAACGTAAACAGGAACCGCAAGCCAGCCGGCTCAAGCTGATCCAGAACGCCATCGATCGGTGGGAAAGAGATAATCGCTGATGGGTTCGGAATGCAGGGACAAAAAAACCAGGACTGTATTGGAATTGTCCTGGAATATAACAAAACTGGTGATGATTACTCCATACTCACCTGGATTTGTACTACAGAATGGTGAGTTCAATCCAGAGAGGTTATTTTAGTCTGGTAACTCTTATTTTCTCCTGTGACGCTCGACAACAATCAGTTTGGTCGGTTTCTTCAAGTTGCTCACCAGCCATATCAGGGTCAGCAGCCCGAAAAACCCAACAATCAGGAGTAAATTAATTATCCCTGCAGATGTAAGGAAGTCCTGCATGCTGGAAATGATGCCTTTAAGCGCTCCAAGTTGGGAACCAGGCAGCTCGCTGAGCATGGGAATACCAGCGACCATTCCCCACCCGAGGAATGCCAGCAGTAATAAGACCACAAAAG
>Ga0214473_10008811_pt1 | contig 11930 bp, 6 predicted proteins | sample RVTome_7_FD_203509 | JGI IMG/M metagenome (GOLD analysis project Ga0214473, IMG submission 203509) | Soil microbial communities from uranium-contaminated site in the Upper Colorado River Basin, Wyoming, United States - RVT98D197 | ecosystem: Environmental > Terrestrial > Soil > Contaminated >...
TCGAAGGCCACCAGCTGCGCGTGGAGACCCACGTCGCCGGAGGGCCGGACCAGGTTGTTGTTGAACGTGGTGGAGCCTTGCACGCCCATCCGGTCACGCTTCACGGCTCCCACGAGGCTCGCGAACGTGGGCAGGTCGGGCACCTGCGCGGGGATCCGGTTGTGCAGCGTCGCGACCACGCAGCTGCCGGCGGGGGCCCGCAGCACGAGCGGCTCGGGCTTCAGTCCGGGTTTCAGCCGGACGGCGCACCCCGTCATGGTGTAGAAGTCGGGACGCAAGGTTCCGCTGATGTCGAGGCATGCGGCTGAGGCGGGCGGCGTCGGTTCGAGGTCGGTCGCCCGCACGTACATCATGGCCGTCGGGTCGTTCAGCGGACCCGCGCCCCCGCCGATCGTGATGAACTGGGGCGGGGCGCCCGCGGGCACGTCCACCGGGATCGTGACCGGCGGGATGGGGGTGGTCCTCGGATTGTAGACCAGGGTCCCCCCGCCCGGATTGAGCGAGGCGGTGCTGTTGACTTCCAGGGAATATTGCGTCCCCGTCAACGGGTCCAGCTCGGTGAGCGTCGGGATCGGGAATCCCGGGTTCGGGAGGACGTCGTTGGCCATCACCGCCACGATGTCGACGGCGACCGTCGGAGAAGTGGGCGCCGTCGGGCAGATGCCCCGGAAATTCGAGGCGTTCAGGACGGAGGGAACCGCTGTCCTCGGATTGCCGGGAAGCGCCGGAAGGTCCGCCCGGACCACGTCGTAGGCCCGCAGGATCCCCCACATGCCGCTCCACCACCCGTCCATGGAGGCGTCCATGCTGTAGGCATAGTCTCTCAGGGGAGTGAGGCACGTGGGCCCCGTCGAGCCGACCCCGCAGCTGCTGAACTCGCGGACGGCCCCCACGAGGGGGACGCTCAGCGTGAACTGCTCGGAGATGCCGGCCGCCTGCGCGTTGCGCCAGCCGGAGTTGAGCGCCTGCCCGTTCCCGGAACCCGCCTGCAGCCATTTCAGGCCGTGGATGCTGGCGTTGTGCTCCTCCTCGTGGGCCCCGGCCTGCATCTTCACGCGGACCAGGTCCCCCGAGTAGGCGCGCATCATCGGGGTGAACGGATCGTTGTTGTCGATCGCCGTCGGGGTGTTCAGCGCGTTCAGAAGGCCCCACGGCATCAGGTCTTTCTCGCTCTGGTTCATTTCGGGGATCGCCCGGGTGATCCGGTTGACGGTCCCGTTGCGGTTGATCGCCGCCGTGGACAGGGCGAACGCCAGGTTCCCCGCCCTGGCGTTGGCCTGGGCGCCGGGCTTGCCGTCCGGACCGATCTTGTTCGGGTCGTACACGCGAAGCCCCACCGGCTCCTGCCGGTAGTTCACCACGAACACACCGGGGTCCTCCACCGAGATCGCCTGCGGGCAGGGACGGGTCGGGCAGCCGGAGAGAAGGCCTCCGGCCGCCTCCACCACGAGATCCGGGAACACCGGCTCGACCTGCTTCCGCGCCGGCGGGTTGATCGCCGTCCGGAAGGCGTTCTGGATGTCCGTCGCGGCGGCGGCCACGTTGGCCGGAGCGGCGCCGGTGACCAGGAACCGGTTCAGCGGGCCTGCTCCTGCGATCGGCAAGCCGTCCTCCCCGGCGCCCACGTACACGCCCTTCTCATACGCGTGCTGGAAATCGCTGAACTCGAAGTAGAACTCCCGGTGCGGCGGGATGGTTTCCGATTTCACGTTGACGTTCGCCGGCGCCCCCGCCGGGGGGAGGATCATCGCCTGCCAGGAGGTCGGGCCTCCGTCGGTCGCCGGGGAGCCGTCCGCCTTGGTGACGAACGCCAAGGTTCTCCCGTACGTTCCGTCGGGCGCCTGCCCGAGCTGCGTGTCGAGTTCGTTGTGCTTCCACAAGGAGCCCGCGGGTTCGGTGAGGGCGGTGGCGTACAGCCCGATCTGCTGATGGGTCGAGGGGCCGTAATGGTCGTGGGAGAAGATGATCCCGAGACCCCGGTCGTATCCCGACGTGTTGACCACGGGGTCGGCGAACCACCGTTGCGATGTCGTCCGGGCCCCTTTCCATTCCGCCGGGAAGCGGCCGCCCATCGTCCCGGCGACCGGTCCGAAGTACGGGTGCTCCAATGCCACGGGACACGTCCCGGTGCCGTCATTCGGGTCTCCGGAGTCCGCTCCGACGCAGCCGTTGAAGGCCCGGATCGCGTGGATCCGCTCCCGAACCGATCCGGGAGAGAGCGTGCCGTCCTCATAGTTCCACCCGTTCGCCGAACCGTCCGTCGTGGTCAGGTCCCACTTCGGGAGGTGGATGTGCTGCCCGATGATGTCGGTGGGCGTCCTCACCTGGTAGTCGTCCATCTCGTAATACGCGGGAACCAGGTTGCTGTTGTGGTACACCATGCAGTCGAAGGTGTTGAACCGGAACACCAGGGGCTCCGCCGGCATCTCCCGGGTGATGACCGGCTTGGCGTCCGCCCACAGGGTGACGATGCGCTGCTGCGGGTAGTGGTACCCCACCTTGTTCAGGATCGCGTCGAACTGGATGAACGTCCCCTTGTAGATCCTGGGATTCTCCGACGTGAAGAGGCTTCGCCCGGTGGTCGAAAGGCTTCCCGTCGGATCATTGGGCGTCAACGTGCCGTCGAAGAAGTTCCCGACCTGGTTGTTGTCGAGGACCACGCCCCGGTCGTCGATGCACGGGTTGTGGTACGGGGCGCCCACCACCGGACCGGACCCGTTCGAGGTGAAGTCCGCCGGCACCGGGGTGAAATCGAAGGCGACCTTGTAACTCGGATGATGCCGCTGGGAGTGGAACTTCATCGCCACCTGCTCGATGTCCGTCCCCTCCTCGGGGAAGTAGGCCGGCTTCGCGGCGTGCATCGTCTTGCTGAAATCCAGCTTGCTCACGACGGAAGTGGCCGTTCCCCCGGCCGCGTAGCCGTGCAGGGAGTGCCGCGGCAGGCCGCCGTCGAATCCGTCGGCCTGGTTGGGATCGATCCGGTCCCAGAGATTCCTGGTCGTGAGCGTCGTTCCCGCGGGGCACGGTCCGCCCACCGGTTCCGTGGATACGCCGGTAACGTTGTTGACGCAGCTGTCGAACGTGTTCGTTATGTCCGCCTTCAGGGCCGCCGCCTTCACCGGATCGAGCATGTCCAGAGGGGGCGTCGTCGGCCTCTGGCCCACGGTGTCCTCGATCCCCGCGATCCAGAACGGGTAGCCGGGGTTCACCGTCCGGTCGATGACTTCCGCGAGGCTGCCCACCGGCCGGGCAGGGTCTCCGGGCACGGCCACCGTCACGGGATTCGGGACCACGGCGACGTCTCCGGGCATCAGGGGCAACGCCTTGCCGGGAAGGGGGACCAGCGCGGGGATCGGCGTCCCGGCGACGATTTCGCCGTCGGGGTAAGAGCGGAAGCGCGCGTCCTCGGGCAGCCCGAGCCCGCCGGCGACTCCCGCCTTGGGATGGATCGCCGGCGTGGTGTTTTCCAGCGCCCATCTCGTGGTGTGGTACCCCGACGGCCTCTCGGGATCCCCGTTCACGAAGGTGACGCCGGAGGCGGCGAGGACCGTCCCGGTCTGCATGACGTCGTTGTTCCGCCAGAGGTACCACATTCCCTGCGCGAAGTGCGGGTAGAAGTGGCAGTGGAAGATCGCGTCGCCCGTCGTCTTGTTCCGGTTGCCGGAGCCGCCGAAGTTGATCTCGTAGGTGTACCCGGCGCCCGGCCCGATCCCCTGGGCGTCCAGGTAGTTCGAGTCGTCGTCGTTCGGGTTGAACAGCCACTGGTGGTTGTGCAGGTGGAACACGTGCTGCTCCTTCCCGATGTGGGTGTTCCGAATCTTCACGAAGTCGCCCGTGTAGCTGTGGGAGATGTTCGCGGGGTCCTCCGCCCCGATGGCGTAGTTCGCCTTGGGACCCGTCGTTCCCGCGAGCGGAGTAATCCCCGGGAGAAGGGTCTCCAGCCCCAGGTTCGCGGGCACGTCGACCAGCATCGCCGGGTCGCCGACCGTGAAGGAGGTGAGGAAGAACTCCTCGTAGGAGCAATCCAGGCAGTCGTGCATCGGCCCGACGCCCAGCCGGTTCGCGATGATCTCCGAGCCGATCCCGCCGGATCCGTAATTGATCATGAAGGCGTCCTTGACCCCCGCCAGCACGTACCGGAACACGGGATCCTTGACGTAAAACCCGGGGAACGCCTGCGCGTTGACCGTCTCGTCGTGGAACTGGGAGGAGTAGTCGCGGAACGGCTCGAGCCGGTTGGGCACGGTGGGATTCCGCTTCCCGACGGACTCGAGCGGGTAGGGGCACTGCGAACCAGGGCACTTGCTGTACCAGGTGCCGTCCGGGTCGGGCCCCGCGATGACCGCGTTGATCTCCGAATGGACGATCTCGCACGTCGTCGCCGTGGAGCATTTCATCGTGTTCAGGACCGGGAGCCCGGCCTTTCCCTCGGCCACCCACACCGAAGGCGTGGCGCCCGGGTACGTCGCCGGGTAGACCGCTTCGTAGTCGATGATCGGCTGGCCGTCCGGGGTTTTTTCCGTGTCGGGCCCCGCCGTGTTGTCGATCACGCCGTTCCGGTTCCGGTCGGCCGAAAGGCGCATCTCCTCCTCGTGGACCTGCCCCCGGTAAATCCTGGCCCCCTTGGGCTCCACGATCAACTGGCCGAACAGGCCGTTGGAGATGTGCCCCTCGTTGCCGTCCGAGCCGATGGAAACGCCTTCGCTGGTGATGACGAAGACCCCTTCCTTCTCGGCGTACAGCTTGTAGGTGGTCGCATTCCCCGGGCTGATCAGGCCGCCCTCGTGGCTGGGAGGATTCTCGAGGACGGTGTTGCTTCCCGCGATGCTGCCGTCGTCGTAGTCGCCCGTGAACACCTGCGTTCCGGCGGCATGGAAACCGACGAAACGGTCTCTGGGCTGGTCGTCGAGAGGTGCGTTGAAGGGAGGAACCGCTCCGGGGATCGTGGTGAACGGGTTCGCCGTCGGTGTCAGGAGGTTTTCGAGGTTGACCGTGAGGCAGTCCCCCGCACGGACGCGAAGGACCAGGGGACGAGGACGCCGGTCGGGGCGAAGCTGCAACGTCCCCGGAGTCGGAACCGCGCCGGCCACGGTGAGCGGTACGCCATTGGCGTCGATGACGTCCCTCTTCAGGGCGAAGATCATCCCGTTGACGTTGGCCGCCCCGAGACGGTTGAACATCAGGGGCTGGTCGATCACCACCACGTTCGCGGTGACCACCCGTTCGCAGACGATCCCAGGGGCGGCGGCCAGCGCCTCCCCTGCCGGAAACCCCCCGAAGAGCACGGATACCGCGAATCCCGCAATCCACAATCCCCTTATGATCTTCCGCCGTATCATTTCGATCCTCCATGCCCTGGCTGACCGGTTCGGGTGCAACGCTCCTTGCGGAAAAATTCCAATGTTCGGTCCGGTACGGTTGTCGCTCCGTGGGGTCAGGCTCGATACTCCGCAGGCGCCGCCACCCGCTTCAAGCAGGCGACCAGGTCCTGCGGTTCGATCGGTTTTTCGATGAGTTCGCTGATGCTCCCCGGGCAGGAACCGGGTCCGGGGGACAAATTGCGGGAGGCGGTAACGACAACGACCGGGATCTGGATTCCCCAGGCGCGGAGCAATCCGACCAGTTCCGTCCCGGTCATTCCCGGCATCTGCTGGTCGGTCACGAGGATTTGAACGGGATCCCCGGTGGCCCGGGCCTGCATGATCCGGGCGAACGCCTCGCGGCCGTCCCTTGCGACGGTCACCCGGTAACCGGCTCCTCTCAAGGCGATGGAAGCGGAGAAGCGGAAACCGGTTTCGTCGTCCGCGAGCAGTATATGCATCCCTCGATCCATGAATCGTTCGGATTCAATATGCGTGCCGCGGAGAGTCGCTAAAAACTCAATGATATCCAACGTTTTCCTGGATGCGCGGACCGAAGGGAATTCGGAACCCCTGCGACGTGCGATTCGGCGGGAGTCTCGGGTTGGGCGAATACCCGTTACTTGGCGGGGGGTTGCGTGGATTCGACCCCGGGGGCGACGGCAACCTGCGTCGCACCCGTCAGAAACGTTCCCGGCGCCGGACCAGGTCGGGAATCCGGGTGGTACGGGGGGGGTGTTAGGGGGGTGTTAATGGATGGACTTGGAGGGGGGGGCGATCGTGGGGCGGGGAAGCTCGGATTCGGCATCCTCGGCCGTTTCCCGAGCGGGAACGCCGTGGAATTCGTACGCAGGGCTATATCCTTTCACGAGGGCGTCGAGCTTCTCGATCACCGGCAGGCGGTCGCCGGCCTGCGCGGCTTCGATCAACTCCTCGAGCCGGCGGGCCCAGGCCGGGGGCATGCTCTCGCTGCCGATCAGCTTCATCACCTTCGGGTGGGAGGTGCGCATCGCGTCCTCGCCCTCGACGATCAGCTCCTCGTGCAGCTTCTCGCCGGGGCGCAGACCCGTGAAGACGATCTCGGCGTCCACGCCCAGCTCTTTCCCGCTCAGCCGGATCAGGTTCTTCGCCAGGTCGAGGATCTTCACCGGCTCGCCCATGTCGAGGACGAACACCTCGCCGCCCTTCCCCATCGCCCCCGCCTGCAGGATCAGCCCGGCCGCCTCGAGGATCAGCATGAAGTAGCGCGACGCCTCCGGGTGGGTGACGGTGAGCCTCCCCGTCGTCTCCAGCTGCTTGCGGAAGATCGGAATCACACTCCCGACGCTGCCCAGGACGTTGCCGAACCGGACGGCCACGAACACCGTCGATTTCCCTTCCCCGTTCATGTTGTGGATGACCAGCTCCGCCACGCGCTTGGTCGCCCCCATCACGTTGGTGGGCCGCACCGCCTTGTCCGTGGACACGAGGACGAACCGCTCGGCGCCGTGCCGGGCCGCCGCTTCCGCGACGATCCGCGTCCCGAGGACGTTCGTCTTCACCGCCTCCACGGGGTGCATCTCCATCATCGGCACGTGCTTGTACGCCGCCGCGTGGTAGATCACGACCGGCCGGTAGGCGCGCAGGACCTCCTCCACCCGGGAGCGGTCCCGCACATCGCCGATCAGGGTGATCAGGTCCAGGGTCGGGAACTTCTGCCGCATCTCCATCTCGAAGGCGAACAGGGGGCTCTCCGCGATCTCGAAGAGGAGGAGCCTCGCGGGCGACAGCCGGGCCAGTTGGCGGCACAGCTCCGAGCCGATCGACCCCGCCGCCCCGGTCACCATCACCGTGCGCCCCGTGACGTGGCGGTGCAGCAGGTCGGCGTCGAGCTCCACCGGGTCGCGCCCCAGCAGGTCTTCCAGGTCCACGTTCCGCAGCGCGCGCACGCTGACCTTCCCGTCGATCAGGTCCCCCACCCCCGGCAGAATCCGGAACGTGGCGGATACCTCGCGGCAATGTTCGACGATGTGCCGGATCGCCGACGGAGGCGCGGACGGGATCGCGATGATGATCTCGTCGACCTGATGTTTTTCGCAGAGGTCCCCGATCCGCGTGTGCCCCCCAAGGACCTTCACGCCATGAATCCGTGCGCCGATCTTCGCGGGGTCGTCGTCGATGAACCCGACCTGCTCCATCCCGAGGGACACGTTCTCGGAGATCTCCCTTGCGATCATCTGCCCCGCGGCGCCCGCACCAACGATGAGCACGCGCCGCTCGAAATCCGGCCGCCGCCGTCCCAGGGCCTCCCGCCCCGCTCGGACCATGTAGCGGAAGCCCAGCACGAACATGAGCGTGATTCCCCAGTCCAGGATGTAGATCGACCGGGGGAGATGATTCGGCGGCCAAATCGCAAAGACCGCGCCGTAGAAGACCAGGGAGCCCAGCGTGCATCCCGCGGCGACCGGGAGGATGTCCCGGATCGAGACGTACCGCCACCACCCCTGGAAGAGCCCGAATGCGTAAAACCCGAGGGCCTTGGAAAGGAGCAGCACCGGGATCGTCCCCCAGATCACGGGGAGGTAGATCATGGGAATGTTGAAGTCGAACCGGAACAGGAAGGCAAGGTGATACGCGGAGGCGAAGATCGCAAGGTGGAGCAGGAACTTCACGATCACCCGCTGGCGCAGGACGAGGTCCGCCGGGGGGGTAAAAAGCTTCGCCATGCGGGAACGCACGGGTCGGGTCGGTTTGTCTGCAGGCATCGGGTACCTAACCTTTAGTAATCGTGGCTTCGATGGCGAGTCTACCATTTTTCTCCGCAGACGATCCTGCTAATCCCTGCAGACAGCCCGGACGACCCCGGCGATCCGCTCGAGGTCTGCATCCCTCAACGCTGTCCCGCTGGGAAGACAAAGTCCTCGCTCGAAGAGTTCTTCCGATCCCGCTCCGCCCCGGATCCTGCAATCCTTGAAGACCGGCTGCAGATGCATCGGCTTCCATAGGGGCCGGGACTCGATGTTTTCCCGTTCCAGCGCCAGCCGGATGTCCTCCCTCGTCGCACCAAACCGGGCCCGGTCGACCAGGAGGCAGGTCAGCCAGCGATTCGACTCACCGTACCCGGCTTCCGGCATGAAGGAGATGCCGGGAAGTTCACCGAGGGCATCTTTGTAGTATTGAAAGATATCCCGCTTCCTCGACACCCTGTCCCGGAGAACGCGCAACTGTCCACGGCCCACGGCCGCCAGGAGGTTGCTCATCCGGTAGTTGTGCCCGATTTCGGAGTGCTCGTAGTGCGGCGCGGAATCCCTCGCCTGCGTAGCCAGGAACCGGGCGCGCTCGACCAGCGAACGATCCGCGGACACGAGCATCCCGCCTGCGGATGTCGTGATGATCTTGTTGCCGTTGAAGGAGAACGCCGCCGCCGCGCCGAAGGATCCGGCGGGCTTCCCCTTGTAGGTCGCGCCGAGCGCCTCTGCCGCATCCTCTACGAGGGGAACACCGTACCGCCCGCAGGCGGCAAGGATCCGGTCATAATCGGCACACTGTCCGTAAAGATCCACCGCGATCACCGCCTTCGGAAGCTTTCCCCGCCGTGCGCACCCGGCCATCTCCTCCTTCAGCAGTCCCGGGTCCAGGTTCCAGGTCTCCCGGTCCGAGTCGATGAAGACCGGGGTCGCCCCGAGGTACCTCACGACGTTCGCGCTCGCCGCGAACGTGAGGGTGGACACCAGGACCTCGTCCCCCGGTCCGACGCCCAGCATCAGGAGGGACAAGTGAAGGGCCGCCGTCCCGCTGGAAAGAGCCGCGGCGTGGAGGACCCCTACGGTCTCGCAGAACTCCCGCTCGAAGGCATCCACGTGGGGGCCCAGCGGGGCGATCCAGTTCGAATCGAAGGCGTCGAGCAGCAGCCCCCGCTCGGCCGGTCCCATGTGCGGGGGGGAAAGGTAGATCCGCTTCGTCGTCGTGCCCGTCACGCCAGGTGCCATCCTTCCTCGCGGGTTTTGATGACCTTCGCGGGGACGCCGACAGCGGTGCAGTTGTCGGGAAGATCTTTCGTGACGACGGCCCCTGCCCCAATCACGGACCATCGTCCGATCCGAATTCCCGGGATCACGATCGACCCAAGCCCGAGGAAAGTCCCCTCCCCCAAAATCACTTCCCCTCCCAGATGAGCCCCCGGCCCGATGTGAACAAAATCCCCGATTGTGCAGTCGTGATCGACGGAGGAGGACGTGTTCAGAATCACGTGTTCCCCGATGACGGTGTCGATGTTCACCGTCGCGGACGGAAGGATCATGCTTCCTTTCCCGATCCGGACGCCGCGTCCCAGCACCGCGGAGGGAGCGCACGCGACGCCATATGGAACGGAGAGTCGTCGCGACAACCGGCAACGCACCCGATTCTCGCCGATTGCGAGGATCACCACGCCTTTCCCCTTCTCCAATGCTCCCGGCAAATCCTCCGTACCTCCCAGCACCTTCACGCCCGGTATCGGTTCCGCCCCCGGCAAGGCCGGATTGTCGTCATAGAACCCCAGCACCTCATGCCCGGAGGCAAGCAACGCGTCCACCACTACCTTGGCGTGGCCCCCGGCGCCGACGATCGCGAATCGCTCAGGCATTCCCGGATTTCCCGCCGGTAGAGGCGGTTCCCATGAACTCCGGCATCGTGGCCTCTCCCTCGGCGCTGATCCCTTTCCGCCCAAGCACTTTCAAGACGGTCATTGCCAGTATCTTCATATCAAGCGCGAACGACCGGTTGTCCACATACCACACATCCAGGGCGAACTTCTCCTCCCAGGTGATCGCGTTCCGGCCGTTGACCTGCGCCCAGCCGGTGATCCCCGGCTTCACCTCGTGGCGGCGGGCCTGCTCCGGCGTATATCGGCCCAGGTATTGCTGCAGCAGCGGGCGGGGACCCACCAGGCTCATGTCGCCCTTCAACACGTTGAACAGTTCGGGAAGTTCGTCGATGCTCAGACGACGCAGGAGCGTGCCGAAGCCGGAAAGCCGGGACTCGTCCGGAAGGAGATTCCCCTCCCGGTTCCGCAGGTCCCGCATCGTGCGGAATTTGAGCAGCGTGAACTGCCTGCCACCGAATCCGGGCCGCACCTGGCGGAAAAGAACCGGGGACCCGAGCCGCAAACGCACCAGAAGAGCGATGAGAAGCAGCGCAGGAGAAAGTACGACGAGACCGAACAAGGAGAGGAGCGGGTCCAGTATCCGTTTCCCCCATCGTCGGTAGAACCCATGGGAAACTGTCGAGGGGACGAACGTCGCCATCAATGGAATCCGGCCCTCAATTCGCCGAAGCGGCTTGAAAAACCTCTTCGAACCGGGAAACACCGGCCGACAAGGACAACTCTTTCCGGTAATATCTGTGCCCGCTATCGCCCATTTCATTCAAGCGGGCACGCGGCATCCGATATAGTTCCTCGACCGCTTCTGAAATGCTCTCCGGATTTTCAGGCTGACAAACCACGCCCGCCCCCGCCATCCGGACAAGGCCCGCCGCATCCCCCCGGACCCCCGCAAGAATCGGGCGCCCCACCGCAAGATATGCCTGGATCTTCGAAGGAATCGTGATCCGGAAGAGCGGGTCATCCTTCAGGTGTACGAGGAGAACGTCCGCGAGATTGAGAATCTCCCCGATTTCGGAAACGGGGCGCCTCGGCAGGAAAAGGACGTTCTTCAGCCGTCGCTCCCGCGCGATCTTCTGCAGACGATCGACCTCGATCCCTCCCCCGACAAAGATGAACTGGATCTCTGGAATCCTGCCGCCGATCCTCCCTGCCGCATCCAGAACCGCTTCGAGCGCCTGGGCTTTTCCCATCGTCCCGGCGAAAAGAACATTGAACCTGCCGGAAAATCCCAGTTCCTTCGCCAACGACTCGTTCTTCGAAGTCTTCGGGATTTGGCCCTCATCGCACCAGTTGTAGATCACCTCGATCTTCTCCTCGGGGACCGACCTTTGAACCAGCGCGTCCTTGAACCCGGGTGACAGCACGACGATCTTCGATGCGGCGCGGTAAACCATACGGCACCATCGGTCAACAAGACCGGTAAGAAACCCGTTGTTCACCATTCCTGTCGCGCTGAGTGTGTCCGGCCAAAGATCCTGAATATCGTAAACGAAAGGAATCCGTCGCACTCCGTGGATCATGATGGCGGGCAATGCCACCGTTGCAGGTGGATGATAAACGTACATGACATCCGCCGGTTTCACCGCAGCCGCGCCGATGGTAGCCGCGGAGAGGGCAAACGTGGCGTAATTCGCGATCCTTCGGATAGCGGAAGTATCGTGGCTGGGGTAAAGCGGTACGCGTACTACCGGGATCCCCTCCATGACCTCGCGCAGGAACGGCCGAATCCGGTACCCTGGAAAAACTTTCCCGCCGGGGTAGTTCGGGAACCCCGTGAGGATCTGGACCTCGTGACCCCTCTCCCGAAGAGCCTTGGCGAAGGCCAGCCCCTTAAACATCGGTTCCGGGTCAAACCACTGGGTAAGGAACAGAATGCGCATTTACACCGGCTTACGCCAAACGACCCGGTTCACGTAATCCGTATAACCGAGGATGATCCGCAGCAC
>Ga0214473_10008812_pt1 | contig 11930 bp, 15 predicted proteins | sample RVTome_7_FD_203509 | JGI IMG/M metagenome (GOLD analysis project Ga0214473, IMG submission 203509) | Soil microbial communities from uranium-contaminated site in the Upper Colorado River Basin, Wyoming, United States - RVT98D197 | ecosystem: Environmental > Terrestrial > Soil > Contaminated >...
TGCAGGAACCACTCATACTGCAACTGACAACTCTTAACCGCGTGGCCGTTGCTGCGCTTGTGATTGTGCTGGTCAAGCTACAGCCAGATACCAAACTGTCATTCGAGAGGTCAACGTACAGCCCCGTTCCTGGATTGTAGTCATCGCAGTTGATGATGGAACAGTTCACCGACTCCAGGCCAGTGAAGCCGCTGATGCGATAACTACGTCCCGTGGCGTTGAGCGAGTGGCAGTCAATGAAGCGAGCGCGGGTAACTGCCGCCGTCCCAGTGTGGGCATGGACGGAGAAATTGGCGGCTCCCGCCGAGCCATCCACAGTGCAGCCACGGACGGTAACGTCTGTAGCCCCGTCTATAATCTCGATGCCCATATCGTCTACGTCTTTGACGTAGCAGCCCACAACATTGACGGCGTTAGCAGTCGCGGAGACGACAATCCCATCTTGGCCGTTGATGTCGTGCACCCAGACGTTCTCTACAAGAACATGACTGCCCCACACGGTAATTCCACGACAGGATGTGGTGACATTGGCCTTGTTACCGTCTATTTGCAGGTTCTTGATTGCCCAGTCAGTAGTCGTGCCCGCAGTGGCGTCCTCAAAGAAGGCGTCAATCGCATCACCCGCGTTGGGCATCGTGATTTTGGTACTGTCACCCTGACCTTCAATCGTGACGCCTGAAACGGGCGTTATCTGAGCAACAATCGTGGCCGCCCCCTCGCTCAGCAACACCCTGCCGCCACTCATCGCTTGCCTCCGAAGATGCGCTCATAATGCTCAGCGCTAATCACCCACATATTCCCTTTGCCCGAATCCTCAATCGCTTGATTGATTTCCTCGTCATCTGCTGTCCCGTCACAGAGAAGATACAATCGGCTCTTGGCCTTCTCACGCCGCAAATCGGCTCCGTCCTTGTCTAAAATGACTCTTATCTCTTTCATGGCAGTGCCGTTATCGCGGCCTGAATATCCACATCGTCGGCTGTCCCATCGCACACGTAGTCACAGGTTGCTATGCTCGCCGCCGAAGCGTCACTCATTGCCACTGTGAACGTGGCCGGGTACGACCCTGTCCTCCCAACCGACACGTCCTCCAGCGTGAAGTCCGTGTACCCCGACTTCGAGACCAGCAGGTCAACTATCTTGGGGCGGTCAAGGTAGAACTGGACGTACCCCAGAGAGTTCGTACTCAGGGGGTTGGTGAGTGCTGTAGCCCCTGTGGCGTCGGCATAGATGGTCTCCGTGATCGCCGTGGTGGTATCCACCTGATAGACATAGATGGACGCCGACGCGATGGGGCGACCGTCAGTGTCCAGGATGTAGTCATGGTGCTCAGCCCGGCGAGTGGCCATCAAAACCGCCGGAGCACGCTCGCCGCTTCGGTCTGCTCGCGCTTGACGTTTAGCCGGTTGACCAATGGGTTCAACCCCTCCAGGGCCAGCCTCTCCAGCCACAATTGCTCGTGATGGGCGGCCTCTTGTTCCATGAGTTGACGCCCCGGCCCCGACTCGCGCTTGGCGAGCCACCGGAGCGCGTCCGCCAAAACCCCTTCAGCAAGGGTGAACTTGGAGATGTTGATGGCCGTGGCCTCGGCGATTGTCACCATTGCTCCCGACGAGCCCTCACGAGAGCGCTGGAGTATCCAATCGTTCAGTCGGTCTGGCGGGATGAGCCAGTGGATTTCGTAGGCCACAGAGGCGGCGGTGGCTCCTAGGGCCGGAGAGAGGGTCAGCGTACCCGCGTCTCGGTCATACTGTGTGACGCGGGAAACCTTCGGCGCGGCCACGGAAGGAACGTAGGCCCACGCCCCTATGAAGTCGTTGTTGGAGTAGACCGCACTTTCAAGGGTCACGCCGTCAGTCGTGCCGGTGTCCTCAATGAGTGAGACCGACCCACCCCCAGAGCCGGTGCCCGTGATGTTGTCGCGGTAGGCGTAGAGCCTCCGCAGGACTTCTACGCGAACTTGCTGTAGATTGGCGGTCGCCCACGCCATCTTACTGACTCCCCTCTGCGACGAGAGTGGGCCGGCGGTATCCGACCAGCTCGGCCAGGCCGCGCTTCCAGTTCTCGTAGTGCTGCTGCCACTGTTCGGTGAGTTCCGCCCGCCTCTCCGGGTCGAGGCGCTGGTCGTGTGACCACCCCTGCTTCAGGTAGTACAGAGCCCCCTCCATGAGGATGTCGAGGTCATAGATAGCATTGGTTGTGGTGTCATCATCGGCTTGGGCGATAGCGGCGTAAGCCTCATTCGACCCGAACTCCAGCGCCCAGTTAATCGCCTCGTTGAGGCGGTCGGGATGAAGAACGGGGTGAAGTTCATACGTCGCAGCCGTCCCCGTACCCACCGCCACCGTAAAGGCAGGGTCAACGGTCAGCGTCCCCGTAGACGGGGCGTACTGCGAGACCATCCTCGCCTCGCCCTCCGGGGCGGCGGAGGCGGTCGTGGTGTCGCAGTAGAGCCAGTACCCGACATACTGGTTGGCCCCCGCGACAGTAGAGACCAACTTCGTGTCCACCATCGTTGTAGTGGAGCCAGCAGCCGTGGCCGTCCCCGTCAGGAACGTGTCGCTCCCGTAGAGCTTGGCCGCGATGGCCTGCCTGATTGCGATTCGTGTGCTTGTTGGCATTACTTCACCTTCTTAGCCTTCCCGCCCTTCTTCTTGGTTTCGATTACCTTGTTGCCCTTGAACGCGAGCCGGACACCGTTCTTCCACCTGTATCGCGTTCCCTTCGGGAGCGGCATTACTTCCCCCTTCTTTGGCCCTTCTTCTTGCCCTTCGGCATCCCCTTCATCATCTGGCCGTTCATCTTGTGAGGGCCTTTCTTGTGCTTACCGTGTTCCATCACTTCTCCTACTCGTACCAAAGATGCGCCCAGGCCAGCGCGAGCCGGTTTGTAGTGCTGGCATACGCCCCGAAAGAACAGGGCCAGAGTGCGGCCTGGTTGTCCATCGTGCCCTGTGAAGTTCCGTCAATGAACCACTCGATAGCGTCCGTGGTGCCCACTTTGACCACAATCTTGAACTGGTGATAATTCGCGTCGTCTGCCGCGCCCGCATCAGAATCAGCCCCACTCCGGATGGTGAAGTTGGTAGCATCTGTGTGTATCCATGCCATCGCGTCAGCAGCCGTTCCTGATGTCCCGCCCGCTTCAGTGAGGCCAAAGCCAGTCCGTGTCTCGTTGGCGGAATGTGTAGTGAACGCGGCGTAGACTTCCAGGGCCAATCGCGTGGGATAGTGACCGAGTATCTGCCCAGCCATCAACCCATGCGAGTAGTCCCCGAAGATGGTTGGCGATTGCAAGAGATCGGTGTCAGCCCCGAATACAGTGGCAGTGGGCGTTCCCACCGTGGCAGAGGAGAGAAAGTCCCCACCTGTTGCGCTGGACAAACTCAGGGTTGTGGCCGTCCAGCCAAATGAGTCTAGACCTGAAAGGTTGGTCGCCCCAGACGCCGTTAGAGGATCAGCGTGATTGACTACATACCAGAAATCAGTCCCCGCCTCTGATTGCCATCGATGGGCTGGCACATGGTGTCTGAGATTGTGCGCTACGCGGACGAGCCCATGTCCTTTAGGAACGGACAGTTCCGTCGCCATCGTCCTTCCTCCTTTTTACTTGTGAGCACCCCTCTTGTGAGCGCCTACGTTCTTGAGGCCATTCTTGCCACAGATGTCACACGCCCCCAGCAGCGCGTCAGGCTGAGCCTCGCTTGGCGATGGCGATCGACTACCGCGAGCTATCGCCAGCGTCGCATCCAGTTGCCCGTCCGCTCGTGCCTGTTGCTCGGCCTCTTTCTGATCTTCGAGGTACTCCGTGTACGCCTCCCACTCCTGGTGATGGCGGTGCTGACCGTGCATCCTCTTGGCATGAGCGCTCGCCAATCCGCCAGCAGGACAGACCTTCCCCTCCAGGCCAATCTCCGCTAAGACGCCTGTGGCACGCTCGGCGCTCTCGGTGTGCAGAAAGCACTTCACGCTTCCCCGCTTGTATTCCGGCGCTTCACTGGCCTTGTCGGTGAACATATAGCGCCCATCGTCCAGCACCTTCGAGAGCGCCGCCCTCACCATGTACTCCGGTATAGGGATCGGCTCCCCGTCCAGTACCGAGTAGATGGTGACAAGGTTGCGGCGGGTCCGAATGTGCTGGAACACAACCTCGCCCTCAAGGCTGTTCCCCAACTCCGCTACCTGGGAGCGGAGGTCTCGGACCTTACGCTCGCGTTCTGCGACTTCTTGCATCTCGCTTCTCCTTGAATTGGCGCTCTGCCGCTTCGCGGGGATAATCGACGCGCTGTACCGATACCCCCGGCCCGAACTGACTCCGGTTTCTCCTGACCTCTAGCAGAATCTCCTCCTGCCTGAGAATGTCAGCGATCAGCGTGCTCTCAGCCCTCTTCTCCTCGCCGCGTCTGTACCACTTGTCGCTGTGCCGGTCGCGTTCCGCTAGTTCCTGGAGTTGGGCGACTGTGTTCTCCCCGAAGGACGGGTAGATGACGGGTGTGGAGTGAGGGAAATCGGAGGCCGGCCCGAAGTCCGTCTCGTATTTGGCCTTCCGATCTCCCCGAACCACAAACACCTTCTGAAGCCAGCGCATCTCCTGGCCGCCGTTGGGTGAGACGGTGCGGAGTTCAGCCCCTTCCCGGAGGCCCCAGCAGGGTTCACCGGGATACACGCGGTCGGTTACGACGTGGATGGCGGCAACTCCTTCCCGCACCCCGCACACTTGGCGGCAGAGGTCACGTCTCCGCAGTTCGGGCAGGCGCGGTATTCAATCCGCGTGGTCTTCCCAGCCATTACACCGCCGCCAACCGCGACTCCAGTTGTTCAACGCGGGCGAGAAGGGCCTTGATTGCTAGAACGGTGTGCCCGAAGGTGTTGACCGGATTCAGGATGCGGCCCTTGTAGTGGGTCGCCCACGGCGCGTCGTCGGCCATAATGCCGGTGTAGACGGTCTCGTGATCGCCTGTGGAGATGACGCGCTCCGCACTCTCTTCACGGGTCTTGTACTTGAAGTCGTAGACCGGCGTAGCCGCCAGTTGGGCGAGAACCTCAGCCTCATCGGTCCTCTGGCCCAGCAGCTTCTTGAACTCCCGGAGGCAGGCCGCCGCCGCCCAGTCACACTCAGCCGCAGCGCCACCGGAGGTAAGCTGTTCACCGTCAGCCCCGACGCCATCCGCCCCTGCGGTAATAGTTGAGTTGAACTTCACATCGAGTGCGAAGTCGGCGATGCCGTCAACGTTGAGAGTCCCTGAGACGACCTGGAGGCCGCCGGTCAGCGCTGTCGCCACGGCGATAGCGAAGTCGTTGCCGTCGAAGTCGAATATCTCCGTCCCGTTGTAGACGGCGACGATGCGGTTGTTGATCTGGTCGAACCACCAACCCTTATGGCTGGGCCTTGCTGCCGTCATCTTCGGCATTTTCTACCTCCTTGCCGCTTTGGGCGGCACCTGAAAGGAAACACATGGTGGGGCCTGATTCCGGCTCAGGCCCCGAAGCCTTCTATTCAGTTGTTAGACCGTCCAGTCGCGGTTGGCCTCGACCAGAATGTAGTCGATGTCGAGGGTCTCAATCGCGGCACCCTTGGCACCCACGCCAATCATGAACTTGAGGTTGACGGAAGTTGAGACTGCACCCTCAACGGTCTGCTCCAGCACTCCGTTGACGAACCAGCGGGCGGTGCCGTTGGGGTCAACCTCCAGCCGGATCACGTCCCACGCCGCCGCGACATTATCCACGCCGAGTTCCGTTGTGGTGGAAAGGGTCGGGCCGGTGGTTGTGCCACCGTTGTAAACCCCATGCCACATCTCATCCTCCGTGAGTTCCGCGTCGAGGTAGAACCCGACCAGATCAGAGGCCACCAGACTGAGCGTTGTGCCAGCCGATGCCGTAATCAGGTCGGTCTGAATGTCGGGCACCGACGACGCGATCTCGATGTCGGTGAAGCCCATGAAAACGGCCTTCGTGTCCAGATTCTCAACCTGGACTCTGGCCTCAGCCACGAGTTGCCCCATGAGGGCCACATCGAAGCAGACGTTGGTCTCAAGGGCGATGCTGTGAACGTCCTCGTTGGTTGTGTTGCCCCTGACTACGCCGCTGAGTTCGCCCGTCACCTGCGGAAAGCCGGAATCAACCTCCGCCATCCCCTGCCCCACGACCCTGAAGGGGCCAAGGATACGGGGGACTGCCGTGAGGGCAATAGGGTCTTCGATCCCAACGAAGTCCTCGAAGATGCGGACCTTCCCTGGTCCTGACTGTGCCATTGCTTCGTCCTTTCTCTATTCTTCGCCCACGCGTAAAGTGCCGACGCAGGCTATGGTTAGCTTGTCGGTGCCGTTGCGTCCGAAAGGTGCCGGTACGCCCAAACCTGAGTTGTGCCGCTCTTGCGCTCCGCAAAGGCGATCTCGTTGGTGAGAGAGATCACGTCCGCCCCACCACCGAAGTAGATGTCGCGGTCGGTCTCGCTCTTGACCTCCATGCCGACACAGGCGATGACGCCCTCGCGGGAGTGGGTCGCCCCGTTAGCATTCGGCGTGGCGTCCACCGTAATGTTGCCGTCCTCGAAGACGTTGGAGCCTGCCACGGTGCCCGCAAAACCCTGTCGGAACACCTCTGCCGTCATCCCCTCTGGCACCGTGTAAGTGCCGACGCCCGCCAGAACCTCGTCCTGAATGTCCTTGATCTGCCGCCCGTGAAGAACGGTGAAGACCTCGGCCATGCTCGGCTCAGTCACGTTGGATGTGACGTTCGTCTTCGCCGAAGAAATATAACCGAAGGACATGGGATTGCCCGTCCCCGGCGAGTTGGTTGTGGCGAAGGTTGAGAACAGGGCGAGGTAGTCCTCGTCATCCCCACGGCTCATCGCGTTGCCCGCGAGAGCCCCCATCTTGCCCTCCACCACGCTGGCGATCTTCCGGTACGTCCGGTCCGTGACCTTGATGAGAATCTGGTTCATCGTCGGCTCGATGGACTGGAGCGTCCCCGAAAGCTGTTGGAAATTGCGGTTGTCGGTCGTCTCAGTGATGTCCTGCCGCGAAAGCTGGTTCAGAGCGAACTCTGTCCAGTTCAAGCCGGTGTTTGGAGTCTGCTTCTTCACGTCGCAGGTGCGCCGCCAAGAGCCATCAAACTCTTTGACAATGCGGCAATCGGCGACGATTGAAGGCAGTGCTCCACTGAGAGACCCGGTGCTCGTCTCTCCTGTTGCCATGACTTATCTCCTATCCGCCCGCTCTTTCGCGGGCGCGAATCTCCATAAGTGTTGTGACGGGAGTCTTGGGATCAAGCTTCAACTCCGCGTCGGACTTGCCACTCGTGCCCTTCGGGGCCATGTCTGGGTTGTTGTTCGGGTTGGCCCGTTCGCGGGCAGCGATGTCGTTGAGCGCGGCCTTGCGTCCCTTCTCAATCCCTTCCTTCTCCCACTTGTCGCGCTCTTTCTCAATCCCCATCTTGACCCGTGCGTTGATGAGGTCGGCCCAAGTAGCGCCCCGGCGCTGGCGGACATCATCGAGTTCGTCCTGCCGCCGCATATCGAGACCTTCCTTGAAAGCGGCCATCGCAGAGCCGAACGTCTGCGCCGCCCCTATCTGCTGGTAGTGCTGCTGGTACTCTGGCTCGAAGGGCTTGGCCAGAGACTCCAGCCGCCCAATGAGCCGTTCGGGGACTTCGTAGTTGCCACCGTCAATCTGTTCGGTGATTCGGCCTACTACGCCAGCGATGGTCTTGAACGTCTCCGTAGCCTCCCAGCTGCGAGTCTCCTGCTGCTGGCGCTGTTCGTACTCGGCAGCCAGTTGCTCCTCACGTCGGCGCACCTGGCGCTCTATGAGGGGCTTGACCTCTGGGTGCTCCAGCACTTCGTAGGGGTCACGCACGGACGCGAAGGGGGATTCCGGCTCAGGGGGGGCCGACTCTTCGGCTGCGGGCAGGGGCTCGGCGGCTTCTTCCGAAGTGGCCTGAGCCTCCACTACCTCAGTGGGAGAGGGGAGTTCCTGAGTGGGAATTTCTGTGTCGCTTGGCATATAGTTTTGACACCTCCATGAAAAAGACCCCCTTGTCGTTTAGGGACACGGGGGTCACGGGAGCCGCTTATTCTTTTGGCTGAATTATACCACTGAGAGGGCCAATACCTTCCCTTCACTCACCCTGACGATGCTCTTGCAGCCCCGGCAGGTGAACTCAGCGCTACCTTCCACTCGCTCTGCGAGCTTCTTGTCACACCTGGGGCAGCGCACCGGAGCTACAACCACTAGCGGTATCCCAACACCTGCCGGGGAACTCCAGTTGGCAGCGGCGCTCGTGCCCGCGCCAAGAGTTGTTCCTCCGTCATCCCCATCGGCTCGCCCCTCGGCCCGACCGCGCTTCCATACGCTGACACGTAGTTCTGCCACGCTATCGGGTCGCTGTTGTAGGCGTCCAGGAGTTCCTGTGAGACATACGACGGGTTGGGGAGAAGTTGGTTGTATGGGGTGAACATCGGCGTGGCGCTCGGCCCATAGTTCCCCGTGTCGGGGCCGATGTCAGGCAATCGGTCTCGCACGAGTTCCCCTATCGGTCCGAAGCTCTTGAACTGCTCAGGGGAGACGTTCTGGACGTTACCGTAGTCGAACCCCGAAGCCTCAAACGCTTTCGTGGAGAACGGCCTGAGCGTTCCTGATGTGGGGTCGCGGTAGTAGACGCCGTGCGTCCCTGCTTGCTGGATCAGGGTGGGTTTGTAGCCCATCGCGGAGAACTGCTCTGGGCTAGACCCTCGCATGACGTACCCACCTGAGTAGCCTTTGCTCGGCCCGTAGTTGTGGTACAGAGGGATATTCTTGAACCCGAACGGGCGGTACAGGTCTTCGATGGACCCCAGGGTTGACTGCGCGGTGGGGAGCGCGGGGAGAGTAGCGCCTGTTGCCGCGCCGCCCATGAGGGGGATAATCTCTGTCGTGCCCTGCGCCTTGTCGGTGACGGCGACCTCCGTGCCCGGCTCAATGATGGTGTTGGGGCCTTCGCCTATCAACGTCGCCACCTTGGTTGTGCCCATCTGGGGTTGCCCGCCCATCTGAGTAGGCATCTGTGGCGGCATCATCCCCTGCGGGGGCATCTGGCCCATCATCGGCAACGTCCCACCTCCAGCCATGCCGTAGCCACCCGCGACGGGGACTTGGCCCGGAACTTGGGTGATAGCCTGGTTAATCTGTGGCAGTGAGGCGTTGGGGCCTACGGTCGGGATGGGCTGGTTGATGTAGTTCTGTAGTTCGTTTCGGGCCGCTACGACCGGGGTGACGCCGCGTTGGCCTTGAGCGGAGAACGCGCCGGCCAACGCAAAGGGGTCATTCTTGTAGGCGAACTTCATCTCCTTCGCCGACTGCTGGTTGCCCATCGCCTCACGGATGAGGTCGTTCAAGTCGCGGAGGCGGTTCATGCGCTCCTGTGTAGTGCGGCTAAGAGCCTCCTGCTCAGCCTGAAACTTCTGGTTGGCGGCGGCCTGCTCACGCTCGAACGCCATCTGTTCTTGGGCAGCCTGGCGAGTAGAAGCATAAGAAACAGGGCCGGGGCCCTCGCGGGGCTCTGGCGCGTAAGGGCCAAGTTTGTAGAGTTGAGCAGCGTGGTCCATCGCCTCCGAGGATGTCCACCGTTGGTCGGCAGGGAGATTCGCGTTCTCGGCGATAAGCGCCTTTGCGTAAGCAACGGCGGGGTGGTTCGCGTCCACGCCATAGGGGTCGTAGAACGGGGCCCAGGGGTCAACAACTGTTCGCCCCGTGTTGTATGCCGCTTGTGTATCGCCATCTGGAAGTGCCATCGTCGTCTCCTTAGCGAGCCGCTAGAATCTCCTCTGGAATCGCGCCCGCCGCTGCGGCCTCGAATGTTGGTTGGAACACGAACAGGTATAGGCTTGGATTCTCCATCAAGAACAACGGGCGCTCAGGATTTAGCGGCGATTCCTTCTCGCCCGCACCCCGCTTCCGGCGACCGGAGATTATGCCCGTGCCCCCCTCCTTGGCAAAGCCGTAAGAGTATCTCCGCTTGGTACCTGAGATGTAGTATTTCTGGACGAATTCGCGGAGCTTGGGCGGCATGGACGCCAAGCGATCCATCCAGAACGAGTCATCGGGTACATCCGGTTCGCCCGTCTGAGCGGCGACCTGGCGCCGCTCACGGTCTACGGTGCGCTTGAGGGCGTCCAATTCGATACCCTCTTCCTTCGTCAGTCCTCGGTACTTCGGCATATCGTAGTAGGCCCGCTTCATCCTCTTGATTTCCCGAAGCTGTGGCTCAATCTCTTTCAACTCAGGAGACTGTGATGTGAGGTGCTTCTCAATGGCCTTGCGTACATCCTTCGGGATGTTCTGGAACGCTTCTTCCTGGTCGTCGTAGAACTGCGACCAGTCTACTTCACCCGTCAGGGGGTCGGCGTACTGCGGGTCGTAGGAATCAATGTCCCGCCATGCCTTAACCGTTTTCCCCTCCGGCGTCTTGGGGGCATTGGCGTCATCGCCCAGGAAGGCGAAGCCGAAGGCTCCACCCATCTCCTGCGACACGTCCTCCCATCGCCTTAGAATCTCAGGCGCTACCGATAGATTTCCTTCTTGGAACTGACGGGCCAAATCGGGGAGGCGCTTCTCCTGTTCGAGTTGAGTTCGATAGGTCTCCAAATCTTGTGAACGTACTGCGCCCCTTGACCCAAACTCCAAGCCTCTGAGGCGCATCTCATCAAGGATGGGACGGAGATTATCGTTTTGCTCGGCCATCCCGTAATCAGTCTCCGGGTTGAATGGTCGCCCCGTCTCTTGCTCGAACCGCCGGGCCAGGAGTTCCCGCAGGGGCTCCGCGCTCACGTTCATACCCCCGGCCTGAATCCCAGAACCGACCTCTCCTATTCGCCCCCGTTCGTCAAGAAAGCCCGTGACCGGAATAGGTGCAGCAAACTCAGCCCCGTATTCGGCGATGCCCTGTGGCGTTCCCTTGACGGGCTTGCCCCCGAACGTCCGCACCGTCGCCCCCTCACCTTGAAGGAGAGGGGAGAGTTGCGTCGCCAGTTGCGCGGGCTGCGAAAGGCGAGACTTTGTGCCGAACACGGGGTCAAGAAGCCACCGGATCGGTGTGTCCGCCTGCCCCAGTAAGTCCAGATAGAGTTCCTGCCCCGTTGTGCCGGTGAACGGCAGCGTGGGCCGGAGGAACTGGACGTTGTAGGAGAACGGCAAGCCCAGCATATTCTTGCGCTTGTCCACGGGGCTGTAGCGGTCTACGGGTAGTGGCTCACCCTTACTGAGGAAGTGAACCATGTTGGCGAAGATGGCCGTACTCAGTAGAATCCCCCCGTAGAACTTGACGCCCTGCATCCGCCGGGGGCCAATGAGAGGGCGCAGGAAGTTCTTAGTCCAGCCCTCTTGCTCTGGGCCGGAGAAGAGGATAGTGCGAACGAGGTCACGGTTGCCAGGGTTGCCGACTATGGACTGCCAAGCAGGGATAGACGAGAACTGTTCGTTTGTCTCCCGCGCAGCGATGGCCGCCGCCTCACCCATTGACATCCCCTGATCCATGTAAACCTGGGCCTTGATGCGGCCCGCCGACAATACGTACTCTCGGTGAGCCCTGAGATAGTTCCCTGACGTGACGTAATCCAGCACCGACTTGGCAATGCGGGTCGGGCGGTTCTCTCCCAGTTTGCGGGTAAAGATGAACCCCTCATCAGCCAGGAGGTCGCGGGTTGACCGCTCCAGAATATCGAGCCCGCCATCTACCTGTATCCCATTCTCCAGGAGAGAGCGGGTCATGGGGTCTTTGAGTTCCCATCGGAGAAGGTCATCGTGAACCTTCGGCACGAAACCGCGCACCAGTGCTTTAGCGGCAGCGGGGACGGCCTGCGGCTTGAAATGCCCCAGACCACGCCCGCCAAGGAGGCGCATCGTGTAGTCGATGTGCTGGAACAACCCTCCTGCTGTCTTGGTTAGCTTCAGT
>Ga0214473_10008813_pt1 | contig 11930 bp, 7 predicted proteins | sample RVTome_7_FD_203509 | JGI IMG/M metagenome (GOLD analysis project Ga0214473, IMG submission 203509) | Soil microbial communities from uranium-contaminated site in the Upper Colorado River Basin, Wyoming, United States - RVT98D197 | ecosystem: Environmental > Terrestrial > Soil > Contaminated >...
GTAGGCATAGCCTTTACGCCTATCGGCCTTGATCTCGAAGAGAACGCAGGCCTTGAATTGCTCTTCACCCTGAGAGGGGTAAGGCAGCCCCCGTCCGACGTCGTTGTCGTCGCCATCGATAGGGAGTCTGCCGAGGGCCTCAGCCTTCCTGACGAGCCGAGAAAATGGCCGCGCTCCCATCATGCCCACCTTATCGAAAATTTAGTCAAACTGGGTGCGAAGGTCATTGCCTTCGACCTCCATTTCGACGAAGCAAAATCCACCCAGGAGGATGATCTGTTTTCAGAGGCAATTCGTAAAGCGGGCAACATCGTCCTCTGCGAATATCTCAAAAGGGAAAAAGTCCCTTTGACCGGCACAGAAAGATCACAAACGGGCGTCCTTGAGATTGAGAAGGTGGTGCCGCCGATTCCACCTCTTGAAAAAGCCGCCGTTGCTTTAGCCCCCTTTCCACTGCCCAAAGTGCCCGTAAAGGTGAGCCAGTACTGGACCTTCAAAACAGAAGCGGGAGATATGCCCACTTTACCCGTCGTCGTATTCCAAATCTTCGCAATGGAGGCCTATGACGAGTTTATCCATTTGCTGGAAAAGGCAAGTTCCTCTCTCATCGGGACCCTGCCATACGGCAGGGATGCGGTCATCAAATCCAGAAGTATCGAAAATCTCATTCACGAGATCAGAAATATCTACGAAGAGGACCCGTTGATCGCGAAAAAAATGTTAAAGGTATTGGAGACCCCTGGGTCGTTGACTTCTGACTTCAAGAAAATTCAAATTCTCAAATCCCTGATAAGGATGTATCAGAGCCCTCATAGCTTATACCTGAACTTTTACGGTCCCCCAGGCACGATTACGACTATTCCCTATCTCCAGGTGCTGCAGTTTCAAGAAACGCCGCCCACCCAAAAGAAGGAGCTCGATCTTCATGGAAAGGCCGTATTCGTAGGACTTTCGGAGCGCTCGCGGCCCGAGCAGAAAGATGGCTTTAATACCGTTTTTTCCCAATCAAGCGGATTGGACCTGAGCGGAGTGGAAATTGCTGCAACCGCATTTGCCAATCTCTTGGAAGACAAACCCATCCAACCCCTTCCCATTTGGATCCATTTTGCCATCCTCCTTCTCTGGGGAACGGTGATCGGCATTCTCTGCTCCCTTTTCCCTAGCTTTCTCGCGGCAGTGTGCGTCATCGGCCTGGGCTTCATTTACTTCCTCGTTGCGGGATTTCAATTTAAGGCGACCGGAAGCTGGTACCCTCTTGTGTTCCCTTTATTCGTCCAATCCCCGCTCGCGTTTTTCGGTGCAGTGGTGTGGAAGTCAATGGAAGTCAATAGGGAACGCCGCAATATTCGAAGCGCCCTCGGATACTATCTACCCGATAGGGCAATCAAAGAGCTTGTAAAAAATACGGGTGATTTCAAGGCACGAAGACAACTTGTCTATGGAATCTGTCTATACACCGATGCAGAACGATATACCTCCTTATCGGAGAAAATGGGTCCCCAGGAGCTTAGCGACTTCATGAACCAATACTATGAGGCCCTTTCTAAACCGATCAAGGAACACCGCGGGATCGTATCGGATATCATTGGGGATTCCATGATGGCCATATGGGCCACCGAAAAACCCGATTTGGCCTCAAGGAACGAAGCCTGCCAGGCAGCCCTCGATATTGCCGGAGCAGTGGACCGATTCAATCAATCTTCGGGGAAATTGATACTCCCTACACGCATCGGTCTCCATTCTGGACACTTATTGCTGGGCAACGTTGGGGCCATCGATCATTACGAGTATCACCCTATCGGAGATATCGTCAATACGGCGACGAGAATCGAGAGCTTGAACAAATACCTGGGCACACGAATCCTCGTATCGTCGGAGGTGATCGATAACCTTGATGGTTTTTTTGTCAGAGAACTCGGGACGTTCGTGCTGGTTGGGAAGACGAGGCCTGTTTCCATTCATGAGTTGATCTGCCGGAAAGAGGAATCGAATGAGCAGCAGAGATGCCAATGCACAATGTTCGCAACCGTGCTCGACGCCTTCAGAAAACGTTCCTGGGAAAAGGCCATCGAGAAATCTCATGAGTCCATCAGATGTTTTGGAGAAGATGGGCCTTGCGTTTTCTATTTGAAGTTGTCCGAACGATACAAGAAGAACCCTCCCGAAAGACTATGGGACGGCGTAGTCCACACGACAGAAAAATGATGGAGGTCGCCGATGCTGATCCCCCTGGTGTTCTGCGCCATTTTCTTATTCGCCACTTTGAACCTCGGCGCAGCCTGCGCTGAAACCTGTGAGCGGTGGGTCGGCAAAGTCGTCTCGGTTCAAGGAGGTGTCCAGGCGCTCAAAGAAGGTGAAAGACAGTGGCGCCCGGTCAAGCTCAATGACTTCTTTTGCCCCGGTGACAGGGTTCAAATACTGAAACTGGGCCGTGCCGATATTCTCCTGAGTAACGAGTCCGTCCTCCGTCTCGACCAGAACACGACAGTGACCTTTCCTGAACCGGAAAAAGAGAAGTCTAAGTCCCTATGGGTGAATCTACTTCGAGGAGCGGCCTGTTTCTTCAGCCGCATCCCCCGAACCCTGAGGGTATTTACGCCATTTGTAAACGCAATTGTGGAAGGCACGGAATTTTATGCAAGGGTTGAAGACGACAATGCCTTTCTCTCGATATTTGACGGACGGGTGGTGGCTGCGAATCAAGCCGGGAGTATCACGCTCGCCAGCGGTCAATCGGCAGTCGCGCAGGCAGATCGGGCCCCTGTCTTCCAGGTCGTGGTCCGTCCTAGGGATGTAATCCGGTGGACCCTCTATTATCCGCCCATCCTTTATCTCCGTCCTGCAGACTTTCCATCGGGTCCTCTTCGGAAATCGATTGATGCCTATGGGGAGGGCAATCTTGAAAAGGCTCTCGAAGCCGTTACCGAAATGACAGAAGAGATCCAGGACCCGCACTTTCTCATCTACCGGGCTTCTTTGCTTCTTAGCGTGGGCAGGGGGGACGAAGCCAGATCCGATATCGAAAAGGCGCTCAGATTAACGCCGACTAACAGCCATGCCATAGCCCTTCAATCGGTCATCGCCGTGGTCCAGAACGAGAAAGATAAGGCCCTCGTCCTTGCCAGGAAGGCGGTTGAAACGGGACCACATTCTGCTTCCGCTCGAATTGCTCTTTCTTATGCGCTACAGGCCAATTTTAACCTTAAAGGGGCACTGGACAGCCTCAAGGATGCAGTGAAACTGGAACCCGAAAATGCTCTGGCCTGGGCAAGACTGGCCGAGCTCTGGCTCTCATTGGGGGAGCTTAACAGAGCCTTCGAAGACGCAGAAAAGGCTGCCACCTTGAGTCCCAATCTCTCGCGTACCCAAACGGTTCTCGGGTTTGCCTATCTCACACAAATTAAGACAAAACTCGCCATCCAAGCCTTTCAGAAGGCGATTGAGTTTGATCAGGCCGATCCTCTTCCCCGGCTGGGTCTTGGATTAGCGAGGATTCGTGAAGGGGACCTGGCAGACGGACGAGGAGAAATCGAGATCGCTGCAAGCCTCGATCCCGATAGCTCCCTGATCCGCAGCTATTTAGGCAAGGCTTATTATGAAGAGAAAAGGGACAGGCTTGCTTCAAATCAATTCGCCACGGCCAAGGAACTCGACCCATCCGATCCAACCCCCTTCTTCTATGATGCCATCCGGAAGCAGAGCACCAATCAGCCTGTAGAGGCCTTAAGGGACCTTCAGCAATCGATCGCGTTAAATGACAATCGGGCGATTTACCGGTCACGGCTGTTGTTGGACTCTGACTTGGCAGCACGAAGCGCAAGCCTTGGCCGAATATACAGTGATCTGGGTTTTCAGCAACTTGCCCTCGTGGAAGGATGGAAATCGGTCAACATTGATCCGGCAAACTATTCCGCCCACAGGTTTCTGGCAGACTCCTATACAGTTTTACCGCGCCATGAGATCGCAAGGGTCAGCGAGCTGCTCCAGTCCCAACTGCTTCAGCCCATCAACATCAATCCGGTCCAGCCTCATCTTGCCGAGAGTAAGCTCTTCATCTTGAACGGTGCTGGATTGGGACCGGCCGACCTTTCATTTAATGAATTCAATCCGCTGTTTGAACGGAACCGGTTTGCCCTGCAGGCGAGCGGCATCTGGGGAGAGGACAGTACATGGGGCGAGGAGGTGGTCCATTCCGGCGTGCAAGGAAGACTATCTTACAGCCTCGGCCAGTTCCACTTTGAGACAGAGGGGTTCAGAAAGAACAACGACCTGAAAGAGGATATCTACGATGTCTTCGGCCAGTTTAGCCTTTCTCATCATACAAGCGTCCTGGCTGAATTTAGATCAACGGATAACAAGAGAGGCGACCTCGGACTGAGGTTCTTTCCAAATGATTTTTTGCCTAATCTCCGTCAGGAGGACAAAGAGAAAGCCCTTCGTTTCGGTTTCCGTCATGCCTTTGCGCCAGGATCTGATCTCATAGGTCATTTTACCTACCAGCAAGCGGAATCTAAGCTGCATAACAAGCCTATCCCTATTCTTGAAGTGGATTTTGATTCAGATGCAGACAGCATCGGCGGGGAACTTCAATACCTTTTTCGTTCAGAACGATTCAACATGATCGGTGGGATAGGGCACTTCAACATAGACAGAAAAGATGTTAGTCAACGATTTTCTCCTCTTCCGCCCTCAGTCCCTCCGGATGTAGCCCAATGGGATATCGACCATACCAATCTCTATCTGTATTCCCATATTAACTATCCTAAAGATGTAACCTTTACGATTGGGGCGAGCGCTGACTTCTTGGAAGGAGGGATCATAGATCGTCACCAGTTCAATCCAAAATTGGGATTGACGTGGACTCCTTTTTCCACCACGACTGTTCGTGCAGCCGCATTAAGGACGTTGAAAAGGAGTCTCATAACAAATCAGACCCTTGAGCCGACTCAGGTTGCGGGCTTCAATCAGTTCTTTGATGACTTTGACGGCACAGAGTCATGGCGCTATGGTATCGCCATCGATCAGAAAGTCGCTCGCGATATACATGTCGGCGCCGAATATTCGAGAAGAAATTTGGAAGTGCCCTTTATTTTTAATCTGCCTCCTGCTCCTGCGGAAGTTAGAAAAGTAGATTGGAAAGAACGTCTCGGCCGGGCTTATGTATACTGGACGCCTCATCAATGGTTAGCACTCAGTGCGGAATATCAGTATGAAGAGCTTGAAAGAGATGAGGAGTTTACAGCCAATACTGCACAACGTGTTAAAACCCATCGGCTCCCTTTCGGACTCAATGTTTACCACCCAATTGGATTGAGTGCCAACCTGAAAGCAACCTACATGCACCAGAAAGGAGAGTTCCAGCCTCAGGGAGCTGAACGTGGCGTGAGTTTCCCGGGTCAAGATGATTTTTGGGTTGTGGATGCCTCCATCAGTTACCGGTTACCCAAACGATTGGGGGTCATCACCCTTGGTGTGAAAAACCTCTTCGACAGATCTTTCAGATTCCAGGACACAGACCCTGTAAATCCACAAATGAGACCGGACCGTCTGGTCTTTGGTAAATTCACGCTTGCCTTTTAGAAAGATTCGTATATGGAAAGGGGGTGATAAAATCTGAAGGTCGAGGGGGTGGGGGGACCTTCTTTCTTCAACGATCCTCGTCCTGGGTAAGAATTTAATCTATGAATTCAAAAGGAGGTAGGCTATGGGTGAAGAAGGAATAATGACGATTAAGATCAATGTAGGAACAGGCAATGTTGAAGTATTCGGGGATCGCAAGAAACTAAGCCCGATATCTTGGGAATCCGTTAATCTGAAAGGAATGAAAGAGATGCCTCCCACGGCAGTGTTTATCACCAAGACGAATTCCAACAAGATATCGAATAAGAAATCCAATAAGGATCGGAAATGTTACACCTATATTATCAATGGGATACCCTATCAATACTGAATATAGAATGGATCGGCAGTTTGCCGATTGGTCTGAACAAGAAGAGCCGGCCTCAACCGGCTTTTCTGTTTTTGGAGTCTGATGCTGGAGTATATGTGTGTTATTAAGGAGGCTCAGTTCAACCTGGTCCGGTAGATACAGGTGTTCTGAACCGGTGCAGGGATTTGAGCATCTGATACTACGGGGAACTACCTCTCCCTCTTCCCTTCGATGAACTCTTCCACCATCATCTTGGCTTGCGTATCGGGAAACTGGACGAGGGGGTGTTTCATCGCATAGGCGGAGATAGAGGTGAGAGGCCCTCCAATGCCCCGGTCCCGGGCAATCTGACAGCACCGGATAGCATCGACGGTCACGCCTCCGCTGTTCGGAGAGTCTTCCACCGAGAGCCTTAACTCCAGGTTCAAAGGGACCTCACCAAATCCCCTTCCTTCCATGCGGAGAAAACAGACCTTATTATCGTTCTGCCATGGGACATAATCGGAAGGCCCAATGTGAATATTCTCGGGGTCGAGAGGGACTCCCAGTTGGGATTGAATTGCCTCTGTTTTGGAGATCCGCTTGTTTCTCAAGCGGTCCCGGTTGAGCATGTTGAGGAAATCCGTATTCCCGCCGGTATTGATCTGATAGGTCCGTTCGAGCTGGACGCCGCGGTCCTCGAAGAGTTTTGCCAGGGCCCTGTGGATAATGGTGGCACCCATCTGGGACTTGACATCATCTCCGATGGCGGGAATATTTTTTTCTTCGAATCGCGTTGCCCATTTGGGATCGGAGACGATGAAACTGGGCATACAATTAATCAAGCTGACGCCGGTGTTCAGGCAGGCTTCGGCATAGAACCGAGTCGCCTGGTCAGAGCCCACGGGAAGATAGTTAAGAAGGACCTCAGCGCCGGATTCCCTGAGGACTTTTTCCACGTTGCTGGGTTTTTGATCGGCGACGATGAAGATGCGATCCTCCGGGTAATCCTTCATATGCTCGGAAATCCCATCCAGCACTTCGCCCATGGACACCGTCACCCCTGAATCGTTGAGGTGGGGAGAGATGATCTTGGTACAATTGGGCTTGGCAAAGACCGCCTCTTTCAGGGGTTTTCCCACCTTCCGTTTATCGATGTCGAAAGCAGCCGCCACCTGGATGTCCCATGGCTTGTAGCCCCCGATATCGAGATGCATCAACCCAAGGGGCTTTTCTCCTTGATTTTTCCGGCCGTTGTTTCTATAAAACTCAACTCCCTGAATGAGGGCGCTCGCACAGTTTCCGACACCCACGATGGCGATTCGTATCTGGTTTTTCTTCATAAGAATTAAGCCTTTCCCAGAATATCGGGATTCTTCCCGGATAAAAGGTACCACGAAAGGGCTAAATCGGTACAATGAAAGAAGTTATCGTATTTCATTTTAATTGTCAAGAAATTTGAGAGATTTTCGGAAGAATCCCCGAAATCTCTGATTACACGGATTATGAAACGATTACACGATTAGAAGGGCTGGAAATAAGGAAAGAATCCGTGTAATCTCTCTTTGAAATCTGTGTAATCAAGAGAGCGAAAAGATTTACAGAGCTCTCCTTCATTTTTCTTGACTAATCTCTTTTTATTTGTTACCCTCCGCAGCACGATGACGGCAAAGGCAAAATCAAACCTTCTCCGGAAACCCATTCGTCATTTAGATCTCAAAGAGGTACATACCCTTCTGGATCTTGTTCAGGCCTTCCAGTATACCTCTTTTCAAAGTCGGAACGTGTTTAAATGTTTTGAAGTGTTCAAAGGGATGCTTCGTGACCCGGCGTGTATCATCTTCCTCGGGTTGTCCGGTGCGATGATTCCCGGTGGGATGCGCAAGGTGATCCACGACATGATCGAGATGAAGCTGGTTGACGTGATCGTCTCCACCGGCGCCAATATGTTCCACGACATTTTCGAGAGTTGCGGGTATCGGCACTATGTAGGGTCCGAAGAAGGAGACGATGATGCCCTCCGGAGACATCGAATCGTTCGGGTCTATGATGCTTTGATGGATGATCAGGAAATTAACAACGTGATTCATCTCCTCTCAAAAGTTCCGAAAGAACTCAACGAAAGAGTCGTTTCCTCGAGGCGATATCTGGAGGTGTTGGGAAGCTGTCTAACGGACAAGAATTCTATCCTGAAGACTGCGTCTCAATGGGGCGTTCCCGTATTCGTCCCTGCCTTGAGCGACAGTTCTATCGGCATTGGCCTCACATTTCTCCACGCCAGGAAGAAGGTTTCTTCCGACGGACTGATTATTGATCAGATCCGGGATAGTTTTGAGATCGCCCAGTTGAAGCAGATGGCATCGGTGACGGGAGCCATCTATGTTGGAGGAGGGGTTCCAAAGAACTACATACAACAACTGGGACCCGTAAGCGAGCTTCTTTTCCGGAGGAAGAGTGGCCATCGCTATGCTTTTCAGGTCACTACCGATGATCCGAAATGGGGAGGACTCTCCGGGTGTACCTTCGAAGAAGCGAAGTCATGGGGAAAGATCGAGAAGGAGTCAAGCTATGCAGCCGTCTACATGGATGCAACGGTCGGCTTACCCCTATTGGTCGGAGCGGTCCTTCAGGCAGGGGATATCTGCCGAAAGAGGAAGAGACGCCGCTTCATATGGGAAGGCGACAGACTGAAATCGATCCAGTTCGTTTAGCCCCTCCTTACTCTTTGTACTGTAGAATGCGGACATTTAATTTAATGGTGATGTGCCCTCACAATTTATTGATTTTGTATGTCCTTTTTAGACTTCCGAGTAAAACTCAAAGAGGTAGCCGCTCTACAGTTTTTCCAATATTCCCCCGTCCGGTCTTTGAGTCTTGGATTTTTTCACACCTTCCCCGGAAACATAAAAATGGTCCAGGTTTTGGGTTAAGGTTACGGTTACGGCAACGAAGCCCGTTTCGTTTAGTGTCAACGGGTTACGTCAAGTTCTTAGAACCCCTGCCTGCCGGCAGGCAGGAACGACATAACCGAATCCTGTCCTGAGTCCCGCGAAGCGCGGGATCGAACCATATCCTTACCGTTGGACGAAACTTATTTTCTGGCTAATTTCTATCTGAATTCGAAGTCGGTTGAAAAAAGGCATGACAATAGTTATATTACTCCTGAAATTCAATTGATTTTATTTACAAAAGGAGCTTTTAGGATGAACGATTCAGATTTTAAGGTTCCGGATCAAAAAGAGCTTGAGAAGGAGCTGAACGAATATCTGGGGAAGAAATACGGGGATCGGATCCGGCTGGTCGTACCCATGCTCTTCCCCAAATCCCAAGCCGATGAGACTTCGAAGGAAGACAAGGACCTTGGTAAGGAAAAAGGCAAGATCCGTTTCGATTTCAAGCCTGAGGAGTTGGAGGCCTATCTAAACGACTACATTATCTGTCAAGACGGGGCGAAAGAGATCCTGGCCACAAAGGTCTGCACACACTTCAACTCGATCAAGTTCACGGAATCGACCAAGGGACGGAGCCGATACGAAGGTGTCGGCCATATCAAGAACAATATACTCATGATCGGTCCCACGGGGGTTGGGAAGACCTACCTGATCAAACTGATTGCAAAGAGGATTGGAGTCCCCTTCGTAAAGGGAGATGCCACAAAGTTCAGTGAAACGGGCTACGTAGGAGGAGACGTGGAAGATCTCGTCCGGGATCTCGTTTATGAAGCCAACGGTGATATTGAGCTGGCTCAATACGGGATCATCTACATCGACGAGATCGACAAGATCGCTTCTTCCGGTAACATCATCGGCCCGGATGTTTCCAGGACCGGTGTCCAAAGGACCCTCCTTAAACCGATGGAAGAGACAGAGGTGGACCTTAAGGTCCCCCATGATCCGATCTCCCAGATCGAAGCCATCGAGCAATACCGGAAGACCGGAAAGAGGGAGAGGCGGACGATCAACACAAAAAAGATTCTTTTCATCATGAGCGGTGCCTTCAATGGCCTCGAAGACATCGTCAAAAAGCGGTTAAACCGTGAGGGAATCGGCTTCGGGGCCGAGATCCGTTCGAAAGACGAACGAGCCGAATATCTCAAACAGGTGAAGGCGGAAGATCTGGTCAGTTATGGATTTGAATCGGAGTTTATCGGACGGCTCCCGGTGGCCGCTGTCTTTGAGAAACTCGGCATCGATGACCTTTATGCCATCCTGAAAAACCCCAACAATCCCATCATCCTCGGGAAGAAAAGGGATTTCAAGTCCTACGGCATCGATATTCAATTTGAAGAAGAGGCCCTTTACGAATTAGCGGTCAAGGCTTACGAGGAGCAGACCGGCGCGAGGGGACTGGTCAGCGCGGTGGAAAAAGCTCTCCTCAAGTTCGAAAAGAAACTCCCCTCCACCGGCATCAGGAAATTTCTTGTGACCCCGGCCGTGGTGGAAAACCCGGAGAAAGAGTTGGGATGCTTGCTTCAGAATCCAGATGATCCGGAGATGCTTGCCCGATTTGAAATGCTCCTTTCCCAGGAAGAGGAGACGGTGAAGGAATCGATTCAAAATCGAAAAGAAGAGTTTCAGAGGCGCTACGGGGTGCTTTTCACGGAGAGGAAGGTTGCGCTCATCGCCCATCGCGTAGTTGAGAAAGGATATGATATCAACACCGTTTACGAAGAGGTGGCCGAAGTTCAACAGAGGGCGGAAAAATTTTCAAAGGACTTTGAACGGAAGCTCGGGGTCTTCCTCCGATTGGAAGAAGATGCGATCGATCGGATCATAGAGATTGCCCTGAATGAAGAACTGGAAGAGCCGACGGTTTTTTCGCGGCTTTCAAAAGAGTATGAGTACGGATTGGGGTTGATTCGTGACAAGACGGGTCGTACCGAGTTCGTCATTACGAAGGAGGCGGTTGACGATCCGGAGGGTTATCTCAACCGAATGATCCGTGGAATCTACAGCGAAGAGTCAGACGAGAGATTCCAGAGGAAGAAATAATGACAACCAGAGATTATTACGAGATCTTGGGGGTGAAGAGAACTGCCAGTGACGATGAGATAAAACGATCCTATCGGAAGCTGGCGATGAAATATCATCCCGACAAAAACCCAAACAAGAAAGAAGCCGAGGAGCGGTTCAAGGAGATCAATGAGGCCTACGCCGTCTTGAGTGATCCGGAGAAGCGGAAGCAGTATAACACCTTCGGCAAGGAGAGATTTCATCAGCGATTCACGCAGGAGGACATTTTTCGAGGATTTGACGTTGACGAAATTTTCTCCAGCTTATTCAGAGGAAGAGGGCGACGGGAGTTCCGGTCCGGACGGGGGAGTGATTTCGGGGACTTTTTCACCGGTTTTCAGAATGCGGGACGGATGCCTCAAAAGGGAGAGGATGTCGTTTACGAACTGAGCATTTCCCTCGAGGACGCCGCTTTGGGTGCAGAGAAGAGGGTGGCCTACCAAAGAAATGGGAAGACTGAAGAGATCTCCGTGAAGATCCCCCCCGGGATCGTCTCCGGGAGAAAACTGAGGGTTGGCGGGAAAGGGATCGAAGGCAGGAATGGCGGTGCTCCGGGAGATCTCTACCTCCAGATTAGTGTCAGGGAACACCCTGTCTTCAAAAGAGAGGGAGATGATGTCATCGTTGAGAAAGAGATCGGTTTTCCGGAGGTTGTTTTGGGGACCACCATCGAGGTCCCAACCCTTGAAGGAATAAAGAAAGTGAAAGTCCCCGCGGGAACCCAGTGCAACACGAAGCTGCGTTTGAGAGGTCTCGGCATTCCCCATCTTGACGGAGGGGGGAAAGGGGATGAGTACGTAAAGGTGGTCGTCAGGGTTCCCAGAAGAGTGAGCGAAAAAGGGAAGGAATTGATCCAGCAACTCGCACAGGAAGACATCTAAGAAATCAGAACTTCGAAATCCTCTCCCTCTTAATACTACAGCGACATATATACCCCATCCCCCTCCTGCCCTCCCCCTTGAAAGGGGAGGGATTGGAAAAACTTCCATGAAAGTGAGAAAAACCCATAG
>Ga0214473_10008814_pt1 | contig 11929 bp, 10 predicted proteins | sample RVTome_7_FD_203509 | JGI IMG/M metagenome (GOLD analysis project Ga0214473, IMG submission 203509) | Soil microbial communities from uranium-contaminated site in the Upper Colorado River Basin, Wyoming, United States - RVT98D197 | ecosystem: Environmental > Terrestrial > Soil > Contaminated >...
GTTCCTCCCGTCACCAGGCGCATGGCCATCCAAGGCACGCCATTCTCAATCCCGGAGGCGTACAGGGGAATGATGTGGGGGTGCTCGAGCGCCGCCGTGCTCTTCGCTTCCCGGAGGAACCGGTCCGCGAAGGTCGGGTCGTCGAGAAACTGAGGGAGCAGGACCTTGAGGGCGACGAACCGGTCAAGCCCGGAATCGTGGGCTTTGTAGACGGACGCCATGCCTCCGTGGCCCAGCACTCCGCTGATCCGGTAGGGCCCGAAGCTCGCACCAGCCGCCAACTGCATCCGCTTCCTCCCGCCGCTCCGTCCGCAGACGGTAGCACTTTCCGGGCCTGGCCATCACCGAGTCCGTACCCGCTGCCCTCTTGTCATCGCCCGGGGAATCGTGATAAAGGGAAGCACGGTACGATTCCAGAACAGAAGGGGTTGACGGTCTCGGCGCTACAGGGGGTTAGCGCCGGTGACGGTCGAAGGAGGCCTTCCCTCCCATCGAGGCCTCTTGCCCCTGGGTGCCCCGAGCTCCCCCGGTTCCGAGGGACGACCATGTCGAAACACAAGTGGCACTTCACGTGCTCTCTCTCCGCCTTCCTGATTCTCCTCCCTGGGTCCAGCATGGGCCAGTTCTGGGAGAAGCTCACCAACCGCAAGATGACGATCCCGGTGAGCTACCCCCCGCAAATCGTGCTCAAGGGGGTGACGCGAGTCGCGGTCATGGATTTCAAGGGAGAATGCGGGGCCGAGGTCACCGAGCGACTCACGGACGTCGTCTCCAGGTCGCAGAAGTACGAGCTGGTAGACCGGTCGAACCTCGAGAACATCATGGGCGAGCAGGCTTTCCAGCAGTCGGAGAGCGTGAGCGCCGATTCCGTCGCCAAGCTGGGCAAGATGCTTGGCGCCGCCGCCCTCGTAACCGGCCGTGTCACACGCTGCGGTGTCAGGACAGGCCCGGTCGTGAGGAGGGGCGAACCGTTCAAGTCCCAGGGGCGGGTGCTGCAGAACTACACGATAACCACGACGGCGACCGTCAACGGCTCCTTCCAGCTGCTGGACGTCACCACCGGCAAGGTGCTCGCCCGGCGCCCTATTCAGGTCGACCACGGCGTCACCAACAGCGGTCAAGCCTCCTACTACGCCGCGCCCAACCTCCTGCCTCCCGATGAGGAGCAGGTCCGTTCCGCAGGCTACGGCGAGATTGCCGCCGATTTCAGCCGCATGATCCTGGGCTGGACGGAGCCCGTCGAGGTCCTCGTCTACGACGACAACAAGTGGAACCTCAAGGCTAGCGCCGAGCAGCTCAAGGTCGGAGACCTGCGGGGCGCCGCCGAGACACTGCGGGCGAGCATCGAGGCCAACGCGCTGGCGCCCAACGCGGATCCCAAGCTCGCCTCCAAGGCGTGGTACAACCTCGGAATCGCCCTGATGTACTCGCAGCACTTCGACGAGGCGATGGAGGCGTTACAGCGCTCGCAGGCCACCCGCTCGACCGACGTTGCCGTTCAGGCCATGGCCGAATGCCGGAAGATGGTCGCCGCTCGAGAGGAAACCAGGCGCAAGGAGAAGGCGGCCGTGGAGCTGGGTGCGACCAAGGCCGCCCCGAACCACCAAGCCGCAGCTCACGAACGCGGACATCGTGAGCATGGCAAAGGCGAGGCTGCCGGAGGCGGTCATCCTGGCCAAGATCAAAAGCTCGAACTGCACCTTCGACGCCAGCCCGCAGGCCCTGGTGAAGCTCAAGACGGCCGGAGTCACCGACAACGTGTTGGTCGCCATCACGGAACGCGCGAAATGACGCCCTAGAGGGGAGAGCCAGGCCAGGCGAGGCCGTCGGCGAAGGGAACCGGCGGCGAAGCCACAGTGTGGCTGAGCCGCGGTAAGTCCGCGGGTACAATGCTCGCGATGTCCTGGCTCGTCTCCCTCGCCCGCAGCCGCGGCCTCGTCCCCCAGATGTCCTCCACCGAGCGCGAAGCGCTCGAAGCGGGCACGGTCTGGGTCGACGGCGAGCTGTTCTCGGGACGCCCGGACTTCGGGCGGATGCTGCGCGAGAGCTACCCCCGGCTCACGTCCGAAGAGCAGGCCTTCCTCGACGGTCCCACCGAGGAGGTCTGCCGCATGATCGACCCCTGGGAGGTAGCCGAGCAGCGGCAGCTCCCGGAGAGCGCCCTTCGCTTCCTACGGGAGAACGGCTTCTTCGGCCTCGTCATCCCGCGGGAGTACGGGGGCAAGGCCTTCTCTTCGCTCGCCTGCAGCGCGATCTTCGGCAAGCTCGCCTCGCGATCGGTCGCGCTCTCGACCCTGGTGCTGATTCCCAACTCCGTCGGCCCCGGCGAGCTGCTCGTCGCTTACGGCACGTCCGAGCAGAAGAACCACTACCTTCGCCGCCTCGCCTCCGGAGAGGAGATCCCCTGCTTCGCCCTCACCGAGCCGGAGGCGGGGTCCGACGCCGCCGCCATCCGCTCGGAGGGTGTGGTCTTCCGCAAAGACGACCGGCTCTGGCTGCGCCTCCGCTTCGACAAGCGGTACATCACGCTCGCCCCCATCGCCACGCTCATCGGCCTCGCGGTCAAGGTGAGGGACCCGGAGAATCTCCTCGACCGCGGCGAGGACGTGGGGATCACCTGCCTCCTCGTGCCCGCCCGCGCGCCCGGCGTCGAGATCGGGCGGCGGCACGACGCCATGGGCGTGCCCTTCCCGAACGGGCCCCTGTCCGGCCGCGACGTGGTCGTGCCCGTGGACGCGATCATCGGCGGAGTCGAGTGGGCGGGGCGGGGCTGGCAGATGCTGATGGAGGCGCTCTCCTCCGGACGCGCGGTATCGCTGCCCGCGCAGTCCGTGGCCGGAGCCAAGATGATCGCGCGGGGCGTGGGAGCCTATGCCGCCGTGCGCCGGCAGTTCGGCCTCGCCATCGGCCGCTTCGAGGGGATCGAGGAGCCCCTGGCGCGCATCGCCGGCGCGGCCTACCTGATGGAGGCCGCGCGAGTCTACACCTGCGGCGCCGTGGACGGCGGCCAGAAGCCCTCGGTGATCTCGGCCGTGGTGAAGTACCAGCAGACGGAGCTTCTTCGCCGGCTCGTCACCGACGGCATGGATGTGATGGGCGGGGCCGGCCTTTGTCGGGGCCCCCGCAACCTGATCGCCCGCGGATACGTCGGCGCTCCCATCGGCATCACGGTCGAGGGAGCGAACATCCTGACACGCACGCTCATCGTGTACGGACAAGGCGCGATCCGCTGCCACCCCTACGCGCAGCGTGAGATCCGCGCCCTCGCCGAGGGCCGCGGCCGCGCGCTCGTCGGCGCGCTCCTCGGTCACGCCGGCTTCTTCGTCCGCAACGTCCTTCGCGCCACGGCCCTGAGCCTCACCCGCGGCCAGATGGCGCGATCCCCCCTCTCCGGGCCCACCGGCCGCTACGTTCGCAAGCTGGCCTGGGCATCCGCCGGCTTCGCGGCCCTGTCCGATCTGGCCCTCCTCGCTTTTCGGGGCCGACTGAAGCAGAAGGGCAAGCTGACCGGCCGCTTCGCGGACGCGCTCGCCTGGATGTACTTCGGTGTGGCCGCCCTGCGGCGCTACGAGGCCGAAGGACGTCCTCCCGAGGACGCGGCGCTCGTCCGCTGGTCGCTGGAGCACGCGCTCCATCAGGTCCAGCTCGCCTTCGACGGCATCCTGCGCAACTTCGGCTCCGGCCCCCTGGGCCTGCTCCTCCGCGGACCCCTGGCCCTCTGGTCGCGCCTCAACCCGATCTCGCTGGGCCCCTCGGACCGCCTCGGTGCCCAGGTCGCGCGAACCCTGCTCTCCCCCGGGGCGCAGCGCGACCGCTTGACCGCGGGCGTCTTCTGGCCGCTCGACGCCCGGGAGCAGACCGGACGCCTCGAGATGGCGCTCGGGATGGTCGCCCAGGCCGCGCCCATCGAAGAGCGCATCCGCCAGGCCGTCCGCGCCAGGAAGCTCCCGAGATCGAGCCCGGAGGAGGGCGGCCAAGCTGCGCTCGAAGCCGGCATCATCACCGCCGAAGAGCAAGTCATCCTGCGCGTGGCCGCGGCCGCCCGCGAGGACGCGATCCGGGTGGACAGCTTCCCGCCCGCGCCCTACTTCCACCCGGCGGACGCGCCCGCCGAGCAGGAGCGGGCCGGCGTCATTCGGTAGGCCCGCTCGCGAGGCGGGCGGCCAGCTTCATCGCCTCCACCAGGCTCTGCGCGTCGGCCACGCCCTTCTCCGCGATGTCGAAGCCGGTGCCGTGGTCCACGGACGTGCGGACGAAGGGCAGGCCCAAGGTGACGTTGACCGCACGTCCGAAGGCAAGGAGCTTCACCGGTATCAGCCCCTGGTCGTGGTAGGCGGCGACGACCGCATCGAACTCCCCGCGCACCGCCCGTACGAACACGCTGTCCGCCGGAAGCGGCCCTTGCACGTCGATCCCTTCGGCCCGGAGGCCGGCCACGGCCGGACCCAGCACCTGCCGCTCTTCGCTCCCGAAGAGCCCTCCCTCGCCCGCATGCGGGTTCACGCCGCACACGGCGAGGCGCCGGCGGGCGGGCCCGAACCTCGGCAGCTCGCGGTGGACGAGGCGGACGACGCGGCAGACCTCGGCCACGCTCAAGGCCTCCGGCACCGTGCGCAGCGCCTGGTGGATGGTCAGCAGCGCCACCCGCAGGTCCCCGCCCACGAACACCATGGCCACGTCGGAGGCTCCCGTGGATTCGGCCAGCATCTCCGTGTGACCCGGCCAGGAGTAGCCCGCGGCACGGAGCGATTCCTTGTTGAGGGGCGCGGTGACCAGCGCATCCACCCGACCTTCCATTGCGTCGCGCGCGGCACGGAGCACCGCTTCCGCCGCCGCGCGCCCACCCGCCGCGCTGACCTCGCCCAACGCGACAGGCTGCTCGAGGGGCACGTCCACGACCAGCGCCCCCAGATCCTGCGGCATTCGAAGCTGAAAGCGCTGGGATCGGTCGATGAGCGACGAAATCGGTCCGTAGACGACCACGGCCGCCTCCGGCCGATCCGGCGCCGCGAGCGCCTTCAGCACGACCTCGGGCCCGATGCCGGCGGGATCGCCCACGGTGATCGCCAGACGCACTCTCGCCGGCGGCAGGCTCAGTCCTCGTCCTCGCCCTTCACCTCGTTCTCCTTGTACATGTATTTGATGTTGTCCTTGAGAAGGAGGATGTTGGGGGCGTCGACGCGGTGCACTTTCACCGCGGACTTGTCGTACCACTCGATCGTGCCCCGGAGCTCCTCACCGTCCTTGAGGTGGATGATCATGCGCGTCTTGTTGGCCATCTGCTTGAGGTAGTAGAAGCTTTCGGCGTTGGTCTGCTCCGGGGGCGTGGGCTTGCGCTGGCGGTAAGCCTTGGCCGTATGTAGTTGCTCCTTGATCTCCGTGAGGTCGGGACGGATCAGCTTCCGGTTCATCGTGGCCGACCTCCTGTCGGCGTGGCTCCACGGGAACCCGAGGAGAGGCTCGGCGCGCATTCGGGCTCGAGACGCGTACCGGGCGGGTGCTATTGAGCCCCTTGTAGCACAGGCTCGCCGCTCGGCGCAAGGTTCACCCCGCGAGCGTGTCCGCGAGCAGATCCATCGACAGCGCGAGGTTGGCGTTGCCACGAAGAGCCGTGCGCGACTCCCCCACCGCCTCGGCGAGAAGGGCCGCGCGCTCGCCGAGGGAACCCCGCGCCATTGCCTCCAACCGCTCCGCGGCGTCGGCGTTGAGAAGGTGTGCGGGCGGGCTCCCCGCCCGGAGGGCGGCGATGTCCCGCAAGAGCGCACGCAGAACGGTCAGCGCCTGCTCGGGGTCGTCCTGCTGCTCGAGACGCTCCGCGGCCGCGAGCCTCTCCTCCGCGGCGGCGGTCCCGATGCCTTCGAGGAGCGACAGCAGCTCGTCGCGCAGTGAACGGTAGCTCTCCGATTCGAAAGCGAGGGCCGCGCCCAGGCTCCCACCCGAGAGCGCCGCCCGCAGCCGCGCATCCGCCGCCGAGAGCCCGAGGCGCTCCCGCAGACGGGCCTCGACCAGCGGCGCCGGGAGCGGCGAGAAACGAAGCTGCTGGCAGCGGGAACGGATGGTGGGGAGAAGAGTCTGGGGCGAAGCCGTGACCAGGACGACGTGCGACGTGAGCGGGGGCTCCTCCAGGCTCTTGAGCAGCGCATTCGAGGCCTGCTCGGTCATCGCCTGCGCCTCGTCGATGACGAAGGCGCGCGCACGCGCCTCGAACGGAAGCCCCAGGATCTCCCGCACGACCTCGCGCACCTGCTCGATCTTGATGGCGGCGGTGACGGGCTCGACCAGGAATGCGTCGGGATGAAGCCCGCGCTGCGCTCTGCGGCAGGCCGGGCAGGCGTCGCAGGCTTCTCCCTCCGCACGCTCGCAGACGAGCGCGCGGGCCACGGCCAGCGCCAGCGTCCTCTTGCCGATCCCCTCCGGACCCGAGAAGAGAAGCGCGGGAGGCAGCCGCCCCTGCCGCAGACCGCGCGCGAGCAGGTCCTTGATCCGCTCGTGCCCGAGGACGCTAGGAAACGCCACGGGGGGCCAGCAGGCCTCGCGCCTCCACGGCCTGGAGGATGAGGCCGGCGACGTCTTCGAGCGAGCCGCCGGCGTCGATGTGGACCCAGCGCTTGGGGTCGCGGTTCATCAGCGAGAGGTAGCCCTCGCGCACCCGCTCGTGGAACTCGAGGATCTCGCCCTCGAGACGGTCCTGGGCGCCGCGCTTGCCCACCCGGGCGAGGCCCGTCTCCACCGCCACGTCCAGGAAGAGGGTGAGGTCCGGCCGGAGCCCGCCGGTGGCGAGCGCCGCGACCTTGAGGAGGGCGTCGAGGGGCAGCCCGCGCCCGTAGCCCTGATAGGCGAGGGAAGAGTCGACGTATCGGTCCGAGATCACGGTCTTGCCCGCCTCCAACGCCGGCCGCACCAACTCCGCCACGTGCTGGGCGCGGTCCGCGAAGAACAGCAGCACCTCCGTAACCGGGTTCATGGCGCCGTTCTTGGGGTCGAGCAGAACGTCGCGGATCGCCTTCCCGATCGGCGTCGCCCCCGGCTCCTGGGTCACGATTACGGCCCCTCCCATCGCGGCCGCGAGCTGCTGGGCCTGCGTACTCTTGCCGCTACCCTCGATCCCTTCCAGCGCGATGAAGGCCATACCGGCCCGCATTCTATACCAGGCCACCTTGACGCAGAGGGCCGGCACGGTTAGGGTCGCCGCCATGCTCACCCTCGAGGGGAAGGCCGCTCTCGTCACCGGCGGGAGCCGGGGCATCGGTCGCGCCGTCTGCACCCTCTTCGGGCGGCTCGGAGCCCGGGTCGCCGTCAACTTCGTGAGCGACGAAGTCGCCGCCCGCGATACGGTGAGCGCTCTCGCCGCCGCGGGCGCGGAGGCTTTCGCGGTCCGGGCCGACGCCTCCCGGCCGGACGAGGCGGAGCGCCTGGCCGCGGAGACGGAAGGGCGCTTCGGGCGGCTCGACGTGGTCGTGGTCAACCACGGCATCTGGAAGGAGGCCTCGATCGATACCATGACCCCCGAGCAGTGGGACGAGACCGTCCGCGTGAACCTGGGCGGCGCCTACGCCGTCTGCCGGAGCGCGGCCCGCCGCATGATCCCGAGCCACCGGGGCGTGATCGTCACCATCGCCTCGACGTCGGGGCAGCGCGGCGAGGCCCATTATTCCCACTATTCCGCGACGAAGGGCGCGCTCCTGTCCTTCACCAAGTCGCTCGCCTCCGAGCTGGCGCCGCACGGGATCCGGGTGAACGGCGTGGCCCCGGGTTGGGTGCTGACCGACATGACCCGCCATGTCCTGCTCGGGCCGAAGGCGGCGGCCGCCCTCGGCCCCATCCCCCTCGGCCGCGCCGCCCGGCCCGAGGAGATCGCGGGCCCGGTCGCTTTTCTGGCTTCGGACCTGTCCTCCTACCTCTACGGCGAGATCCTCTGCGTCAACGGCGGCGCCGTGATGGCGATCTGAGACGGCAGTCAACAGCTCACAGTCGACAGTTCACGGTGAGGCCGCTAGCCCAGGCGCAGGGCTTTCGCCGTGATCGAGTGCAGGCGCGCGGCGTAGTCGCGGGCCACGCGCGTCAACGCGGCCGCGATGAGCGCCGCCGGCTGCGAGCGGTGAGCCACTACCGCGATCGCCTCCTGGACTTCGGGCACGACCGCCACCAGGACCGAGAAGTGCGCCGTGGAGAGCACGAAGCTCTCGAGGGCGTTCTCGTCCTCGCCGCCCAGGACACCGTCGCGAAGGTAGATGGCGACGGCCGGCATCTGCTCCCCCAGCGCCCCCAGGCGTATGTCGGCGCTGCCGCGCCCCGTGCGGGTGAGCACGGCGCCGGTCATGAGGTCGAAAACGGAGGCCTGGAGCAGGGCCGGCACCTCCTCCGCCAGCTCCGCGAGCATGCGGTCGCGCAGTTGCCTCTCTTCGGCCGCGAGCTGGTCGGTGGCGGCGGCGCCTTCCTCTCGGCGCTCGAGCCGGCTCCGGGTCGAGACCTGGACCGCGTGGCGGCTCTTCGAAACCTCGCGCGAGAACTCCGACAGGAAGCCGATGGCCTCCGCCCGGTCGAGCGCTTCCTCCAGCTTCTGCCGCGCCTCACCTTTCTCGAAGGTCGGCCCGTCCGCCGCTTCCCAATAGGTGTTGGAGAGCCGCCCCCGCACGAGGAGCATCATGCCCGCCCCCGCCGGGGCCTGGATCTCGAGCGTCCCCGTGTGCTCCGCCTTCTCCAGGCGACGAAGGTGCTCCACGAGATCGGCCCGGCCGCGGATCAGGTCCCGCAGCTTCTGCCGGTTGGTCATCCCCCGAAGGAGGTGCGCCATGTCCAGGGGAAGCTCGTAGACCGAGACGACACCTTCCTCCGCCGTGACCTTCGAGCGCAGGCGGTCGAGGGCGCCCTGGGCGGTGTAGGCGGAGCTGTCGTCCCGAAAGTGCGCGTTCACCTCGCCCCCCAGGTAGTAGAAGATGAGGCCGACGCCGTCGGGGAAGCTCAGCTCCGCCAGGCCGGTGAGACCGACCTGGCGGCAGGAACCGAGCAGGTCGTCCAAGGAGAGCCTCTGGACGGAGAGATCCCACTGACGAAGGAGCTTGCTGCCGGGGAACTTCATCCGCGAGGCGTCATCGCGGCCAGCCTAGGACCTCGTTCCGGCCGTGTCAAACCTCGTGTCGGACCCGCGTCGTGCGCGTGCTGGTGACGGGCGCGGGCGGCCTCGTCGGAGGCCGCCTCGCCTCGCTCCTCGCCGCGAGCTTCGACGTGGTGGCCGCCCGTCATCGGACAGCAACGCCGCCCGGCCTGGCGACAATCCCTCTCGACCTCCTCGCGCCCGCCTCGCTCGAAGCCGCGCTCGAGGGCGCCCGGCCCGAGGCCGTGGTCCACGCCGCCGCCCTCGCCGACCCCGAGCGGTGCCAGCGGCGCCCGTCCGAGGCGGAGGGGCTCAACGTCGCGGCCGTGCACGATCTCGCGGTCGCCTGCCGTCGCCGGGGGATTCGGCTGGTCTCGCTCTCGACGGACCTGGTCTTCGATGGCAGCAACCCTTTCCGCAACGAGGCCCATCCCGCCGATCCCATCCTGGTCTATGGCCGGACCAAGCTCCACGGCGAAGAAGCGGTGCTCGCCGAAGCCCCCGGGTCCGTGGTCCTGCGGGTGTGCCTGGTGCACGGTCGCGGCTTCGGACCGCGGTCGACGGCGAGCGAGGCGATCACCTGGGCCCTGGCCGAGGGCCGAACGCTCGCGCTCTATACCGACCAGTATCGCACGCCGGTCGACCCGGAGTCGCTGGCGGACGCGATCACGGCGATCCTGCGCGGAGCCGGCGAGGGCCGATATCACCTCGGGGGCCCGGAGCGGGTGAGCCGCCATGCCTTCGGCCTCCGCGTCGCCGGCGCCCGCGGGCTCCCTTCCCACGGCATCCGTGCCGTCACCCAATCCGAGATGCCCCCCGCCGCCCCGCGTCCGGCCGACGTCTCCCTCGACTCGACGCGCGCGCGGCGCGATCTCGGCTGGGAGGCCCGGCCCCTCGACGATGCGATCCGCGAAGGCCGCGCCTCGGCGGATATAATCCCCGCGGAGCCGCAAGCCTGATGGAGCCGGAGACCCTCGAGGACCACCTCCGACGCACGACCCGGAGCTTCACCTCCAGGCTCCCGGAGGACGACGTGCTGGCCCTCGGCCGCGACCTGGCCCAGGAGCTGGTGCGGGCGCACGCGGAGTCGCCACCGCGCCACGCGGATCTGGACCTGCGCGCGATCTCGATGGTCGACGGCAAGCCGAGGCTGAGCGGCGGGGATGCCTCCGGCAGCGTGGCCGAAGACCTGTTTCAGCTCGGCGCGCTCCTGCACTGGCTCGCGAGCGGCCGCGAGCCCGAAGTGTCCTGGCGCCTCGACGGACCTCCGGCTCCGGAGCTCTCGACCCTCGCCCGACGCGCGGCCCTCGCCGGTCTGACCACGCCCATCGCCGACGCCCGGCTCCCGACCGCCTCCGCCGCCGTCGCCGCCGTCGCCGCGGCGCTCGCTCCGGAGGCCGACGCGCCTGCGCCCTGGCCCCTCTTTCGAGGTGAGCCCGGCCGCTCGGGATCGCGGCCTTCACAGACGGCGTTCGCGGCCCTCGCCTCGACCTGGGAGGCTCCCCTGGGAGCCGTCGTCGCTTCTCCGGTTCTCGCCGGCCCCTTCGTGATCGCCCCCGCGGCCGACGGGCGCCTCTGCTTCCTCGATCGGGCCACCGGACGCCGCGTCCACGAGCAGCGCGTCGGCTCCGCCCTCGAGTCGTCGCCGGCCCTGGCCGAGGGGCGGCTGCACCTGGGCACCGACGACGGCGACCTGGTGGGCATCGACGTGAAGGACGCCAAGGAGATCTACCGCGTAAGGCTGGGCACGCTCGTCCGCTCGTCCCCGCTGGCCCTCGCCGATCGCGTGGTGGTCGGGGTCGTCGAGGGCAAGGCCGCCGGGTGCGTCGCCGCCGTCGATCCACGGACGAGCAAGCTGCTCTGGAAGCGGAAGCTCGGCCCGGTGTTCTCGTCCCCCGCGCTCGCGGGAGACCGTGTGCTCGTGGGCAGCGACGACGGCTCGCTGCACGCGCTCGACGCCCAGACCGGCGCCATTCTCTGGTCGCACCGCCTGGAGGGCAAGGTGCGCGCGACCCCCGCCGTGTCCGGCGACCTCGCCGTCGTCGGCGACTTCGACGGACGGCTGGTGGCGGTGAGGGTCGCGGACGGGACGCGGGCCTGGGTCCAGCAGCTCGGCCAGGGCGTCTACTCCTCGCCCTGCCTCTTCGCCGGCCTGTGCGCGGTGGGCTGTCACGACGGCGGCGTCCACGCGTTTCGGCTCGCGACCGGCGAGCCCGCGTTCAAGGCCTCGACCCGGGGACCGGTCGTCTCCTCCCCCGCCGCCCTCGGCCAGGCCCTGTTCGTCGGCTCCACCGACGGCGATCTCTATCTGCTCGATTCCGCGGGAGGGATCCTGGCCCGGGCCACGCTCTCGCCCCAGGGCACTCAGTCCTCGCCCGCCCTGGACGGCGAGGGCCTCGTCATCGGCAGCGCCCGCGGGCTCCATGCCTTCCGGGTCCTCGCGTGAGGTCCCTCCGAATCCCGGAGTGGCTCGGAGCCGGGGTCCTCGATCGCTATCACTCGGGGGCGAGCCACCTGTTCGTGCTGCACGGCAACGTACGCGACCTGCAGCCGCTCGGCCCCGACTACGTTCCTCTCGCCGAGGCCCTGGGGCGCCTCTCAGCCCGCCGCGCGGTCCAGGTCTCCTACGACGTCTCCCGCGGGTTCGTGTTCCCGGATGCGGCCCGCGAGAAGGAGCTCCGGCGCGCCGTAGGCCTCAAGTCGGCCCCCCTTCCTTCCGATCCCGGCCGCGCCCTCGCTGTCCTGGACGCGCTCCTCCAGAGCGAGCGCATCGGGCCGGCTTCCGTGGCCGTCCTCCTCGACTACGCCCATGCCCTCGCCCCCTCCGGGCCCACG
>Ga0214473_10008815_pt1 | contig 11927 bp, 13 predicted proteins | sample RVTome_7_FD_203509 | JGI IMG/M metagenome (GOLD analysis project Ga0214473, IMG submission 203509) | Soil microbial communities from uranium-contaminated site in the Upper Colorado River Basin, Wyoming, United States - RVT98D197 | ecosystem: Environmental > Terrestrial > Soil > Contaminated >...
CGAGCGCTTCCCCGCGCTGCGGGCCGCCGCGCCCCTCGCCCCGCTCGCCGGAGGCACGATGGGGTTCGCGCGGCGGCTGCTGCGCACGCAGCTGCGGGGGTGAGGAAGTCGAGAGCTCGAGCTCGACCGTGCGCGGCGCGGTCGTGAGCGACCCCACCTGCAACCACTTCCTCTTCGGCAACGGCGCGGGCGGGAGCCGCGGCGCTGCGCGGCGACTACGCGGGCGCGCTCGCCCTCGAGCCCGAGAGCCCGCTCTTCCAGACCAACCTGGCTCGGCTGCGCGCGCAGGCGGAAGACCCGGATCGGAAGCCCGCGCGCGGACCCGCGGCGGGCGGAGGCGCAACATGCGGTTCATATCCTGGAGAGGCGATCCAGATGGTTCTATCATCCGCGCATGCCGATGGTCCAGATCCGCAACGTCCCCGACGAGCTTCACCGCGAGCTCAAATCCCGCGCCGCGCTGGCCGGGATGTCGGTGTCCGAGTATCTGCTCCTGGAGCTGCGTCGCTCGCTGGAGCGACCGACCCGGGAGGAGCTGCTCCGTCGCCTTTCGAAGCGTGAGCCCGTGCGGCCGCGCCCGACCCCTGCGGTCGCGGTGGGCGCGCAGCGCAACCGCCGGTGATCGTGCTCGATGCCTCGGCGATCCTGGAGCTGCTTCTGGTGACGGACCTGGGGCGTCGCGTCGCCGAGCGCATCGCCCCTCCCCAGGAGACGCTTCACGTCCCGCACCTGATCGATCTCGAGGTCGCCCAGGTGCTGCGCCGCTACGTCTCCCGCGGGCAGATCGCGGAGGAGCGCGCCAGGCAGGCGCTCGACGATCTCCGGGATCTGGACCTGAGCCGCTATCCCCACGACGTCCTCTTGGGCCGGATCTGGGAGCTGCGGCAGAATGCCTCCGCCTACGACGCGGCCTACCTGGCCCTCGCCGAGGCGCTCGGGGCGCCACTGCTCACCTCCGACGCGCGGCTGGGGGCCGTGCCGGACACTCGGGCAATCGTCGAGATCGTCTGACGGCGCGCTGACCCGCGCCTCGGCTCCGTGGTCGGCCCGGGCAGCGGCCGTGGAGGCTCAGCCCGCGAGTCGGAAGAGCACGAAGGTCAGGTCGTCGGGCTTCGAGGGCTCGCCCGGAGCGGGCGCGGTCATGCGCCGCCGGGCGTTGCGCACCAGGCGCTCCGCGCTCTCGCCGAGGTGCTCCGACGTGAAGGCCGGAACGGAGGCTGTGCCATGATCAAGATGGTCCTGGCCCTCGCTGCCATCGTCGTCGCCTTCCTCGTGGTCGCGGCCTGCGGTCCAAACGGGGCGAGAAGTGGGGAGGGTGCCCATCTCCCCCGGGGATTCGACGGTAGGGTCGTATCAGGCTGATCAATCTCGGACCCGTACCGGTGAACGACCAGCGATCCCATGCCAGTGAACCGCGGTTCGCCCGGAGCGACCGCCGACGGTACCGGTGCCGTCGGTGGGCCGACCGCATTCCGCCGAAGATCAAGTAGGCTTTGAGGCCGTGATGGTGCGGGGGTGCACGCTCGAGGAGCTGGGCGAGGAGGTCTGCCTCGCGCTCGGCTACGTCCTGGCGGGCGGCGATCCGCCGCGAAGCGTGCCCTCGTTCCGGATGGCGAGCGCGCTCCGGAACGCCGGCCTCGAGTGGCACGCGCCGCTGCCGCTGCTCGCCGCACGCCTCGTCGAGATCGCGCGCCGCACTCCGGGCTTCGAGGTGGACGCAGGCTTCGTGCGTGGCGTGTCGCCAAGCGCGGTCGCAGCGCACCTCGACCGGCTTCGGCCGGAGCGATTCGATGCGCCCGCCCGGCGAGCTCCGAAGCAGCGACCCGCCCCGCGCGCCGCGCGCGAGCCCGGGGCCCGCCGGGCTCCAGCGCAGGGCTCGAAACCCGCGACGCGGGATCGCTCTGCGACCGAGCCCTCCCTGCGGGCCCCGGCGCCGGACGCGCCGCGCAGGGCCGTCGTCACTCCGCCCCGGGCAAGAGACGCCGTCCTACCCGCCGCAGCCGCGCCCGCCGCGGTCGAGCTGGTCCGGGTCCCGATCACGCTCGACGCCTGGGCCGAGCGCGCGCGAACACGGGAGGGAAGCGTGGCAGCCGTGTCGCTTGCCCTGCGCGGCCGGCTGATCGCCAACGCCTCGGCGTTCCAGGAGCTGCTGGGCGTCGCCAGCCTGCGCGGCGTCGAGTCGTTCCCCTATCAGATCGAGACCGTGCGGCGCGTGCTGCGGGTGCTGCACGGACGTGCGCTGCTCGCCGACGAGGTCGGCCTCGGCAAGACCGTCGAGGCGTTGATGGTGCTGCGCGAATACCAGCTGCGCGGCATGGTGCGGCGCGCGCTGATCCTCGCGCCGCCCGCGCTGACGCGGCACTGGCGGGGCGAGCTCGAGTCCAAGGCCGGAATCGAGGTGCAGAGCACCGACGACACGCGCTTCCGCAACGACCCCGCGGCGTTCTGGCGCGAGCCGGGGGTGCTGGTCGCGTCGCTCGCGATCGCGCGCAGCGCCAGGCATGCGCCGATGGTGCAGACCGAGCCGTGGGATCTGGTGGTGGTCGACGAGGCGCACCACCTGAAGAACCGCTCGACGCTCGCCCATCGGCTCGTCAACGGCTTGAAGAGTCGATTCCTGTTGCTGCTGACCGCGACGCCGGTCGAGACCGATCTGGAGGAGATCTTCAACCTCGTGACCCTGCTCACGCCCGGTCAGCTCACGACGCCCGCGGCGTTTCGGCGGCAGTTCGTGGACCCGAAGGACCCGACGCGCCCGAAAGACGCGGAGCGCCTGCGGCGTCTCCTCGGAGAGGTCATGGTTCGCAACACGCGCGCCCAGAGCGGCCTTGCGCTGCCACCTCGCTTCGTCGAAACCATCGCGGTGGACCCGCTGCCCGAGGAGCGCGCGGCCTACGAAGACGTCGTCGCGCTGCTCCGTGAGCACTCCCACCTCGGCCAGGCGCGGCTCGCCGCGGCGACGCTGTTGCTCGAGGCCGGCTCCAGCCCGGCCGCACTCCGGGCCACGCTCGAGAAGATCGCGGGCACGGCCACCCACGGCGATGCACTGCGTGCCGGGGCCGGACGCATCGCTGCGCGGATCCGCACGGTCACGCGCTGCCGCAAGCTCGAGGCGCTGCTCCGGATCATCGAGGCGAGCTCAGACCGGGTCCTCGTCTTCACGCGCTACCGGCGCACCGCGGAGTACATCGCCGCGGCCGTGCGCGAGCTCGGGCAGAAGGCCGAGGGCTTCCACGGGGGCATGTCGAGCGCCGAGCGCCACGCGGCGGTCGAGCGCTTCCGCGCCGGCGCGCGCGTGCTGGTCGCGACGGACATCGGTGGAGAGGGCCAGAACCTCCAGTTCTGCTCGACGCTCGTGAACTTCGATCTGCCGTGGAATCCGGCGCAGATCGAACAGCGCATCGGGCGCCTGCATCGCATGGGCCAGACCGAGGCGGTTCGGGTCTTCAACCTCTGCTCGAAGGGCACGGTGGAAGACCGCGTGCTCGACGTGCTCGACCGGAGGCTGCACCTCTTCGAGCTGGTGGTGGGGGAGATGGACATGGTGCTCGGGACCCTCAGCGACGAACGCGATCTCGAGGAGCGCATCCTGGCGCTCTACGCGGAGAGCCGAAGCGAGAGCGACGTCGCCGCTGGTTTCGACCAGATCGCACGCGAGCTCGCCACGGCGCGCGGAAGCTACGAACGCAGCCGCGAGCTCGACGAGGCGCTCTTCCGGCGGGACTTCGAGGCATGAGGGCAGTGCTGCCCGATCCCGTGGAGTACACCGCCGACGCGCTCGCGGCCGCGGGCGCGCTGGTCGATCGCGACGCCGAGGGCTGGATCGCCGTGCTGCCGGGCGATCTCGCGCGCGAGCTCGGCGTCAGCGAGGAGTGCCGCCTCGCCTCGCGAGCGACGGACGCGCCGCGCGACGACGTTCTGGTCTGCGGCATGGGCGCGCCCACCCTCGATCGCCTGGTGACGCGGCTCCCGGGCACCACCGCGGTCGCTGCCGCCAGGCTCGACGTCGAGCCGCCCCGCCCGAGCCAGGCTCGCGCGCTCGCCGAGCGTTTCGCCGTTCGCAACGCACCCACCGACCTCGCAGAGGTGAGCCCGAGCCTGGCGACCTACGTCGTCTGCTGGCTCGCATGGTCCGCGGAGGCCGATGATCGCTACGACGGCGTGGTGCAGACCGCCGTGTGCCTCGACGATCTCGGCGCTCCGGACCCGGGTCTGCTCGACCTGGCCGATCCGCTGGGCGCTCCGTCGCGCTTTCGCCCCGCCCCCGTCGTCGCCGACCCCGCTGCCCTGCGCCACGGTCTGTCGCTCGCCACGGCCCGCGCCGAGCGTGGGCTGGAAGCGCCGCTCGCGGCCGTGCGCACGCTGGTCGCGCGGCGCCTGCGCCGCGATCACGAGCGCATCGCGGAGTACTTCGAACAGCTCGCGCGCGACTCGCGTGCGCCGCGCCGTAGGATCGAGCCCGCCGCGATCGAGGCCAAGCTCGCGCACCTCCGAGCGGAGCGCGACGCAAAGCTCCGCGCGCTCGGCGAGCGCTATCGACTGCGCATCACGCTCGAGCCGATCGCGCTGCTCGAGATCGCCGTTCCGACGCTGCGCCTTCGCTTTCGCGTCCGGCGCCGCAAGCTCGAGGGCGAGCTTCGACTGCGCCTGGCGCCCGGCGCCAACGCCCTCGACCAGCTCGCCTGCGCCGCCTGCACGGCGGCGACGGCGCACCCCGTCGTGTGCGACGATCGTCTCCACGTGCTGTGCGAGACGTGTGTACCGAATGCCCAGGGCCGACCGAGCTGCGCAGCGTGCCGCAGTCCGAGCTGATCACGACCGATCGCGACGTCGCGCGCTTTCCCGGGCTGCGGTGGCGTCACGGTCGGGCGCCTGGTGCTCCCCCGGGAGCGCGTAGGCCCGCTCGAGCAATGTCAGATCACGGCTACAGGGTCGCGTCCTAGGGCCACGGGCCGCGATCCGGTATCCTGCGCGCGTGCTCCGCAAGGCCCTCGCCATCGCTCTCTTCGCCGGCCTCGCGGCGTGTAGCCAGGCCTCGGAAGCTCCGCCCGTCCAGACCTCGACCAGCAGCCCGGCGAGCGACCGCGGCGAGGTCGCACCGGCCGCGGCACCCGCCGCGCCCGCGCCGAAGCGCCCAGGACGGCCGCTCCCCGCCTTCGGGGGCTGGACCCTGGACGACCAGCGCTTCGACGTCGCCTCTTTCCTCGGGCGCCGGCTCGTGATGCTGTTCTTCAATCCCGATTCGCGCGACGCCGAGGTGGCCGTGCGCGCGGTCTCTTCGGTCGCGGAGCTGCGCGGAAAGCACAACTTCGAGATCATCGGGGTGGCGATGGGGTCGAGCCGCGCGAAGGCGCGCGCCTTCGCGCAGCGCCTCGGGATCGCCTTCCCGGTGATCGACGACTCGAGCGCCGCGATCGCGGGCCGGCTCGGTCTGCGGGCCCCGGTGGCGCTGCTCGGCATCGACGCCGAGGGCTACGTGACCTTCGGGCTCCCCGAGTTCTCCGCCGCGGATCCGAGCGCGGGGCGCTCCCTCGAGCAGCTCGTGCGCGAGTCGCTGCGCCTGCCGGGGGCCGAGGGGCCGCAGCCGCTGGACGGCGCCCACCCCGAGGCACCCGTCTTCCGGGCAAAGCTGATGGACAGCGACGACAGCTTCGACCTCGCCGCCGCGCGCGGGCGGCCCGTGGTGCTGATCTTCTTCCTGCACACCTGCCCGCACTGCCACGATGCGCTGCGCGCGCTCAAGGCGGCGCTGGCCGACGACGCGTTCGCGGCGTTGCCCGAGGCGCGGCGCCCGCTCCTCGTCGGGGTCGAGATCTCGGGCCGCACCTTCGCGGTGCGCGAGATGCTGCGGGAGGAGGGGCTCGACTTCTTCCCGGTCGCCTTCGACGACGACGCAACCCTGCGCAACGACTACGCGGTCTTCGGCGGCGTCCCGGACATCTTCTTGATCGACGCGCAGGGGCGCATCGCCGCGCGCACGCGCGGCTGGAGCCCGCCCAGCGACGATGCGCTGCTGCGCATGCGGCTCGCCCGCCTCGCCGGGACGCCCGTCCCGATGCTGCTGCGCGCCGACGGCTACAGCGGCAATGCGGTATGCGGCGCCTGCCACGAGCTCGAGCACGAGACCTGGAGCTTCAGCTCCCATGCGGGCGCCTTCGACACGCTCGTGCGCCGCGGCTCCGAGCTCGACCCGGAGTGCATCGGCTGCCACGTCGTCGGCTGGGGGAGGCCCGGAGGCTTCCGCAACACCGCCGAGACGCCCGAGCTCGAGCACGTGGGCTGCGAGTCGTGCCATGGGCGCGGCGGGCCGCATCAGAGCCCCGACTTCGTGAAGGACGGCAACTACGCACCGGCCTGCCTCGGCTGCCACGATACGAAGCACTCGCTCGGCTTCGAGATTGCGACCTTCCTGCCGCGCGTCTCGCACGCCGCCAACGCGCACGTCGCGAAGCTCTCCCCGGAGGAGAAGCAGAAGCTCCTGGCCGAGCGCGGCCGCCCGGGCGGGGACCTGCTGCCGACGCGCGCCGCCTACGTCGGCTCCGAGGCCTGCAAGAGCTGCCACGCCGCCGAGTTCGACGTCTGGGCGGCGAGCCCCCACCAGCGCGCCGGAGAGAGCCTCGCCGCTGCGGGCAAGCAGTCCGACGCGGCCTGCCTTCGCTGCCATACGACGGGCTTCGGCAACCCGGGCGGCTTCCCGCGCGACGCCGTCGCCCCGGCCCACCCGGACCTCGGGCGCGTCGGCTGCGAGTCCTGCCACGGCCCCGGCGGCGACCACGTGAGGGAGGGAGCGCGACACGTCGGCACCATCCTGTCGCTCGGCGACAAGTGCGACTCCTGCGTGGTCCTCCAGATCTGCGGATCCTGCCACGACGACGCCAACGATCCGGGCTTCGAGTTCGAGGTCGAGGCGAAGATCGAGGCGCAGCGCCACGGGACGATCGAACCGGGCACCGGCCGCCCCAAGGGCGCGAGCGCCGCGCGGCTGCCGCGTCCCCACGATGCGGCGCTGCTCGCGCACCTGCTCGACCCGACCCGAACGGACGCCTTCTTCGAGAAGCGGGGGCCGGTGTGGAAGGGTCGCTAGCGGCGGAGGCGAAGGCCCTGCTGGCGTCGGCCCGCGAGCTGCTCCTCGAGCTCTCCGAGGAGGGGGTCGAGGCGATCCCGCGCGTGGCTCGGAGCGCGCCGGCCGTCGCGACCTCCCCCGCCGCGCCGCTCCCCGCCGCGGCACAGCCGAGCCTGATCGAGACCGGACTCTGGCCCGAGCGCCCGACCCTCGAGGAGGTGCGTCGGGTCCTCGGCGATTGCCGACGCTGCAGTTTGGCCTCGGGGCGCACGCAGATCGTCTTCGGCGACGGGAGCCCGGATGCGGAGCTGATGTTCATCGGCGAGGGCCCGGGCGAGACCGAGGACCAGCGCGGCCTCCCCTTCGTCGGGCGGGCCGGAGAGCTCCTGACGCAGATGATCGAGAGGGGGCTCGGGATCCCGCGCAGCACGGTGTACATCTGCAACGTGGTCAAGTGCCGCCCTCCGAACAACCGCACGCCGCTCGCCGACGAGGTGGACGCGTGCAGCCCCTTCCTCGACGGTCAGATCGCGGCCGTGGCGCCGCGCGTGATCGTGGCCCTCGGCAAGCCCGCCGCGAGCCGCCTGCTGGGACGCGACGTCCCGATCACGAAGGTCCGGGGCGTGTGGCACGAGTACCGCGGCATCCCGCTGATGCCGACCTTCCATCCCGCCTTCGTCCTGCGCCAGTACACGCCCGAGAACCGGCGCCTCGTCTGGGAGGACCTGAAGGCGGCGCTCGCCCGCGCGCGCAGCGGCGCGTAGACAGAGAGGAAGCGATGGACCCCGAAACCGGCGCAGCCCCCTCCCCGCCCGCCAACGAGCCGAGCCGCGCGTCGCTGCCGGCGAGCATCGCCCGCTTCGTCGGGCGACATCCCGCGGGGGTCGTCCAGGGCGTCTTCGTTGCCCTGCTCGCGATCGTCGTGCTCCAGAACCTCGAGCCGACGTCGATCGACGTACTGTTCTGGTCCGTGCCGAGCCTCCCGAAGCTCGTCCTGATCCTGGTGGCGATGCTGGCGGGAGGACTGATCTGGGAGATCGCGCGGCGGCTCTTCGCTCGCTGAAACGGGGCCGGCGTCAGGGCCGCTCGGGCACGGCCGCGGCTTGCGCCTCGCGGTACTTCGCGAGCCGCTCGCGCACGCCCGGGTCCTTGCGCGCGAGGACGTGGGCGGCGAAGAGCGCGGCATTCTGCGCGCCGGAGCGGCCGATGCCGAAGGTCGCGACCGGGATGCCGCCGGGCATCTGCACCGTCGACAGGAGCGCGTCGAGCCCGGAGAGCGGCGAGCTGTCGATCGGGACGCCGAGCACCGGGAGCAGCGTGTGGGCGGCCGTCACGCCGGCGAGGTGGGCCGCGCCCCCCGCGCCGCAGATCACCGCCTCGATCCCGCGCGACTCGGCATCCGCGAGGAAGGCGATCAGTCGCTCCGGGGTCCGATGCGCGGAGATCACGCGGGTGTCGCAGGCGATGTCGAGCTCCTGCAGGGTCTCCTCGGCCTTGCGCATGATCTCGTAGTCGTTCTGGCTCCCCATCAGGATCGCCACCCGCGCCTGCGCCAACGTCGCACCCTCCCCTGTGTGGCCCCGGCGGCCGGAGGCTGGAGCGGCCGCACCCCCGCCAGCGGCTTCGCCGTCGGCCGTCAGTAGGATAGCCTCGGCGGCCGAGGGAGGAGAGCGTGCCGGGCAACGCAGCGTCGCAGCGCACGAGCCCCGGCGCGGGTACGGCCCTGTGCGGGATCGTCCTGCACCCGTCGGGCCACACCCGCTCGCCCGCGATGCACAATGCGGCCTTCCGCGCTCTGGGCCTCGACGCAGTCTACCTGGCCTTCGACGTGCCCCCCGCGGCCCTCGCCGTCGCCGTGGCCGGCCTGCGAGCCCTGCGGGCGCGACAGTTCGCGGTCTCGATCCCCCACAAGGAGACGGTGATGGCGCACCTCGACGCGGTCGACGACACGGCCCGCCGCATCGGCGCCGTCAACACGGTGACCCTGCGCGACGGCCTCCTGGTGGGGACCAACACCGACTGGATCGGCGCCGTCCGGGCCCTCGAGCGCGAGACGGAGCTCGCCGGCAGGCGCGCGGTGGTTCTCGGCGCCGGCGGCACCGCGCGGGCGGCGGTCTACGGACTCCGCAAGCGCGGGGCGCAAGTCGCGATCCTGAACCGCACGCCCGAGCGGGCCGCGGCGCTCGCCCGCGAGCTCGGGGCGGACGCTGCGGGGGGCCTCGAAGAGCTCTCGCATACGCCCCACGAAGTGCTGGTGAACACGACCTCGGTGGGGCTACGCAGCGACGCGTCGCCGGTTCCCGCGGAGGCCCTGCGCCAGGGCTCAGTCGTGCTCGATGCCGTCTACGATCCCGAGCGCACGCGCCTGCTGCGCGACGCCGAGTCCCGCGGCGCCCGCGTCGTCCCCGGTAAATGGATGCTGGTCTACCAGGCCGCCGCCCAGCTCGAGACCTGGACCGGATCGAAGGCCCCGATCGAGATCATGGCCGCCGCCTTCGACGCCGCCCGCACCTGAAGCTCGGAACGGCGGAGCGCAAGCGCGAAGCGCGCGCAGCGAGGCGAAGCCGAGCGGAGTCAACGCGCTAGCCCGAATAACCCCACTTGGTCTTGTTCTCTTCGACCTGCTCCGGCGTGGGCTTCGGCTTCTCGCCGACCTCCGGAACGCGGAAGGCGTCCTTGCCGCTCAGGATCTTCGCGTTGAGCGCGACGTCGTCCTGGAAGATCTCCGGAACCTGCTCGTCCTCGAAGATCGCCTCCCAGGGGCACTCCGGCTCGCAGACGCCGCAGTTGATGCATTCCTCGGGGTCGATGTAGAGCTGATTCGGGAAGGTGTCCGCGTCCCCCCCGGTGTACTCGTAGATGCAGTCGACGGGGCAGACCTCGACGCACGACTGGTCGACGCAGTCCCGGCAGAGCCTCGTGATCACCCAGGCCATCGCTTCCCTTTCGAACCCGGAGCGCTCGCGCGCGCGCCGGCAGAGAACCCCCGTCTAGCGGAGCTTCTTCTCCTTGTAGACGACGTGTCTGCGCACGACGGGGTCGTACTTCTTGAGCTCGAGCTTGTCCGGCGTGTTCTGCTTGTTCTTCGCCGTCGTGTAGTAGTGGCCGGTCCCCGCGGAGGACTCGAGCTTGATGTTCTCGCGCTTGCCCTTCTTGGCCACCGAACGCCCCTCTAGATCTGCACCGGTGCGGGCACCGGCTCGTCACTCTTCGCGAAGACGCGCGATCGCCGCCCGTCCTCCTTGCGCACGCGCACGCGGCTCGGCTTGCCGGTCTTCGCATCGACGAGCATCACGTTGGAGGCGTGGATGAAGCCCTCCTGCTCGATGATCCCACCCGTGCGGGCCGCCTTGCGCCCGGGCTTCATATGGCGCTTGTGCACCCGGACCTTCTCGACGCGGACGCGGCCGCGTTCGACGTCGACCGCGGTGACCCGCCCCTGCTTGCCCTTGTCGGCGCCGGCGATCACCTGGACCAGGTCGCCCTTGCGGATGCGAAACCCCATGAAACCGGTTCCTCCCGAGAGGGCATACGATTACGCCAGCCCCGCTCCTCCCTCAAGCCCCCCCGCGGGAAAAATCGCCCTTTTCCCCCCGACCGGGCGGGGCATTCACCCGGTGGTTCCGGGATACTGGCGGCCGCTCGCTCGGAGGAACCAGGATGAGGCGTCTCGCCACCGGGGTCGTGCTGGCCGGGGTCTTGACCGTCGGGGCCTGCCGCTGGCTGCTGCCCGAGCGCTTCGCCGTGAACGCTCCCCTCGGCCACCTGATCTTCGGACGCGGCCGGAGCGCACCGCCCCCCGAGAGCCTGGGGACGCGGATCCGCGCCCGGGAGGGGCTCTCCGTGGGGCTCTTCGCCGAGGGCATCCCGAACGCCCGCTTCCTGCGCTTCACCCCGGCCGGGGACCTGCTCGTGAGCCAGCCGCGCGAAGGCGTCGTGCTGCTGCTCGAGCGCGACGCCGACGGCGACGGGCGCGCCGACGGCCGCCGCGTCGTCCTCGACGGGCTCGACCGCCCCCACGGCCTCGAGATCCACGACGGCTGGCTCGTGGTGGCGGAGGGCAGCGCGATCGGCCGGGTCCGCTTCGACGCCGCCGCGAGGGCCCCTTCGGGCGAGTACGCGCACGTCGTCACGGGCCTGCCGACGGGCGGCAACCACTGGACGCGCAGCGTGCGCATCGGCCCCGACGGGTGGATGTACGTGTCGATCGGATCGAGCTGCAACGTCTGCGAGGAGAGCGACCCCCGGCGCGCGGCCATCCTACGCACCCGGCCCGACGGATCCGGCGAGGAGATCTTCGCGACGGGCCTGCGCAACGCCGTCGGCTTCGACTGGCGTCCCGGCACCGGCGACCTCTACGCGACCGACAACGGGCGCGACCTGCTCGGCGACGACTTCCCTCCCTGCGAGCTCGACCGCGTCGTCGCGGGCGGCTTCTACGGCTGGCCCTATGCCAACGGAGCCAACGTTCCGGACCCGGACCTGGGCGTCGGTCACGAGGAGCGGATCCGGAGCGCGATCCCACCGGCGCACGCGTTCCGGGCGCACAACGCTCCGCTCGGCATCGCCTTCGTGCGCCGCCCCGACGCTCCCGCGGACCTCGCGGGCGCCGCCCTCGTCGCGCTCCACGGGTCCTGGAACCGCACGCGCAAGGACGGCTACAAGGTGGTCTCGCTGCACTGGATGCCCGATGGCAGCATCGAGGAGCGCGATTTCCTGGTCGGTTTCGAGCAGGACGGGGACGTGATCGGCCGCCCGGTCGACGTGGCCGAGGGGCCGGACGGCGCCTTCTACGTCTCGGACGACTACGCCGGCGCGATCTACCGCGTAACCGGCGCAGGCGCGGGCGTCGTGCCACGGCCGC
>Ga0214473_10008816_pt1 | contig 11927 bp, 7 predicted proteins | sample RVTome_7_FD_203509 | JGI IMG/M metagenome (GOLD analysis project Ga0214473, IMG submission 203509) | Soil microbial communities from uranium-contaminated site in the Upper Colorado River Basin, Wyoming, United States - RVT98D197 | ecosystem: Environmental > Terrestrial > Soil > Contaminated >...
AAGCTTCGATAACTCGGATTGAAATCTTGCAGGGGTGTCAGGCGAATCGGTGAGGGTGGGAAAGGGTCTGGCGGCTCGCTCGGCGGGGCCGCTTTTTGGTACCGAGGTCTTGACCAGGCATAGGCATGGGCATGGGTTCCCGCCCTTTCATGTCCGGGTGCTCCTTTCCGGTTCAGCGGCCTGGACAAGCCTCGCCCGCTTTTCGACCGGGAGTGTATTTCTGGGCCGGAGGGGCGAACGAGGAGGGATTAGGCCATGTTGCGCGGGATCGTTGCCTCGAGTTTGAAGTTTCAATTCTTGGTGATCACGCTGGCGGCGGTGGTCATGGGATATGGCGTCAGCCAATTGCGCGACATGCCGGTGGACGTCCTGCCCGAGTTCTCGCCGCCGTATGTGGAAATCCAAACCGAGGCCCTCGGACTCTCGACCGAGGAAGTCGAACAGATGATCACCGTTCCGATGGAGCAGGACCTGCTCGCCGGGGTGGCATGGCTTGACGTCATTCGCTCCGAGTCCGTTCCTGGGTTGTCGTCGGTGCTCATCCTCTTCGAGCCCGGAACCGATCTCTATCGCGCACGGCAGATGGTGGCGGAGCGCATTGCACAGTCGGCGGTGGGATTGCCGCATGTCTCCAAACCTCCGACGATGATCCAGCCCCTATCATCGGCCAGCCGATTCATGATCGTGGGGCTGTCATCGCAGGAACTGTCCCTGATCCAAGTGTCGGTGCTCGCCCGCTGGACGGTCGCCCCTCGCTTGATGGGCGTTCCCGGCGTGGCCCACGTGGCCATCTGGGGTCAGCGCGAACGGCAGCTTCAGGTGCTGGTCGATCCGGTGCGATTGCAGGCGCAAGATGTCTCGCTGCAGCAAATCGTCGAAACCACCGGGAACGCGTTGTGGGTGTCGTCGCTGACCTTCCTCGAGGCTTCCTCACCTGGCGCGGGAGGGTTCATCGATACCCCCAATCAACGGCTCGGGGTGTGGCATGTCCTGCCCATCTCCACACCCGAGGAGCTGGCCCAGGTGCCTGTTGAAGGCACGTCGCTGCTGCTGCGCGATGTGGCCGAGGTGGTAGAGGATCATCAACCCCTGATCGGGGACGCGGTGATCAACGACAGTCCCAACCTGCTGCTCGTGGTGGAAAAACTGCCCGGGGTCAACACGCTGGAGGTGACGCGGGGGGTTGAAGCCGCGCTGGCTGCGCTACGGCCTGGGATGGCTGGTATCGATTTCGACGCCAGCCTGTTCCGCCCGGCGACCTTCATCGAGATGGCGATCGCCAATCTCACCCGGACGCTGGTCATCGGCGCGGTGCTGGTGGTTCTGGTTCTCACCGCCTTCTTCTATGGTTGGCGCACCGGGTTGATCAGCCTCCTGGCGATCCCCTTGTCGTTGGTCGCCGCTCTGCTGGTCCTGTATCTTCGAGGGGCGACACTCAACGTGCTGGTGCTGGCGGGTCTGCTCATCGCCCTGGGCCTCGTGGTCGACGACGCCATCGTGGACGTCGAGCACATCATGCGGCGCCTGCGCGAACACCGGCGGGGGGGCGATCCCAGATCGGCCGCGAGCGTCATCCTGGAGGCCTCGGTCGAGATGCGCAGCGCCCTCTTCTTCGCAACCCTGATCACCGTGCTGGCCTTGCTGCCGGTCTTCTCCATGGAGGGCGTGGCAGGCGCACTGTTCCAGCCGTTGGCGGCCTCCTATGTGCTGGCGGTGCTGGCTGCCATGGGCGTGGCACTGACGGTCACCCCGGCGCTGAGCCTGCTCCTACTGCCCAACGCCCGCCTCGATGGACGGGAGTCTCCGCTCATCCCGTGGCTGCAGCGCGGCTACGAGAAGGCTCTGGCGCGCATCGTCCAGCGGCCGCGGCTGGCCTACGCGGCGGTGGCGGCGATTATGGTGGCCGGACTCGTCGCCTTGCCATCCCTCGGGCAGCGACAGGTACTTCCCGCGTTCCGCGAGCCGTACCTCACGATCCGGCTGGAGGGCCCGCCCGGTACGTCACACCCGGAAATGAACCGAATCGTGGGACGGGCCAGCCAAGAGCTGCGCTCAATCCCAGGCGTGCAAAACGTCGGCGCCCACGTGGGGCGAGCCGTGTTTGGAGACCGGGTGGTCGGCATCAACTCGGCCGAGCTGTGGGTGAGCCTCGATCCTGAGGCCGATTACGAGGCGACGGTTTCAGCCATTCAGCAGACGGTGGAGGGTTACCCCGGACTGGATCTGGAGGTGCAGACCTATCTGCAGCAGACGCTCGGCCAACCACAGAGCGGCGCGCAGGATGCCATTACCGTACGGGTCTTTGGCGAGGATCATGAGATCCTCCGCGGCGAGGCGGAGAAGGTACGGCAAGCCGTGGCGCGAATTGACGGCGTCGTCGAGGCGCAGGCGGTGCTCCCTGTGGAGGAGCCCACGTTGGAGATCGAGGTGGACCTGTCCGTTGCCCAGCGCTATGGAATCAAACCCGGCGACGTTCGTCGAGCGGCGGCCACCCTGCTTTCCGGCATACAGGTCGGCAGCCTTTTTGAGGAGCAGAAGGTGTTTGATGTAGTGGTGTGGGGCATTCCCGAAACACGTAACAGCCTGACCGATATTCGGGAGCTGCTGATCGAAACTCCCGGCGGTGGGCATGTGCATTTGGAGGACGTGGCCGACGTACGCATCGCGCCCTCCCCGACCGTCATCCGGCGCGAGGCCGTCTCGCCCTACATTGACGTGGTCTTCCGAGTGCAAGGGCGGAATGCCGGAGCCGTGGTGAGTGAGGTGGAGAAGACCCTGCAAGGCCTGCCGTTTCCGTTGGAGTACCACGCAGAGGTGCAAGGCGATTATGCCGCGCAGCAGGCCTCACTACAGCGCGTCCTCATCGCCGGGCTGATCGCGGCAGTCGGGATCTTCGTCTTGCTGCAGGCCTCCTTCGCAAGCTGGCGCCTGGCGACGGCTGCCCTCCTGACGTTCCCTATGGCCCTGGCGGGTGGAGCGTTGGCCGCCTCCTTGGGCGGCGGCTTCTCGCTCAGTTCCCTGTTCGCGTTACTCGCTGTGCTGGGGATCGCCGTGCGCAACGGGGTAGTGCTGACTTCCCACTTTCATCGTCTCGAGCGTGACGGTGGCGAGGCCTTTGGGCCTCAGCTGGTCTTGCGGGGGGCGCGGGAGAGGCTGGCGCCGGAGCTGATGACAACCCTGACGACTGGCCTGGCGCTCCTGCCCTTCGCTCTCTTCGGCAGTTTCCCCGGTCACGAGATGCTGGCCCCAATGGCGGTTGTCATTCTGGGTGGCCTTGTCACCTCGACTTTGCTGGACCTGTTCATCCTGCCCACCCTCTATCTGCGTTTCGGGGCCAGCCGTGAGCCGGAGCTTGACTTTCGCCCTGTGACGGTTGCCGCCTGACCGCGGAATGCCTGACATGAGTTTTCGTCAGCGCCCGGGTAGGAAGTCAGGCCGTAGAGGGAGAGGCCACTGAATGCCGCGCAAGGACCATCCGATCCTAACTGCCCACGACCTGCATAAATCCTACGGGCCCAGACCAGCGCTGCGGGGGTTGTCTTTCTCGCTCGAGGCCGGACGCATACTGGGCTTCCTGGGACCCAACGGGGCGGGGAAAACAACCGCCATTCGAATCCTGACGACGATCCTGGAGCCCGATTCGGGCCACTTCCTCGTGGACGGTATCAGCTCCGAGCACCCCGAGCAGATCCGACGCAAGATCGGCGTCCTCCCAGAAAACCTGGGATTCCCCCGGCAAATCACAGGGATCGAGTACCTGACCTATTTCGGCCAGCTCTACGGGATGGAGGCTGCGGAGGCCCGGGAATACGGCCAGGCGCTGCTGGCGGAAGTGGGCCTGCAGCAGAGAGCGAAGTCTCTGATCAGCACCTTCAGCCATGGGATGCGACAACGGATGGGGATTGCGCGGGCGCTGATCAACAGTCCAGCGATTGTCTTCTTCGACGAACCGACTCTGGGACTGGATCCGCGCGGTCAACAGGAGCTGCTTGCGCTCATACAGCGGGTGGCGCGAGAGCGAAACACCGGCGTGATCCTCTGCAGCCACCTTCTGGGGGAAGTTGAAACCACTTGCGACGACGTGGTGATCTTGAACCGGGGCGAGGTGGTTGCGAAGGGAACCGTGGCGGAGGTCATTCGAGGAGTCCAGCAAAACGCCCTTCGGATTCAGGTCCCGTCGCGGTCGGCCAGGCAGGCCAGAAAGGTCTTGCAGACCCTCCGGAATGTCACCCATGCCACTCCCATCGCCGAGATGCCGGGTTGGATCCGCGTGGAACTCGCGCCATCTCCAGACGGGACCGCCGCCGTTGATTATCAGGTCAACAACACCATCCTGAGGGCGCTCATCCGGGCGAAGATCCCCATCCTCAGCTTTGGCAGCGAAGGCGGCCGGTTGCAGGACGTTTTCCTTCACCTCACGGAGAAAACCATCCAATGAGCGAAAGGGCAAAGCGCTTGAGCCGCAAAGGAAACCGCGCAGCAGGCCGGCGCCCAACGCGGGTGGCGGCGCGGCCCACGTGGTGGCTGGTGTTCACCAGGGAACTCGCCGACCTGTGGATCGGGGGAAAGGCGCTCAACCTCACCTTGATCTACAGCATCCTGCTGGGAGTCTTGACGTACGTCTTGGCGACCAACAGTGAACTCAGTTTGATCCCGCCGAAGGAAATGGTTTACGAGATGCTCAAGAACGCGATGGCGGTCAGCCTGTTCATCGCCTTGATCATCGGTGCGGACACCCTGAGCGGCGAGCGGGAGCGGTCCACCCTGGAGAGCCTTCTGCTGACGCCGACAAGTCGCAGGCAGATCGTACTCGGCAAGTTCCTGGCCGGCATTTCCCCGTGGCCGGCGGCATTCGCCATCGCCACTCCCTACATGTACGTGCTCTCCCAGGGCGATGAAGTGCTTGGCCCAGCCATCCTGTGGGGGGCTATCTTGGGGAGCGTGTTGGTCCCAGCCTACAACGGCCTGGGCATGCTGGTGAGCTTCTGGTCCAGCTCCAACAAGACCAGCTATTTCGCCAGCTTGGGCATCTACATCCTTTTCCTCGTCCCGGCCCAGTTGCCTGGGCGTGCCCAGATCGGGGCCGCGGGGCAGTTTCTGCAATGGGTGAACCCGGTGGCGGCCACCAACCATTTCCTCTCGAAGCACCTGGTGAATTATCGGACCTTGGCCGAGTTCTGGACCTGGCTTACTTCGCCTGTTGTGTTTGCCATCATTGTCCTTGCGATGCTCTTCTTGTATGCCAGCCCGGGGCTGCGCCTGGAAGGGGGAAAATCCAGCAAACTGGGGTCCTACCTGAAGCGAAGAGCAGGCTTGCTCTTGATCGCCGGCTTCCTCTTCTCCCTGGCCGCATCGCCTGCGATGGCCTACCAGGGAGAGCAACTCCAGGCCGAGGCACTGCAGATATCCATCGACATGGATTACACGGTCGTGAAGACCGGTGACAAGGTCGAATTCAATACGTTGGTGACGAACAACGGTTCGAGCGCCTCCGGCCCCCTGATTGTGGCGATGAACATCATCAATCTCAACGCACAGGGGGATGTAGTCGATCCGGAGGACTGGTCGCCAGAGCGGACTCAGTACATCAATTCCCTGGCTCCGGGCGCGTCGGCCAATCTGGAATGGATCATCAATACGATTCTGGATGGCGACTACATGGTGTACATGGTGCTCATCCCCGCGCCCGACAGCCGGGAGGCCACCAGCCAACCGACTGCCAGTTCAGGTATCCACCTGACGGTGACGCCGTTCACCCGACTGAACCCCGGAGGCGTGCTTCCCTATGCCGTAGGCGGACCCCTTGTGTTGTCCGTGGTCATCTATCTCCTATACAGGCGCAGGCGTAGCAGCGTCGATGCAGGCGGTGCTGCCTGAAATGGCCCAGAGCGATCTTATCCGGAGGAGTGTCATGAAGCTCATGCGCCGATGGCTTGTCGGGATAGGTATTGTCGCCGGTATGCAACTTTCGGCTTGTGCACAGGTCTCCACGGCGATCGAGAAAGTCCCACCCGTCTACTTGGAGCCGATCGAGGGGACCGAACTACTCCGTGTGGTCTTGACCGAGAAGGCGGCCGAACGGCTGGATATCCAAACGGCCCTCGTGCGGGAGGAGCAGGTCGTACGGAAATGGATGGTCGGGGGCGTGATCGTAGCCCGGGCAGAATCGGACGCGGCCGATACCACTAGGGTTTGGGTGCGCGTGCTCCTCGACCAGGGTGAGCTCGACAAGCTGGACCGGCGTGACCCCGCACGCATCCTGTTTCTCGACGAGGACGAAGAAGAAGAGGATGATGAGGACGAAGATCTGTTCGCCGAAGCGGATGAGGGTCCGGGTGATGACGCGGAAGAAACGCATGGCGGGCTGTACTACCTGATCCGCGATGCAGAAGCCGGGTTGACCCCTGGTCAAAGCGTGCTGGTTGAGCTCTCTCAGTCGGGCAGCGGCGCTGCGCGGAAGATCATCCCGTTTGCGGCGGTTATTTACGAGCCGAACGGCACTACCTGGGTGTACACCAACCCCGAAACCCTCATCTTCATCCGGCAGCCGATCGTCATTGACTACATCGAGGGTGGTCTGGCAGTCCTGTCCGAAGGGCCGGAGGTCGGGATTGCAGTCGTGACGGTTGGAGCGGCGGAGCTGTTCGGAGCGGAGACCGGGGTTTCCAAGTAACCACGCCGGGGGAAGTCCGATGCGCTGGATCGTTCAAACAAGCTTGCGCTATCGCTACCTGGTAGTCTTTGCCGCCGCGGCGCTCATGGTCTTCGGCATCGCCCGGCTGAGCGACTCGTCGGTGGACGTTTTCCCCGAATTCGCGCCGCCCAAGGTGGAGATCCAAACTATATCGCTTGGGCTTTCCGCGGCCTCGGTGGAGGAACTGGTCACCGTCCCGCTGGAGCAAGCGCTGGTCGGGCTGCCAGGTTTAGACGTGATGCGCTCCCGCTCGGTTCCCGACCTGTCGGTGATCGTCCTAATCTTCAAGCCCGGGACCGACCTCATCTTTGCCCGGCAGTTGGTGCAGGAGCGTATTGCCGCGGTATATCCCACGTTGCCCACCTGGGCCGCGCCGCCGTTCATGATCCAACCCCTGTCGTCAACCAGCCGGGTGATGAAGATCGGGATCTCCTCCGAAGAGCACGGTCTGATGGATCTGTCGATGATCGCCTATTGGAAGATCCGCACCCGCCTGCTGGATGTGCCCGGCGTGGCCAATGTCCCCATCTGGGGCGAGCGGATCAAGATGCCGCAGGTGCAGGTCGATCTGGCACGCATGCGGGCTTACGAGGTCTCGCTCAACGAGGTCATGGACGTTACCGCGGACGCCCTGGATGTCGGCTTGCTCATGTTCTCCGAAGGATCGGTCATCGGTACTGGCGGTTTCATTGATACCCCCAATCAGCGGTTGGGCATCCGCTCCGTCCTGCCGATCCTGACCCCAGAAGACCTGGCCCAGGTGCCCATCAATGATCGAAAGAGGGCCGATGGCACGCCGCTGCGCCTGGATGACGTGGGGGATGTGGTCTGGGACACCTGGCCGCTCTTTGGAGACGCGGTGATCAATGGCGGTCCCGGCCTGATGATGATCGTCGAGAAGCTTCCGTGGGCGAACACGCTGGACGTGACCCGGGGGGTGGAAGAAGCCATCGACCAGATGCGTCCCGGCCTCAGCGGCATCGACATTGACACAACCATCTTCCGGCCGGCGACTTTCATCGAGCAGTCGATCGACAACCTGACCGAGTCGTTGCTCGTTGGGGCGGTTCTGGTGGTCATCGTTTTGCTCTTCTTCCTTTACGAGTGGCGTGTGGCTCTGATCAGCGCCACGATCATCCCGGTGTCCCTGATGGCGTCCCTGCTGGTGCTCAACCTGCGCGGGGTGACCATCAACGTGATGACGCTGGCCGGGCTGGCCATCGCCATCGGCGCGGTCGTCGACGACGCCATCGTCGACGTCGAGAACATCGTGCGCCGCTTGCGCCGGCTGCGCAAGGAAGGCAGCACTCAATCGACGGCGAGCATTGTTCTGGAGGCCTCGCTCGAAGTGCGCGGCGCCATTGTCTACGCCTCGCTGATCGAAATCTCGGCGTTACTGCCGGTCTTCTTCCTGCAAGGCCTATCGGGCGCGTTCTTCCAGCCGCTGGCCAGCGCCTATGTGGTGGCGGGGCTGGTCTCACCGTTCGTCGCCTTGACCGTCACGCCGGCGATGGTCTTGATCCTACTGTCCAATGCCCCCATTGAGCACCGCCAATCCCCGATCATCCCGTGGCTGCACCGCTTCTACGACCGGCTGCTGGGGCGAACGCTGCTCAGGACGGGCGTGGCGTACACCCTGGTCGCCGCCATCGTGGTGGCCGGGCTGGGAGTGGTGCCATCTCTCGGGCAGGAACTGCTGCCCTCGTTCAGGGAGAGGGACTTCCTGATGCACTGGATCACGAAGCCGGGCACCTCCCACCCGGAGATGTGGAGGATCACGGCTCAGGCCTGCCGGGAGCTCATGACCATCCCTGGTGTGCGCAATTGCGGCTCGCACATCGGGCAGGCCCTGCTGGCGGATGAGCCCTACGGCATCTACTTCACCGAAAACTGGATCAGCGTCGATCCTGCGGTTGACTATGACGGAACCCTGGCCAAGATCCAGGAGATGGTAGACGGCTACCCGGGGTTGATCCGCGACGTTCAGACCTATTTGAAAGAGAGGATCCGGGAGGTGCTGACAGGATCCAGCGATACCGTGGTCGTTCGCATCTACGGTCCTGAGTTGGAGGTATTGCGGGACAAGGCGGACGAGGTGCGAGACGCCCTGGAAGGAATCGAAGGGATCGCGGATCTGAAAAAGGAGCTCCACGTGGACGTGGCCCAGGTGGACATCGAGGTCGACCTGGCGGCCGCCCAACGCTATGGACTCAAGCCCGGTGATGTCCGCCGGGCGTCGTCCTTCCTGCTGCAAGGGGAGGAAGTCGGTGACCTCTTCGTCGGCGGGAAGACCTACGACGTGAACGTGTGGAGCAAGCCGGAAACACGCAACAGCCTGACCAGCATTCGCGAGCTGCTGATCGACACTCCGGACGGCGGCCACGTGCGCCTGGAAGAGGTGGCCGACGTGCGCATCGTTCCGGCTCCCAACGTGATCGAGCGCGAAGGTCAATCGCGCAAGATCGATGTCTCCGCCAATGTGCGCGGGCGCGACCTCGGCTCCGTGGCCGCAGATGTCGAGAACGCCCTGCAGGAAGTTGAATTCCCGCTTGGGTATCACGCCGAACTGGTGGGAGAGTATGCGGAGCGGGAAGCTGCCCAACGCCAGTTGCTGCTGGCTGGGGCCGTCGCGGTTCTCGCAATCTTCTTCCTCCTGTACACCTCCTTTGAGAAGTGGCGCCTGGCGGTTCTAACCTTCTTCACGCTGCCATGGGCGCTGGTTGGCGGACTGATCGCGGCGTTCTTGACCAGTGGCATCATCTCGCTGGGTTCGCTGGTTGGGCTGCTCACGATCCTGGGAATCGCCACCCGCAACGGTATCATGATGATCAGCCACTTTCAGCATCTAGAGGAGCACGAAGGCGAAGCCTTTGGGCCGGCGCTGATCCTGCGCGGGGCACGCGAACGAATTGCTCCGATCATGATGACGGCATTGACCACTGGCCTGGCCCTCGTACCACTGGCGATCGCCGGCGACATACCCGGTCACGAGATCGAGCATCCGATGGCCATCGTCATCCTGGGCGGGCTGGTGACCTCGACACTGCTCAACTTGCTCGTGGTCCCCACCCTGTACTTGCGTTTTGGGAAGGGACGGTCGTTCGCGAGGGACGGTTGACATGCGATATCGGCACGCCATGCCTTTGGCCTTTGCGCTACTTCTCGCGGTTTTGAATTCGGCCTGCAGCCGTGAGGCTCCTGAGGATGAGCTGGCAGAGTTCGATGCCGCGAACTTCAACCGCTCAACCGAGGTTGACAACGACTGGCTACCCTTGGCACCTGGCACGTTTTGGGTCTATGAGGGGACCACGACTGAGGATGGTGAGACCCTTGCTCACCGGCTCGAGTTCACCGTCACCGACCTGACCAAGGTGATCCAGGGCGTGCGCACGACGGTCGCCTACATTGTGGACTTCCGCGAGGGCGAGGTTGTGGAGGAGGAGATCGCCTTCTACGCTCAAGATAACGAAGGCGACGTGTGGTACCTGGGTGAGTACCCGGAGGAGTATGAGGATGGCGAGTTCGTCGAGGCCCCGACCTGGATCGCGGGCCTCGAAGAGGCCAGGGCGGGGATCAAAATGTGGGCAGAGCCGCAGCTGGGTACGCCGCGCTACTTTCAGGGGTGGGGGCCGGCGGTCGACTGGTCCGACTTTGCCCAAGTGGATCAAATCGGCCAGGAGACCTGCGTCCCGGTGGACTGCTACCAGGACGTTCTGGTGATCGCCGAGTCGAGCCTGGACGAGCCGGATGCCTTCCAGCTCAAGTACTATGCGCGGGGGGTGGGGGAAGTTCGAGTCGGCTGGAGAGGGGCCGACGCAACGCAGGAGCAGCTGGAACTGGTCGAGTTCACCCAGCTCGGCCCGGAAGCTCTGGCGCAAGCCCGTGACCGGGCGCTGGAGTTGGAGCAGCACGCCTACCAGATCAGCGAGGACGTGTACGCCCAGACCTCACCGGCGGAGTACCTCGGGGCCGGGCTTGCGGCCGCGGACGACCAAGTCAGCGGATCGGAGGGGCCCGCCCTCGAGGTGGTTGTCTACACCTCCGAGCTGCCGCGCAGGGCCTTGTCCGAATTCGAAGTCTGGGACGACCCGGCCTCGCCCGGCGGCAAAATGGCCGGAACTCCCAACAGCGGTGACGAGCTAGACCCTCCTCCGGAGAACGACCCGCACGTGGAATTCGACGTGCAGGTTCGAGGCGGCCTCCCCTATCGCTGCTGGGTTCACATGAAGGTGGGAGCGCCGATGGGGAAATCGCAGGCGAACGTGCTCTGGGTGCAGTTCTCGGACGCGGTCGACCAGACCAACAACGAGATCCTCAGGCCGGGCACAGGGAGTTACCTGACGGCTCAAGGGCCGGACCAGCAGGGCTGGGCCTGGGTGGGGTGCGACCTGGCTGAGGCCGACCCGTCCCGGTCCCTAATCTACTTCCGAACCGGCGGTGAGATCACCGTCCGTTTGCAGGCGGGAATGGAGGGGGTTGGGTTCGACCAGTTCGTGCTCAGCCCGTCTCGGTTCCTGGTGGAGCCGCCCTCCGAGGCGATCGTGGAGAAATAGAGGAAGAACAGCATGAAGAGTCTCCGGAAGTGGCTCAGCCTCGGTGTTCCCGCCGGATGGGCCGATGTGCTCGTACGCACCGTCGAGGTGGCGGTGGTCGCGTTCGTAGTACTGCAGCTGAAGGAGTGGCTTGACGCGGGGGCATTCGACACTCCCGGCACGGCTGCTGACGCGGCCCTGACTGCCGGCGGGATATTCGTGCTGAATGCAGTCCTGATCTGGCTCAAGCCCTAAACTCTGCCCACCTCAGGCGCAGGGAAACAAACCGATGCCCCGGCCAAATTCGGCCGGGGCGTCCGATTCGCGGCGCGCGCACATCGGTTAGTGGGGCGCTCCCATGCCACTTCCGCGGCCCGGCATTACCGGCGGTTGCGACGCCTCGCCGATCCGAATCGGTTGATAATTGGCGCGGTGGATTGGGAAGGAAGCGGCCGTGCTGATTCGAGAAGCTATCCCCGCCGACGCCGGCGCAATGGCCCGGGTGCACGTGGATTCCTGGCGCACGACCTACCGCGGGATCATCGCCGACAGCATCCTGGATGACCTGTCCTACGAGCTGCGCGAACGCCATTGGCACAGCGCGCTCACCGAGCACCGTTCCCGCAACTTCATCCATGTCGCCGAGAGCGACGACGGCCGGTTAGTGGGATTCATCGCGGCGGGCAAGGAGCGAGAGGGCC
>Ga0214473_10008817_pt1 | contig 11927 bp, 16 predicted proteins | sample RVTome_7_FD_203509 | JGI IMG/M metagenome (GOLD analysis project Ga0214473, IMG submission 203509) | Soil microbial communities from uranium-contaminated site in the Upper Colorado River Basin, Wyoming, United States - RVT98D197 | ecosystem: Environmental > Terrestrial > Soil > Contaminated >...
CGGGACATGCTCGCGCTCGCGCGCGCCGCCGGCGTCAAGCGCTACGTGCAGATGAGCGCGCTCGGCAGCCGGCCGGATGCCCGCTCACGCTACCACCGGACGAAGTGGGAGGCCGAGGAGGCCGTCCGCGCGAGCGATCTCGAGTGGACCATCTTCCGCCCGTCCATCATCTTCGGGCGCGGCGACGCGTTCGTGTCCATGCTCGGGGGAATGGTGAAACGGCTCCCGGTGGTGCCGGTCCTGGGCGACGGCCGCTACCGGCTCCAGCCGATTCCGGTCGAGCAGGTCGCGGAGGGATTCGCGCGCGCCCTGCGCCTGCCGGCGAGCGTGCGCCAGACGTACGAGGTGGCCGGGCCCACCCCCTACGCCTTCGTGGATCTGCTCGACGAGATCGGCCGCGCCCTCGGGCGTCCGCGCGTGCGGAAGATTCACATCCCGCTGGGCCCGGTGCGCGCGATGACTCGCGCCTTCGATTGGCTACCGTTCTATCCGGTCTCATCCGACCAGCTCATCATGTTGGAGGAAGAGAGCGTCACCGATCCGTCGCGATTCTTCGCGGACCTCGGGGTGAAGCCGGAGCCGCTCCCGGCCGGGCTCCGGCGCATGTTCGGCGGATCATGAGCGAGCGGCCGCTGCGCGGGGCCTTTCCCCATCAGCACGGGGACGCGCGCGGGCTGGTGGAGCGGATCGAGGTGCAGCTGCGCGAGCGGATCGAGGAGGCGGCGGAGATGGCCGCGCTCAAGCTGATGGTGGACCTGCGCGCGGAGACCGGGCGCCCGGCGCCGGAGAGCACGAGCGCCGTGGACCGCGCCGAGTTCCAGGCCACCACGCGCGCCCTGCTCGCGCGCCTGCGGGAGGCCTTCCTGACCGACCTGCCCGGCGAGCTACGCCCGCGCCTCGCCGCGGCCGAGGCCGCGGCGGCCGACGAGCCCGCGCGGCTGCTGGCGGCCCAGGTCTTCCTCGCGCGCCAGCTCGCCGACTACTGGCAGCGGCTCGAGCGCTACCAGCGCGACGACGCGGAGCGGCGGCTGGCCGAGGCGCGGCGACCCGGCTGGCTCAAGCGGCTCTTCGGCGCTCCGTAGCGTCCTCGGTCTGCTGGCGGAGCTCGGCCAGCGCCCAGAGGTCTTCGCACTCGTCGATGGCGCGGGCCCACTCGGCATAGCCGTCGAGCAGCGCGGCCCGCAGTCCGGTCAGCCGCTCCTCGGACCGCTCGATGCGCGCCTTCAGATCGGGCTTGATGCCGGCCGCGGTCTCCTGTCCCGCGCGGGCCGCGATTCGGTCCACGAGATGGTTCAGCTCGTCCTGCAGCAGCCTTTCCAGGGTGTTCATCCCGGCACCTCCTAGGGACCTATATGCTAAACACATGAGGAGCTATCGTGTCAACCGTCCCGACATTTTCCGCTTGACGCCGTGAAACAGTAGCCTTAGGGTTGCAACATATGTTGCACGGCTGGTTGCTGCTGTTGCTGAGTCTCCCCCCGCGGCCCTCGAGCCTCCGGGTGCGCGCTTGGCGGCGCCTGCGGGTGCTGGGCGCGGTGCCGCTCAAGAGTGGGGCCTATCTCCTGCCGGACTCCACCGACCGCTACGAGCAGTTCCAGTGGCTCGCGCAGGAGATCCAGCGGGACGGCGGCGAGGCCACCCTGCTCCGTGTCGATCGCATCGAGAACATGAAGCAGCCCGACGTCGTTCGCCTCTTCCAGGAGGCGCGCAACCAGGACTACGCGGGCCTGGCGGAACGCTATCGCAAGCTGCTCAAGGGCCGGCGCCCACGGCTCGACGAGGAGATGGCGCGGCTCGCGCGGGAAATGGACCGGATCACCGAGATCGACTTCTTCGAGGCGCCGGGGCGGCGAGAGGTCGAGCGCACCCGCGAAGCCGTCGAGCAGCGCACCGCCGCGGGGCGCGCGCGCCCCGCGGGCGCGGCGCCGCCCCTCGATCTCGACGCGCTCAAGGGGCGGCGCTGGGTTACCCGGCCGCGCCCGCACGTCGACCGGATCGCCTCCGCCTGGCTCATCAAGCGGTTCGTGGATCCGGAGGCCGAGTTCGTCTTCGCCGCGCCCGACCAGGTTCCCGGCGACGCGATCCCGTTCGACATGGCCGGCGCCGACTTCGGCCACCACGGCGAAGACTGCACCTTCGAGACCCTGGTGCGGCGCGCCGGACTGCGCGATCGCAAGCTGGCCATCCTGGCCGAGATCGTCCACGAGGCCGACCTCAAAGACCAGAAGTTCGCGCGGGAGGAGGCCCGCGGGATCGATCTCGCGCTGCGCTCACTGCTGAGCGCGATCAAGGACGATCACGAGGCGCTCGCCCACGGCCTGACCCTGTTCGACGGCCTCTACGCCACCATCGGAGAGCGGGCATGACCGAGCCGCGTACGACCTGGAGCTTGGCGCGTTACTTCCTCTATCTCGGCAGCCTGGGCTTCGGCGGGCCCGTGGCCCTCGTGGGCTACATGCAGCGCGATCTGGTCGAGCGCCGCGGGTGGTTCGACAGGGACGACTACATGAAGGGCCTGGCGCTCTCCCAGCTCGCGCCCGGCCCCCTCGCGGCCCAGCTCGCCATGTGCCTGGGCTACGTCCATGGCCGGGTGGCCGGCGCCACCCTGATCGGCCTGGCGTTCATTCTGCCCTCCTTCCTGATGACGCTGGCCCTGGGCGCGCTCTACGTCGCCTACGGGGGGCTCGGGTGGATGCAGGCCGCCTTCTACGGGGTAGGCGCGGCCGTCATCGCCATCATCGTGCGCTCGGCGTGGAAGCTCATGCGACTCACCATGGGCCGCGATCGACTGCTCTGGGCGATCGCCGGGCTGATGGCCGTCGTCACCGCGTGGACCGAGACGGAGATCGGGAGTCTGTTCATCCTGTGCGGGGTCGTCGTTCTGCTCATCCAGGCGCCGCCCCGCCGGCTCCTCGCGTGGGTCGGATCGAGCAAGATCCTGCCCGCGGTGGGCTGGCCGCTCCTCCTCCTGACCGGCCTGGCCGCCCCCGCGTCACCCGGCGTGCTCGCCCAGATCCTGTGGTTCTTCACGCAGGCAGGCGCCTTCGTCTTCGGCAGCGGGCTGGCCATCGTGCCGTTCCTCTACGGCGGCGTCGTGCAGGAGTATCGCTGGCTGAACGACAAGCAGTTCCTCGACGCCGTCGCGGTGGCCATGCTGACGCCGGGTCCGGTGGTGATCACGGTGGCCTTCATCGGCTATCTCGTCGCCGGGGTCGCCGGCGGCACCGCCGCCGCGGTCGGGGTGTTCCTGCCCACCTATCTCTTCGTCGTGATCCCGTATCCGTGGTTCGACCGCTTCAGCAACAACCCGCAGGTCAAGACGTTCGTCAATGGGGTCACCGCGGCCGCCGCCGGCGCCATCGCCGGCGCCTGCGTCGTGCTCGGCCGCCGCGCCATCTTCGACCCGCCCACCGCGCTCATCGCGCTGGCCGCCTTCGGCCTGCTCTGGCGCTTCAAGGTCCCGGAGCCGCTCCTGATCGCGGCGGCCGGGGCCACCGGATTCCTGATCTTCTGGACAAGGGGAGGCCTATGAACACATCACGCTCCATTCTCTTCGTCTGTCTCCACGGTGCCGCCAAGAGCGTCCTCGCGGCGGCCGACTTCCCGCCCCTGGCCGCCCAGCGCGGCCTCGACCTCACCGCGGCCGCGGCCGGCACCGAGCCCGATCCCGAGATCGCGCCCGGGGTCGTGGCCGCCCTCCGGGCGGAGGGGCGCGATCTGAGCGGGCAACGGCCGCGGCGGGTGACGCGGGAAGACACCGCGGCCGCCGCGCGCGTTGTGACCTTCGGCTGTGATCTGGGGGAGGCGACGCCAGCCGCCGTGCCCGTCGAGCGGTGGGACGACGTGCCCGCGGTGAGCGAGAGTCTCCCCCTCGCGCGCGCGGCGATCCGGCGCCACCTCGAGGGGCTGCTCGACGCCTGGGCCGCCGGGAGGCCCCGACCATGAAGTGGGTCACTCGACGCAAAGCCCGCGTGGATCGCATCGCCTGTCCGTGGCTCATCCGGCGGTTCATCGACAAGGACGCGGAGTTCCTCTTCGTGCCGGAGGACCAGGTGATGGAGACCGCGCGCCGCGAAGGGGCCCTGCCCTTCGACGTCCCCGGGGTGGAGCTCGGGCATCACGCCGAGCGGTGCTCCTTCGACGCGTTTCTCGAGAAGTACCAGCTGGCCGACCCGACCCTTCAGGCCCTGGCCCAGATCGTCCGGGGGGCCGACACGGACGCCCGGCAGATCGCCCGCGAAGCCTGGGGACTCTACGCCGTCGCCAGCGGCTTCCGTGAGATCAGCCGTGACGACTTCGACAACATGGCGCTCCAGTTCCCGGTCTACGACGCGCTCTACGCCTACTGCCGCTCCGGACGCGCGTGAGTCGAGACGGTCGCCTGGTCTTCGTCGCCAAGTCGGCGCGCACGTTCTGCTACGGGTTCCTCGGCGTGCTGTTCCCCGTCTATCTGGCCGAGCGTGGCATGGACGCGCGGCAGATCGGGATGGCGGTCACCCTCACCCTGCTCGCGAGCGCGGCCATGACCTTCGCGATCCGCCGGCCCGCCGAGCGCTACGGCGCGCGAGCGGCCCTGTTCGCCCAGGCCGGCCTCATCGTGATCTCGGCCCTGGTCTTCCTCGCCACCGAGCAGCCCTGGCTGATCGTGGTCGCGGCGATGGTCGGCAATCTGGCCGTGGGCACGGGCGAGACCGGGCCCTTCCTCACCCTCGAGCAGGTGGCGGTCACGCGCGCCACTCCGCGTGAGAGGTTGACCACGGCGCTCAGTCTCTACAACCTGGCCGGCTACGGCGCCTCCGCGCTCGGGGCCGCGGCGGTGGGGCAGGCGGGCGCCTCGCCCCGCGTGCTCTTCCTCGTCTTCCTGGCGGGCGGCCTCGTCCAGATGGCCGCCTATGCACTGATGCGTCCGGACCCGGTCCGCGCGCCCGCCGCCCGCCGGGCCGTGCCGATGCCGTCGCGCCCCCTCATCCATCGGCTGGCCGCGCTGTTCGCGCTCGATTCGCTGGCCGGGGGCTTCGTGCTCCAGAGCCTGATCGCCTACTGGTTCTACACCCGCTTCGGGATGGACCTGAGCGCGCTCGGCTGGACCTTCTTCGGCGCCCAGATTCTCTCCGGACTCTCGCTGCTCCTGGCGGCGCGCATGGCCCCGCGCCTCGGTCTCGTCAACACCATGGTGTTCTCCCACCTCATCTCGAACGTGCTCCTGATCGGCGTGGCCCTGGCGCCCTCGGCCTGGCTCGCGGTGACCCTCCTGCTGGCCCGGCACCTCCTCTCCCAGATGGATGTCCCGACGCGCCAGACCTTCCTCATGCTGGCGGTGCACGACCACGAGCGCGAGGGCGCGGCCAGCCTCACCAACATGAGTCGCACGCTCGCCCAGTCCGTGAGCCCGGCCCTCACCGGCTGGGTGATGGCCAGCGTCTCGCTCACCGCGCCCTTCTTCCTGGGCGGCGGGCTCAAGATCCTCTACGACCTGATGCTCTTCGCGACCATCCGTCACGTGGAGACGCGATGACCCTGCTCCTGACCCGGGGCGACGTGGTGGCCCTGCTGACCCTCGACGAGTGCATCGCGGCCGTCGAGCAGGCCTTCGCGCTGCAGGCCGAGGGCAAGGCGCTCGGGCCGGGGGTGCTGGCGCTCCCCGCGGCCGGCGGCGGCTTTCACGTCAAGGCGGCCGGCCTGCCGCTCGGCCGCTTCTACGTCGCGGCAAAAGTGAACGCCAACTTCCCCGGCAACCCGGCACGGGGCCTCCCGACCATCCAGGGCGTCGTCGTGCTGTCCGATGGCGAGACGGGGCAACCGCTGGCCCTCATGGACTCCATGGAGATCACGGCCCTCCGGACGGGCGCGGCCACCGCGGTGGCGGCACGGTACCTGGCCCGGCCGGATGCGCGCGTGGCGACCATCGTCGGCTGCGGGCGCCAGGGCCGGATCCAGCTCGCGGCGCTGGCGAGAGTGCGGAGGCTGGAGCGCGTCTACGCGGTCGATCAGGACCCGGCCGCCGTCGCCCGGTTCGCCGAGAAGATGTCGGGCGCGCTCGGGCTCCCGGTCAGGCCGGCCGGCACGATCGGGGAGGCGGCGCTCCGGAGCGACATCTGCGTCACGTGCACTCCGTCGCGCGTGCCCCTGCTCCACCGGAAGGACGTGGCGCCCGGCAGCTTCATCGCGGCGGTGGGCGCCGACGACGAGGACAAGCAGGAGCTGGATGCGGGGCTGATGGCGGTCGGCACCGTTGTCGTCGACAGCCTCGAGCAGTGCGCGTCGATCGGCGACCTCCACCACGCGCTCGCGCAGGGGCTCGTCTCCACGGCCGGCGTCCACGCGCAGCTTGCCGATGTCGTCGCCGGACGGAAGCCGGGCCGCCGCTCACCCGAGGAGATCACCATCTTCGACAGCACCGGGGTGGCCATCGAGGACGTGGCCGCCGCCGCGGCCGTCTACGAGAAGGCGATCGGCGCCGGCCGTGGCCTCACCGTGGACCTGGCGGCCTGATGAGGGTGGGTCGCGCGTCGCTTCGGCAGCGGCCGACGCGCCCGCGGCCGCTCAGCCGCGCGGCCGGCCCAGCATGCAGGAGATCTGGTAGCGGTGACGCGCGACCCAGGCGTAGAGGCGCGGGGCCAGGAGCTCGACACCGGGCAGCCGGAAGAGGAGGGCCACCCAGCGCCAGCCGCGCAGGCGGCGAAGGATCTCCGGAATCGCGGCGTCACCCGCGAGCAGGCGCCCGTCCGGCAGGATGAGCTGCATGGCTTCCATGCAGCTCCGCTCGCTCATCCAGGGGTAGCGCGCCCGGCGCTCGGCCGCCTGGCAGGGCAGGAACTCGAACTGGCCGCCCACCGCGCGCCGGGAGATCCACGAGACCCCGCCCCGGCAGAGCCCGCAGGCCCCGTCGTAGATCAGAATCGCGCGCGCCCCGCCGGCCGGCGCCTCCCGCTCCTCGAGCTTCGAGTCCATCGGGCGTCATTGTACGCCCGGTGTCAGCGGTAGGCGCACGGAGGCACGTTGGTCTTCCAGGGCCCCTGCGTCAGATGCTCGCCATGCGGAAACAAGCGGAGTTGCTCGGCGGGCAGCATGGGACGCACGCGGCGCCCCCGCACGGTGAGGAAGTACCCGGCGCGGACCGCATCGACGCCGAGGCGCCGGAGGTCCTGCGCGTCTCGCGGCAGGGTCCGCCGGCGCTCGGCGACGAGACGCCGCGCGGCGGTGGGGCCGATCCCCGGCACGCGCAGCAGGAGCTCGAAGGGCGCGCGCTCGAGGGCGACCGGGAACTGCTCGACGTGGGCCAGCGCCCACGCGGTCTTGGGATCGTGATCCAGCGAGAGGTTGCCGTCGCCGCCGAAGACCAGCTCCTCGACGCGGAACCCGTACTGCCGGAGCAGGTGCTCGGCCTGGTAGAGGCGCCATTCGCGCGCGGCCGGCGTGGGCGGCAGCCCTTCCATCGGCGTGCCGATCACGGGCTGGAAGGCGCTGAAGTGGGCGTGGTGCAGGAGCCCGCGCCGCTCGAGGCCGCCGACCACCCCCAGGATCTCGCGGTCTCGCTCGCCTTGCGCGCCCACCACGAACTGCGTGGTGGTTCCGGCCGCCGCAACCCCCTCGCGACCCTCCAGCCGGGCCTCGCGCGAGAGGCGCCCGGCCAGCGTCAGGTTCGGCAGCAGATCGCCCGAGTAGTCCTTCTCCTTTGCCAGGCCGCGCACGACGGCATCATCAGGCCCTTCCAGGTTCACCGAGATCCGCGTGGCGAGTCGGGTCGCCTGCACCACCTGCTCGTGCTCCGCACCGGGGAGCAGCTTGATGTGCACGTAGCCGGCGAAGCCCTCGCGCTTTCGCAGGATCTCGATCGCGGCGAGCATGCGGTCCACCGCCCGCCGCGGCCGGCCGGGCACGCCGGAGGTGAGAAACAGGCCCTGCGCCACCCCCGCCCGGTGCGATTCCATGAAGGTGCGGGCCACCTCCTCCGGTGACAGCGCCGTGCGCTTCACCCGGCCCCCGCAGAAAGTCGGGCAGTAGCCACAGGAGAGCGAGCACGCATTGGTTTGCATGACGCGCATCAGCGTCGTGGAGCCACCGCCCGGGAGACGCACGGGACGGATGCCGACCGGCCCCTCGTTCAAGCGCGGGCGCCCGGGCAGGCCGGTTTCCCGATCGTCCGCGGCTGCCTCGGCCAGGATGCGGAAGCGCTGGGCTCGGTCCATCGACCCAGAATACTAAACACAAGACGAGCTAGATGGCAAGTCGCAAGGGAGGAGTAAGATGCTCGGCCATGGACCGAGCCTGGCTGGTCGCGGGTCTACTCCTGGTGCCGCTGGGCGGGTGCGCCCGGGTGCCTGGCCAGGATGTGCCCGACGTCCGGACGCCGCTCGTGGTGGTGAACGAGATGCTGAGGCTGGCGAGTGTAAGTCCAGACGACGTGGTCTACGACCTGGGCTCGGGCGATGGGCGGATCCTGATCGCGGCCGCACGGGATCGAGGGGCTCGCGGGGTGGGCCTCGAGATCGATCCGGCCCTGGTCGCGGAGAGCACCGAGCGGGCGCGACGGCTCGGTCTGGCGGACCGGGTGAGCTTTCTCCAGCAGGACCTGTTCCAGGCCGACCTCAGGCCGGCCACGGTCGTGACGCTCTACCTCGCACCCGATCTCAACCGGAGGCTGCGCCCGAAGCTCCTGAGCGAGCTGCGGCCGGGGACGCGCATCGTCTCGCACAGCTTCGACATGGGGGACTGGGTGCCGGCGCGGACCCTGCAGGTGTCGAGCAACGAGGGGAGCCACACGCTGTACCTCTGGATCGTGCCCCCGAAACCTTGAAGACCCCCTCGACCTCAGGCCCCCTCACCCTGCCCTCTCCCCCTCGGAGGGGGAGAGGGTGAGTCGGGGGGCTAGGCGCCGGTAGCTGATTTGATGGCGTCGTGGGTGACCGAGACGAGGCGGTCGACCTGCTCCTCGCTGATCACGAGCGGTGGCGCGAAGAAGATGTTCTCGAGCCGGGCGCGCGTGATGACGCCCCGCTTGGTCATCTCGGCCAGCACGCGCTGGCCCACCTTCTTGTCGGCCGCGAACGGCGCCTTGGTACCCCGATCCTCGACCAGCTCGACGCAGGCCAGCAGGCCCTTGCCGCCGCGGATATCGCCCACGTGCTTGTGGTCGCCCAGCGCCGCCTTGAGGCCCTGGTGGAGACGCGTGCCCATCGCGGCCGCCCGCTCCCACAGCCGCTCGCGCTCCATGATCTCGAGGTTCTTCAGGCCCACCGCACAGCAGGTGGGATGCCCGGAGTAGGTGTAGGCGTGCATCCACTTGTCCTCGGGCTTCACCTCGTCCATGGCCTGCTTGATCGTCTTCGAGACCATGATGCCGCCCAGCGGAAGATAGCCGGACGACACGCCCTTGGCGAAGGAGACGATGTCGGGCAGCACGTTCCAGTGCTCGAGCGCGAACCACTTGCCGGTGCGGCAGAAGCCGGTGATGACCTCGTCCGCGATGAAGAGCACGTTGTGCCGATCGCAGATCTGGCGCACGAGCGGGAAATAGTCGTCGGTGGGATAGAGCACGCCGCCGCCGCCGTGGATGGGCTCGGCGATGAAGGCGGCCACCGTGTCGGCTCCCTCGCGCAGGATGGCTTCCTCGAGCAGCCGCGCCGCGGTCTGCCCGGCGGTCTCGCCCGGCTTGGCGCCCTCCTGCCGGTACGGATAGCAGGTCGGAATATGCACGAAGCCGGGGACACGCGGCTCGAACATCTTCCAGTAGGCCGCCATGCCCGTCGCGCTCATCGCCTGCAGCGTCACGCCGTGGTAGGCGAGCGTGCGCGCGATGATCTTCACCTTGTCGGGCTTGCCCTTGGTCTTCCAGTAGAAGCGTGCCGTCTTGAAGGCGGACTCGTTCGACTCGGCGCCGCCCGAGGTGAAGAAGACCCCCTGCATGTTCGGGTAGGCGATGGTCATGAGCTTGGAGGCGAGCTGGATGGCTGGGATATTGGTGGAGCCCGAATAGGCGGAGTAGTAGGCCAGCTCACGCATCTGGGCCGCCGCCGCGTCCGCCAGCTCGGCCCGGCCGTGCCCCACGTTGACGTTCCAGAGCCCGGCCAGGCCATCGATGTATTCGCGGCCCTGCACGTCGGTCAGCACGGCGCCCCGCCCGCGCACGTAGACCATCGGCTCCAGGTGATCGCTCGGGTGGTGCAGCGGGTGGATCAGGTGATCCTGGTCGTCCTTGATGAGCTGTGCGGCCTCGACCGGCATGGACTCCTCCTACGGGCTCGGCTGGTGGTAGATGGATCTAGCGGGCGCGTGCGCCCGGTAGTCGCCGCCCGGGATCGGCACGCCGCGATCGAGCGGGCCGATGTACCAGTAGATACCGGCGGCCAGATCGCGGCCGTCCTCACTCCGGACGGTGACCTCCCGGCGATGATACTGGGCTCCCTCCGCCGAGTCCAGCGCCGCCCACAGCGCGGGCTCGACGACCCGGTAGATCTCGCCGTGGAGCGTGCCGCCGGGGTCGGGCAGCGCGCCCGGATACGATCCGAGATCGATGATCCGCCCCTTCACCTGCCCCCGCCCGAGAAATTGCGCGCGGCCGTCCAGCAGCCGATGCAGGCGGAAGCCCCTCATCAGCGTGCCGTAGGTGAACAGGAGATCGACCGCGCGCTTGCTACGCGCCGCCCCGACGGTCCTTGGCTTCCTGCTCCTCACGGGAGCATGCGCCGGGAGCAGCTCAGGTCCTGATGCCGAAGCGCGGAAGCACCCAGCGGTTCAGGGCGAACCACCCGATCAGCACCGCGACGACGATGAGCGTGGATTCCATCGGCTAGGCCTCCGCCCGGCCGCCGCCGTCGACGGCCTGGAGCACCGCGCCCAGGAAGTCGCGCTCGGGGATCGCGCCCTCGAACCCGACCTTGTCGTTGATCACGATCTTGGGGACGGCCATCACCTGGTAGCGCTGGGACAGCTCGGGGAACTCGTTGGCCTCGATACACTCCGCGCGAACCCTCGGAGAGGCGATCGCCATGTGCTGCGCCAGGCGCACGGCCCGCGGGCAGTGGGGTCAGGTCGGCGTGGCGAAGACCTTGATCGTGACGTCCTCCGTGAGGCCGGCCAGGCCGGCCTTGGTCTCCTCGCTCACCCCGGCTTCGCCGGTGGACACCGCGATGATCGAGTCGATCAGGTTGGAGAACTCGTACCCGGCCGGAGTACCGAGGAACCGGATCCCGTAGTCCTGCGCTCCTTCGACCACCACGACGGGCGACTCGGTCACGCCGTAGGCGGCGGCCTGCTCCCGCTCGATATGGGGATTCAGCACCGTCACCGAGATCTGATCGGAGAGCGCCGCGACCTCGCGGATCAGCGCCACGGTCTGGCTGTTGTGCTCGCCTCCGAGCTCGGAGGCGAACACGGTGAGCTTCACCGGCCCGCCGATCCGCTCGAACTCCTTCTTGACCGCCGCCTCGTCCCGCGCCTGGAGGAATCCCATGCCACGAAGTATACCCTGTTCGTGTGAGCCCCTCACCCCAAGCCCCTCACCCCAAGCCCCTCACCCTACCCTCTCCCCAGAGGGGAGAGGGTTCGGCCCGAAGGCGTCAGGCGCCCGGCGCGCCGCGGACGATCTCGAGCATCTTGCGGTACCCGGAGGGGTCGATGCGCGCGTCGATGAGGGCCGGCCCGGGCGCGGTCTGGGCCGCGACCAGCGCATTGTGAAGGGTGGGTTCGTCAGTCGCGGTGAAGGCGCGCAGGCCGAAGGCACGCGCGAGCGCGCGCAGATCGGGCCCCGCGTAACGCATGGAGACGCCTTCGAAGCCCTTCTGCTCCTGCTTCACCGCGATCAGCGACAGGGCCTCGTCGTTGAAGACGACGATCACGATCGGCAGGCGGAGCCGCGCCACCGTCTCGAGCTCGGCCGCCACCATCATGAGCCCGCCGTCGCCCGTGAAGCACACCACGCGCCGGTC
>Ga0214473_10008818_pt1 | contig 11926 bp, 13 predicted proteins | sample RVTome_7_FD_203509 | JGI IMG/M metagenome (GOLD analysis project Ga0214473, IMG submission 203509) | Soil microbial communities from uranium-contaminated site in the Upper Colorado River Basin, Wyoming, United States - RVT98D197 | ecosystem: Environmental > Terrestrial > Soil > Contaminated >...
GACACGTGGCAGTGACCTGCTCGATCCGCTCAGATGGGCGGGGTCTCCTGCATCTGTGGCCTCTGGATCCCGGTGGCGACCGTCCTGGCGATGGTCGCTGACGGCATGACGATCGACGAGATCACCACGGACTACCCTGACCCGGAGCCGGAGGACGTCCGGGAGGCGCTGCGGTATGCTGCGGAGGCCGTGAGCGAGCGGATGCTGTCTCGGGTCGCGGTCGAGATTCGGGGACGGGCCGATCCTCTCACAGTTGCTCGGGCACCTGGTGGCGATGGCCAGGGCCCGGTGGGCGTGATGACGCCTTGACGCTCCGCCGGAGAAATGCTCTATTCGGATCGGGCTCCGTCACCCGGCATGGCGACTTCCCGTGGCTCTTGACGGCGTGAGCGCGGGTGCACTAGGGTCCACGGGCGCCGTGGTCGCGGGCCGGTCACACTCACCGCCGAGGAGGGCCGAATGCGCTTACACCGAAGTGTCTGGATGCTGCTGGGGCTGGTCGCGTTGGTCGCCGGTCCGGCGGCCTGGGCCCAGAAGGCCGATCCCCCGGCCCCGGGCGTCTCGCCGCGGGTCGACGCCATCCGCAAGTCGGGCGTACTCCGGGTCGGCGTCCTGGCCAACGCCCCCTGGCTGGTCGAGAACACGAAGGGGGGCGGGGAAGCCTGGGGTGGCCCGGCCTGGCTCCTGTCCAAGGAGTACGCCAAGCGGCTGGGCGTGAAGGTCCAGCCGGTCCCGGTGTCGCACGAGACGAAGGTGCCGGTGCTGGCCGCCAACCAGGTGGACTTCTCCATCACCGCGCTGGCCGAGACGCCGGAGCGCCTGAAAGTGGTCGACTTCGTCATCTACTCCAACACCAGCGTCTGCATGTTCGGCCGGGCCGACAACCCCCGGTTCAGCCGGGCCCAGACCGTGGACGACCTCAACCGCGAGGACGTGACCATCGCCTACATCACCGAGGAGACCTGGGCGCCCAATCGCTTCCCCAAGGCCAAGATGCGCGGTGCCACCGGCACCGGCTCCCCGGCGCCCGTGGAGGAGATCATGGCCCGCCGGGCCGATGCCGCGCCCATCAACCGCGTCCAGTGGCTGTCCCTGGCCAAGAAGGTCAAGGGCCTGGCGGCCCTGCCCCAGGCGAATCAGTGCCAGGGCTCGACCGAGAAGGCCCAGCCGGTCGGCATCGCGCTCGACAAGGGGCAGGGACCGTTCCTCGAGTGGGCCCGGAGCGTGGCCAAGGAGATCCAGGCTCAGCTGACCGACGAGGAGCTGCGGGTCGCCCAAGAGATGTAGGCCCCGTCCCCTGGCGGCCGGCTCGTCGGGGCCGCCCGGGGACTCTCGCCGGCCCCCGTTACCCTGATGGAGTTCACCCTCGGTCCTGTCCTCGACAACCTCCCGTTCCTCCTCCGCGGCCTGTGGATGAACGTGGTGGTGTCGGTCGTGTCGATCGGGCTCAGCCTGATCCTGGGGTTCGGGGTCGGCCTGGGCCGCTCGTTCGGGCCGCGCTGGCTGGCGGTGGCCCTGGCCTTCTACGTCGACTCGATGCGGGCGCTCCCGGTCCTGGTCGTCATCGTGTGGACGTTCTTCGCCTTTCCCCTCCTGGCCCAGACCTCGATCCGACCCGTGCCGGCGGCCATCACCGCCATCTCCCTCCACGTGGCGGCCTCGGTGGCCGAGGTGGTGCGGGCCGGGGTGGAGTCGGTCCGGGAGGGCCAGACCCGGGCCGCGCTGGCCCTGGGCATGACCCGGATCCAGGTGCTGGCGGACGTGATCCTGCCCCAGGCGGTGGTTCGGATGCTGCCGGCCTTCACGTCGCTGATGGTGATCACCATCAAGGACTCGGCGGTGGCGTCGGTGATCGCGGTGCCGGAGATCATCCGGCAGTCCGAGACGGTGGCCGGGCAGACCTTTCGGCCCTTCGAGGTCTACACCTTCGCCCTCCTGGCCTTCTTCGCCATCCTGTTCCCGGTGGCCCGGCTGGCGGACTGGCTGTACGGCCGCGTCGCCCACCTGGGTCGCTCGTGACCTTCGACTGGAGCATCGTCTGGGCCTCCCGGGGTGCGCTGGCGACCGGGGCCTGGATGACCGTGACGCTCACGATCCTGACCATGGCCATCGCCATTCCGGGGGGCATCCTGCTGGCCCTGATGCGCCTGTCGCCGCTGGGGGCGGCCCGGGGACTGGCCATCGCCTTCGTGGAGTTCTTCCGCTGTACGCCCCTCATCCTCCAGGTGTACTGGGCGTTCTACGTGCTGCCGACCCAGCTGGAGGTGCAGTTCTCCGGCTTCGCCACCGGGCTGATGGCCCTGTCCATGAACGTCTCGGCCTACAATGCCGAGACGTTCCGGGCCGGCATCAACTCCATCCGCCGGGGGCAGAGTGAGGCAGGGCTGGCCCTGGGGATGAGCGGGGCCCAGGTATACCGGGAGGTGGTGCTGCCCCAGGCCGTCAAGCGGGTGCTTCCGGTCCTGGCCACCACCTGGGTGGCCCTGTTCAAGGACACCTCGCTGGTGTCGGTCATCGCGGTCGGCGACCTGGCCTACACCGCCATGCAGATCCGGTCGCGCTCGTTCCGGGTGCTGGAGATGCTGACGGCCATGGCCGTGCTGTACTGGGCCATGGGCTACCCACAGGCCAAGCTCACCGACTGGATCCATCGCCGCCTGGCCGGCCGGGAATGACTGCCGTGCCCGCCCCCGGCCGCCGCTACGCCTCTGGCCGGCCCCTGGTCGCCTGCCAGCGGGTCCGCAAGCTGTTCGGGCGATTCGTGGCCCTGGAGGAGGTTTCGGTCGAGGTGAACCGGGGGGAGGTGGTCTGCTTCATCGGCCCCTCCGGCTCCGGCAAGTCGACGCTCCTCCGCTGCATCAACGGGCTGGAGACCGTCGACGGAGGCCGGGTCCTCTTCGACGGGAGCCCGCTGCCCACCCGGGCGGCCGACCTCCGCCACGTCCGGCAGCGGATGGGGATGGTCTTCCAGAGCTTCGAGTTGTTCCCCCACAAGACGGCCCTGGCCAACGTGACGGTGGGACCGATCCGGGTGCTGGGCATGCCTCCGGCCGCCGCCCGGGTCCGGGCCGAGGCGCTCCTGGACAAGGTGGGGCTGGCCGACAAGGCCGGGAGCTATCCGAGCGCGCTGTCCGGCGGCCAGCAGCAGCGGGTGGCCATCGCCCGCGCTCTGGCCATGGAGCCGGAGGTGATCCTGTTCGACGAGCCGACGTCGGCGCTGGACCCCGAGACCATCGGCGAGGTCCTGACGGTCATGAAGCGGCTGGCCGACGAGGGCATGACGATGGTGGTGGTCACCCACGAGATGACCTTCGCCCGCCGGGTGGGGGACTGGGTGGTGGTGTTCGACCGGGGCCAGGTGGTGGAGGAGGGGCTGCCCGGCGACATCTTCGATCGACCACGGGAGGCGCGGACCCGGGACTTCCTCTCCCACCTCGGCTGGGACGACTCGGGACGGCGGCATCGCCCGGCCGGGTCGGCCTGAAGGGCCGGCGCCGGCCGGCCGACCCCTGTACCGCAACAGCCCGCCCGGCCGGTCCCGACAGCGGACCGGGTCCCGCCAGCGACAGCGGCAGGCGCCGTCGCGGCGGCTCGATATGGGTGGAAATCACCCATTCAATGGGTAGAATATACCCATGCTCCAGCGGCACATCACCAAGACGGTCACGGCCGCGCTCCGGGATACCCCCGTGGTGCTCCTCGTGGGCCCGCGCCAGGCGGGGAAGTCCACGCTCGCGCAGACGCTCGTCCCGCCGGACCGCTACGTCACCCTGGACGAGGCCACCACCCTGGCGGCCGCCCAGCGGGATCCCGCCGGCTTCCTCGCGCCCTTCGACGAGCTGACCGTCATCGACGAGGTGCAGCGAGCGCCGGATCTGCTCCTCGCCGTCAAGGTCGCCGTCGATCGCCAGCGCCGGCCGGGCCGCTTCCTGCTCACGGGGTCGGCCAACGTGCTCGTCGTCCCCCGGGTCTCGGAGTCCCTCGCCGGGCGTATAGAGCTCCTCACCCTCTACCCGCTGTCCCAGGGGGAGATCGGGGGCCGGCGCGAGGGCTTCCTGGATGCGGCCTTCGCCGTTCGCCTCCCGAAGGCGCCGAGCCCGCCGGACCGCACCGAGATCACGCGCCGGATTCTCCGCGGTGGCTTCCCGGACGCCTATGCCCGCCCCGAGGCCCGTCGCCGGCGGTGGTTTGCGTCGTACGTCACGGCCGTCCTCGAGCGGGACGTCCGAGAGCTGGCCCACATCGAGAAGCTCACGGCGATGCCGAACCTCCTGACGCTGCTGGCCGCGCGGACCGGGGGCTTGCTGAACCTCGCCGACATCGGCCGGGGCATCGGACTCCCGTACGCCACCCTCCAGCGCTACATGGCCTTGCTCCAGACGACGTTCCTCGTCCGGCTGATACCGGCCTGGGCCACGAATCTCGGCAGCCGGGTCACCAAGGCTCCGAAGGTGGCGTTCGTCGACACGGGCCTGGCGGGGGCGCTGCTCCAGCTGACCGAGGCGCGCCTTCTGGGGGAGCCGGTCCTGTGGGGCGGCCTGCTCGAGAACTTCGTTGGGCTCGAGCTGCTCAAGCAGGCGTCCTGGCATCCGGATCCCCCGCAGCTCTTTCACTTCCGGACGCCCAAGGGGGCCGAGGTGGACCTCGTCCTCGAGCGGAACGGTCAGGTGGTCGGCATCGAGGTGCGATCTACCCAGACGGTGACCGCCGAAGACTTCAAGGGACTCAAGGCGCTGGCCGAGCTGGCCGGCCGCCGGTTCCATCGCGGCCTCGTGCTCTATCTCGGGCGCCAGGCGGTGGCCTTCGGACCGAACCTCCAGGCGGTCCCGCTCACGGCGCTGTGGGAGTGGTAGGCGAGTGAGACGTGTTCCCGACCGCCCCCAGGAAGTCTATCGGTCGACGCACTCTCCGATGAGCAGCACCGGCACTTCCTCGACCCGCCGGAGATCGCGGTCATTGGTCAGGAAGACGTCCGCCCTCGCCTGGAGCGCCGTCGCCAGCTGGATCGCGTCGGGGGTTCGCAGCCGGTACCGCGCCCGGAGAGCGGCGGCACGATCGGCGACGGGCAAGTCCAGGGCGATCCAGGTCACCCCGGGAAACGACGCCAGCAGCGCGGAGAGTGCCGCCCGCTTCTCGTCGTCACCCGTCCGGTAGGGTTGCACCAGCACTTCGAGGAACGTCAGGGTCGAGGTCACGGCCTGACAGCGACCTCGTTCGATCTGCCGGAAGATGGGCAGGAGGCGTGGCGCGTACACAGGATGGGCTTCCAGGTGATAGATGAAGGCGGCCGTATCGAGCGCCAGCGTTCGGGCGAGCCGCCAGTCCAGGGGTGGGCTCATCCCCACGCGGTGCGTTCGGCCTTGAGGTATCCCCTCGGGTACAGGCCTCGAGCGAGACCCCGGGTCGCGTCAGCATGACGCACCGGCTTGCGAAGCACGATGACCTGTTCCCCGAGCGTCACGATCAACAGCTTGTCACCCGGCTTGAGACCGAGAACCTTGCGCGATTCCCGAGGGATGACGATTTGATGCTTGGAACTGAGCGTCACTTCCTTCGTCGGCACCGTCAGCGTCCTCCTTTACGAAGGCAATATAACGTAAAGTGAGACCTGAGTCACTGGGCCGGTCAGGATTGACGGATGGCTCGTCTCGACCGAACGTATCTCACCGACCGGCGGGTCGCCCGCGGAGCGGCGTCCAGTGGCCAAGGCGGGCGTCACGCCCGGAAGCTCTCGAGGAACGCCGGGAGCGCCGAGGGCGGCGGTCGATCGGCCTCCATCACCACGCACCACGACGCGCGGGCTGCCTGACCCCGGGCGCGTGCTTCAGCGACAGCGGGAAGAGATCAGGAGGCTCCGGGCTGGGCGAGGCTGAGCGGTCGAGCGGCCCTCCCACCTTCTGATAGGATCACGTCGTGGCAGCCCGACCTGACCTGAGACGCCCCCGACGACCGTCCGGACGCCTCCCCGCGCCCTTGCCCGGCGCTCGGCTCGCTCCGGCTCGAGGCTCCGCGGAGCACACCGGTCCCGCCGTACCTCACCTGGGACCCTCGGGTCGGGGCCTGGTGGACCGAGGCGATCAACCATCTGCGCCTGTCCGAGGACGCGGCCGCCTCCTCGCTCTCGTTCGGGGACATGGCCGCGCGCTTCTTCGAGCGCCCACCACTCCGGCCGTCGCTGCCCCCGCTGAGGCCCGACCAGGAGGCGGCCATCACGGCCTGGGAGCGGGCGGGCGCGGCGTGATCGTGAAGCCGACGGGCACCGGCAAGGCCTCGGGTTCGACGCCGGCGTGCTCGGGGACGGGCGGCGCGAGGTGTGGCCGATCACGGTCACGACCTACGACAGCGCCTACATCCACATGAAGGAGATCGGCAAGGGCTTCCGCCTCGTCGTCTTCGACGAGGCCCATCACCTGCCCGGCCCGACCCTCCACGAGAGCGCCCTCGACTGCCTGGCGCCGCGACGGCTCGGCCTCACGGCGACCCCGGAGCGGGCCGATCAGCAGGAGCGGCTGCTGGCTGCGCTGATCGGCCCCTTCGTCTTTCGCGAGGACATCGCGGAGGCCAAGGGCCGGACGCTGGCCGACGACAGCCTGGTCCGAGTGCCGATCTACCTCGGCGCCGAGGAGCAGGCGAGTTCGAGGCCCGCGAGGTCCTCCGCGCCTACCGCCGGAAGCTCGCCCTCATCCATCGGTCGGCGGAGAAGCTCCGGGTGGTGGAAGACGTCCTGCGGCTGCACCCCGAGGAGCCGTGCGTGATCTTCACCGCCTCGAACCGGATGGCGCTGGAGGTCTCGGCGTGCTTCCTGGTTCCCGCCCTCACCGCGCACTGGCACCCGGCGGTCAGCGCCTCGATGATCGCGAGGAAGAGGCCTCCGAGGCAAGTACTCCGACCTCCAGGTTCGAGGCGTCGCTCCAGCTCTCGGTCTACAGCTACGCGACCGAACGGGCCCGTCGCCACGCCCGGCAGCGGCCGCGGCGCCCAGACGCAGCACAGCGCAGCGGGAGACGGGCAGGCCGAGGGCTGGGGTGCTGGTGGACATCCGCCATGGCGACCTCCTCCCGTGGGCGGTTCAGTGGGACGGCCGGCCGAGGACCCGTTCCCGCAGGCCCTCGAGGGTGAACTCCTGGCTGACCACGTAGTGGCGGAGGGCGCGCTCGCGCTCATGGACCTTCCGGCACTCGGCGTAGAGTCGGCCGGCGATGGAGAGCGGGATGGTGGCCACGCCGTTCGGGTCGGCGTGGATGAGGTCCTCGGGCGCCACCCGGACGCCGTCCACGGTGACCGGGACCCCCACGTCCACGACGTTGAAGGTGCCGTGAGATGGGGCCAGCCCGAGGGCGAAGAGGTGGAAGCGGAGCGGCTGGATACCGTCGGCATCCCGGATGGCGCCGTCGGTGACCAGGCCGACTGCGCCCAGGCGGACGGCGATGGACGCCATCACGTCCCCCAGGTGGACGGAGTGGGTGGCCTTCGGGCTCACGTCCTGGAAGATCAGCACGGCCGGCTTGGGCGCGGCAGCCAGGGCCTCCCAGAGGGCCATGAATCGGTCCCGGTCCCGCGGGCGGCCGGGCGTCATGCTGTCGCACGTCGCAGTGACCGCGTAGCCGACCATCACGCCGAGCTCGGGGGTGAGGCAGCGGACGCGGGTGCCCATGAAGCCCTCGCTGTCATCGCGGACCCGGAAGGCCTCGATGGCGTTGCAGACGGTCGGGGTGTCGACGGACGCCAGCTCGCTGAGCTGGCCGGGGGTCAGCGGCCGATCCACGCGAACTCCTTTCGAGTGTCGGGCCCTCCGGGTGGCCCGAGGAAGGCAGAGGCGCCCGCCCTAGCCGCCCGGGGCCGGCGCGGGCAGGGAGCCGAAAAGTCTCCGGCGCGCACGCCGACGATAGCGCACCCGGCGGCGCGGCGCCAGGGCCCTTGGAGAGCTTCACGAGGAGGCGTGCAGGTCGTCTCGCGAGCCGGCCACCTGTCTCACTTGAGCGTCCTACGACGCGTTGTGATCTCTCTCCGCGCACACTTTCCCCCCAACAATTGATAGGCGGGCGCCCCGAAATGTCCCCCCCCCGCCATGTCCCACAGCGCGCTGTCAGCGCCCGATACTGAGCCACCGGGGCCGGGGAAGCAGAGTCACGTCTTCCTTGCGAATGAGCGGTGTGTCGGAGGAGGCAACGCGATGACCAGGCATAGACGCGATGCGCGCGCGCAAGCCCTCGTCCAGCAGCGGCCTCCGGCGGACGCCGTGTCCTACCGGCCGCCGGCCGCGCGGCCGAGCTTCATCATCAAGCTGGTCGGCACCGACAGCGACCGCCTCGCCCGGCCGGGCGACCACGGGCTATGGTGCTACACGGATCAGCTGAGCTACCAGCCGGGCGAGGAGGTGAGGTTCCACACCTCCACCTCGGCGTCCCGGTACTCGATCGAGATCGCGCGGGTGGGCGCCCGGCACGAGGTGGTGTGGACGCGGACCGGCATCCGGGGGGCGCTGCACCCCACCCCGGCCGAGGCGTTCGCCCGGGGCTGCGGCTGGCCGGACTCCGTCGCGCTCCGGATTCCCCGGCAGTGGCGCTCCGGCTACTACGCGGTGACGCTGCGCGCGGAAGGGCCGAGGGGCGAGCCGCTAGAGTGGGACCACTTCTTCGTCGTGCGCGCGCCCGACCGCCGCCGGACGGCGAAGATCCTGATGATCCTGTCCACCAACACCTACGCGGCCTACAACAGCTGGGGCGGCAAGTGCCTGTACGCAAGCGACGACGGTTCGGTGGCGTCGCGCCTGTCCTTCCAGCGGCCGTGGCAGCGGGGCCTGCTGCACAAGGTGCCGAGCACCATCCGCAACACCAACACCGGCACCCCGGGCTTCGGCGAGCGGCCGCTGCTCGACGCGCTCCCGCGCCACGTCCAGCAGGGCTACCACCACTGGACGCGGTTCGCCGGGTTCCACACCTGGGAGTCGATCTTCGTGCAGTGGATGGAGGCCGGCGGCTACGCGCTGGACTACTGCGTGCAGAGCGACCTGGACCGCCACCCGGACGTGGTGGACGGGTACCGCATGCTGACGACGGCCGGCCATGACGAGTACTGGACGTGGCAGGAGCGCGACGTCGTGGACGACCTCGTGGCCGCCGGGGGCAACGCGGCGTTCTTCATCGGCAACGCCGCGTTCTGGCAGGTTCGCCTGGAGAACGATGGCCAGGAGATGGTCTGCTACAAGTACGTGCCGGAGTTCGATCCCGTCTACGGCACGAAGCGGGAGCGGTACCTGACCGGCATGTGGTCGAATCCGCGCACGGGGCGGCCCGAGAACCAGACCTTCGGCCTTTCCTTCACCCGCGGCGGCTACCACCGCCTGGGCTACGTCATGCCGCGCTCCTCCGGCGGGTACATGGTGTATCGCCCCGGACACTGGGTCTTCGCCGGCACCCACCTGGAGTACGGCGACGTCTTCGGCGGCCGGGACCGGGTCGTCGGCTACGAGTGCGACGGGCTCGACTACGTGACGCGTGATGGGCTGCCGTACCCGACCGGCCGCGACGGCGCGCCCCCGACCACCGAGATCCTGGCGCTGGCGCCGGCCTCGCTGGGCGAGCGGCCGTCCGGGGAGCGCGAGGTGATGTGGGACCAGCGGGACCTGGAAGCGGTGGTGCGCCAGCTCGAGGGGACGATCACGCCGGCGCGGCTCGAGAAGTACCGGTACGGCACCGCGGCCATGATCATCTTCACCCGGGGCAAGGGCACGGTGTTCAACTGCGGCTCGACCGAGTGGGTGTACGGCCTCCAGGGCCACGACCTGTACGTCGAGCGCATCACGCGCAACATCTTCGACCGGCTGGGGACGTAGGGCGCCCGGGCCGGCGGATCGAGGGCCGGCCGTGGGACCGGATCCGCGGCCGCATCAGGCTGAGATGCTTTGGACCGCCAACGCTCCACACGATGGGATCGACGTGCGGCAACTGGCCGAGACACGGTACAGAGGAGCCCACGCCGCTTCGCGTGGCGGACCAGGACCCTGGCGTTGCCCTCGACTTCGAGGGTCACGCCGGTGGCCCGGCCGAGGAGGCCCTGGATCAGGCTGAGGTTCGCCCGGAGCACGAGCTCGGTGGGCGACAGCGGGACCGGCAGGTTGGCGAGCACTCGCTCGCCGGGCAAGTCGGCGAAGAGCGAGCCTTCGAGGTCTGCTGGGATCACGCCGAGGGAAGTTGCGACCCGTGCCAGGAGCGCGTTACGCGATTCCGGAGCCAACGCGGCCTCCTCGAACAGCAGCCGGCGGGCGTGGCGGGGCGGCACGGGGGAGCGTCGCTCGCTGCGTCCGAGTTGGGCCAGAACCCGGAGAGCGACGTGCTTCTTGCCGGATGGGTCCTCCATGGGAAGAGGGTTCCGCAGGCGGGCGTCGAACTCCCGCTGGCCTCGACCGACGAAGCGCTCACGCTCGTCGAGGAGGACCCTCAGCCAGGAGTAGTCCGAGTCCACGAGGAGTCGGGGGACGACCGCCCCTCCGAGGAGCTCATAGCTGCGCGGGGCGTCGGCGGACAAGACCCTGGCGCCTCCGCCAGGCCTGACTGATCTCGATGGTGTGGCGCGTGACGAGTTCGTACACCAGGGCCCGCTTGCCCGGGCTTGGCCGGAGGAGCCGGCCCACGCGCTGAACGTGCTCCCGCTCCCCAAGGGCTCCGCCGACGACCACACCGACGTCCGCATCCGGCACATCCAGACCCTCGTCGAGCACCGCGTCGCGCTCTGAGCGGCCGATGTCACAGGTCAGGGGCATGATCAGGTGCTCCCGCGCGATGGCATAGGCGCTGGCGTTGTCGGCGGTGAAGACGAGCACGCGCGCGTCGCGGTGACGGGCGAGGAGCGCCTGCAGGGCACGCCGCTTCGCGTCGGTCAGGGCCAGGAGCCGCCGCGCCTCGCGCCAGGCCGCGAGGGCGTGTCGCCCCTCCGCCGTCCGGCTGGCCGCTCGCACGACATCGGCCCACGTCGCGTGGGGTACCGTGTGGGAACGAGCGCCGCCTGGGCCCTCTCAAGAGCAAGACGCGGGTCCGAAGCCCGCTGGCGCCACCATGGCAAGGACGTGTGTCTTGCCGGCCGGAGCAGCCTTAGCCGCGGCCCCCCATCTTACGAACGAGTCGCCACTCGGTGTCGGTCACTGGCTGAACCGACAGCCGGGGGAGCCTGGCCAGGGCCATGCTGGCGAGGCGCTTGTCCGCCTTGATCCGATCGAGGCCGACCGGCGTCGGGAGCGGTTCGACCGCGGCGACGTCGATGGCGCGCCAGGCGGGGTCGGTCGAATCGGGGTGCGCTTCCGCGATCACCTTGACGATGCCGACGATCGCGCGCTCCTTGCCTGTATGGTAGAAAAACGCCAGTTCACCCTTCTTCATGGCGCGCAGGTGGTTCTGGGCCGAGAAGTTGCGGATGCCGGTCCACTCCGCGCCGTCGCGGCCCTTCGCGACCTGCTCGGTCCACGACCAATCGTCGGGCTCGGACTTCAGCAACCAGTACGCCATGGCAGCCCATCCTCCTTCCCCGGGCCGAGGGGCAGCGCTGAGGTGGCAAGCTCACAATAGCCGACCTCGCGGACTCCGTCGATCCAAGCTGACCGAGAGCTCGAATGTGGCACCCTTGGACGGGCTATGAGGGAGTTCGACGTCCAAGACGGTTTCCGAGAACTCCTAGCGACGCTCACCGCGCGCTGCTAGCCGCCGCGGCGGCAGGCTGCGGCGCGAGACCTGGTCGGTGAGCCACTTCACCGAGCGGCGCGCCCGCTCGGCCACCATCGGCAGGGGCAGGGTGCGATAGTCGTCGTTGAACACCTCGAAGCTGTAGTCGCCGCGGTAGCCCGTCTCGTCCACGCGGCGCACTATCTCTGCCAGCTTTTCGCTATGTACGCCATCGCCCGGGAAGACGCGAAAGTGCCGCGCGGTGTCGATGC
>Ga0214473_10008819_pt1 | contig 11925 bp, 9 predicted proteins | sample RVTome_7_FD_203509 | JGI IMG/M metagenome (GOLD analysis project Ga0214473, IMG submission 203509) | Soil microbial communities from uranium-contaminated site in the Upper Colorado River Basin, Wyoming, United States - RVT98D197 | ecosystem: Environmental > Terrestrial > Soil > Contaminated >...
TGTCGATGAACCGCCCGGGGCTGAGGTACGCATCAGCCGTTGCCGTGATTGTCGCGTCAGCCATGGCGGTGCCAATATGCCACGGGGCGAGGTTCTGGGGCATAAGAGTTCGGTCCGGAAAAGGACCGGCAATCCAAAGCAGGCGCCGTTCACTGGCATAATCTGTGCCGGACTACGTGCCCCGCATTCGAGGGTCGCGTCTTGTTCCACAAGGACCGACCCTATGACCCACAGTTCGCAACGCGCAATGCCTGAATTGCCCCGCGGAATGGCCCTGTTGCGCGACCCGCTGCTCAACAAGGGCACCGCTTTCACCGAGGAAGAGCGCGAGGCGCTGGGTCTGCGCGGCCTGCTGCCACCGCACGTGCACACGCAGGAAGAACAGATGGCGCGCTCGCTGCAGCAGTTACGGCGCATGGCCGATCCGCTGGACAAGTTTGTCGCGCTGAACGCATTGCACGACCGCAACGAAGCGCTGTTCTTCCGGGTGATCTGCGATCACGTGGACGAAATGCAGCCGCTCATCTACACACCCACCGTGGGGCTCGCCTGCCAGCGCTTTGGCCAGATCTTCCAGCGCCCGCGCGGCATGTTCATCACGGCCAACGACCGCGGCCGCATTGCGAATGTGCTCCGCAACTGGCCGCGCAAGGCCGGTATCATCGTCGTCACGGACGGCGAGCGCATCCTCGGCCTCGGCGACCAGGGCGCGCAGGGCATGGGCATTCCGGTCGGCAAGTTGTCGCTCTACACCGCTTGCGCCGGGATCCACCCCAGTCTGTGCCTGCCCGTCACTATCGACGTCGGCACCAACAACGAGACACTGCTTGCCGATCCGTTCTACATCGGCCTGCGCCAGCGCCGCATCACCGGCGCGGCCTACGATGAGCTGATCGATGAACTGATCACCGCCGCCCGGGAGGTGTTTCCCGGCGTGGTGATCCAGTTCGAGGATTTCGCCAATCACAATGCGTTCCGGCTGCTGGCGAAGTACCGCGACCGGATCTGCACCTTCAACGACGACATCCAGGGCTCTGCGTCGGTCGCGCTCGCGGGTTTGTTCTCCGCGTTGCGCGTCAGCGGCGGAAAGCTCATCGACCAGAAACTGCTGTTCCTCGGCGCCGGGGAGGCCGCGACCGGTATTGCCGATCTCGCAGTGGCGGCGATGGTTGCGCAGGGACTCGCGCCGGCTGCGGCCCGCGAGCGCTGCTGGCTGGTGGATTCGCGCGGTCTGGTGGTGAAGAGCCGCAATGATCTGGTCGAGCATAAACGGCCGTACGCGAAGGATCATGCGCCGATCGGCGATTTCCCTTCAGCCGTCAAGGCGCTCAAGCCGACCGCAATCATCGGCGTTGCCGCCGTCGGGGGAACGTTCACGCGCGAAGTGCTCGAGGAAATGGCGCGCATGAACACGCGGCCGATCGTGTTCGCGCTGTCCAATCCGACTTCGAAAGCCGAGTGCACCGCGGAGCAGGCCTATCGGTGGACGGGCGGCCGCGCGCTGTTCGCCAGCGGCAGCCCGTTCGATCCGGTGAAGGTCGAAGGCCGGACCTTCGTGCCGCGCCAGGGCAACAACTCGTACATTTTCCCTGGCGTCGGCCTCGGCGCGATCGTCAGCGGCGCGCGGCGGGTCACCGACGACATGTTCATGGCGGCGGCACGAACGCTTGCGCAGCGGGTCGACGAGGCCGACCTGGCGCAGGGCAGCCTCTACCCCGCGCTGTCGCGCATCCGCGAAGTCTCCGCGGCGATCGCGGCCGCGGTCGCCGAGTCAGCCTACGCGAGCGGGCTCGCCGGCAAGCCGCGGCCCGCGGACGTGCTTGCCGACGTCAAGTCGCAGATGTACGACCCGCGCTATTCGAGTTACGTGTAGGGCAGCTGGCGGATGCGACTGCATGCGTCTGTAATGCAAGCAATTTGTGCCATAATCAGGTAGACTGCCGTGGTCTGGTGATCCCTCGGCTTGGCTCGATGCGCCGCTTCGGCGCGCTCCTCAACCAGGTTCTGCCACCACTGAAGAATCACCAAACCAGCAGGTGGGAATCCGCCTGCCGAAATCCTTTTCCTTACGTGAGTAATCCATAGTGACCAAGTTATTTGTCGGAAACCTTCCCTTCAGCGCGACCGAAGAATCAGTGCGTGCGCTCTTTGCACCGCACGGGACGATCGAGTCGCTTGCTCTCATCAACGATCGCGAGACTGGCCGTCCCCGCGGCTTCGGCTTCATAGAGATGTCGAATGCCGATGCTGCCAACGCCATGCAGGCGCTGAACGGCAAGAACTTCGAGGGCCGTGACCTCAAGGTGAACGAAGCTCAGGCGCGCGAGCGTTCCGGCGGTGGAAACCGCGACGGGCAGCGTCGCTACTAAGCCGGACATCCGGGAACCCAGGCGGTGGGCCGGACGCTGACGTCCGGCCCACCCGCATTGGAGAATTTGCGTGCGTTTCGCTGCCCGTTCCACTCAGGCCATCATCGACCAGCGTCGCGAGCAATCGCGTCGCAGGCGTGCGGCCGCCAGCACGATCGGCAGCGCATTTCCTGCCGTCGAGACAGTCCGGGTCGAGTTGAGCTTCCGGGATTCGACGCGTCAGGAGCCAGCCGGGCAGTCGCACCTCATGTATCCGTCGGCGCATGCGTATTTTGAGTTTGCGTGCCCCTACGGGGACTGCGATGGCAGTCTCGACCTGAACAGCGTCGTATCGTCGCTGTTGACCAATTCGACATTGCAGGCACAAGGCATGATCCAGTGCCCGGGTCTTCGTACCGGCACGGCAATGACGAAACAACCCTGCGGCGTGCATGCCTATTACCGGATCGCAGTGCAATACGAAACGAAAGCCCGCGCTGCCGGCTAGCGCAGCCTGAAAGGCGTCAGAACTCGTATTCGAGCAGGAACCGCACGGTTTGCGCCGCGGCCTCATCGGTCAGCCCGATCAGCCAGGCCGCCTCGTACCTCAGGGCGCCGCGCCCGAGCGGAACGCGGCCGAACAGGGCAGGGCCTGCTTCGTGACCATGCTCTTCCAGAGAGCCGAATTCGCCGAACTCACCGAGTTCGCCGTAGATTTCCATGCCTGGTTCGAGGCGGGGATCACGCCGCCACCGGTATTGCATCGCGTATCCGAGCTCCGTCTCCGCAGCGGAGCGGAGTTCACGTTCTGCCACGAGATTGAAGCGCATCTGGCTCGGGCCGAATTCCTTCTGCAGCAAGGCGCCCAATTCCAGCACGTCCTCGCCGCCGGACTCCATGGAATGGGCGTATTCGACGAGCAGGCCGGCATCAACCGCAAAGCGGCCCTGCTCGAATAGCTGGAATACATTTTCCCACGCAAATTCGGTGTTCTCGAGCCCCGCGCCCGGCTCTTCTTCCCATTTCCCAATGAGCTCGGTCAGCCAGAACCAGGTCGGCGCGAACTCCAATTCGAGCTTGTGGGCCTGGGCGCCATCGACGCCGGGATCGCCGTCGGATTTGCGATGGCTGCGCAACTCGATCGCCACCTCGCCCTCTTCGACAATCGGGGAATACACCTTGTGCGCCGCTTCGGCGCGGGGCGATCCCAACAACGTCGCCCCGACCAGGATGACCAGGGCCGCCGTGGCAGGAGCCCGCGAACCGAAACGATCCTGGCGATTCACGAGTCTTGACAGCAGCAGTACGGACGCAAACGTGACAAAGAAAAACAGCATCTGAATCCCGCTCGGTCGATCGTCGTAGCCCGCCAGCGCGTGCAGCACCTGGCCGGGAAGACTCTGCTGTGACAGCAGTGACGAGGTATCCCACAGTGGCTCGACGATGGCCGGCAACCACCCGGACTGGACGAGAAAGGCGGCTGCCTGGGCCGCCATCCCGGCAGCGAGGCAGAGCAACAGCCAGCCGGTGACGGCGAACAGGTGCCGCGGAGGGATGCGCATCAGTCCGAGGTACAAGAGCGTGCCGGCCGCGGCGCCACCGGCCAGACCGAGTACCCCACCGAGAATCATCGGCCCTGCGGTCTCGCCACTGGCCGCGACGCCATAGAGGAAAAGCACCACCTCGGCTCCCTCGCGCAGCGCGGCCAGCGCGACCACAATCGCGAGCGCACCCAGCGGGCGGGCACCGGCACGAACATCTCCACCGACCGACTTGAGCTCGCGTGCGATCGCAGTGCCGTGTCGCTGCATCCAGATGTGATGCCACGACAACATCAGGACCGCAGCCAGCAGTACTCCCGCGTTGAAGACGTCCGGCCCCATTCCTTCCAGCGTCTCGCCGAGCCAGTCGGTCGCACCGGCCAGCGCGAGCGCGCCCGCCAGTCCTGCCATGCAACCCATCAGGATGGCCCGCCTGCTTCCGGCAAGCCCCCTGGAGGCGGCGAGCGCGATGCCGATGATCAGCGCCACCTCGAAGACTTCGCGCAGCACGATGATGAGTGAGGCGATCATGAGTTACCTGGCAACGATGAAGCCGCGGGCCGTATCGGCGTTGAATTCGCCGAAGAACTCGTAGCGGCCGGGCTTAAGGGGTCCGACGAAGAGGGTGATCCGGCCCTTGCCCGGGACGATCCTTTCGCGATTGAAGTCGTAGCTCTCGAATTCCTCGGGCGTCGGATCGCGGTTCTCGACCAGCAAGCGGATCTTCTGGCCGGCGGGCACCGTCAATTCAGCCGGGGTGAATCGATGGGACTCGATCACGAGCGTGAATTCGGGTGTATCTGCGCACACCGGCAGGGCGACCAGACCCACACCGATGGCGACCGCGTACATGCCGTGCAGGAGAGCCTTTCTCATTGATCAACCCACATCACTGGAATCACGAGCCCTAAGCATAATCGCAATTGAGAATCATTCGCAACCACGGCTTCGATGTCGACCGAGTAAGTATCTGGTTAGTTTTACTAACTAATTGAATAATAAACAATTACTCGGGTCGGAGCTTCGAGCGACCCATGGTGCCTATACACCCAGGACTTCAACGGGCGGGAGGATCCCTTGAGGCCGAGTGGGCGGCGATCGCCGTCATGTCTGCTGAAATAAGGCGCTTGATGACCGCCTTCATGAGTTGAACAGGCCTGCCATTCCGGGCGCCCGTCTGGATGTCATGCATCTGCCGCACGAGGTAGCTCAGTGAACATCTGACGCGACCAGCGTCAGGTACACGAGCGTGATCAGGCGGTTGGCGACGCTCAATTCTGGTTAATAGTCATGCGCCGCTCACCAACGCGCAGAATGATAGTCCGCTGTTCGAACAGCTCGTAGTCGCCGGCGCGCAGCCGTTCGATGACCCGCTTGCTGCAGTTCGACATGCCGATGCAGGAACTCGAAGTGACGAAGTCATCTTCCCATCGGCCCTTGCTCCGACGAAATATCACCCACGCGTTCGGGCCGAACAGTACCGCTTCATTGACACCGTCGGCATCGATGTCAATGAACAGGGCAGGACAAGGCCATCGCATGCTGCAGGCACTTGAATTATTCCGCACATCCGGCCAGTCCGCGACCGCTGCCCGCAGTGACTCATCAATGGTCGAGTCTGTGGGAAACGCTTGCATCGCGACGGTTTCTGGTTTGCGAAACAGTTCAATGACGCCATATTTCGACTTGAGGGCAGACGCGGCTGCGGCGCGCAGTGCGTCGGAAACCGTGGCATCCCCACTCTCTGCCAACCGGCGCAGTCGGTCCATACCGTATCGGCCGGTCTGGTTCCTGAGTATGCGCAGCGTCTCGATTTCGATCTTCGCATCCGATGCCAGTAGCCGCGCCTCCAGGCTGGCCGCCGTCAGGCGCTGCGGCGAGAGCGGTGGCGTGAGCATCAGCATGAGCGCCACGACCAATACTGCGGCGACGATGGTATTGACGCGAGCCATGCCGGCCATCCACGGTGCCGTACGTCGCGCGGCGAGTACATAGCCCGCGGCATACAGCAGGGTAATGCCCGCCGCCAGCAAGCCCCAGACGCGCGGCACGGTAAGTCCATAGGCCCAGACACGCACGAGCAGCGCATATGCCGCCAGTACGCTGACCAGCAACAGCAGTGGAGTCGCAAGACGCAGCAGCCGGCCTAATAGCGGCGGGTAGGGCTGTAGGTCGCTGCCATCCTGGAAGCCGGCGTTGTAAAGATAGATGTTCAGAGCCGCGAGCCACAGCAGCCAGGTGGCGCTGATCACGCGCTTATCACTGGCGAAAAGTTCCGATGCTTTGAACAACAATGCCAAGCTGAACAACACGAGGATCAATGCCGCGGCGGCTGCCAACCACTTGAGCAAGGTCAGGACGAGCGAGCGTGCCGCCAGCATCAGTCGTTCCGAATTCTCGGCGAAATAAACTCCTGCGCCGAAGGCCAACGCCAATGGCAGCCAGAAAAACCGCCCCTCGTTGAACAGCACGACCATCAGGAAGTCGATACCGAGCATCTCGAACAGCTTTGCAGCGGTCCACAGCAGTAGCCAGGTCACGCCCGCGAACAGACCTGCCAGTGCCAGCCGGAGCGCGTTGCGCCAGGCATATTCGAAAAGGCGCGTGTATGGCCAATGCCAGCGTCCTTCCGCCAGCGCGCACTGCACAAACGGCACTGCATGAAACATCAGCACGAATGTAGTGAGAAAGTGCTCGAACTCGAGCGGTGGTCTGCCGTACGGATTGTCGCCGGGCGGCAGCAATGCCGCTCCGCTGTGCAGGCCCACGATCGCCAGCACTATGGCTGCACCGGCAAGTGTCGCCCATTCCCGCCAGTGGCTCAGCCACTCCGCCAGCGCGTAAAGCGTGGGCACCAGAAATACGGCCAGCGTCAAGAACGCCGCGTAAGTGCCCGGATACGCGGTTGGCCACGTGGCATCCTGTTCGGCGCTGATCAGGAACCACAGCGAAATGCCCTGCGCCGCTGCGGCCAGCGAGATCAATGTCAGCGGCGGCTGTCTGGCAGACGATGACGCCTGCGACTGGATCATGGCTCATAGGGTAACGCATCTTGCGGCGGGCAAGTGCCGTCAAGCCTGATGTCGCCTTAGACTCTTTGGTCAGCGCATACCCAGCCAAGGGCCCGAGTATGCTTAGTTAAGTGCATGTTCTTACAGCGTTTCTGGGTTTTGCGCAGAGAATGCATCAGTTATTTATCAATTTGTATCGAATTGATAAATAAGTTAATGTATCGTAATTTCTATCAGAATTCATTGAACTGATAGGTCCCTTTTCATGAAGCCGATTCTTGCCGCACCAACTCTCGACGACATGCTGCATCGCGTGCGACCGCAGAGAGTACCCGCAATTGTTGGAGCGCGGTCAGCGCTTGCAGTGGCGGGAGGGCGGTACCTGCATTGGGATCAGATTCGCCATCGGAATCCGCCGGCTGGATTCAGCCATGAGGAATGGTGGCTTGGCATCAAGTTTTCCCGGTTCGCCCTGATGCGAATTCTCCCCCTCCATGACACGGCCGGTCGTCCGTTCACGATTGCCGCGATCGATCATGTGCAGGAAATGCTGCACCAGATTGACCAGCGGGCCGCCGGTCGCATCGCATTCCCAGACCCGCTGACGAACCCGGAAACCCGGGATCGCTACATCGTGAGTTCGCTGATCGAAGAGGCGATCACGTCTAGCCAGCTCGAGGGTGCATCGACGACAAGAAAGATCGCTGCTGACATGCTTCGCTCAGGACGTCCGCCTGCGGACAAGAGCGAGCAGATGATCCAAAACAATTTCGAGGCGATGGAGTTCGTTCGATCCATCAAAGATCGCCCGCTCACGCCTGACGACGTACTCGAGCTGCATCGCATTACGACGACCGAAACGCTCTGGAATCCCGATGCTGCAGGCCGTCTCCAGACGCCCTCAGATGACCGTGTAAGGGTGGTCGATAACAGGACACAGGTAGTGCTGTTCAACCCGCCGCCTGCCGCCCAACTGCCGGCAAGGCTGAGGCAAATGTGTCGCTTCGCCAACGGCGAGATTCCGGCAAACCAGTTCCTGCATCCGGTGGTCCGGGCCGTCATGCTGCATTTCTGGCTCGCTTACGACCACCCGTTCGAGGACGGCAATGGCCGTACTGCTCGCGCTCTGTTCTACTGGGCGATGCTTCATGTCGGCTACTGGCTCTTCGAATATGTGTCGATTTCGACGATTCTGAAAAACGCCTTCGCCAAGTATGGGCGTTCATATCTGTACTCAGAGTCAGACGAAAACGATGCGACCTACTTCCTGATCTACCAACTCGAGGTCATGATTCGAGCCATCGAAAACCTCGACCAGTATTTGCAGAGAAAGATCGCTCAGATCGGCGATGTTGAAAGACGCCTCAGATACGCGGCCAGATTCAATCATCGTCAGCTTGCCCTACTGGGACATGCAATGCGCCATCCTGGAGCCGACTACACAATCAAGTCACACCAGCGCAGCCATGGTGTTGCCTATGCGACCGCCCGTTCCGACCTCCTGGCGCTCGCGCAGGCCGGCCTGCTGATCTCTCGACGGATTGGGGCCAAGACCATGACGTTTAGCTCCCCCGAGGACCTTGACATGCGACTGACCACGGCGAGAGGCCGCCGTGCACACCGACAGGCGGTGCCGTCGAACCGGCGTTGATTTAGACTCCCCGGTTATCACAAGCATGTCAGGAACCCGAGCATGAGCAAGCTGAACTGCGGCCTGATCCAGATGGGCCTGAAGGGCGATACCTCGATGCCGCCGGACCGGATCCGGGACTTGATGATCGCGGCGCACATTCCCTACATCGAGCAGGCCGCCGCCAGGGGCGTGCAGGTGCTGTGCTTCCAGGAAGTGTTCACGCAGCCGTATTTCTGTCCCGGCCAGGAGCGGAAATGGTACGCAGCCGCGGAGCGCATTCCGGATGGGCATACGACCCGGCTGATGCAGGAATATGCGCGCAAGCACAACATGGTAATCGTCGCGTCGCTATATGAAGAGGCGATGCCCGGCGTGTATTACAACACCGCGGCCGTCATCGATGCCGACGGCAAGTTCCTGGGCAAGTACCGCAAGGTGCATATCCCGCAAGTCGATCCCGGCTTCTACGAGAAATTCTTTTTCAAGCCGGGCGACCTCGGCTATCCGGTGTTCGATACCGCCTATGTCAAGCTTGGTGTTTACACCTGTTATGACCGCCACTTCCCGGAAGGGTGGCGGGTGCTCGCGCTGAACGGGGCGGAGTACATCGTCAATCCCTCGGCGACCACCGCCGGCCTCAGCAAGTATCTCTGGGAGCTCGAGCAGCCCGCCGCGGCCGTGGCCAACGGCGTCTTCATCGCCGCGATCAACCGGGTCGGCAAGGAAGAACCCTGGGCCGACAGGATGGGCGAGTTCTACGGCTCGAGCTACATCGTCAATCCGCGCGGCAAGATCGAGGCTCAGGCCAGTTACGACAAGGACGAACTGCTGGTCCACACGATCGACCTCGACATGATCCGCGAGGTCCGCAACATCTGGCAGTTCTTCCGCGATCGCCGGCCGGAGACCTACGGACCACTGGTCTGACGGCATGGCGGAGTCCAGGACCACGAGCAGGGTCGTCAGGGTCGGCGACGTCTATGAGCTGGACGCTGGCGCGGACATCACCGGCAGCGCGCGCTACAACGCAGACATTGCGCCGACCCGGGTCAGCCAGCGCAACTGGAACCAGTGGCACATCGCGGCGCTCTGGGTCGGCATGGCGATCTGCGTGCCGACTTACACGCTGGGCGGCGTGCTGACCGCCTATTTCGGCTTGTCAGTGGTCGAAGCGCTGTGGACCATCCTGCTGGCCAATGTCGTCATCCTGATCCCGCTGACCTTGAATGCCTTCCCGGGGACCAAGTACGGCATTCCGTTCCCGGTCGTGCTGCGCTCATCATTCGGAATTATCGGTTCCAATGTGCCGGCCCTGATCCGCGCACTGGTCGCCTGCGGCTGGTTCGGGATCCAGACGATGTTCGGCGGCATCGCCGTGCACCTGATGCTCGCGGCGTTGTTCGAGTCCTGGGCCGCCCTCGGCAGCAAGGGCGAAGTCCTCGGTTTCTTCATCTTCTGGATCGCCAACGTCTGGGTCGTCATCCGCGGCGCGGAATCGATCAAGCACATGGAGGCATTCGCGGCGCCAATGCTGTTGCTGGTCGGCGCGGGCCTGATCGTCTGGGCCTGGCCGCAGGCATCGGTCACCGATCTCATCGCACAGCCGGCCAGCCGTCCGGAAGGCGCGTCGTTCCTGGGCTACTTTTTCGGCGGACTCACGGCGATGGTGGGCTTCTGGGCAACGCTGTCGCTCAACATCCCGGACTTCAGCCGCTTCGCGAATTCCCAGAAGAGCCAGATCGTCGGCCAGATCATCGGCCTGCCGCTGACCATGTTCCTTTTCGCCGGCCTCGGCGTGCTGATGACGGCGGCGTCCGCCCAGCTGGTCGGCGAAACGGTGTCCGACCCGATCACGCTGATCGGTCACATCGACAATACATTCTGGGTGGTCGTGTCGATGCTGATGATCTTTCTCGCGACGATTTCCACGAACACCGCGGCGAACATCGTTTCGCCGACGAATGATTTCCAGAACGTGGCGCCGAAGCTGATCAACCAGACCAAGGGCGTGCTGCTGACCGGCGTGATCGGCGTGCTGCTGATGGGCTGGGAACTGCTGAAGAAAATGGGCTGGCTCGTCTCCGACGTCAGCGTCGAGAGCCTCTATTCGAACTGGCTGATCGGTTACTCGAGCCTGCTGGGGCCGATCGCGGGCATCATGATCGTGGACTATTTCCTGGTCCGCCGGCAGCACTTTGACCTTGCCGGCCTGTACCGAGACGACGGGCCGTATCCGGCCTGGAACAAGGCTGGTTTCGTGGCGTTCCTGCTGCCAGTCGGCCTGACGCTGATCGCGATCACGACGGACTGGCTCGGCTGGTTCTACGACTACGGCTGGTTCACCGGTTCGCTGCTGGGCGGATTGATCTATTATCTGATGAGCCTGCGGAGGTGAAGTCCATGTCGCTGTTGATCCGGGGCGGAACGGTGGTGACGGCGGAGCAATCCGTTCGCGCCGATGTCCTGTGCCACGACGGCCGCATCGTGCAGGTGGCCGCGAAGGTCGATGCCCCCGCAGGATGCGAAATCCTCGACGCCGGTGGCCAGTACGTGATGCCCGGCGGCATCGATCCGCACACCCACATGCAGCTGCCCTTCATGGGCACGGTCACCAGCGAGGATTTCTACACCGGCACCGCGGCCGGTCTCGCGGGCGGCACCACGATGATCATCGATTTCGTGATCCCGAACCCGAAGCAGAGCCTGATGGAGGCCTACCGCCAGTGGCGCGGCTGGGCCGAGAAGTCCGTCGCCGATTATTCCTTCCATGTCGCGATCACCTGGTGGGACGAATCCGTCAGCGCGGACATGGAAACACTGGTGCGCGACCATGGCGTCAACAGCTTCAAGCATTTCATGGCGTACAAGGGCGCCATCATGGCGGACGACGAGACGCTGGTTAACAGCTTCTCGAAAGCGATCACGCTCGGCGCCATCGTGACGGTGCATGCCGAGAACGGCGAGCTCGTCTACACCTTGCAGGACCGGATCTTCCGGCAGGGCATCACCGGGCCGGAAGGCCATCCGCTGTCGCGGCCACCGGAAGTCGAGGGCGAGGCGGCCAATCGTGCCATCCGGATAGCCGAGGTGTTGCGCGTGCCGCTGTACGTCGTGCACGTCTCGTCGCGCCAGGCACTGGAGGCGATCACGCGCGCCAGAAATGAGGGGCAACGCGTATTTGGCGAAGTCCTGGCCGGGCACCTGCTGATCGACGATTCGGTGTACCGCGACCCCGACTTCGAACGCGCGGCTGCCCATGTGATGAGCCCGCCATTCCGCGGCAAGGAACATCAGGCGGCGCTGTGGCGCGGACTGCAATCCGGCAACCTGCAGACGACCGCGACCGATCATTGCTGCTTCTGCGCCCCCCAGAAAGCGGCTGGTCGCGACGA
>Ga0214473_10008820_pt1 | contig 11924 bp, 15 predicted proteins | sample RVTome_7_FD_203509 | JGI IMG/M metagenome (GOLD analysis project Ga0214473, IMG submission 203509) | Soil microbial communities from uranium-contaminated site in the Upper Colorado River Basin, Wyoming, United States - RVT98D197 | ecosystem: Environmental > Terrestrial > Soil > Contaminated >...
TGATCCACTCGGAATTGGCCGTCGTCCAGATGACAGATTCACCGGGGCAATCTATGGTGGCACGGGGGTTGTACAAGATAAGAATATCATTACTTGTGGTGTTTGCTCCCAGGTTTCAGCAGATCAAGGCCTGCCTGACGGCACTGTTGAACTTACTCAGGCATTCATAACTACGCTTACCACCAAAAAGTGACCATAGACAATAATAAATAGAACCAGGCCTTCATAGTTGATAAAAGCTACGGGCGGATAAATTATCAAAAGTGAATCTTCGGGGGCACATCTTCAATTGTCAATTGAAGAGAAGATCCACAGGCAATGAAGACAATTCTTTCTTTTTTCAAAAAAACAATCCTTGACAATGATACCATTAATGATACTATAATTATAATGGCAAAAATAGATGACATACTTGCACAGATGAAGCAAAATCCAAGAGATGTTCGATTTAGCGATCTGTGCAAGGCATGCGAACATTTTTTTGGTGAGCCTCGTCAAAGTGGGAGCAATCATCGAATTTACAAAACCCCCTGGCAAGGTGATCCGCGAATAAATATTCAGAATTATAAAGGAAAAGCCAAAGCCTATCAGGTAAAACAGGTGCTATTGGCTATTGAAAGATTGGAGGTTGATCATGGCTCTGAAAAATGACCGATATACTTATAGGGTAACCTGGTCTGAAGATGATAATGAGTACGTAGGTTTATGTGCTGAATTCCCAAGCTTGAGTTGGTTGTCTAAGAAACCGGAGGTAGCCTTAAGAGGAATCCGTAAGTTAGTTGAAGATATCGTAAAGGATATGAAGAACGAGGGTGAAGCTGTTCCCGAACCATTCGCTTGTAGGCACTATAGTGGTAAATTCATTGTACGGGTTCCTCCCCAAGTTCATCGAAAACTCGCAATCCAAGCAGCCGAGTCTGGAGTCAGTCTGAATCGTCTTGCCAGTTCAAAGTTAAGTCAATAAGGCTCTCCACATAATAATTATCGTCCACCTTATCTTTTCTATTTCCCATCTTTCAATTTTTGAATCTCTTTCCGGACATCTTTCCACATATGGCCGTGGAGAGTCAGGGTGAGTTTGCAAAAGGGACAGGTGAGAACCGCCCCTTCAAACAACTCCTCCAGAGGGTACTCTTTTTTCCGACCACAGACCGGACAGGGGAAGGGTAATTTTTTCATGCCCAGATGCCGGGAATGGGTTTTCCGCAATATTTACACTTTCCACTCTTGAGGTTGATCTCTCCCACCATATATCCTGTTCGCTGGATAATCATCTTTTTGCACTTCGGACAGAAGGTATTTTCAGCCTCATGGCCGGGGATATTTCCGATATAGACATACTCCAATCCTGCGGATAAAGCCAATGCCCGGACTTTCTCAAGGGTTGAAACAGGGGTGGGAGGCAGGGTCCTGAGTTTATATAAAGGGTAGAACCTTGAAAAATGGACCGGAGTATCTGCGCCCAATTCTTTCTTTATCCACAGGCACATCTCTCTGACCAGGGACATCTCATCATTCTTCGTGGGAATCATCAGATTCGTAATCTCCAGATGGACTTTCTCCTCTTTCAGGATCTTCAATGTCTCAAGGACCGGATTGAGCTCTCCACCGCACAATTCACGATAAAATGTTTCAGTGAAGCCCTTCAGATCGATATTGGCCGCATCGAGGATTTTACAAAGGCTCCGCAGTGGGCCTGGATTAATGAACCCGTTGGAGTGAGTGACGTTCAGGAGCCCCGCCTTCTTGGCGAGCTGGGCAACATCCAGCATATATTCATAAAAGACGGTGGGCTCTACATACGTGTAGGCAATGGAGTGAGATCGTATCTCTTTGGCCTTTTTTACGACCTCCTCCGGTGGGACATCATGATTAAAAATGTCTTCGGGAGAGGCCTGGGAGATCTCCCAGTTCTGACAGAATTTGCACTGGAAATTACACCCTGCCGTGGCGATGGAGAAGGAGATCGTTCCAGGAAGGACATGGAAGAAGGGCTTCTTCTCGATCGGGTCGGGATGCATCGCACAGGGATTTCCATAAACCAGACTGTAATATTTACCGTCCCGATTTTCTCTCACCCTGCAGAATCCTCTCTTCCCCCTGGAGACCCGGCATCGATGGGGACAGAGCTCGCACCGGATGTCCCCTCCCTCAAGTGATGTGAAGTGGGGAGAGAGTTTCGTCCTGATGAAACCTTTCTTCATCCCTTGTGCCTGTGAGGTTTGGGGAAGGCCGGAAAGACTGGAAACAGTGAAGAGACAAAAACTCTTGCCACAGAGCTTCAAAACCTCTCGCCTTGTCATTTGGGGATGAGAAATTATTTTGTTCATCATCATGACTTAAATTATAGCCGAACAAATCTTTCCGTCAACCTTTTTCCAAAAGAGATTTCTGAAAAATTTTAAAATTTTATGATACATCGATTAGGGACCGATTACACAGATTTAAAATCCATTGATAAATAAAGAAGAATCTGTGGAATCATTTTTTTGAAATCCCGGCCTGCGGTAGGCAGGTGTGTAATCAGAGAGCGAAAAGTTTTTTTCAGAGCTCTCTTAAGTTTTACCTCTTCACAACTCCATTTCGGTCGAGTATAATCTCATCCGTATGACATTCACGCGAAGAGATTTTATTAAGGGTTCGGTTCTCTTAAGCGGTTCGCTCCTCTTCCCCTCCTCTCTTTTAGCCAAACAGAGGGAGGAAGGGCGATGGGTTCCGGCCTATGAGAAACTGGAGAGAGAGGGGAAACTCGGAAAGAGAATTGAGCAGGCTTATGCCATCTTTGAGAAATGCCAGCTCTGTCCCAGGATGTGCGGGGTGAACAGGCAGAAGGGTGAGAAGGGCTTCTGCCGGGCATCCCTAAAACCCGTGATCTTCAGCCACCATCCCCATTTTGGCGAAGAGATGTCCGTGGTAGGCCAGAACGGGTCCGGGACGATCTTCTTCTCCAATTGTAATCTCCGCTGTGTCTTCTGCCAGAACTGGCCGATCGCCCATGAGGGAAGGGGGAAGGAGGTCCGGGATGAAGACCTGGCGGACATGATGCTTCACCTCCAGAAGATAGGCTGTCATAATGTCAATCTCGTCACACCCACGCATGTCATGCCCAACATTCTCAACGCCACGAGGATTGCTTTTTTAAAGGGGCTACGGATCCCCCTATTTTACAATACCAGCGGATACGAACGCGTAGAGATATTAAGGATATTGGATGGCATTGTGGATATCTATAAGCCGGATGTGAAATATATGGATTCGGATAAGGCAGAGAAGTATTCGGCCGGCGCTTCGGATTATCCCGAAGTTGTTAAAAAAGCAGTCATTGAAATGAACCGGCAGGTGGGAGTGCACCAGATGGATCGACAGGAGATTGCTCTCCGGGGAGTGATGATCCGGCACCTGGTCATGCCAAACCGTGTAGCCGGAACAGAGAAATTCGTCAAATGGGTGGCTGAGGCTCTACCCCGAAACACCTATGTCAATATCATGGCCCAGTACCGGGTTGAATATAAAGCCTATGAATATTCTGAGATTGCCCGTGGGATTGCCGCCCAGGAATTTATGGAGGCGATGGATTGGGCTCAGAAATCCGGTCTGACCAACCTCGACCCTCAATCGAAGGCGCTCTGGAATTTTTATCAGCAGCGCCGTCCCGGCTAATTTTAAGGCCTACGGTATGGCTAAAATACAAAATGTAGTAACATAACGGAGGATTTAAAATGGGAAAGAGGCTTTTGGTAATTGGAGGGGTCGCCGCAGGACCCAAGGCAGCCGCTAGGGCTAAAAGGTGTGATCCTCAGATGGAGAGCGTCATCTATCAGGGTGAAGAAGAGATTTCCTATGCAGGTTGTGGACTTCCCTATTTTGTCAGTGGCCTGATCAAGAAGAGAGAAGATCTGATTTCCAGGACACCCGGCAAGTTCGCTCAGGACGGGATAAGAGTCCTGAGAAACCGCCGCATCGAAGAGATGGATGTTAAAGGAAAGACGATTTCCGGAAAAAACCTGGAATCAGGTGAGATATTTAAGGATCATTTCGACCGGCTGGTTTTCGCCACAGGCGCCCAGCCGATCCGGCCGAAGATCGAAGGCATCGATCTAAAAAATGTCTTTTATCTTCGATCGATCTTCGATGCCGATGCGATCCTTCAGGCGATGAGATCAGAGGAGATCACAGATGTTGTGATCGCCGGCGGAGGTTACATCGGACTGGAGATGGCGGAATCCCTCGTCCATTTAGGAAGGAAGGTGACGATCGTCGAATTGGCGCCCCAGATCCTCACACTTTTTGACGGCGATTTTGCCGGGTTGCTCCGTCAATATCTGGAAAAAAAAGGGGTTAAGATCTATACTTCAGAGGGCATTCAAGCTCTCGGAGGGAGAGGTGGAAAGGTGGCACAGGTCAGGACAGCGGCGCGCGAGATAGAGGCGAATGCGGTTCTGATGAGCCTTGGAGTCCGGCCCCAAATTGAGCTGGCGAAGAAGGCCGGGCTGAGGATCGGTGAAACCGGAGCAGTCTGGGTGAACGAGAGGATGGAGACGAGCGTTGAGGGGATTTATGCGGCAGGAGATTGCGCGGAGACAACCCACCTGATCACAGGGAAGAAGGTCTGGGTTCCCCTTGGTTCTACAGCGAATAAACAGGGTAGGGTGGCGGGTTCGAACCTCTGTGGCGGCAATGCTGTCTTTCCGGGAGTGATGGGAACAGCGATCTTCAAGGTTTTCGATTTCAATGTGGCCAAGACCGGTCTGAATGTGAGAGAGGCGGAGAAAGAAGGATTTCATCCCATTCAGGCCATTGTAAAAGGATTTGATCGGGCTCACTATTACCCCGGAGGAAAGGAGTCCACGCTGAAGGTGATTGCCGATCAGAAGACAGGCCGGATTCTCGGAGGGCAGGCCATCGGAGAGGGTCCTTCGGATAAATTCATCGATATCTTAGCCATGGCCCTTCACGGAAAGATGACCTGCAAGGAGCTGGCCAATGTGGATCTGGCTTATGCTCCACCCTTCAGTCCGGTGCTTTCACCTGTCATTGTGGCGGCCAATGTGCTCACAAACAAACTGGAGGGTAGGGTGAGAGGGATTCAGGCCGCAGAGGTGAGAGAGAAACTTTTGACTTCAAGAGAGTCTTTTCAGGTGCTGGATGTCAGAGAGGAAGACGAAGTCAAGAGGAAACGGATTCCCGGCTCTACCTGGATTCCTTTGTGGAAGTTGGAAAAGCGTGCGGGAGAACTCGATAAAAAGAAGGAGATTGCTGTCCATTGCGAGTCGGGTCTTCGTTCCTATAAAGCCTGTCTCAAACTCCAGCGGGAAGGTTTTGAGAATGTGAAGAACATCGATGGCGGCATGCTCTGCTGGTACGATGACCTGGAATCGAAGGGTTAATAGTTCCTTTTTATATGATTTTTATGCAACCGTAAGATTAACAGTATACTTACGGGATGAAGGGATGGGAATGCAATGGCGAAACTTATGAAAAAGAGGTCGAAGAAGATCGGTCTTCCTCCCGGAACGCTTGTTCACATCGGGGAGGGAAAGACCGCTGTGCCCAGAATAACCGTCATCGATTATGATGAGATCCATTTCGAGGAGAGAGAGGTTCGATCCGCGGAAGAATGTTTTCTATTCAGAGATAAACCCACGGTCACCTGGATCAATGTGGACGGAGTTCATCAGGTCGAGATCATCGAAAAATTGGGCCATTGTTTTGGCCTCCACCCTCTTGTGATGGAAGATATCCTCAACACGGATCAGCGTCCGAAGATGGAGGTCTACGGAGATTATCTCTACATCGTTTTAAAGATGCTTTACGGAGGTGGCCCTGACCATCGGGTGGAGGCGGAACAGGTCAGTTTGATTTTAGGTTCGAATTTTGTAATCTCCTTTCAAGAGGAGAAAGAAGGAGATGTTTTCAATTCGGTCAGGGAGAGGATCCGAAGCGGCAAAGGGCTGATTCGAAAGATGGGTCCGGATTATCTCGCCTACTCCCTGATCGATACGATCGTAGACCATTATTTTCTCATCCTTGAGAAATTGGGAGATAAAGTGGAACTTCTTGAAGAAGAATTGATGACCCACCCTACCGAACGAACACTACAGGGAATTCAGACCTTCAGGAATGAGATCACCTTTGTGAGAAGGGTGGTCTGGCCTTTAAGAGAGGTAGCCAGCGGCCTGGGGAGAAGGGAATCCCCGCTGATTAAAGAGACCACGGAGATCTATCTCAGAGATGTCTATGACCATACCGTCCAGGCCATGGATACGATTGAAACCTATCGGGAGATGATTTCCGGAATGCTCGATATCTATCTTTCGAGTCTCAGCAACCGGCTCAATTCGGTAATGAAAGTGCTGACGATTATCGCGACGATCTTCATGCCCCTCACTTTCATCGCAGGGATTTACGGGATGAATTTTAAATATATGCCCGAGCTGGAGTGGCGCTGGGGCTATCCTGTCATCTGGTTGGTTATTGTTCTCATCGGTGCTTCTATGGTGATTTATTTTAAGAAGAGAAAATGGATTTAACCAGGAGTCTCACCATGGTCCGGTTTGGAGTTAGTGAAGGGAAAGCGGAAGATCTCAGACAGAGGATGGAAGCCCTGAACATCCATGAGAGGGATATTGAAGAGAAATTTATACGCTCCTCGGGAAGGGGAGGACAGAAGGTGAACAAAACCTCCACCTGCGTCTATCTCAAGCATCTTCCCACAGGGATTGAAGTGAAATGGATGACCGAAAGGAGCCAGGCCCTCAATCGTTTTTTTGCGAGGCGGGAACTGGTGAGTCGAATGGAGAGGTTATCGGGCCAGTTGACAGACGAGGATTTAGAGATAAAAAAGTTAAGAAGGAAGAAATCGAAGAGAAAGAAAAGGGCAGGGCTGAAGTATCACGGGGCGGGCCCGTAGGTCGGATGAGGAGGAGAGTTCTGATGAAGTCCCTAAAGACACAGGCTGGCAGGATTCCAAAGCTTTAGAATGCGCTCGTATGATTCTTATGGGTAACCATCGTCGGGATTGAAATTGAAGAGTATAAAGAGGTTGGGGACTTTGGAATTAGTTTGTTTATCGGTGGCGCTCTAAAGCTTTTCCACCCCGTCAGCCTGTGTCTTTATCGTTTGGAGAAACATTTTTTCAGCAAGCTTGTGAGGATGTCTTGACAAAAGAGAAATTTCCGGTCACAAACGCCGTTCGCTTTTTAAGAGAGCAAAAGGTGGAATTTATAGAGCGTCCTTATCGATATGAGGAAAAGGGAGGCACCGAAGTCGCAGCAAGAGCCCTAGGGGTGGATGAGCACCAGACGGTTAAGACGCTCGTTATGGAGGATGAGAAGAAATCGCCCTTCATCATTCTCATGCACGGGGACAGGGAAGTCTCGACCAGAGAATTGGCAAGGGTCCTCGGGGTGAAATCGATCACGCCCTGTTCTTCCGAAACGGCTTTTAAGCACACCGGTTATATGGTTGGCGGAATTTCCCCCTTTGGGATAAAGAAACGACTTCCGGTCTATGTTGAGGAGACCATTCTCAGCCTTCCCCGAATATTGATCAATGCAGGCAGAAGAGGCCTATTATGTGAGATGTCTCCAAAGGATCTGGTGAGGGTATTGAATCCGATTGCTGTTCGTGTGGCGCGATGAAAATGTTTTAAGAACAGACAACCTTAAGTGGCTTCTTCTTTCAAATTCCTCTCGCCTCTGTTGACAGATTGGAATCTGGATATTAAAAATAATTCAAATGCTATGGCGGGGTGGGTGTGGATCCATCCCATTGAAAAGCGAAGGGGAAAAATGAGGTCTATCCTGAAGGGGTTTCATATTCTTTCCATACTGTGGATCTTTTCCATCACCGGCTGTAGTTATATGGTGAAGAATGACCAGAACCGGATTTATTCAAAATCGAGTTATGGTGAGGATAGATTTATTCGGATCCGGAATTTGAATATCCATTATATTGAAGTAGGCCAAGGGCAACCCATCATCCTTATCCCGGGCGCCTTCAGCACCTACAGGCACTGGGAGAGGATGATCCCCTTGCTTTCGCAACATTACAGACTTTTCTGCATCGATTATCCGGGAACGGGCGATTCGGACAAACCCAGGACCGGCTTTAAATATGCCGTAGAAGAACAGGCGGATTTGATCGCCCGGATGATCGAGACATTAGAAATCTCCGGAGCGCACATCGTTGGAGTTTCCTATGGCGGGGCGATTGCCTTTAATCTGGCTGCCCGACATTCGGAAAAGGTCGGCAGGGTTGTTTCCATCGAGGGGAACGGTCTCGGCAATCATCCGCCTCCCCAAAATTCCTATGGTTTTCTGGAAAGTTTATTGAAGTGGCCTGTGATGGGAGAGGTTCCTATCGGGTTGATTCGCTCTGGATTGGTGGACAGATGGGTGGCGAAATCCATCATTGGGAAGGAATGGAAGGGGTTGGATGACGCGGAAAGGAAGAAAGTGGTGGAGATCATCTCCCGGAGTAACCGAACAGCATCCCGTGTGTCGTGGTACCACATATCCCGAACCCTCAAGACATCGAAGGATTTTTCAGAGGAAGCCAAAAACATCTCCACGCCGATTCTCTATCTTTACGGAGGAAACTCAGACTATCATGATATGGCGAAAGAGAATGCCGCTTTTTTGAAGACCCATCTTTCGCATGCCGAGGTCGTATTGATTAAAAACGGGATCCACGACCTCCAATTACAGAAGCCGGTGGAAGTGGCGGGCCTCATTTTAGAATTTTTAGGCAGGAATCGTTTTGGGAGGCAGAGTCCTTCAGAGTTGAGTTCATCGATCAGTCCTTAACCTTCGTTCTTTATGAGATGACGATCTCCTCCACATATTTAACCCAATCATATCCGTAGGCATCTTCATACACCAATCTTAGAGGGAAGCCATGTTTCTGAGGAAGAGGTTCCCCGTTGATGCGGAAGGCAAGGAAGACCCTCTTCCGATCGATATCCTTTAAAGAAATTCTTACGACCTTTCCATAGACTCCTTTGACATCCAGGTATTTGGCCTCCTGATGGACAATCGCATTCTTCAGCAATGTCCTGAAACTCACGCCAGTCCATCGTCCGTTATTGGTAAAGAAGCCCGGGCAGATGAGAAGAACCGTCTCCGTTAAGGAGGGGTATTTGAGAATTTCATCATAGGTCAGAGAGAGGGGCTGTTTTATTTTTCCCGTAATTTTGAGCCGGAAGGCTTTGATATCCACTGCCACATCCGTAGGCCCCATGGTCCCGAATGTATCAAGAGGATCGATTTCAAGATCCCGGCTGTCCACCTCAACCGGATTCATATTCTTAAGCTCTTCCCTTGAAAAGCCCTTCGGAAGGAGTTGTTTTGCCTTGGCCCAGGAGGGAGAAACTAAATTCCACAAGAAGGAATTGATGACAGAGCCTGTGAGCGAAAGCCAGAAGGATTTTCTCAGAAGATCTCTTCTTGTCCACATGGGTTTTACAATAGAGACCGTTTAAATATCTTGACGCCTCTATCCTTTTTTGATAATAATTCCCTATCCAATAAAACCGAGTCAGGGAACCTTATGGAGTCCCCACCATATAATTTTCAGGGGAATTTTTTCTTGTAAAAAATGGCAAACGATCGGGAGGCACCCTGTTTTCCTCCGCGTACCCCTTGTAAGCCTCCCAGAAACCACCGTGAACTTTGGAATTGTGGGCATCCATAAATTTAACCCTAAAAACATTTTTAATTTTAAAAGGTTAGACAGGAACTTACAATCTAATACTAGGCGGAATTATTATATCACAATATAATATTTCCGTATAATATCTGTTCGGCGATATTGTTGAGGAGCGTGCGAAACATGAAGAAGTTAGGCCAGCATTGATATAGGAGGCATACTAATGGACATGTGGAAGTTCTTTGACATCACTCATCGGGAGCACATCCTCTGTAATCCAATGAGTCTTGAGAAACTTGAACAGCTTATCGCGCTTCTGCGTTTAAGACCTGGTGCACGCGTGCTTGAAATCGCCACTGGAAAGGGCGAGTTTCTTATCAGGCTTGCAGAACAATACCCACAATTGATAGGAACAGGGATTGATTTCTCTCCCTACTGCATTGCAGATGTCCACAAAAAGCACCAAGAACGTGTTCCGGATGCCCAACTCCGCTTTTTGGAGATGGATGGGGCTGAGTATGTCCCTGAGACCTTAGAAAGCTTTGATCTGGTAGCCTGTATCGGTGCTAGTTGGATTTATGGCGGGCATCGAGGGACGTTGAACGCGTTACACAAGATGGCAGCCCGAGAAAGTTGGATCGTCGTGGGAGAGCCGTACTGGCGTCATGAACCGGATAGAGTGTATTTAGAGGCGATCGGAGAGACACGAAACAACTATGGAACACATTATGAGAATGTCGAAGCCGGGCAAGAGCGCGGATTGGAGGCGGTCTACACACTCGTAAGCAGCCAGGATGACTGGGATAAATATGAAGGGTTGCAATGGTATGCTGCGGAAACATGGGCAACTGACCATCGGGATGATCCTGATGTGGAGACCGTGCTGAAGCGGGTGCGTGAGGGCAAGACAGCGTATCTGAGGTGGGGACGAGACACTTTGGGGTGGGCGATTTATGTGTTCAAGAAAGGAGGATGCGGCACATTGCCAGTGGGATAGAGCGCCTTATTGGACATGCCTATGATGAGACAGATGAGAAAAAAGGAGCGCCACCGCCTATAAACAGAAAAAGGAGCGCCGAACAAGGCGGTGCAGCCAATCGGCCGGAAAGCGGCCTCTGGCTGACCTCCACGTTAGATTTATCATGAACAGAGAAGAAAAAATTGCCGAAGCTTATCTGAAATCATTAGGTTTTAAGAATGTTGTTTTTGAACCAGATGGTAATATTCCCCCTGATTTTTCAATGGATGGCAGAATTGCTGTTGAAGTCCGACGCTTAAATCAGCATTTTTTTACAAAAGATGAAGTACGAGGGCTGGAAGAAGGCAGGTTACCTTTATTCAAGTTACTACAATTATCTTTAAACGAATTTAATTCACAATATAAAGGGGATACCTATTGGGTCTCCATTAGATTCCGTCGCCCAATTGAAAAAGGTCCTACCGTCAAAGAAGCAATCCGCAAAGCTTTCACAGATTTTTTGAGTAAACCTTTTGCACCCCCTTGTGAGGTCAAAGTGACAAGTAGTATTTGTTTTCATATTTTTTCAAGCTTACCAGTAAAGGGTAGAGTTTTTCGATTTGCAGGGGGAACAGATAGAGAAAGCGGGGGATTTGTATTAGCTGAATTCAAAAAGAACTTCGACCACTGCGTTAAAGAAAAGAGCAAAAAGATTAGAGATCACTATCCGAGATACGCTTCCTGGTGGCTCGTTTTAGTAGATAAAATTGCTTATGGCTTTGATGAGAGTGAAAAAAAAGAAATCAAGTCGATGGTCAGTATGAATTCTTATTGGAATAAGGTGATCGTGTTAGACAGTTTAAATGGAAATAAAATCCTGGAAATCTAACAAACAAATCCAGCGGATGGCTGACAGCCACCGCTGATTTTGCCCGTTGAATCTGTAGAAAAAGTCTTAAAAGCATGATAAAATCGCCATATCCTCATTCGTAGAATCCAAAGAGACCGCTCAGCAAAAAGAGGAGAGATATGGCGAGATACAAAGAGCATGATTATTCTCAGGGCAAATTCATACCGATACACTTTGACCGACAGATCTTGCCCGGGACGTTTGAGTATAGTCTTCATTACCTCATCGACAACGAAATAGATCTATCCCTCTTTGATTTACGGTATAGAAACGACGAAACGTAAAGAAATAAAAGGGGACGTTGGTTCAAATACAACTTGACTTTGAAAAAAAGGGGGGAGTAGGATAGGGGAATATGCCGAGACACGCAGAACATAAAAGGGGACGTTGGTTCAAATACAACTTGAC
>Ga0214473_10008821_pt1 | contig 11924 bp, 10 predicted proteins | sample RVTome_7_FD_203509 | JGI IMG/M metagenome (GOLD analysis project Ga0214473, IMG submission 203509) | Soil microbial communities from uranium-contaminated site in the Upper Colorado River Basin, Wyoming, United States - RVT98D197 | ecosystem: Environmental > Terrestrial > Soil > Contaminated >...
GGTGGCATTTGCCCTATTGCCAGATGCGCCAAGAGTCTTTTAAACGGCCCCTGTGGCGGTTCGAACGGCGGCAAGTGTGAAGTTAGTAGTGATGTAGATTGCGCTTGGAGCTTGATTTACGACAAGCTTAAAGCTAAGGGTAAGCTTGAGGGTTTGAATTTTATTTCCGAGCCCAAGGATTGGTCAACGGCGCGCGACGGTGGCCAGCGGACAATCATAAGAAAAGATTTGTTATTGAAAAATGAGTAAAAAATTATTTTCGGGAAGCAATTTAGAAAAAATACTATCGGCCGGGCATTTTGCCGTTACCGGCGAGCTTGGGCCGCCTAAAAGCGCTGACGCCAAGGTTATCCTGGATAAAGCGGTTTTGTTGAAAGGCGAGGTTGATGCTGTTAACATCACCGATTGCCAGACAGCCATTGTCAGGACCAGCTCGATTGCTTCAGCCACTCTCATAAAAAACAAAGGCGTTGAGCCGGTTGTTCAAATGACTTGCCGGGACCGGAACCGCATCGCTATTCAAAGCGATTTGCTGGGCGCCTGGGCGCTGGGAGTTAAAAACTTACTTTGTCTGACAGGCGACCACCAGAAATTCGGCAACCATCCCCAGTCGAAAAATGTTTTTGACATGGACTCCATTCAGCTGGTTCAAGCCGTTCGTAATATGCGTGATAAAAAGCAGTTCATAAACGGTGAAGAAATGGATGTCGCTCCCAGCTTTTTTATCGGAGCCGTCGAGAATCCTTTTGCCACTCCTTTTGAGTATAGGGCCCTTCGCTTAATGAAGAAAATAGAAGCCGGTGCCGACTTTTTTCAAACGCAAATTGTCTATAACATCGATAAGTTCAAGGACTGGATGGCTGAGGTTCGCAAGATGGGCGGCCACAAAAAAGCTTATATAATGGCGGGCGTTGCTCCTCTGAAATCGGCCGGCATGGCCAAATATATGAAGAAGTTCGTGCCGGGTATGGATGTACCCGATATGTGGATCGAGCGCATGGAAAAAGCCAAAGAGCCGAAGGAAGAGGGCATTAACATCTGCGTCGACATCATCAACGAAATGCGCAAAATAGAAGGCGTGGCCGGTGTTCATATCATGGCTATCGAATGGGAAGAAGCCGTCCCCACCATTGTCGAGCGCGCCGGATTATCCCCCCGACCAAAAGTCAACTAACTACTTGTTTTTAGCTGGTAAAGCGCTACACTTTTCGTATGGTTCAGATTAATTTGCGAGGGCATCATTTGCTTTGTGTTTTTGGCTGGCAGGGGCATGGCTATAATGAGCAGTTCAGCCGAAAGATGGATGAAGTGGAGGCTTTTATCAATACTCCTCCGACTTTATTAAGTGTCAGCACCAAGGCGGATTGTATTTGTGAAAGTTGCCCTCATCTGGAAAAGGACGGCTGCTTCAAGGATGAAGTTAAAAGAGAGGCAGAAATCCAAGCTCAGGATGAGAGAGTGCTCACTTTCTTAGATCTTAAGCAGGGGCAAGTATTCAGCGTGAACTCTTTAAAGCAGCTTATCGGCCAAAAAAAGCCCCACCTTAAATTGAGTGAACTTTGCGCCGGTTGCAGTTGGCTTGACAAAGGCTATTGCTATCAGGGCCTAGAAAAGCAGGGCCATTCCTTTTAACGTCAGGCAGGGCTCGATGAGCTCAACGGTCTCGCAATAGGGGATAATGAGAGAGGCCAGGCCGCCGGTTGCAACCTTAGTGCTTTCCCCTAAATCCTTTTCAATCTCTATAACCATTTTGTCAACCAAACCGGCCGTGCCGATAACCACTCCCGAGCGGATACTTTCTTCGGTCGAGTGGCCGATTATTTCACTGGGCCTTTTCAGCTCGACCGACTCCAGCTTAGAGGCTTTGCCGAAAAGGGCTTCAAGAGATGTTTCCACGCCTGGCACTATGGCGCCCCCAAGATACTCCTCCTTGGCCGATACTACGTCAAAGGTGGTTGCCGTTCCGAAGTCGACGATTATGACAGGTGCTTTGTACAGCGAAACGGCGGCGTAAGCGTTCAGGAGCCTGTCGGTACCGACCAGTTCCGGCTGCTTGTACTTATTGGCCAGCGGGATTTTTTCGTTGGTTAAGATTTGCGGCGGGATTTCAAGCAACAACCCCAAAGCTTTGGCTAATGCCACCGTTATTTCGGGCACTACGGAGGCTATGACCAGCCTGTCGATAAGCAGCCGTTTGGGAAACTTTTCTCCCAAATCCTTAAGGTAATCGCCGGCCTTGGCTTTCTTGTCGGTTGGCAGCTTAAAATGACTCTCAAGCTCCTTATTGTCAAATATGCCGAACGAAATATAGGAATTGCCGATATCACATGTCAGTAACATGCTCTCATGATATCGTAACTCGAGTTTTCATTCCTACTAAAATACTATTTTTCCTTGTCCGCCAGGCGCTTTGTGTTTTTAGCTAAGGCAAGACTTTTCTCGCGACGCTCGCAGCCTATGGAAATGGCGAAGAGAGTTAATTTTGCCTTAGAAAAGACGCGGTTATTTTTCCCAGCGAGAAAAATCCCGCTGCCTACTCGACCTCGCTCTCCCGACTAACGTCGGGAACCATGCCCGCTCGACCTCCGAGAGCCTTTTCTACAGGCAAAATTAACTCTCTTCTTTGGGTGTACCTCGCTATTATTGAATAGAGCAAAAACCGGGCGGAGAGGTCTAGTTTTTTGTTAAAATGCGGGTATGGCAATAATAAAGACCGAAAAACTTTGCAAGCAATACGGCGATGGCGACACCGCCGTTACTGCTTTGAAAGACATCGACTTGGAAATCAAAGAGGGCGAGTTTGTAGCCATTATGGGCCCTTCCGGCTCGGGCAAAAGCACCTTGCTCCATCTTCTTGGGGCTTTGGAAAATCCCACTTCAGGTACGATAACTTTGCAGGGAAAGAAATACGGCAGTCTTTCCGACAGGGCATTGACGAACATCCGGCGCTTCAATATCGGTTTCATCTTTCAGTTTTTTAATCTCTTGCCCATTTTAACGGTGGAAGAAAATATCACTATGCCTCTGGTAATCAGCGGCAAGAAACCCAAGAGTTTTTCGGCCATACTTGAAGAGTTGTTAACGATGGTCGGCTTGCAAGAGCGCCGCCATCACTTTATCGACCAAGTTTCCGGGGGAGAGCAGCAAAGAGCGGCGATTGCCAGGGCCCTTATTGCCGAGCCGGCCCTGATTCTGGCTGATGAGCCTACCGGCAACTTGGACTCGACAAACAGTCTTCATATATTAGAGCTTTTAAAACGAAGTTCACAAAACCTTAAACAGGCCGTAGTAATGGTGACTCATGATGCTAAGGCGGCGGCTTTTGCCGAGCGGGTTATTTTCCTAAAAGACGGCCAATTCGTAGCTACTGAAGATTTGGCAAAAGTCGACGACAGGGCCAACTACATCGTCAACTTGTTAGCAAAGTTGCACCTCTAATGTTTTACTTCATTTTGACCCTCAGAAATCTCAAAAAACGCAAGCTAAGGACATTTCTGACGTTAGTTGGAGTTATTCTGGGAGTGGCCGTTATTTTGGCCGTCAATGCAAGCGGTCGCAGTACCGTCAAGAGTTATGAGCGCCTTATCAACACGGTTTCGGGGAAGAGTAAGCTTGAAGTTAGTAGTAGTTCCCCGGAAGGATTTTCTGAAAAAAAACTCAAGAGCATTAAGGAAGTAGCTTCCGTCAAGGGTGTTTACCCCTCCATAACCAAGTACACGATTTTTTTCAAAGACAAACTCGGCAAGGAAAAACTTACCATCATGATGATGGCTATCGACCCTTCAATTGATAGAAATTTGCGCGATTACAAGGTTCTTAAAGGCCGTTTCTTAAATAAAACAGACAAAGGTGTTTTGCTGGTTGATGAATTTGCCAAAGATAATGGCCTGGCGGTCGGTTCCAAAATCAAGGTCTTATCGCCAAAGGGCCCAATAAGCCTAACGGTTAAAGGCTTGCTTAAGAAAACAGGACCGGCGAGGCAGGAAAACGGCGCAATCGGTTTCATTAATCTAGAAAGCGGTCAGAAAGTTTTTGGAATGGCCGGAAGGATTAACAAAGTCGATATTAAGCTAAGGGGCGATAGCGGTATCGAGAAAGCCAAAAGCCAATTGCAAAAAGAATTGGGGGATAATTTTGATGTTCAAAGGCCGGCCAGCCGCAGCGCTGATGCCGAAAGGCTGCTTAAAGGCATAAAAATTGCTTTAGATTTCTTTGGAATGGTAGCCGTTTTCGTCGGCGCTTTTCTGATTTTTAACACGTTCTCCATGAATTTGGCCGAGCGCAGCAAAGAAATAGCTACTTTAAGGTCGATCGGGGCCAGCCGCTCGCAGATAATTATCTTGGTTTTAACCGAAGCCTTTTCGTTGGGAGTTCTCGGCTCTATCCTGGGTATTTTCTTGGGCCGTCTTTTAGCCCAAAGCGTTTTTGAAACTATGACCATTGTTAATAAGGTTTACCTTGGCTCGGTTATCATCACCACCCAATCGATTGTTTTGGCAGTTGCGACAGGAGTTTTAGTAAGCATTATTGCCGCTTTTTATCCGGCCAGGAAGGCCGGCCGCATTTCGCCAGTTTCCGTTTTTAAAGAGCACGCCAGGCAAAGAAGTGTTTGGATAGAGAAAAAAGGCTATCTTGTCGGACTTATCTTATTACTATCCGCTCTTGTCCTAGGTTTTTATCCTGACGATTCAAATTTGAAAGTCGATTTACTTCAAGTTGCCAATTTCGGCGTTTTGCTGGGGATGACTTTGATTTTACCTGTATTAATCAAGCCCTTAAGCTGGCTTTTTCAAAAACTCTTCGCTTTCTCACAATCCGCAAAGATTGCCGGCCGCAATTTGCCGAGAGCTAAATTAAGGAGCGCTTTGACGGTTTCAGCCTTAACGGTCGGCTTGATAATGGTGATAGGAATTGAAGCGATGAATATCAGCTATCAGCGGACTTGTGATAAGTGGATTAACTCTTCAATCAACGTTGATATATTTGTGCGCCCCAAAATCAGCTACGGTTTTGAAATCGGCCAGATTGTTCCCATGGATATTGCTCTGGAGAAAATCATTGCCAAAACCAAAGGAGTAAAAGCGGTTACACCGGTGAGAATGTTTAAGGCAAAATCTAAAAAGAACTCAATCTTAATTGTGGCCAGCCGCCCGGAAAAGGCCCGCAAAATTGTGAATCATTATTTTGTCGAAGGTAATCCCTCCGCCGCTTATGACGAGCTGGAAAAAGGCGGTTCGGTTATTGTTTCTACGATTGTGAGGGATGAGTATGGTTATAAACTGGGCCAGAGGCTTCCCATAAAAACGGCTGCCGGTGAAAAACACTTTAAGATTGTCGGAATAATTTCCGATTTTATTTCCGAAGACGGCTCGGCCACTATTTCCTGGTCTGATCAAAAGCGCTATTTCAAGACTGATAAGGCCGATATTTTTGATATAGATATAAAAAAAGGTTTTACCTTGGCACAGGTAAAGACCAAGTTGGAGAACAAGCTAGCGGGCAAGGGCATCTTTGTGATGACAACAAAGGATGTCCGTCAGCAAGTCGGCAAAGAGATAGCTATTTCTTTTTACCTGATGGATGCCATTGTTTTTATCGCTTTGATTGTGGCCGCATTCGGGATAGTCAATACTCTTTCAATGAGTGTTCTTGAAAGGCAAAGAGAGATTGGCATTATGAGGGCTCTTGGCGCTTTTGCAGGCCAAATCGGCTTGATGATAATTGCTGAAGCCCTGCTTATCGGTGTAATTGGCGCTTCAGTCGGGCTGGCCGGCGGCCTTTTTGCGGCCTATTTTATGATAATGGCGACCTCGATTCTAACTCATTTCCCCGTGCCCTACGTTCTGCCGGTAAACGCTATGTTTATCAGCGCCGCCATCGCTGTCTTATTGTCCTCACTGGCCGGTATCTATCCGGCTTTCAGAGCGGCTAAAACGAATATAATTCAAGCTGTTCAATACGAGTAAAATCTGTTAATTTAGTTAGCATGGGAGAGATACCTAAGATAGCAATCCTCGGTGGCGGTGTAGGCGGTTTGGTGGCGGCAAGTGAGCTAAACTACCGGCTGGGAACCAAGGCCGAAATAACTCTCTTCGACCGCAGCTCCCATCATATCTATCAACCGGCTTTTCTGCACTTGGCTTTCGGCGAAAGAAAACTTGATTCTATCAAGAGGCCCCTGGATCTTTTAAACCGGCAAGGCATAAACTTTCTGAAGGGTGAGATTTTTAGAATTGATCCGGAAAACTTGCTGATTAACGCCGAGCACGGCGATTTCGAATTTGATTATATGATTATCGCGTTGGGGGCGGAGCTTGATACTTCGGGCCTCGATGGTTTTGAGGATAATGCTCTCAATCTGTATTCAGCCGATGGGGCGCAATCAATAAACCAGGCTTTATCTGACTTCAGCGGCGGCAAAATTGCTATAGTCGTCTCTTCGATGCCGTATAAGTGTCCGGCGGCGCCTTACGAGATGGCTTTTCTGCTGGATTATCACCTGCGAAACAAGAAAATCCGCGAGAGAACCGAGATTGTAATTGCAACGCCCGAGCCGCAACCTATGCCGGTAGCCGGCGAAAAAGTCGGCCAAGCGGTAGCCGATATGCTCAGCAAGCTGGAAATCGAATATCTGCCTAATCAAAAAATTAAGTCCCTGGGCCAATATGTTTCCTTGGCTGACAAGAAATTTAAGGCTGATTTAATCATCGGCGTCCCGCCGCACCGTTGCCCTGATGTTGCCAAAGATGCCGACCTTACTTCAAAAAACGGCTGGATTGAAGTTGAAGGGCAAGGTATGGCTACGAAGTTTGATAATGTTTACGCTATTGGTGATTGCACGGTTATAACGCTGCCAAACGGCAAAGCGTTGCCAAAAGCCGGGGTTTTTGCCAAGAGCCAAGCCCAAATTCTGGCTTTTAACCTGGCTCATCAAATAACCAAGAGCAGCGCTGCCCAAAAGAAATTTGACGGACAGGGAGGTTGTTTCTTGGAAGTAGGGCACAAGAAAGCGGCTTACGCCAAAGGCAATTTTTACCACGAACCCGACCCGCTAATAAACTTAAAAGCTCCGTCAAGAATTTATTACTACTTCAAAATGCTCTATGAGAAGTACTGGCTAAAAGCCTGGATCTAGATGGTGCCTGGTTTCTCGTTGCTCGTGCCTCGTATTCTAGCTAGTCACTAGGCACTAGTTAGAAGCCGGTTATTTCTTCAAAATGACAGTAGCGGGCATCGATTTCTTTCAGGGTTAGCTCCCGGAAGCGGTTGAGGCCGAAACCTTCGACGCTAAAAGAAGCCATAACCGAGCCGTAAACAACGGCTTTGCGCTGGTTCTGCTCGGAAAAGTCTCCATTCTTGGCCAAGAAGCCCAGGAAACCGCCGGCAAAACTGTCTCCGGCACCGGTCGGGTCTTTTATTTCTTCCAGAGGAAAGGCCGGGGCGGCAAAGTGAGTTTTTTCGGTAAACATAAGGACGCCGTGCTCTCCCTTTTTAATGATTACCGTAGTCGGTCCCCAGCCCATTACCATTCTGGCCGCATCCAGTAAGCTGTGAGTTTTGCAAAGCTCCCGGGCCTCGGAGTCGTTCATTAAGGCGATATCCACATCTTGCAAAGTCCTGATAAGGTGGTCTTTTTTGTGCTCTATCCAGAAATTCATCGTATCCATTACTACCAGTTTTGGTTCAGTTGCTTGCTCGAGTACTTGCAGTTGCAATTGAGGGTCTATATTCGCCAGGAAAATAATTTCCGCATCGGCATAACCTAAAGGCAATTTCGGGTTGAAATCCTGAAAAACATTTAAGTTGGTTTCTAAACTGTGGGCCGTATTCAGGTCGTAATCATAATGGCCCCTCCAGGAAAAGGTAAGGCCATCGGCTATCTCCAGGCCTCTTGTATCAATTTGACGGCTTCTTAGAAACTTCAAATGCTCTTTAGGAAAATCGGTTCCGACTACTCCTACCAGATTGACGGGGCTAAAAAAGCTGGCGGCGGTGGAAAAATGAGTAGCGCTTCCGCCCAAGACCGATTCTACTTTGCCGAAAGGGGTTTCGATGCTGTCTAATGCTACCGAGCCGACTACCGTTATCTTACTCAACTAATCCTCCGTTTTTTTGACAACACAACAAGAGAGTATTATACAGAAACTTGATTGTAGATGGTAGTTAGTCCACGTATAATCTAGAGAATGGACGGCATAATAAGGAAGCAATTTAGCGAAATGGAAACATATATTCCGGGCCGGCCGATCAGCGCTGTCAAGGAACAGTATGGGCTCGAAAAGGTGATAAAGCTGGCCTCAAACGAGAGCTCGCTCGGCCCTTTCGCCGCTGCCCTGAAGGCTATTGAAGTTAATACGGGTGAGCTTAACCGCTACCCGGATTTGGAAGCGACTCTTTTAAGGAGCGCGCTCAGCGATTTTTATAACCTGCCCGGTGAAAATTTTTTGGTTGGCAATGGCTCTAACGAGCTTTTAAGGATTGCCGGTCAAGCCGTTTTGGACCCGGGTGACGAAGTCGTATTCGCCGAGCCGTCGTTCATGTTGTATAGGCTGATCGCTGAATTATTCGAGGCCAAACCGGTTGGTATACCCTTAAAAAATCACACCCACGACTTGGAGGCCATGCTCTCGGCTATAACAAAAAACACCAAACTTATTTTTATCTGTAACCCGAATAATCCGACCGGTACCATAGTATCCAGAAAAGAGCTGGATGATTTTATCGGCCAAGTGCCGGAAAATGTTTTGGTGGTCATTGATGAGGCTTACGCCGAGTTTGTTGAAGATGTAGCCGATTATTCAAAGGAAATAACCTATTCCCTGGATAGGCCGACTATCATTACCAGGACTTTCTCTAAGATTTACGGGCTGGCTGCTTTGCGGATTGGCTATGGAGTAGCGCCGGCATCATATGTGCAGGTTGATAAAAGGATTCGCGACCCTTTCAACGTCAATTTGCTGGCCCAGGCAGCGGCTACGGCCAGCCTTGGCGAGGCCGAAGAAATTAAGAAGCGGCATGAGCTAAATCTGGAAAACAAGCGTTATTTGTACCGCCGGCTCGAAGATTTAGCGCTTGATTATGTTGAGACTCAGACCAATTTTGTGTTAATTAATTTAAAGCAAGACTCGACGGTTGTCTTCGAGAAACTGCTAAAAAAAGGTGTTATAGTTAGGACTGGTGAGGTCTTCGGTGAGCAGTACCGTGACTTTATCAGAGTAAGTATAGGCACAAAAGAAGAAATCGATTTGTTTTTAGAAGCGCTTAAAAAAGTTATGGAGGACTGATGCCCAAATGATGGTTGTAATGAAAAATAATGCAACTGAAGAGCAGGTAAAGCATGTTATTGCCAAAATCGAGGAAGCTGGAGCCAAAACCCATCTTTCTGAAGGAAAGTACAAAACATTGATCGGTGCCATAGGAGATACTGAGCAAATCGACCGCGAAGCCCTTAAAGGTTTCGGGGGCGTTGAAAACGTTGTTCCTATCAGTAAACCTTACAAGCTGGTAAGTTCGGAGTTTAAAAGCGAGCCGACTGAAATAAAAATCGGTGACTGCACCATAGGCGGAAATAATTTTACGGTAATCGCCGGCCCTTGCTCGGTGGAAACGGAAGAGCAGGTTATGGCGACTGCCAGACTGGTTAAGGAAACCGGCGCTCAGATAATGCGCGGCGGCGCTTTTAAGCCCCGCACTTCTCCTTACAGCTTTCAGGGTTTGGGAGCAGAGGGCCTAAGGATTTTGCAAGTCGCTTCAAAAGAAACCGGACTGCCGGTTGTAACCGAGGTGCTTGATCCCCGTGACATCGATTTGGTGGCGGCCAGCGTTGATATATTACAAATCGGGGCGCGTAACATGCAAAACTTTACTCTGTTGACGGAAGCCGGCGCCACCCAAAAGCCGATCCTCTTGAAAAAATCATTTAGCTGCACAATCGAAGAGCTTTTTATGGCCGCCGAATATATCGTTAAGACCGGTAATGAAAAAGTAATACTTTGCGAGCGGGGCCTGAGGACATTCGAGCCTTACACCAGGAACACGCTCGATTTGAGTGCCGTGCCTTTGATTAAAACTCTTTCGCATTTGCCGATTATCGTTGACCCTTCGCATGCGACCGGCAAGCGGGATTTAATTGCTCCCTTAAGCCTGGCTTCTATGGCGGTAGGTGCTCACGGCATAATGATAGAGGTCCACCCATCCCCCGAAGAAGCCTTGTGCGACGGTCCTCAATCGTTAACTTCGCCCCAGTTCAAGGACCTTATGGGCCAATTAAAGCCTTTGGCGAAGTATTTCCGCAAAGAAGGTTTGTAAGTTGACGGATGTTAAAAAGATAGCCATTATCGGCGTTGGTCTGATAGGCGGTTCGTTGGGGCTCGCAATAAAAAAATTGCCCGACGCTCCTCAGGTTCTCGGATTTTCACTTTCAAAAAAAACTACCCAAAAAGCGGTTAAGACCGGCGCCATTGATATAGCTTGCCAAAATATCGACGAGTGCGTAAAAGAAGCCGATATAATTTTCGTAGCCACACCCGTAAGCAACATAGTGGATATTGTCAGGGAAATAAGCTCCAAGGTAAAAGACGGCGCTATTATCTCCGATGTAGGCTCGACCAAATCTTCGATAGTAAAAACAATCGAGGAATTTTTACCGGAGAACGTTCATTTTATCGGCGGACACCCGGTGACCGGTTCGGAGAATGACGGCATTGATTACGCGAGTGCCACGCTCTTCCGTAACTTTTACTATGTCTTAACGCCGACTAATGCCACCGATTCCAATGCTTTTAAAGTTTTACATACGCTTCTGACCTCCATAGGGGCCAATGTCATAGCCGTTTCCGCTGATAAGCACGACCAGATTTTGGCTACGCTTAGCCATCTGCCGCACATGGTAGCCGCTTCTCTGGTTAACATGGCTTCAAAGCAAGTGGCTGAAAAGCAGAATTGGCTTTTGCTGGCGGCTGGAGGGTTTAGGGATACCACCAGAATAGCCGCTTCCAAGCCGGCTATTTGGCTTGATATTTGTCTGGAGAACAAGCAGGCGCTGGTGGAAAATTTGCGCGAGTTCGAGAAGTCCCTGAAGGAACTAACGGCTTTAATAGAAGAGGGCGATACCGAGAAACTGCGCCAGGTTTTAACTAAGGCCCGCGATACCAGGCTAAGTTTGCCGGTGGCCGGCAAAAAAGACTTAAGCCAGATGCGCCAGCTCATGCTTTTGGTTTCCGACAAGCCGGGCGTTATCAGTGAAATCGGCCTCACTTTGGGAAGCTCCGGGATAAATATCGAAGATATTGAAATTGTGCCCTTAACCGAGACAACCGGCTTCTTAAGGCTTACAGTTTTGGGCGAGAAACAAGCTGCGAGCGCCCAAAAAGCGCTGCAGAAAAAAGGCTATTCCGTAGAGATAAAGCAGTGAAATTACAAATAGCTCCTGCTAAATCAATACAAGGTACTATCGAGGTGCCCGGCGATAAGTCTATCTCCCACCGCGCTTTAATTTTTGGCTCTTTATGTGAGGGTCAGGTAAAAATCACTAACTTTCTTCCGGCCGAGGACTGCCTTAGCACTTTGAAATGTTTGCAGGCGCTGGGTGTTAGCATCGAACAAAAGGGAACTGAAGTAATTGCACAAGGGGCCGGTAAATATGGTTTTAAGGCACCAAAAGAGCCGTTGGACGTCGGTAACTCCGGCACAACTTTGCGTATGCTAACTGGTCTTTTAGCAGCTCAGCCATTCAAAACCATTCTTGTTGGAGATGATTCGGTAAGTAAAAGACCGATGGATAGAGTCATAAAACCCTTGTCTTTAATGGGGGCTAAAATTGATAGTTCGGAAGGCCATGCTCCTATTAATATTAAAGGCACACAGCTATCAGCTATCGACTATCAGCTGCCGGTAGCTAGTGCCCAAGTTAAAAGTGCTATATT
>Ga0214473_10008822_pt1 | contig 11923 bp, 10 predicted proteins | sample RVTome_7_FD_203509 | JGI IMG/M metagenome (GOLD analysis project Ga0214473, IMG submission 203509) | Soil microbial communities from uranium-contaminated site in the Upper Colorado River Basin, Wyoming, United States - RVT98D197 | ecosystem: Environmental > Terrestrial > Soil > Contaminated >...
TCTCGCTTCTGGCGCCGTCGAGGTTCCTCCCCGCGGACACGAAGTCGCCTGCGACCGCGGAGGAGGAATGAGAATCGTCGCCTTCGGATCTGCGATTCTTCCGCTCCTCGCGGCCTGGATCCTTTCTTCTCGAGCGGGTGCGAGCCGGTGGGCACGGGGGATGGTCGGAGGAATCGACGCCCTCGCGCTCCTCCTCACGGCTCTCCTCTGGAACGCCGGCCTGGGGGCGGATCTCTTCAGTTCATTCCTCGGCGTTTGCGTCCTCGGGGCGCTCACGTTCGCGGCGCTGACCCCGGAGCCGGATATCGAATCCCTCTGTCGCCTCCACCTGGGAGCGAGCCTCTCGATCGTCGCCGTGTCGACGAGGGAGCTGCTATGGTCGGTTCCCGCCGTCCTGCTCTTCGGGTTACTGGTGCGGCAGACGAGAGAGCGACTTGTTCTCTTCCTCGTCCCGGGTTTCGCCGCCCTCGCGGGACTCGCCCTCGTCTCCGGAGCCGATTCGGAGGGAATCGGGCTCATTCTTCTCGCCGCCGGCCTTTCGACGTCGTGGCTCGTCGTGAGCCGCGAGGTCATGAGAAGCTCCACTTCGGGACTCGTGACCCGGATGGCGGCCTCGTTCACGCTCCTCGCGGCCCTCTCCTCGGTGCACCTCCGAATCGCCGCCTGGTTTCCCGAGACCGCACCCCTGGGAACGATCCACGCTCTCGGGCTCGGCGCTCTCGCGCTCGGCGCCCTCGGCGCTCTCGGCGCTACGCGCATCACGACGTTTCTGACCGCACTCGCTCTGGGGCGCGGAGGGCTCGTGCTCGTCGCCCATCTCGGAGGGGTGCAAGGGAGAGCCCCTTCCCTGATGGCGCTCGCCGCTTCCGGGGCCTCGCTTCTCTTGCTCGCCGCCGCCCTGGACAAAACCGACACGGTCGACGACGTCTCGAATCTGGGCTCGGTCCCTCGAAGACTCGTTCTCACTCTGGGGGCACTATCCGCCCCCTCGTTCCCGCCGTTTCCGGGATTCGTCGCCGCCTTCCCGCTTTCGAGCGCGCTTGTCGAGCAAGGCTACTCGTTCTCGCTTCTCGCCGTGGCAGTCCTCCTCTTTCTTCTCGCGCTCGGCTCCATGCGCGTCGTCGCCCGCGCCTGGGCGTCGGGAAGAACGCGAGAGGTCGAGACCGGAGTCGGGCTCGCCGCTCTCGGTTTGGCCATCGCGGCGACTTTGGCCCTTTCGATCGCGCCGGCCCGTTTCGTCGAGATCGCCAGAGCCGCGGCGCTCGCGATTTTCTAGCTGAACTCACCCATTAGAAGAGTGTAAGAAGGGGGATAGGGCGATAAGGAGGAGATAAGGAGATAAGAGTCCTCATCTCCTCATCCCCTCCCATCTCCACATCCCCTTTTCTTACACCAGAATCTAACTCGCCAGGGATCGGAGAGCTTTCTCCAGAATCGCGTCCTCGTCCGGGAGGATCGTTCTCAAATCGAGGAGCACGCGATCTTCGGAGATCCGGGCGTGGACCGGGGGCTCGTTCCGGCGAAGCGCTTCGAGGAGCGTCTCCGCGGATTGCTCCCGTCCCCGAAGGGCGATGACCCAGGTCGGGATCTCGGCATCGGGGGCGGCGCCTCCTCCGACGAAAGAAGCGCTCGGCTGGACTTCAATGGTGAGTGTTGAGACTCCCTCGAGGCGGGAGGCGAGGGCGAGAGCCCGGCTTCGGATCTCTTCCGCCGGGAGGGCCAGCATTCGCAGGACGGGAATCTCCTCGAACGCTCTCCCGCGGACGTAGGCGGAAAGCGTGGCCTCGAGAGCGGCGTAGACGAGCTTGTCGACCCGGAGCGCACGCGCCATCGGATTGCGCCGGCAGGCTTCGACGCGCGAGCCCTCGCCGATCAGGATCCCCGCTTGCGGCCCTCCGAGAAGCTTGTCGCCGGAAAAGATACAAAGGTCGATTCCGCTCGCGAGGCTCTCGGAAACCGTCGGCTCTCCTGGAAGGCCGCACGAGGCGAGCGAGACCAGGTTGCCGCTCCCGAAGTCCTCGATGACCGGAAGGCCGCGCTCTCGTCCCAGGCGAACCAGATCCTCGGTCGCCGCCGATTCCGTGAACCCCACGATGCGGAAGTTCGAGGGATGGACCCGAAGGATGGCCCCGGTCTCGGGGCCGATGACCGAGGCGTAGTCGGCGAGGCGCGTCTTGTTCGTCGTGCCCACTTCACGGAGCCGGGCTCCGCTTCGCTCCAGGATCTCGGGAACCCGGAACGAGCCTCCGATCTCGACCAGCTCACCCCGAGAGATGACGACCTCCTTGCCGAGGGCTTCGGTGTTGAGAGCGAGCATCAGAGCCGCCGCGGCGTTGTTCACCACCAGCGCCTTCTTTTCCGGGAACAAACTGGCGAAGAGACGCTCGGCGTGCCGGTGGCGGCTCCCGCGCTTGCCGGTCTCGAGATCCAGCTCGAGGTTCGAGTATCCGCGCGCGATCTCGGCGATCGCGGCGATGGCGGCTTCGGAAAGGGGCGCCCGCCCGAGGTTGGTATGCACGAGAATTCCGGTCGCGTTCAACGCTCGAAGGAGCGAAGGCGCGACCGCGCTCTCGAGACGCGCGCGAATCGCGGCCTCGATCCCGGAGAGTCCCCGGTCGATTCCCGCTTCCGACGATTCGCGGCGGAGCGCGGCGAGAAACGCGCGGGTCTCGGCGACGACCAATGCCCGGCCGAACTCCCGAGAGAGAGCCTCGAAGGCCGGCTGCGAGACGAGCTTTTCGACGCTGGGAAGTCTCCGGAGAGACCGCGGTTCCGGTGTTTTTGACAAGGCGGGACTCGGAAGCATAGCATTCTATCATACGCGCCCACGATGCCCGAGAACCGTCCACGGAACTATATCGAGCGCCTCCCCGAGATCCTCTCACGGGACGAGGTTGGCGTTTCTCATCTCGATCCCGAGATGCTCGAGATCCTCTACCCGGCGCGGGCGGGAAGAGAATTCACGCTTTCCGTCGTCTTTGGTCCCCCCCCCGTGGACGAAGGCGATGAAAAGGGGGAGCGCTACGGGAGGGCGATCGCGATCGCGGAGAAATCGAGGGGCTATCGCACGGAAGGGCGGGATCGCTCCCTCCGGCATTCGGCGGTCTTCGGCGTCGACGAGGTCCAGAGGCTCCACGACCTCTTCTCCCTCGTCGGCGATTTTCCGAGCTGCGAGATCCTGGTGAAGGGGGAAAAGGTCCCTTACGCGCGGGAGCTCTGGCTTCCCTTTTTCTGGTTCTTCAAGAAAGACGGAGTGTAGAGTCCGCTTCGCGCGGCGCCCGAGGAGATCCGTTCATCATGGGGTTTCAGGAGGACATGGCGAAGCTTCAGAGGACGTTCCGACTCCTCGAGCGCGAGTACGAGCAGTGGTTCTCGGGAGCTCTTCCCAAGCCCCCGACCGAGACCCAGAGAGTCTGCGAAGAGATCGTCAGACGGTACAACATCAGCCCGCCGCGCAACCTGTCGGAGCAATCGCTGTTCTCGATGCTCCAGGCGCGTTTCAATACGTACGTGGAGATGTGGAACCGAAGGACCAGGCTCAAGGAAGAGGGGAGGATTCCCGGCGGACGCGAGGGCGCGAAGCGGAGCGCCGCGAAGCCCACGCCGCCCGCCACTCCCTCGGACCCATTCCGTCAGGTCTTCGATTCGTTCGTGGCGGCGAAGCAGAAAGCCGGTGAAGCCACGACGAAGCTCAGCTACGAGAGCTTCCGAAAGACGCTGGAAAAACAGGCCGATCAGATCCGGGCCGCCAAGGGTTTCAGGGACGTGGACTTCGGGGTCACGGTGAAAAACGGCAAGGTCTCGGTCGTCGCGCGGCCCAAGAAATGACGGCTCGGCGCTTCGTCGCTCCCCTGCTCTTCGTCTTCCTCGCGGTCTTCTTCAAGCCTGGCGAGATCCAGGCCTGGCCTGCCGAGGCCTATCGCGGCATGGTCTACGACGCCCTCGCGCTCATGCCGCCGTCTCTCGCGCGCGTCCTCGCGCGACGCGACGAGTTTCTGCTGTCGGGGGTCTCGACTCTCGAGGGCGAGACCGCGTCCCTCATCGCCCGAGACGGGCAGCGGGGAGAGCTTTCCCAGGATTTGATCGACGACGTCGAGCGGCGCATCGAACGGGTGGTGCGGATGGTCTCTGAGCATCGGCCGTTCCGCGAGACCGCGGTCGAGCTCGGGAGGCTTCTGCGCATCGCCGCCGATCTCTCCGACCCGACGGTCGTCGGGGCGGGCTCGCCGGAGCTCAGGCGAGTCGCCCCCGAGTACATCCGATTCGTGGGCCTCCATCTCACCAGGATCCCTCTGGTCCACGACGACTCCCTTCCCTCGCCCGTCGCCGGGGCCTCGGTCGCGGGACTCCTCGGCAGGGTCGCGGAAAGAACGAGTGCTTCGATCGTTCCGTTGTCGGAGGCCTTCTGGAAGGACGGTCGAGTAGTTCCGGCCACGAGCTTCGACTTCCGTTCGGTCCCCTATGCCGAGACCTCTTTGGGCTATTCGCGCGGGGTCACGGCCGCTTCCTATCTTTGGCTTTCCGCCTGGACGAAGGCCAACGGGGATTTCACCGGGTACCGGTTCGCCCCAAAAAAGCGCTGAACGTTGATCCAGGGGGGCGCGCTCCGCGCTAGAATCTCCCCTTCGAACGAACGTATGAATAGACGGCGCGCCCTCATCAGTGTGGCCGACAAGGCCGGGGTCGCGGACTTCGCCCGGGAGCTCGCTTCCCGGGGATACGAGGTGGTCTCGAGCGGAGGTACTTCGAAGCTCCTCGATGAAGCGGGAGTGCCCGTGCGGCGGGTCGCCGAGGTTACAGGCTCCCCCGAGATCCTCGGAGGGCGGGTGAAGACGCTCCACCCCCGCATTCACGGCGGCATCCTCGCGCGCCGACACCTGGCTTCGGATCTGAAGGAGCTCGAGGCCCATGAGATCGCCCCCGTCGATATCGTCGTGGTCAACTTCTATCCGTTCGAGAAGATCGTCGCCGAGGGAAGCCCTATCCCCGAGATCCTCGAGAACATCGACGTCGGCGGACCCACGATGCTGCGAGCCGCCGCCAAGAACTTCGAGCACGTTCTCGCGGTGACGGATCCCGCGGACTACGCGCTGGTGGTGCGGAAGCTCGACGAGGGGATCGATCTCGCGACAAGGCTCAATCTCGCGCAGAAGGCGTTCCAGGCGAGCGCGCGCTACGAGCAGGCGATTGCGTCGTTTCTGAGCGGGCTCGCGGCGGAACAATTCCAAGGACGGGCGGCGCTCACCGTCGGCGCTTCCTCCGCCTTCCCCGAGACCCTGTCCCTCGGCTTCGAGAAGGTCCAGGATCTGCGCTACGGCGAGAACCCGCACCAGTCCGCGGCCTTTTACCGCGATAGCCGTGCTTCGGAGACCCTCGGGATCGCGGGCGCTCAAAAGCTCCACGGGAAGGAGCTCTCCTACAACAACATTCTCGATCTCGACGCCGCCTGGCGTCTGGTGCGCGAGCTTCCTTCGGCGCGTGCCGCGGCCGCCGTCATCAAGCACACCAATCCCTGCGGCGTCGCGCTTTCGGATAGCTTACGCGAAGCCTACGTGCGCGCGCGGGCCACGGACCCCGTCTCGGCCTTCGGCGGCATCGTGGCGCTGAATCGCGGAGTCGACCTCGCGACCGCCGAGGAGCTCTCCTCGACGTTTCTCGAGGCCGTCGTCGCCCCGGGTTTCGATCCGAAGGCGATCGAGATCCTCGTCCAGAAGAAGGGCCTCCGCCTCATGAAAATCGATGACCCCGCGCCGCCTCCATGGAGCGGCTTCAACCTCTGCCGCGTGCTCGGCGGCCTTCTGGTCCAGGATTGGGACCGGGAGGGCGAGGCATCTCTCGAGCTCCGCGTCGTGACCGAGAGGCCACCGACCGAGAGGGAGATCGAAGCGCTGCGCTTCGCCTGGATCGTCGCGAAACACGTGAAGTCGAACGCGATCGTGCTGGCCCGCGACGAGGCTCTACTGGGCGTCGGCGCGGGTCAAATGAGCCGGGTCGACTCCTGCCGGATCGCCATCCAGAAGGCAGGGGGCACGGTCAAAACGGCGGTTGCGGCATCCGACGCGTTCTTTCCGTTCCGCGACGGGATCGACGTCCTGGCGGAAGCGGGCGTCGAGGCCATCATCCAGCCCGGCGGCTCGGTGCGCGACAACGAGGTCATCGCCGCCTGCAACGAGCGGGGTATCGCCATGGTCTTTACCGGAAGACGCCACTTCCGGCATTAAAAAACAAGGGGGATGGGGGGACAGGAGGGGATAGGGGGATAGGGTTCCAGATTTCCCCTATCTCCGCATCTCCTCTTATCTCCACATCCCCCTTCTTACACCAGCTTCTAGCGGGCCGCGCTCGCGAGGAGCTCTTCCGGAAGCACCGTTGCCGTTCCCAGCTTTCCCACGACGATTCCCGCGGCCCGGTTCGAAAGCATAGCCGCTCCAGGAAGGCTCGTGCCGCAGGCGAGAGCGAGGGCCGCGGTCGCAATCACCGTATCGCCGGCGCCGCTGACGTCGAACACCTCGCGGGCGAAGGTCTCGATGTGGAGCGGCTTCTGCCCCCTCTCGAAAAGCGCCATTCCTTGTTCGCCGCGAGTGACGAGAACGGCGTCGCAGTCGAGGTCGGTGAGAATCTTCCCCGCGGCCTGTTCCAGATCGTCCTCGGAGCGAACCGAGATCCCGGTGAAGCGCTCGGCCTCACCCAGGTTGGGAGTGACGAGCGTGACTCCGCGATAGAGCCGGTACCGGCGCAGCTTCGGGTCGACCAGGACCGGAACGCCACGCGCTTTCGAAGCGGCGATGGCCCGCTCGATCACTTTCGGCGTAAGGGCGCCCTTAGAATAGTCGGAGAGCACGAGCGCTTTCGAGCGCAGCACGACCTCTTCCACCAAGGCGATGCACCTCGCTTCGATCTCTCCCGCGATGTCGTCCGTCGACTCCCAGTCGGCCCGCACCACTTGCTGGCCCTGGGCGATGATGCGAGTCTTGACGGTGGTGCGGCGGGAGGAGTCCGACAGAATCGCCTCCGCCGAAAGCCCGCGCTCGCCGAAGGCGCGCCGGAGCGTGGCCCCGGCCTCGTCCTCGCCTACGATCCCGAGAAGAAGCGGGCTTCCGCCGAGGCTCGCGAGGTTCCGCGCCACGTTCGCCGCACCCCCAAGGTGGTAGTCCTCCCGCTCGATCTCGACCACCGGCACCGGCGCCTCGGGAGAGATCCGGGAGACCTTTCCCCAGACGAAGCGATCCAGCATCACGTCGCCCACGACTCCCACGACGGCCCCGCGGCACCGCTCCAGGAAGTCGGCAATCTCCGGCGCTTCCATGGGCTTCTTCACTCTGTGCGTTCTCGCTTCAGGATCGGCGGGATGCTCATCGCGAAGAGAAACAGCATCTGGAACTCCGAGTCACCGAAGTTGTACTCGAAGAGGCCTGCGACGAGCCCGGACAGCAAGACCGCGAGGGCACCGGCGGCGAGCGCTCGCGCCGTCCCTCGACCCGAAGTCCGCCGGAGCTCGCGGATCGCGAGGCACAAGCTAGCGCCGACGAACCACAGGAAAGCCAAGAGCGCGGGGAGCCCTCTTTCGGCGGCCACCTGGATGAGGTTGTTGTGCAAATGAGGGTTGTCGTGCCGGCGGGCGTCCGGCTCGACGTAGATGGGATAGACCTCCGAGACCATCTCCGGCCCGACGCCCAGCAAAGGGTGATTCTTCACGATCCGCGAGCCGGCCTCGAGCATATAGACGCGGTCCCAGCCCGACGTGTCGGGGCGCACCAGACTGAGGATACGCCGCTCGATGTCCCCCGAGAGAAGAACCGCGGCCACCGCCGCCAGGAGCGGGGCCAGGAGCAGGAGCTTCCAGTCTTTCAGGACGAGAAGCAGCAGACCGGCGACGAGGGTGCCAATCCAGGCGCTCCGGGTGAGCGTGAGGACGAGAGCGAGCTCGATCAGAAAGAAGCTTCCCAGATAGAACCATCGATACCGCGAGTGCTTCGCGGAGAACAGAAACCCCGCGAAAGCGAGGAGGCCCACTCCCATGAGAAGCCCGGAGTAGGTCATGTAGTGCCCGACGAAGCCGTGAATTCGATGGTTGATGTCCGAGAGTTCGCCGAAATGGTATTGCCACAGCCCCACGAGGGCGCCTGTGTCCGCGACGGCGACGAGAAGCGCCACGAGGGTCTCGAGGGTCTCCCGCTGGCGGACGGTGCTCACCAGAAGACAGGGGACCACGAGAAGGAGGAGCTCCTTCGTCGCCGGAAAGCTGGCTCGGGGGTCGAACGAGAACCAGGCGGACGCGAGCGTGAGGACGGCATAGAGCGCGAACGGAACGTCGTAGGGAAGCGATTGGGCGCGCACCTCGTCGCGGGACACGAGGTACAGCCAGACAACGACGAGGACCGTCAGCACGATCTGGGAAGCCGCGATCGAGATCTGGACGAGTGCGAGCCAGGTCGCGATTCCATAGACGAAGGAGGACTCCCCGTTCAGAAAGCCCGACCGGACGCGGGGAGGGAACCAGCTACGGGCTTCGGCGGTCATGCGCGAGTAGCATATCAACGATCGGGGCCGCAAATAGGCGGGTTCGAGCGAAGCCGGAGGTATAATTGGGGCTGAGAGGCTTCATGAAAGACATTCCGCTCTGGTCCGCCGCAGGGGTCGTCTTCGCCGCGAGCGCCGCCGCTCAGGAGGCGCCCGCGCCGGGAGAGGCGTATTACTACTTCTGCCTCGGCCGCATGGCGGAGATGCAGATGCAAGCCGAGACCGCCGTCTCCAACTACCAGGAGGTCATCCGTCTCGACCCGACCGCCGCCTATCCCCACGTCGCGCTCGCTGAGCTCTATCAGCGGATGCGGCAAGTGGACAAGGCGCTCGAGAGCGCCAAAAGAGCGGTCGAGCTCGGGCCCGACGTCGCCGCCGCTCACCGGACGCTCGGCGAGGTCTACTTCACGCTTCTCAGAAACGGCGGGAGCCCCGATCTCGCTCCCGTCGGGATCCAGGCCTACCGTGAAACAATCCGGCTCGATCCCGGAGACGTCCAGACCCGAAGCGCTCTCGGGCGGCTCCTTCTCGCGAACCGGCAGCCGGCGGAGGCGGCGGTCCAGCTCGAGGAAGTGGTGAGGCTCGAGCCGAGCGCTTACTACGACATGACGCTCCTCGCTCAGATCCGCCAGAACGAGGGGGACAGCGCGCGCGCCATCCAGCTCCTGAAGCAATCGCTCGCCGTCGAGCCGACCCAGCCGGAGGCGCGCGATAGGCTCGCGGGGCTCCTCCAGACGGAGCAGCGTTTCGGCGAGCTCGCCGATCTCTACCGAGGTTCGCTCCAGGGGGATCCGACCGACGTCGAAGCCCGGATCCGCTACGCCGACGCGCTCGCCAACGCCGGCCGCCTGAACGAAGCCGCGTCCGAGTTCGAGACGTCGCTCGAGGGCGACCCCGCGAACGTCATCGCCACCGTTGGCCTGGCGATGGTGAATCGCGAGCTCAAGAAATTCGACGATGCCGAGAAGCTCCTCGAGAAGGCGCTCCAGTTGGAGCCAGGACACGTCCTCGCCCGTTACACCCTCGCGGGGATTTACGAGGAGAAGCGCGAGCTCGAGAAAGCCATCGTGGAGTGGAAAAAGCTTCTCGAGCTCCCGGGCGAAGGCGAGGAAGCGGATACCAGGCGCGCGGAGTATTGGGCCCATCTGGGGTTCGCCTACGGAGAGCTCGAGAGGCACCAGGACGCGGTCCAGGCGTTCGAGAAGGCGAACGGTCTCGCGCGCGGAGACGAGCGCTATGAAGTCTTCTATCTCCAGGCGCTTCTCGCGGCCGATCGTCCCAAAGACGCGCAGGAGTTTCTCGGCGAGGCGCTCGAGCGGCATCCCTCGAGCTCGAGGCTCCGGCTTCTCGAGACCCGGGTGCTGGATGCGAACGGGAAGTCCGGCGAAGCCCTCCAGAAGGCCCTGGCCCTATCCGCCGAAGAGCCCGCCGATGAGATGCGGATCCAGGGCGTCGTCGATCTGTACCAGAGGCAGAAGGCCTTCTCCGACGCCGAGACCTTCCTGCGCGAGAAGCTCGAGCGAATGCCGGACAACGTGGGCATTCTGTTTCAGCTGGGAGCGGTGCTCGAGCGCCAGGAGAAACTCGACGAGGCCGAAGTCCAGTTCGAGAAGGTTCTCGAGCTCGAGCCCGACAGCGCCGCGACCCTGAACTACCTCGGTTACATGCTCGCCGATCGGGGTGTTTCGCTCGATCAATCGCTCGACTACGTGACGCGCGCTCTCGAGCAGGATCCCCACAACGGGGCCTACCTCGACAGTCTCGGTTGGGTCTACTTCAAGATGGGCCGGCTGGACCTCGCCGAAGACAGCCTGCTGAAAGCGCTCAAGAGCCTACGGCTGACGGGGGTCGTCTACGATCACCTCGGAGACCTCTACTACCGGAAGGGCGATCGCGAGCAAGCGGTCACCTTTTGGCGCAAGGCGCTGGATGAGGAAGACGACGAGCTCGAGAAGGACGACGTGGTGCGCAAGATCGAGGAAGCCACCTCGCCTCGATGAACCCCCGCGCTCCGCGGTTGAAAGGGTTCTTCCTCCTCTCTTTGCTTCTCTCCGGGTGCGCCCGCGCTCCCCGAGCGCCCGAGGTGCTTCCCCCGCCGGTGCCGATGGACGCCGCCGAGGTTTCCTCTCTCCTCGAGGCGCTCAAGCGTCAGGCCGAATCGGTTCGACGGTATCAGGGGCTGGTGCGGGTGCGCGGCCGGGGTCCCGACGGCGGCTTCGATGCGCGGCTCGCGGTCTTCTTCGAGCGACCCGATCGATTGCGAGTGGAGCTCCTCGGCGCCTTCGGAGGGACCAGGTGGAGCGCGGTCGCGAGCCGGGAGGAGATCACCGCCTACTTTCCGGGACCGCGGCACTATCTTCGGGAGTCGGACGTCGCCGACGTGGTCGCGAGGCTTCTCGGGCTCCGGCTTCGCTCGGAGGACATGATGGCGGCTCTCTCGGGAGTGGGTGTATCGCTCTACTCTTCATCGCCGGTCCTCGGTTATCGCCGAGGTGCTACCCGTTTCCTCGAGATGGAGACGCCGTCGAAGCGGATCCTCGAGCTGAACGAGGAGGGTCAGGTGGGTTCCGCGCAATCGGAGAGCTACCGGGTCTCCTATCCCGGCTCCTGGAAGAGCCGCGGCCGGCCGTTTCCCGACGAGCTCACGATCGAGAACGAGAGGGTGCGAGCGCGCCTCGAAACCAAGGAGGTCGACGTGAACGTCGAGCTCGACCCCGAGACTTTCCTCCTCGAGATCCCGGCCGATGCCGTGCGACTGCGTCCGGCGGAGATCGACTCCGAGTCGGTCTTCGTCGTCGGCCGGGAGCCTTGGTGACCACTCTCCGCGCCTACGCGAAGATCAACCTCGGGCTCGAAGTGCTCGGGCGGCGCGAAGACGGATACCACGAGATCCGAACCATCCTGCAGACGGTCGATTTCCATGACGGGCTGACGTTCGAAGCGGAGGACTCGGGGATTCGTCTGACGACCAACGATCCCTCGCTCGGGACCGGGAGGGAGAACCTGGTGGTTCGCGCGGCGAGCCTCCTCGCCGAGGCTGCCGGATACCGCGGCGGAGCCTTTATCCATCTCGAAAAGCGAGTGCCGAAGGGCTTGGGTCTCGGAGGCGGGAGCTCGGATGCAGCGACCACACTCGTCGCCCTCGACCGGCTCTGGAAGACGCGCGCTTCGCCTCAGGATCTCCACCGGCTCGCGGCCTCGATCGGGATGGACGTCCCCTTCTTTCTCTATGGGGGCACGGCGCTCGCCGTTTCCCGCGGCGACGAGGTCTATCCGCTCGAGATGCCAGTCGACTTGCCCATCGTGTTGATACTGCCCGACTTTTCCATCTCTACCGCGGAAGCATATGGCAATTTGCGGTTGACAAACCGGGAAGCCGGTCTTAAACTCCTGCACTTCGCGT
>Ga0214473_10008823_pt1 | contig 11923 bp, 15 predicted proteins | sample RVTome_7_FD_203509 | JGI IMG/M metagenome (GOLD analysis project Ga0214473, IMG submission 203509) | Soil microbial communities from uranium-contaminated site in the Upper Colorado River Basin, Wyoming, United States - RVT98D197 | ecosystem: Environmental > Terrestrial > Soil > Contaminated >...
CTCGAGGAAGGTCGTTTCCGGGCCATCGGACCCTTTGGGGAAAGCATAGCGGAGGAGCGCTTTGGGGAACCCCATGCGCCGCGACTCTCCCGCGGCGAGGATGATGGCGGCGATCATGCTCATGACATAATAACGGGGTGCGCTCCGACCGTGCCGTTCTCGCCGAGCTTCTCGAGCGTGCGCTCCCGCCTGCGGCCCGCCGGCGCATTTATTCCGTGGCGCTCGTCGAGAAACGGTGGGCGAGCGTCGTGGGTCCGGAGATCGCGCGCCGATCGGAGCCGGAGACCCTCGAAGCCGGTGTTCTCACGGTGCGGGTGACGGACCCTGCCTGGGGCAAGATGATCCTGAAGCTCCAGGGCCGGATCGTCCCGGCGCTCAACCGGGCCGTGGGGAAGGGTCTGGTGAGGCGGATCAATTTCACCAAGAGGGACAAGCTTCAAAACGCCGCTTCGAGCGCGCCGGCGCCGGAGATATCCGTTGCTCTCGGGCCTCCGCCTGAAAGCGTGATGCGGGCGTCGGAGGGGATTTCCGACGAGGAGCTTCGCGCAGCAGTGAGGAAGAGCGCTTCGCTCTATTTGCGGTCGCGAGAGGATCGCAGAAGGAAGTGATTCGATGACGGACGTTTTCATCGTGAGCGCGGTTCGAACGCCGACGGGGAAGTTCCTGGGAGTGCTGAAGGGTTTCAAGGCTACGGAGCTCGGCGCTCTGGTAGTGAAGGAGGCCGTTCGGCGCGCGGGCGCTCCGCCCGACGCGGTCGACGAAGTGATTCTGGGAAACGTCGTCTCCGCGGGTCTCGGGCAGAATCCGGCGCGTCAGGCGGCGCTCGGCTCCGGGCTTCCGCCATCGGTCGGAGCACTCACCATCAACAAGGTCTGCGGCTCCGGCCTCAAAGCGGTGATGCTCGCGCGGCAGGGGATCCTGGCGAAGGACGCGAGCCTGGTGGTGGCGGGGGGTATGGAGTCGATGTCGAACGCTCCCTACCTCATTCCCAGGCTTCGCGAGGGACTCCGGCTCGGAAACGGCGAGCTCATCGATGCCGTCGTTCACGACGGCCTCTGGGACATCTATAACGACTTCCACATGGGCATCACCGGCGAGAAGGTCGCCGAGAAGTACGCCGTCTCCCGCGGAGAGATGGACGCCTATGCCGCCGAAAGCCACCGGCGCGCGGCCGAGGCGAGTGACGCCGGGAAGTTCCGCCGCGAGATTCTCCCGATCGAGATCCCGCAGAAGAAGGGAGCCTCTCTCGTCATCGATCGCGACGAGCCCATACGGTCCGATACGACCGCGGAGGCGCTCGCGAAGCTCAAGCCGGTCTTCAAGGACGATGGAACGGTGACCGCGGGGAACGCCCCCGGGATGAACGACGGCGCCGCGGCGCTCGTGGTCGCCTCGGAAGAGGCGGTCGAGAAGCACGGCCTGAAACCCATGGCGCGAATCGTAGCCCAGGCGGTCTCGGGCCTCGAACCGGAGTGGGTGATGATGACGCCCGTGCCCGCGGTCGAAAAGCTCCTGGCCAAGACCGGATGGACCAACGCCGATGTCGATCTCTTCGAGGTCAACGAAGCGTTCGCTGTCCAGGCCTGTGCCGTGAGCCGAGAGCTGAAGCTCGACCCGAAGAAGACGAACGTGAACGGGGGCGCCGTCGCTCTCGGCCATCCCATCGGCGCGAGCGGCGCGCGGATCCTGACGACGCTCCTCTATGCCCTTCAGCATCGAGGCGGCCGCCGGGGAATCGCGTCTCTCTGCCTGGGCGGCGGAAACGGCGTCGCGCTCGCGGTGGAGCTCGTCGGGTGAGCGTCCGCAAGGTCGCCGTCATCGGCGCCGGCACCATGGGGAATGGAATCGCCCAGGTCTTCGCCCAGGCGGGACTCGACGTGTACCTTCGCGACGTGAAAGCGGAATTCGTCGACCGGGGGCTTTCGGCGATCGACGCGAGCCTGGCCCGGCTGGTGAAGAAAGAGAAGCTGAGGGAGGCCGAAGCCCGCGACGTGCGCGGGCGCATCTCCTCGGGGACGGGTCTCGAGGGCGTCTCGGACGCGGACTTCGTGGTCGAGGCGATCCTGGAAGATCTCGATGCGAAGCGGTCCCTCTTTCGCGAGCTCGACGGAATCCTTCGGTCCGAGGCGATCTTCGCGAGCAACACCTCGTCGATCTCGATCACCAAGCTCGCCGCCGCGACGAAGCGGGCCGACCGTTTCATCGGGATGCACTTCATGAACCCCGTGCCGGTGATGGAGCTCGTCGAGATCATCCGGGGTCTCCAGACTTCCGATGAAACCACGCGCGCGACGGAGGAGCTCGCGAAGAAGCTCGGGAAGACCCCGGTCGAGGTGAACGACGCTCCCGGCTTCATCTCGAACCGGGTGCTGATGCCGATGGTGAACGAGGCCATGTTCGCCTACATGGAGGGCGTCGCCACTCCCGAGGCCATCGACAAGGTGATGAAGCTCGGGATGAACCACCCCATGGGGCCGCTCACCCTCGCGGACTTCATCGGCCTCGATGTCTGTCTCAGTATCCTGGAAGTCCTACACCGCGGGTTCGGCGATCCGAAGTACCGTCCTTGCCCGCTTCTGGTGAAGATGGTGGACGCCGGCTATCTCGGACGAAAGAGCGGCAAAGGCTTTTACGAATATCCCTGACGGCGTCTCCACCACCAGTGCCCGAGGGCGGTCGTTGGACCCACGATAAGAATCTCCCGCGCCACCGAGAGCCAGTTGTGAAGCCCGAAGAGCTTCGCGAGAGTTCCTCTCCAGATGTCGTCGAAAACCAAGATCGGGGAGATGTAGAACTCGTCGGAGAGCGGCCAGAAAAGCTGCAATCCGAATGGGGGCGCCGTGTCTTTCGAAAGCATGTCGAGAAGGATGTGAGAGAGGTAGGACCCGCCGAGGACCAGGGCGTCGAAGGCGGGTCGATCGCGGGCGCAGGCTCGCGTGAGCAGGTAGGCCGTCCCCGCGAAGAGCAGCGTGAATCCCACGCTGTGGGTGAAGTAGTGGTGAACGTTGCGACCCACCAGAAATCCGATGCCGAAATCGATGTCGGCGAACGAAGCCGCGATGACGGACGCTGCAAGAAACTTCTTGTCCAGCGGGCGCTTGCGGGATGATAGAAGCGCTATCGTGGTGCCGGCCAGAGAGTGCGCGACCGGGGTTGGCATGAGGTTTTCGAGACTACCATATGTTGGCGGCTTTCTGGCGGGTGCGCCCGATATGTGGTAGTCTCCGGTCACCGGGAGGAACGGGGCCCCGCATTTCGTCTTAGAAGACCGAGAAGGCGAAGTCACGCCTCCTGAAAGGAGAATCATGGCGGAAGACAAGGAAGGTCGGGCAAAGGCGATCGACATCGCTCTGAGCCAGATCGAAAAGCAGTTCGGCAAGGGCTCGATCATGAAGCTCGGCTCGCGCGAGGCCCTGGACGTGCCCACGATCCCCACGGGATCCATCTCCATCGACGCCGCGCTCGGCGTGGGCGGGCTTCCCCGGGGCCGGGTCATCGAGATCTTCGGGCCGGAGTCGTCAGGGAAGACGACTCTTGCGCTCCACGTAATCGCCGAGGCGCAGAAGCGGGGAGGGATGGCGGCGTTCGTCGATGCGGAGCACGCGCTCGACGCGATCTACTCGAAAGCGCTCGGGGTGAATACCGATGAGCTCCTCGTCTCGCAGCCGGATTCGGGCGAGCAGGCGCTCGAGATCGCGGAAGTCCTAATCCGCAGCGGCGCGGTGGACGTGCTCGTCATCGACTCGGTCGCGGCCCTGGTTCCGAAGGCGGAGCTCGACGGCGAGATGGGGGACGCGCAGATGGGCCTCCAGGCGCGGCTCATGTCGCAGGCGATGCGGAAGCTCACCGCCATCACGTCGAAATCGAAAACCTGCCTGGTCTTCATCAATCAGATCCGAGAGAAGATCGGGGTCATGTTCGGAAACCCCGAGACCACGACGGGCGGTCGCGCGCTGAAGTTCTACTCCTCGATCCGCATCGACATTCGTCGCATCTCCTCGATCAAGGAGGGGGAAGAAATCGTCGGCAACCGCACCCGGGTCAAAGTGGTCAAGAACAAGGTGGCGTCGCCGTTCCGCGAGGCGGAGTTCGACATCCTGTACGGGAAGGGAATCTCGAAGGAGGGAGACCTCCTGGACGTCGCCGTCACGAAGAACATCATCGAGAAGAGCGGCGCCTGGTACTCCTATAACAACGAGCGGATCGGGCAGGGCCGTGAGAACGCGCGGCGCTTCCTCATCGAGAACCCGGAGGTCTCAGCGAAGCTCGAGGAGCGGCTCCGGAAGGAGCTCGAGCTTCTCACTCCTTCCGCCCTAGCGAATCAGGAAGTCCCGACTCCGGACAGCGACGAGGAAGACGGGTCGGGCTCGACGAAGACGACGCGTAGCGGACCGCGCGAGGTCAAAGTCGCCGGAACCCGCCGCGGGGTAGAAGCGAGGAGCTAAAGGCGTCGTAAAGGGCTCGGGGGGAGTTTGGATGGGCAGCGTCCGGACTGTCGAAGATCTATATCGATTCACGGGAGACGGGAAGGCGGAGCTCGTCGGGGGGGTGCTGGTTGAGTTCCCCCCTCACGGGGATTGTCCCAACCGTGCCGCGGGCGCGATTTACGTACGCTTGCGGAAGTTCGAGACGGCGCAGGCCGGGAGAGCGTATACCGGCAGTGCTGCTTTTCTGGTACACCTCCCCGACCGCCAGTCGTTCAGCCCTGACGTCGCTTTCTATGTCGGCCCTGGCTTCGGCGGCAAGTTTCTCGAGGGTGCGCCTGTCTTTGCCGTCGAGGTCCGAAGCGAGGGCGACTACGCTGAGAGCGCGGAGAGAAAAATGAGGGCTAAACGAGCCGAGTAGTTTGCGGCGGGGACCCAGGTCGTCTGGGACGTGGATGTCCTCCGCGGAGAGCTCATCCGAGCCTTCCGAGCGACGGATCCCGAGAATCCGGCCGTCTTTCGCCGCGGTGAGATCGCCGATGCGGAGCCCGCTCTTCCTGGGTTCCGAATGCCCGTCGACGACATCTTCGAGTAGTGCCTAAATTTGAATTGGATTGCCGTCAGAGGAGTGTCGTTATGGGCGATGAAGTAGGCCGTGAGCCAGCGCGCGATCCCCAGGATCTGGAGCGGCTGTTGGTTTCCCGAGAGAGGGCGGGAGACGTCGACGGAATGGCGGCCCTTTATGAGCCCCATGCCGTCCTTGACAGCGGTGACGGGCGGTTGACGCTAGGCAGGGAAACAATCCGAGCGTTCTACGCCGATCTGGTGGCAACGGGTCGAAAATTCGACTTCGGAGATCAACGCCCGGCCATTATCAGTGGAGACTTGGCACTCACTTCAACTCGCAGTCCCGATGGCAGCGTGACCGCTGAGATCGCTCGCCGACAAGGCGACGGGACATGGCTATGGGTCATCGATCAGTTCTCCATTGCGTAGCGCGTCGACCCGGTGGTCTGTACCGATAGCGAGAATCCAAACCGAGACACTACCCATCTTCGAGTAGCCTTTGACTTTTCCCGACCCTCCGCTAAAATAGCCCGCTCTCCTCGTGCCGGGGTAGCTCAGTCGGTAGAGCGAAGGACTGAAAATCCTTGCGTCGGCGGTTCAATTCCGTCCCCCGGCACCAAGAGAATCAATAGCTTAGCGGCAACCAAGACCGTGCAGATGTTCATGACTTTGCCCCCGGTTGCCCTTTCTTTGAAAGCTGATCACTTGGGCCGGTCCCTGGGGTCAGCTTCGTGAAGTTTGTCAAGCCTGGCAGCAGCGTCACGCTGTATGGATTCGTCCACGATCGCGTAACGGCGGTAGATCGCTTCGGTCTTGTGCCCGACAACCGACATGGCACCCCAAGCAGCGGGTCTCGCGTGGTTGTGACCACGCTTCGCCACCGCTGCCACACGGGGCACGGGGCCGGTGGTATCCTTGCGTCGTGCCCTGGCTGGATCACCCCTTCGCTGATCGAATCAATGCCGACTTCGATCCACCAACCGCCAGGGCCCTGGCCATCCTGGATGGAGAACCGCAGGACCAAGGCCCGCCCCGTGACCCAGAGATCGACGAGTACATCAGTGACGTCTTCCAAAGGTGGTATGCCCTTGCCGATCTGATCCTGAAGGTGGATCGCAGTCTTTTCTTTCTTGAACACCTTCCCGAACCCGGCACATATGACGTTGAGGACATCGATCTGGAAGGGTGGACAAGCTATCACTTCGAAAGCTACTTGATCGCCATGGCAGCCATCCAGGACAGAGTGCTGCTTCTGGTTAACACCACGCTGAGACTCGGCCTGGATCCCCGGGACTGCCGGCAGGAAATTCTTGACCGTCACACTGTGGTCAAGAAGTCGGCGGATCTCCTTGAAGGGCTGAAGGCGGTGAGTAGTTACCTCAAGAAGGTCAAAATCCCCGAGGACCGAAACCGTGCCGTTCACCGAGGGGAAATCGTGACGGATCCCCAGGAACTCGTTCTTTGGCTGAAACAGCACGCTGATGGTAAGACACCCGAGGAGTTTCACGAGGAGTCCCAGAAGGTATTCGCGGCCAAGGCCACCATCCTGAAGCCCCACGTTGTCGCAGTCACAAAACTTGTGCGTGACATCCTCACGGCGTTGCTGCCTCACTACGAAGCCGTGGTCCCGCAGAACGGGTAACGCTTTCCACACGCCCCCATTGCCCCCCACCAGCCCCAGCACGTCCTGCCCCACGTTGACAAACCCGCTTGACCGTCCTTGACCAACCCAGGACGCCCCAGCTGGCGACGTAACCCACCGGGCACGGTCGGGGCAAAGTCACGTTTGCCGGAACGTGGGCCACGCCCGGAGATCGACGGGGGAAAGAAGGCCACGTCGTTGAAGACCACGTTGGCTTGCGGGCACGGGCGTTCCGCGGGGAACGCGAACGGTCGGCGTGCCGGTGATCGGGTACGGGAGATCCTTCGGCAGATGACCGGGATCAACACGCGGAAGGATCGGACGTCCCAGCTAAGGTAGCCAGACTTTCAGCCTGTCCTTTTGGGTGTCCCAGGTCAGTTTTACTTGGTCCAGACTGACTGACAGTTTCGTGCTGCTATCCAGCTGCTTCCAGACGATGAAGTAAGGGGTGACGGACTCGATCTGGCCGTCATCCTCTGACCAGTACCGGTGAACGGTGGACTGAAGACGGCTACGCATCGTGATTCTGGTAGCAAAGGTTACTGTCTTGCCGATCCACAGTCGAAGGTCCCGGACCACGCTTATCCGTTCCTCCACCAGTTCCTGGATCTTTTCTTCGGACGCATCGATCGTACTGTCCCCGATCCGGACGTAAGCCTTCCCGGTGAAATGCGGAGTCTGACTGCTTTCGGTCACCACCACGGCAATGACCTGTTGCCCTTCGACGTTAACCAAGGTCATGTAGTACGGGATCGGCGGATAGCACTGGTCCAGGTAGCCCCGGACGTCCCGCTGTGCCTTGCCCAGATCGTCCCCCAACTTCCCGTTGGGCTTCCCGGTCTTGTCGTCCACGCCGATGAACAGGACGCCTTCCCGAGGACTCTTGACGCTGTTGGCGAACGACACGGCCACTCGTTGGATCACGTCCTTCTGTGCAGCGGGCTTCCGTTCAACGAACTGGTGTTCACCGGACTGAAGCCTGGCGAGCAGTTCTTCCTCGGTCAGCTGCCGGTACGCGGTCATCGTACTTGTTGCAGCAAACCTGGATCGACACCGGGCAGCTTCGAATAGTCAACAGGAGCATAGCCGGTGCTGAAACCTTGGGCTTCCAGCGTTCTCACAACCTCGTGTGCTATCTGTCGAACAGCCGGTGGCACCGGGTTTTGGAACCATTCCCTTGATCCCGTGTGGAAGATCCAACCAAGCGAGTTCTCACGCGACAGTTTGAAGTACGCTTGTTCCAACTCGGGGTCAACGTGGCCGCCACCATCTGTGTTCGCAAGGGCAAGTACAAGGTCTTTCCGTGTGAATATCTCTCCGTGCTTGTCCTTGAAGACCATGTCCTTGAACCACCAGTCTAGAAACTTCCTAACCTTCAGGGTCCAGTGCAAATGGTCCAGTGTGGGCAGGTACCTGACGTCACCCGTGTCACCGGTACGGCTGACCTTCGTCATGATTAGGCCCTGGAAGTCCATGATGCTTTCGGGAACGTACGGAATCATCATGGAGTGAAACCTGTTCCAATTGAAGGCGGCCACCTGGCTGAGCAAAGGAACGGACGGTGGCTTCCCTTGGTGGAGCAGAATCCTCAGGGTGAGTGCCAGTCTCTTGGCTTCCGCCGGGTTACCACCATCGAACAGCGTGCAGGAGGAGACCAAAAAGCCCAGCTGTTCCTGCAACTGTTGCGAAATCTCAGCCGTGGGTCTCTTCACTCTTGGCTTCTTCGGTTTTCCCGTTCCTTTGCTCACGTGACTAACTACTTACCCCTTCGGCGGATACGGATCCTGGCCGTAGATGTGTTCGGTCTGGATCGTTCCGTCCTGCCTATGGATCACCAGCTGCCCTTTGTCCGCGTCCTTCGCGATCTCCCGGCCCGCTTCGATGGCGTCTGATGCGATCTGATCGTTCTCCCTGCACGCGAATGGTTCCGGGAACCACTTCACGGATCCGTTTCCATTGATGCCCCGGGCTTCGGGGTTTGTCAATACCGATCCAGGGAAGTTTTCAGCCAGCAGTGCCGACGAATCACTCCTGCCGGATCCGAGTGTCTTCCCGTCACTTTCCACGGTGATGGTTTCTTTGGGCTTCCGTGGAAAGACCGCAAGGAAGATCGCAACGACGGTCAGAATGAAGGACGTGATCGAAAGAACGGTAGTCAGGTCCAAAGTTCAATCCTCCAGCACCGGCAAAGATCACAAGGCGAACTCCGAAGAGTCTGTCCGTCAACTTCGCTTTGGACGCCAGAAGCTAGGTTGACCCTTGCCGTGCCTTGAACTTTGACCTACCCAAGAATGAGGTCCGGCGTCCAGCCGAAATGGTACTGTGGGATTGTCAATACGTCAAGGGTGGATTGCTGGCGCGAATGTCGTCTTGTCTAGTAGCGGGTGAAGGCAGCGGGGCGGGGGCCCTCAACGTCCAACGTGAAGGAGCCCCGGCCCGCCGTGTGTCAGCGTAGCAGCGTCAACGCCCGGCCCGGTCCGTGGCTTCGTCGCGCCTTTGCCCAGTCTGGATCCCTGACGCCCATCTGACCGCGTGGATCGCTTCGTGGGCCAGGACCTTCCGCAACGGCGGGCCGCCGATGCTGCCGGGGTTGCTCATGGAGAATTCCAGCCGTCCGTACTCCCGCGTAGTGCCGTCGACACCGTCGGGCAGCGTCACGCGGAATACGCGGAAGCGACCAAGGGCCGCTGCCCCACGGCACGTGACTCCGGCGGGGTGGGGAACGGCGGCCACACGGGACAGATCTACATCGGGCACGCCTAGATCGTCGTCGGCCTTGGCCAAGGCGTTCAGGACGATCTTGCCCTTCGCGGTTCAGTTGACGAACCCGACCGTGCCCCGACTTTGCCCGTTCTCGTGGCGGGCACGTGTCGATTGTGGTTGATTCAGATCGTCACGATCCGTCGTAACGTTTTCATTCGGCGCGGAGAACCCACGCGAACCGACACCTACCGACTTGAGCACCCCACCCCGTCTAGGGACTAAAATCCTTGCGTCGGCGGTTCAATTCCGTCCCCCGGCACCACCTCAAATTCTGCAGGCGTTCCACTTAGAAGGCCTTGGATTCCTCTTCTCGACCGCCGGTTCCACCAAACTTGGGCTGAACTTTGGCTCTTCGAGCTTCGCGATCCGAATCATGGAGCGCCGCGAGCTTCACGGCACTCTCCCGGAGCGATGTTTCGTCGCTGATTGCATACCGGCGGTGAATGGACTCGGTCAAATGCCCAACCATTGCCATCGCGTCCGACCGCAACGCCGGCATCGCACTCCTCGTCGCCCTGTACTCAGCCCTCAAGAAGCACTCGAGAACCGCTGCCCTGGTGGTCCTGGGTGATCTCAGCATCCAGGGAAATATCAAGGCGCTCCGCTCCCTCACAGAGCCGCTTCAAGTCGCGATGGAGAACGGAGCACGACGCGCTCTCATCCCTCTGGAGAACAAGCGAAATTTTCTCGACGTGCCAGCGGATATCATGGAAGCGTCGATCCGATCTTCTACGGAGACCCGAATGACCGCGGCGTTGAAGGCGCTGCGAATCAACTGAGGGTGACTCACTTAACTAACTAACCCTGGAAGTCTGAATTCGACAACTATTTAGAGACGGTATGAGCGACGTACGCCGTTTTCGATTGTTGCGACTATTTTGATTATTTCGTTTGTGTGCTATACTTGCAAATGGGGAGGACGACACCGATGGGTTTGGCACTTCGAACGAACACCAGCTTGGCGCTGCCAACGGAGCAGGAGGCACTGCTTGCGGAGCGGATGAGCCGAAAGCTGGCTGCGCACTTTCATGTCGACAAGCTTTTCAGGGTCCGTTTGCTCGACGAGGCGGACCGGCTGACCGAGGTGTTGGAATTACCGGCGTCGGCAGTGCGGCTCCTCTTGGACATCTTGGAGCATATGGCTCGAGGCGACGCGGTTACGCTTCTACCTATCCATGCTGAGCTGACCACCCAGCAAGCTGCGGATCTGCTGAACGTGTCGCGCCCTCACTTGGTTCAGCAGTTGGACGAGGGAAAGATCCCATTCCGCAAAGTCGGCACACACCGGCGCGTCCGAGCCGAGGACATCCTTCGGTATAAACGGGAGATGGACCAGAAGCGGCGTGAAGTCCTGAACGAGCTCGCGGCGCACGACCAGGAGCTCGGATTCGAATAAACGAATAACGCATGGATCGTTTCACCGCCTTCTTGGACTCGAATGTTCTCTACCCAGCGGCGCTCAGAAACTTTCTCATGTGGCTAACGCTTGGCGGACTGTTCCGCGCGAGATGGTCCGACATGGTTCACGAAGAGTGGATGGCGGCAGTCCGGAAGAATCTTGCCGATGTGACGCGCGAGCAGCTCGAGCGAACCAGAGATCTGATGAACCGTCATGCGGAGGACTGCTTGGTCACGGGGTTCGAGGAGCTGATCGAAGGAATCGAACTGCCCGACCCCAACGATCGTCACGTCCTTGCAGCGGCAATCCGCTCTGGCGCCAACGTGATCGTGACGCAGAACCTGAGGGATTTTCCAGAGGACAGACTCGATGCGTATGGCATCGAGGCGCAGCATCCAGATGCGTTCATTTCGCATCTGTTCGATCTGCATCCTGGCGGCGTCGTCGGAGCTGCACAAAAGCATCGTGCCAGCCTGAAGAAGCCGCCCAAGTCGGTCGAAGAGTACCTGAACGCGCTCGAGCTCCATGGCCTGACGCAAACGGTGGCTGAGCTGCGCGGGTACGCAAGCGTTCTCTAGCCGTCGGCTTGGGTCGAACCTGGGCTGAACCACCGGCAACGAGGAAGACCATTGGTTTCTTCACACGCGCGGGATGGACGTGAAGTAATTGCAAGGCAATGGATCGCGGGCGAAGCGGCTCGATAGTCCGCCCGCCCGAAGGACTGAAAATCCTTGCGTCGGCGGTTCAATTCCGTCCCCCGGCACCACCCAGACCCGGTAGCACCCCTTGCGGCCGGCGTTTTCTGCTATACTGCGCGCACGTCTTGAAGCAATCCGATCTGTTCCTGACGCGCTCGCGGTAACCCTTTTGGACAAGCCTCGAACTACAACCATTTGATTCCGCCTAGATCGGCCCCAAAGGGTAGGCTTTTCAGGAGCATTTACGACATGTCTTTCGACACTCTCGGCCTATCTGCCGGGATTCTTCGCGCCGTGGCCGATGAAGGCTACAGCGTTCCTACGCCTGCACAGAGCCAGGCGATACCCGAGATCCTTCAGGGGCGCCACGTGATGGTGCGCGCGCAGACCGGAACCGGCAAGACCGCCGCCTTTGCGCTGCCCATCCTGG